>ERZ778023.159-NODE-159-length-178490-cov-15.150811_pt1 | contig 178490 bp, 174 predicted proteins | sample MGYA00375753_ERZ778023 | MGnify/ENA primary metagenome ERZ778023 (study PRJEB29350, sample SAMN05389822) | bioreactor metagenome | isolation source: Ammonium sulfate bioreactor | place: South Africa: University of Cape Town | collected 2014-04-04 ... | reverse complement strand
GCCGGACGCTCCGACCGGATCCGGGGCAGCTCGGTGAAGTTGTGCCGCGGCGGCGGGCAGGACGTGGCCCACTCCAGCGCGTTGCCGAAGCCCCACGGGTCGTCGACCGTGACGACCCTGCCGTACCGGTAGCTCTTGAACACGTTCCAGATGAACGGCAGCGTCGACGCGCCGAGCACGAACGCCCCGATCGAGCTGATCATGTTCAGCGTGGTGAAGCCGTCGGACGGCAGGTAGTCGGCGTAGCGGCGCGGCATACCCTCGTTGCCCAGCCAGTGCTGCACCAGGAACGTCAGGTGGAAACCGACGAACGTGAGCCAGAAGTGGACCTTGCCCAGCGTCTCGTCCATCATCCGGCCGGTCATCTTCGGGAACCAGAAGTAGATGCCGGCGTAGGTGGCGAACACGATCGTGCCGAACAGCACGTAGTGGAAGTGCGCCACCACGAAGTAGGTGTCGCTGACGTGGAAGTCCACCGGCGGCGACGCGAGCAGGATGCCCGTGAGGCCACCGAACAGGAACGTGACGAGGAAGCCGAGCGCGAACATCATCGGCGTCTCGAACGTGATCTGGCCCTTCCACAGGGTGCCGATCCAGTTGACGAACTTGACGCCCGTCGGGATCGCGATGAGGAAGGTGGTGAAGGAGAAGAAGGCCAGCAGGACCGCGCCGGTGGCGTACATGTGGTGGGCCCACACCGCGATCGAGAGCGCACCGATGGAGATGGTGGCGTAGACGAGCCCCTTGTAGCCGAAGACGGGCTTGCGGGCGAACACCGGGAAGATCTCGGAGACGATGCCGAAGAACGGCAGCGCCACGATGTAGACCTCGGGGTGGCCGAAGAACCAGAACAGGTGCTGCCACAGGATCACGCCGCCGTTGGCGGGGTCGAACACGTGGGCCCCGAGGTGGCGGTCGGCGGCGAGGCCGAGCAGCGCGGCGGTCAGCACCGGGAACGCGATGAGGATCAGGATCGCGGTGACGAAGATGTTCCAGGTGAAGATCGGCATCCGGAACATCGTCATGCCCGGCGCACGCATGCAGACGATGGTGGTGATGAAGTTGACGCCACCGAGGATGGTGCCCAACCCGGCCACGACCAGGCCCATGATCCACAGGTCGGCGCCGGCGCCGGGGGAGTGGATGGCGTCGGAGAGCGGGGTGTAGGCGAACCAGCCGAAGTCCGCCGCCCCGCCCGGGGTCAGGAAGCCCGACAGGACGACGAGCCCGCCGAACAGGAACAGCCAGTAGGAGAAGGCGTTGAGCCGCGGGAACGCGACGTCGGGCGCACCGATCTGCAGCGGCACGATGTAGTTCGCGAACCCGAACAGGATCGGGGTGGCGTAGAGCAGCAGCATGATCGTGCCGTGCATCGTGAACAGCTGGTTGTACTGCTCGTTGGACAGGAACTGCTGCCCCGGCACCGCGAGCTCACCGCGCATCAGCAGCGCCATGGCGCCGCCCGCGAGGAAGAACCCGAACGACGTGACCAGGTACAGGATCGCGATGTCCTTGGGGTCCGTCGTGTGCAGCATCTTCAGCAGCATGGATCCCTTGGCCGACTGACGCGCCGGGTACGGGCGCGACGTGATCGGCTTGGGGGCGACAGCTGTCACTGTGGCTCGTCTCCTGCACTGGGCGCGTCGTACCGACCGGCCCGGCCGTGGGGTCGTAATGGCTCGGGTGGATCGTAGCTCTACTCGCTGTCGAAGGCGCCCCGAGGGTTCGGATCAGTGGGTCGGGTGAAAGGAACGCCATGGGATCCACGAACGTCATCATCGGTCCGGCGCTCGTGGTGGCGATGGTGGCCGCCGTGCTCGTCGCGGCCGGTGTCGCCCGCGCCACCGGGCTCGGCACGGCCCGGCAGACCGTCGTCGCGGCCGTGCGGGCGACCCTGCAGCTGGGCGTCGTCTCGCTGCTCATCGGCGCGATCGTCGCCTCGTTCTGGTTCAGCACGGCCTTCGTCGGCGTGATGCTGGTGGTGGCCGCCCGGACCGGCGGGAAGCGCATGACCGACGACCGCAGTGGCTGGTGGGCGGCCCTGCCCATCGCGCTCGCGCCCCTGCCCGTGGTGGGCGGGCTCGTGCTGGGCGGGGTGGTGCCGCCGACGGGCATCGCGGTGATCCCGATGGCGGGCATCCTCATCGGCGGCACGATGACCGCCTCCGCGCAGGCCGGCCGGCGCGCCCTCGACGAGCTGGAGGCCCGGCGCGGTGAGGTGGAGGCGGCCCTGTCGCTCGGCCTGCTCCCCCGCGATGCGGCGATGCTGGTGGCCAAGGGATCGGCCGCGCAGGCGCTGGTGCCGCCGATGGACCAGACCCGCACGGTCGGCCTCGTCACACTGCCCGGCGCGTTCGTCGGGATGCTGCTGGGCGGCGCCACCCCGGTCGAGGCCGGTGCGGTGCAGCTGCTCGTGCTGGTGATGCTGCTCGCGGTGGCGACCGTCGCCGTGGCCGTCACGGTGGAGCTGGTGTGCCGTGGCCTCGTCCGCCGGACCGGCGAGCCCGCCCAGATCGTGACGGAGCGGGCCCACTACCGGATCGGGACGAACAGCTCCTCGAACAAGCCGGAGCTCTCGGCCGGGCTCGGCTCGCCCTCGACGATGTAGAACTCCACGCCCAGACCCATCGCGAACATCGGCTCGGGCATCGTCAGCATGAAGTGGTCGGGCGACATCTGGCTGGCGTGTGCGCGCATGGAGTCGCGCTTCTGCGTGGTGAAGTCGACGGCCTCGACGCGGTGGGTGATCTCCGACTCGGGCTTGCCCATCTTCTCGACGCCCTCGGGCAGCTCGCCGCCGGCCTGCTTGGCGCCGCGCGCCATCCAGTCTCGGTTGATCGTGCTCTGCGCCACCACCGGCACGGCCGCGAGCTCGGCGGCGCGACGACCCACGCGGTGGACCTGGATGTGGTCGGGGTGGCCGTAGCCGCCGTTGTCGTCGTAGATCGTGAGGACGTCGGGCTCCTCCTCGTCGAGGATCACGGCGAGCAGCTTCGCGGCGTGCTCGACGTTGGCCTGCCAGAAGCAGTACGGGGCCTCGTTGCTGGCCTCGCCCATCATCCCGGAGTCGGTGTAGGGCAGGAACTCCACGCGCTTGGCCCCCAGCACCGCGGCGGAGGCGTAGCACTCGTCCGAGCGCCGGACGGGCAGTTGCTCGCCCGGCTCGAGGACGCCCGGCACGGGCTCCCCCAGCTCGCCGCGCGTGGCGAAGACGAGGACCACCCGGTGGCCCGCGGCCGCGGCCTTGGCCAGGGTGCCGCCGACCGCGATCGACTCGTCGTCGGGATGTGCGTGAAAGGAGACGATGGTGCCCACGGCCGAAACCCTACGCAGGGCTCACGCCAGGATCCGGGTGAGGGCCGGGGCCACGTCCGCCAGGCGCGTGACGGTCTGGGCCCGCCCTCCCCCGCGCGTGGCCAGCGCCGCGGCGGCGGTCTCCGCCTCGGCCCCGCCCAGCGGGACGAGTACGTGCAACCGGTCGATGCCGCCCAGCGCGTCGGCGGGCTCGTCACCCGCGGTGTGCAGGCAGTCGCTGAGCAGCACCACCATGCGTTCGTCGGCCACGGCCCCGGCGAGCTGCTTCGACGCCTCGCGCAACCCCGCCGCGAGGTCGGTGGTGCCGTGCCCGCGCAGCGCCACGAGGTCGCTGAGCAGCTCCTCGGGCGGGCGGCGCACCCCCTGTGCCTGCAGCACCTTCACCCCCGCGCCGAACGCGAGGACCGACGGCTGCAGCTGCGGCGGCCCGTTCTCGTTGGCCACCACGACCCCGGCGGCGGCCACGGCGGCCAGCGCCACGGCGAGACCCCGCATCGACCCGGAGATGTCGACGACGAGGCAGACGGCCCGGCGGTGGGCCGTCCACGTGCGGGTGACCAGCTCCTCCGGACGCCGGGACACCGACGGGTCCCAGGCCTCGAGGGTGCGGTCGAGATCCAGGTCGCCGTCGAGGCGGCGCGAGGGCCCGAGCCGCCGCGTACCCCGTGCCTTCGCCGGCCCGACCCGGCCCAGCCGGATGAACACCCGCCCGGCCAGCCGGCGCGCGGCGGCGCGCAGCTCCGCGTCCGTGGCGACGGCCATGTCGGCCAGCAGGGAGGCCGCCGCCTCCGCGTCCTGGGCCGCGAGCGCGTCGAAGGCCTCGCCGTCGAGCTCACCCAGCTCGGGTGAGACGTCCTCGAACGCGGCGTGGTTGGCCGCGATCTGCTCCCGGCTCTGCGTGCGCCCCGCCTGCTCGCGACCGGGCCGGGACCGCTGCTGGAAGCCCGGGTTATGCCCCGGGCTGGGGGCTTTTCCCTGGTTGTCACCGCCGTCCGCGTCCGGGGACTCCGGGGGGTCGGTCTCGGCGTCCTCCGCCGGCCAGTGCGTCTCCAGCAGCTCGTCGATCACCGACTCGGCCGTGCGGTCGACGCCGTCGGTGATCCGGATGCGGCCCGACAGCGCGGCGTACGCGGCGTCGCGCGCGGTCTCCCGCGACGGCGAGGCCTCGGCGCGCAGGTCGGCGAGCGCGGTGAGCACGAGCGACAGGTCGATCGCCCCGCGCACGGACGAGCCCATCCGCACGTCGCGGTGCTCGCGCGTGGCCCGGGTGAGCGTGACCGACAGGTCCACCCACTTCCCGGCCAGCCCGCTCACCGACGCCGTGATGGCCCGCTCGCCCTCGAGGTCCTGGTAGCCGAGCACCACGCGGCACATGCGGTCGGCGATGGCCTGGCTGACCCGCGCGGTGCCCACCGCGTCGAACGGGTTCATCGCGGCGATCAGCCGGAAGTCCTTGCCCGCGTGCACGGTGCCCAACCGGGGGACGGCGATCTCGCCCTCGGTCAGCACCGTGATGAGGACGTTGAGCGTCTCCTCGGGGACCCGGTTGAGCTCCTCCATGTAGAGCAGCCCGCCCGTGCGCATGGCGGTGATCAGCGGCCCGTCGACGAACGAGTCGGGCTGGTAGCCGCTCGACAGCACCTGGGACGGGTCGAACTGCCCGACCAGCCGCGCGGGGGTCAGCTCGGCGTTGCCCTCGACGAACACGACCTCCTGGCCGGTGTCGCGGGCGATCGAGCGCAGCAGTGTGGACTTGCCGGTGCCGGGCGGCCCCTCGATCACGACGTGGCGGCCCGTCAGCAGGGCGACGGTGAGCACCTCACGTTCGCGGCGCAGGCCGACGACGGGGGTGGGCGAAGTCATGAGTACCTCTCTGGGACACACGCGAACGGCACCCCCGACCGGGCCGGGGATGCCGTTCGCGCGAGGAAGACGGGTGCGTCGGTCAGCTGTAGACGATGACGCCCTTCTGGTTCGTGCCGGCGTGCATGGCCTCGTAGCCCTCGCCGACCTGGTCCAGGGTGTAGGTCGTGGTGATGACCTCGTCGAGCTTCAGGATGCCCGCCCGGTAGAGCTCGATCTGGCGCAGGATGTCCCAGTTGGGGTTGGACTCGCCGAACAGCGACCCCTGGATGCGCTTCTGGAACAGCGTGACGTCGGCCAGCGAGACCGGCAGCGGGGTGGTGTCGGCGATGTTGCCCAGTGCCGTGACCACGACGGTGCCCGCCTTGCGGATCGACGCCATGGCCTGCCCGACGTACTCGGGCTTGATGACGCCGACGGTGATGATCGCGGAGTCGGCGCCCTGGCCGTTGGTGAACTGCTGGGCCAGCTCGGTGGCCTCCTCCATGGTCTCGACGCCGTGGGTGGCGCCGAGCTGGGTGGCGTTCTCGCGCTTGAGCGCCACCGGGTCGACGGCGATGATGTTGGCCGCGCCGGCGTGCGCCGCGCCCTGCACCGCGTTGATGCCGACGCCGCCGATGCCCATGACGATGACGGTGTGCCCGGGCTGGACCTGGGCGGAGTTGACCGCGGCGCCCCAGCCGGTGCCGACGTTGCAGCCGAGCAGGCAGATCTTGTCCAGCGGCAGGTCCTCGGGGACCTTCACCACGGAGTCGGCGGAGACGGTGGTGGTCTCCACGAACGTCGAGATGCCGCACATCTGGCCGACCGGGGTGCCGTCGAGCAGCTGGAGGCGGGTGGTGGGCTCCTCCCAGCGGGTGCCCGCGAGCAGACCGGCGCCGAGGTCGCAGAGGTTCTGCTGGCCCGAGGCGCACCAGCGGCAGTGGCCGCAGGAGGGCAGGAAGGAGAAGACGACGTGGTCGCCCTCCTTGATCCCCTTGTGGTTCGGCGGAGCCGCGGTGACGATGCCCGCGCCCTCGTGACCGCCGGCGAACGGGTACACCCCGACCGGGATGTCGCCGGTGGCGATGTGGTCGTCGGAGTGGCACAGGCCCGAGGCCACGAGCTTGACCTGCACCTCGCCGGGACGGGGGTCGTCGACGTTGAGGTCCACGACCTCGTACTTGCCCGGTGCCTGCCGGACGATGGCTCCACGAGTCTGCATTGACTGTTCTCCCTATGTCGGTGGGGCGCCTGCGGGGTGTGCGCCGGACCACTCCGTGCGTTCATAGCAGGCCGTGCATGGGTAGGGGAAGCATCAGCGCCCTCGGTTCGAACACAGATGTTGACCACCAGCGATTTTCTACGAATCGTTGACGGAGCGTGATCAAGCAGTAGAGTTCGGACACCCCGAACCGGACTGCGGAGCGCACCCCATGACGGACCCGTTCAACGCCGCCGTGTACCTCACCGAACGCCGGATCGCCGCGGGCGACGGCGCGCGGGTGGCCGTCCACCATCCGGGCGGCTCGCTCACCTACGCGGAGCTCACCGACGAGGTGCGCCGCGTCGCCGCGGGACTGCTGGCGATCGGCGTCCGCCCCGAGGAACGCGTCCTGATGTGCATGGTCGACGACGTCGAGCTGGTCACGGCCGTCCTCGCCACGATGTACGTCGGCGCGGTGGCCGTCCCGTCGTCGACGATGCTCACCGGCCCGGAGCTGGGCAAGCTCGTGGTGGACTCCCGCGCCCGCGTCGTGCTGGGCAGCGCCGAGTTCGCCGCCTCCGTGCTCGGCGCCACCGCCGACGCCCCCGACGTCCGGCACGTCGTCCTGACCGGTGACACCGCGCCCGACGCGCCGGGCGGCATGACCTGGGCGCAGCTGTGCGACACCGAGCCGCTCGCGGCCGCCTACCCGACGTGGGACGAGTCGCCGGCGCTGTGGCTCTACACGTCGGGCACCACCGGCACCCCCAAGGGCGCGATGCACCGCCACACCGACATCCGGTTCGTCTGCGAGACCTACGGCACCCAGGTCCTGGGCGTCACCCGCGACGACGTCTGCCTCTCGGGCGCGAAGCTGTTCTTCGCCTACGGCATCGGCAACTCGCTGTTCTTCCCGTTCTCGGTGGGGGCGGCGTCCGTGCTCGTCCCGACCCGCCCGAACCCGGCGCACTTCGCCGACCTCGCCGAGCGCCACGGCGTCACGCTGTTCTTCGGCGGCCCGAGCTTCTGGGGCCCGCTGATGGCCGCCGACCTGCCGAAGGAGAGGTTCTCGACCGTCCGCAACGGCGTCTCGGCCGGTGAGGCGCTGCCCGCCCGGATGTTCCACGGCGTCCGCGACCAGTACGGCTTCGAGATCCTCGACGGCATCGGCTCCACCGAGGCGCTGCACATCTTCATCTCCAACGTGCCCGGCAAGGTCGTCCCCGGCAGCTCCGGCTACCCGGTGCCGGGCTACCGGGTGGAGCTGCGCCGGCCCGACGGCAGCGTGATCGACGGCGTCGACGAGCCCGGGATGCTCTACATCGCGGGCGAGTCGATCTGCACCGGGTACTGGTGCCGTACCGATGTCAACCGGGCGGTCTTCCAGGGCGAGTGGATGCGCACCGGCGACCAGTACGTCCGCGCCGCCGACGGCAGCTACTCGTGCCTGGGTCGGGCCGACGACGTGCTGAAGGTCGGCGGCATCTGGGTCAGCCCGGCCGAGGTGGAGGCCCGCCTGATGGAGCACCCGGGCCTGGCGGAGGCCGTGGTGATCGGCGTGCCCGACGCCGACGGCCTCGACAAGCCCGTGGCGTACGTCGTCCCGAGGGCGGGTACCCACGTGGACCCGGACGAGGTGATCGCGTTCTGCCGGGCCGGGCTGGCGTCGTTCAAGCGGCCGCGGCTCGTCGTCGAGGTGAGCGAGCTGCCCCGCACCGCGACGGGCAAGATCCAGCGCTTCCGGCTGCGCGAGCTGGCGGCGGGCACCATCGTGTGACGTTCTACAGAGCTTTGCCGTTGCGCCACCATGTTGTAGAGTGACGGGTATCAGCCACAGGAAGGGCCTGGAGTGACCACCACCATCGAGCCCGACACGACCCCGGCCGTCTCGTTCGACGCCGACCCGGCGTCCTACAAGCACTGGAAGCTCGACGTCCAGGGCGAGGTGGCCTACCTGCGCCTCGACATCGACGAGGACGGCGGCATCGTCCCCGGCTACGAGCTGAAGATGAACAGCTACGACCTGGGCGTCGACATCGAGCTCTACGACGCCACACAGCGGCTGCGCTTCGAGTACCCGGGCGTGCACGCGGTGGTGCTCACCAGCGCCAAGGACCGCAACTTCTGCGCGGGCGCCAACATCCGGATGCTCGCGCAGTCGAGCCACCCGTGGAAGGTGAACTTCTGCAAGTTCACCAACGAGACCCGCAACGGCATCGAGGACGCGAGCGCCCACTCGGGCCAGGTCTACATCGCCGCGGTCAACGGCACGGCGGCCGGCGGCGGCTACGAGATGGCGCTGGCGTGCGAGGAGATCCTGCTCATCGACGACAACTCCTCGGCGGTCTCGCTGCCCGAGGTACCGCTGCTGGGCGTGCTGCCCGGTACCGGCGGTCTCACCCGCGTCGTCGACAAGCGCAGGGTCCGCAAGGACCGCGCCGACGTCTTCGCCACCAAGTCCGAGGGTGCGCGGGGGAAGCAGGCCGTCGAGTGGAAGCTCGTCGACGAGGTGATCCCGAAGCGCAACTGGGACGAGACGGTGGCCGAGCGCGCCGCCACCGCCGCGGCCCGCTCGAACCGGCCGTCGAACGACAGTGGAGCCACCGGGATCGCGCTCACGCCGCTGCAGCGTGAGGAGACCGCGGACGGCATCACCTACGAGCACGTGAAGGCGACGTTCGACCGCGGGCAGGGGCTCGTCGAGATCACCGTGTTCGGCCCCGAGGGGGACGTGCCGGACACCGTCGACCGTGTGCACGAGCTCGGCGCCGACTTCTGGCCGCTGGCCATGACGCGCCAGCTCGACGACCTGATCCTGCGGCTGCGCGCCAACGAGCTGGAGCTCGGGACCTGGGTGATCCGCACCGAGGGTGACGTCGAGGACGCGCTGGCGTTCGAGAAGGTCATCGAGGACTTCTCCGGCTCCGACTGGCTGGTCAACGAGATCCGCCACTACTTCAAGCGCACCCTCAAGCGCCTCGACGTCACGTCGCGGTCGCTGATCGCCCTGATCGAGCCGGGATCCTGCTTCGCCGGGGCGCTGCTGGAGCTCGCGCTGGCGTGCGACCGGCAGTACATGCTCGACGGGCTGATGGAGGACAACGACGAAGAGGGCGCGCCGGCGCAGATCGTGCTGTCGGCGTCGAACTTCGGCACGTTCCCGATGAGCAACGGGCTCTCGCGCCTGGGTTCCCGCTTCTGGGGCGGCCCGGATGACGACGGGGCCGCGATGGCGAAGCTGCGCCAGGAGACCAGCCGCCGCATCGAGGCCGCCGAGGCCGCCGAGCTGGGCCTGGTCACCGAGGCGTTCGACGACATCGACTGGGAGGACGACATCCGGATCATGCTGGAGGAGCGGGCCTCCCTCTCCCCCGACGCCCTGACCGGTATGGAGGCCAACCACCGGTTCGTCGGGCCCGAGACGATGGAGTCGCGGATCTTCTCGCGGCTCACGGCGTGGCAGAACTGGATCTTCGTACGACCGAACGCTTCGGGCCCCGAGGGGGCGCTGCGCAGGTACGGCACGGGACGCAAGGCCGAGTTCGACAGGAAGCGGGTCTGACATGAGCATCGACTACAGCGAGAAGATCCCCAACAACGTCGACCTGGCCGGGGACCGGAAGCTGCAACGCGCCCTCGAGTCGTGGCAGCCCAACTTCCTCAACTGGTGGAAGACGATGGGCCCGGCCGTCCCCACCGAGGACGTCTACCTGCGCACCGCCGTCGCCGTGGGCCGTGAGGGGTGGGCCCACTTCGACCACGTCGCCATGGAGGAGTACCGCTGGGGCGTCTTCCTGGCCGAGCGCAACACCGACCGCAAGATCGCGTTCGGCGAGCAGAAGGGCCAGCCCGTCTGGCAGCAGGTGCCCGGCGAGTACCGCGCCGACCTGCAGCGGCTCATCGTCATCCAGGGCGACACCGAGCCCGCGTCCGTCGAGCAGCAGCGCCGCCTGGGCGAAACCGCGCCGTCGCTCTACGACCTGCGCAACCTCTTCCAGGTCAACGTCGAGGAGGGCCGCCACCTCTGGGCGATGGTCTACCTGCTGCACGCGTTCTTCGGGCGGGGCGGCCGCGACGAGGCGGAGGCGCTGCTGCAGCGCAACTCCGGCGACCTCGACAGCCCGCGCATCCTGGGCGCGTTCAACGAGGAGACGCCCGACTGGCTGAGCTTCTTCATGTTCACCTACTTCACCGACCGGGACGGCAAGTACCAGCTCGGCACGCTGAAGGAGTCCGCCTTCGACCCGCTCTCGCGCACGTGCGAGTTCATGTTGAAGGAGGAGAGCCACCACATGTTCGTCGGCACCACGGGTGTCGACCGCGTGGTCACCCGCGCCGCCGAGCTGACGCGGCAGTACGACACCGAGGAGATCGGCCCGCACGGCGGCATCCCGCTCGACGTGATCCAGAAGTACATCAACTTCCACTACTCGGTGAGCCTGGACCTCTTCGGCTCCGAGCAGTCCACGAACGCGGCGAACTACTTCACCGCCGGGCTCAAGGGCCGCTGGCAGGAGGAGCGCCGCAAGGACGACCACGTCCTCACCGAGAACTCGGCGAAGATCGACCTCGTCCGCGACGGCGTGCTCACCCAGGACGAGGTGCCCGCGCTCCTGGCCCTGAACTCCGACCTGCGCACCGAGTACATCGCCGACTGCGAGAACGGCCTCAAGCGCTGGAACCGCGTGCTGGAGAACGCCGGGCTGGACCGCCGGCTCTACCTGCCGCACCTGGGCTTCAACCGCGGTGTCGGCCTGTTCTCCGAGCACCACATCACCCCGAAGGGCGACGTCGTCGGGCCGGACGTGTGGGAGGCCAAGAAGGACTGCTGGCTGCCCACCGAGGCCGACAAGACCCACGTCCGGTCGCTGATGAAGCCGGTCTACGAGCCCGGCAAGATCGCCAGCTGGATCGCGCCGCCCACGAAGGGCATCAACGACAAGCCCTTCGAGTACGAGTACGTCCACTTCAGCTGACAGGATCCAGCAATGCCGTACGTGATCGCCGAGCCCTGTATCGACGTGATGGACCGCTCGTGCGTCGACGAGTGCCCCGTCGACTGCATCTACGAGGGCTCGCGCAAGCTCTACATCTCCCCGGTCGAGTGCATCGACTGCGGCGCCTGCGAGCCGGTGTGCCCGGTGGAGGCGATCAGCCAGGACCGCGCCGTGGACCCCGACTTCGAGGCCCACGTCGCGGACAACGCCACGTTCTTCGACACGGTCCTGCCCGGCCGCGACGAGCCCATCGGTGCACCCGGAGGGGCGATGGGGATCGGCGCGGTCGGGGTGGACACGGAGCTGGTGGCCAAGCACACCCCCCAGGCCTGACGAGGTCTGCAGGTGTCAAGGGGGTGGGGTGTGGCGTAGAGCCGGGCCCTCGGGATCGATACGGATGTCATTGTGAGATCCAAATGACCACTCGGCGAACTACCGTCGTCCGACACCCTGCCTGAAGGAGACGACGATGCCGGTGCCCCGTCCTACCCGCGGACGCCCCGACTCCGCCCAGCTCGTGTTCGACTTCGCTGACGGCAACCGCGACCAGGCCGACCTCCTCGGTGGCAAGGGCGCCAACCTCGCCGAGATGACCAACCTGGGCCTGCCGGTGCCCCCCGGGTTCACCGTCACCACCGAGGCGTGCCGCTTCTACCTCGACCGCGGCGAGGAGCCGCAGTCGCTGCGCGTGCAGGTCACGATGGCCCTGCGCCGCCTGGAGGACCAGCTCGGCCGCCGGCTCGGCGACGTCCAGGACCCGCTGCTGGTCTCCGTGCGGTCCGGGGCCAAGTTCTCGATGCCGGGGATGATGGAGACCGTCCTCAACGTCGGGCTCAACGACTACTCGGTGAAGGGGCTCGCCGAGGCGGCGGGCAACGAGCGGTTCGCGTGGGACTCCTACCGCCGGCTGATCCAGATGTTCGGGCGCACCGTGCTCGACATCCCCGGTGAGAAGTTCGAGGCGGAGCTGGACGCGGCCAAGACGCGGGCCGCGGTGGCCTCCGACGTCAACCTCACCGCCGAGCACCTGCGCGACCTCGTCGAGGTGTTCAAGCACATCGTGTTCGACGCGACGGGGCGCGACTTCCCCCAGGACCCCCGCGAGCAGCTGGACATGGCCATGCGCGCGGTGTTCGAGTCCTGGAACACCGACCGCGCACGGCTCTACCGCCGCCGCGAGCGCATCCCCCAGGACCTCGGCACCGCGGTCAACGTGTGCGCCATGGTGTTCGGCAACCTCGGCGAGGACTCCGGCACCGGCGTCTGCTTCACCCGCGACCCCGCCAGCGGCAAGCTCGGCGTCTACGGCGACTACCTCGTCAACGCGCAGGGCGAGGACGTCGTCGCCGGTATCCGCAACACCCTGACGCTGGAGGACTTCGCCCAGCTCGACCCCGCGTCCCACGCCGAGCTCACCAAGATCATGCGGCGCCTGGAGACGCACTACCGCGACCTCTGCGACATCGAGTTCACCGTCGAGCGCGGCAAGCTCTGGATGCTGCAGACCCGCGTCGGCAAGCGGACGCCCGCCGCGGCGTTCCGGATCGCCACCCAGCTCGTCGACGAGCACCTGATCACCGACGACGAGGCGCTGACCCGCGTCACCGGCGCCCAGCTGGCTCAGCTGATGTTCCCCCAGTTCGACGCCGACTCCCCGCGCGACCTGCTGGCCAAGGGCATGGCGGCCTCCCCCGGCGCCGCGGTCGGGAAGATCGTCTTCGACTCCCACACCGCCGTGGAGTGGGCGGCGCGGGGCGAGGACGTGCTGCTGGTCCGCCGCGAGACCACTCCCGACGACCTGTCCGGCATGATCGCCGCCACCGGTGTGCTGACCAGCCGGGGCGGCAAGACCTCGCACGCGGCCGTGGTGGCGCGCGGGATGGGTCGCACCTGCGTCTGCGGGGCCGAGGCCCTCGACGTGGACGCCGAGAACCGCGTGCTGCGCGTGGACGGGCGGGAGATCGCCGAGGGCGACGTCCTGTCCATCGACGGCACCACCGGCGAGATCTTCGCGGGCGAGCGGCCGGTGGTCGACTCGCTGGTGGTGACCTACCTGGAGCAGGGCCTCGACGCCGCCCTCGCCACCGCCGAGCCGGAGGCCGCGGAGCTCGTGAGCGCCGTGCACCGGCTGCTCAGCCACGCCGACCGCACCCGGCGCCTGAACGTGCGGGCCAACGCCGACACCGCCGAGGACGCCACGCGGGCGCGGCGGATGGGCGCGGAGGGCATCGGCCTGTGCCGCACCGAGCACATGTTCCTGGGCGAGCGCCGCGTGCTGATCGAGCGGCTGATCCTGGCCGACGACGACGAGACCCGCGAGGCCGCGCTGGCCGAGCTGCTGCCCCTGCAGCGCGCCGACTTCGAGGAGATCCTCGAGGCCATGGACGGGCTGCCCACCACCATCCGCCTGCTCGACCCGCCGCTGCACGAGTTCCTGCCCGACCGCACCGAGCTGGCGGTCCGGGTGGCCACCGCGCGCGCCACCGGCGAGCCCGACCCCGTCGACGTCACGCTGCTGGCGGCCGTCGAGCGGCTGCACGAGTCCAACCCGATGCTCGGGCTGCGCGGCGTGCGGCTGGGCCTGGTCGTACCCGGGCTCTACGCGATGCAGGTCCGCGCGATCGTCGAGGCGGCGGTGGCGCGGGCGGCGGCGGGCGGCGACCCGAAGGTCGAGATCATGGTGCCGCTGGTGGGCTCGGTGATGGAGCTGCACCTGTTCCGCGACGAGAACGACGCGCTGATCGCCGAGATCCTGTCCGCGGGCGGCCACGACCTGCGCATCCCGATCGGCACCATGATCGAACTGCCGCGGGCCGCGCTCACCGCGCACCGGATCGCCGAGGTCGCCGAGTTCTTCTCCTTCGGCACCAACGACCTCACCCAGACCACCTGGGGCTTCTCCCGCGACGACGTCGAGGCCACGATCTTCGCCCGGTACCTCGAGATGGGCGTGCTCACCGTGTCGCCGTTCGAGTCGCTGGACCGCGACGGCGTCGGATCGCTGGTGCGCACGGCCGTCGAGGCCGGACGGGACGCCCGGCCGGACCTCAAGCTCGGCATCTGCGGCGAGCACGGCGGCGACCCCGACTCGGTGCACTTCTTCCACGACGTCGGCCTCGACTACGTCTCGTGCTCGCCCTACCGCGTCCCCGTGGCGCGGCTGGAGGCGGGGCGCGCCGCGCTCGTCTCCGAGACGGGAGGTGCGGGCCTGTAGCGCGGGATGCCACGGCGGACGATGGGAGAATGACCTTCGTCCCGCCCGACATCGGTCCGCCCTGGGCCCGCCCGCTCGCCGGCCGCCTCGACGTCCACGCGATCGACAGCCCGGCGCTGCGCGGCAACGCCCTCGGCGACCCGCACGTCCGCCCGCTGGCCGTCTACGTGCCGCCGGGCGCCGAGGACGCCGGGGCGCTGCCGGTGATCTACGTGATCCAGGGGTTCACCGGGCAGCTGGACCGGTGGGCCGCCCGCTCGACGCTGCGCCCGACCTATCTCGAGCTCGTCGACGACCTGTTCGCCGACCCGGCGGTGCCCCGCGCGCTGGTGGCGCACGTCGACGCGTGGACGTCGATCGGCGGCAGCCAGTTCGTCGACTCCCCCGCCACCGGCCGCTACGCCACGTACCTGTGCGAGGACGTCGTCTCCTTCGTCGACGCGCACTACGCGACGCGGGCCGACCGCGACCACCGCGGCATCGCGGGCAAGTCCTCGGGCGGCTACGGGGCGATGGTCAACGCGATGCTGCGCCCCGACGTGTTCGGCGCGCTGGCCACCCACGCGGGCGACGCCTGCTTCGAGACCTGCTACCTGCACGACGAGGCCGCCTCCGTCCGAGCGCTGCGCGAGTCCTACGACGGGTCGTGGGAGAACTTCCTGGCCGACCTCCGTTCGCGGCCGGCGATGTCGAAGGGCACCGACGGGGACATCCTCAACTCCTACGCGATGGCCGCCTGCTACTCCGCCGACCCCGACGGCACCGTGCACCACCCGATCGACCCTGCCACCGGCGTCCTCGACGACGAGGTCTGGGCCCGCTGGCAGGCCTGGGACCCGGTGCGGATGGCGCCGCGGCACGCCGAGGCGCTGCGGTCGATGCGGGCGATCTGGATCGACGCGGGCACCCGCGACGAGTGGTTCCTCGACCTCGGCGCGCAGGCCTTCCGGGACGCGTGCGAGACGGCCGGCGCCACCGTCACCCACTTCGAGCTGTTCGACGCGGGGCACGGCGGCATCGAGTACCGCTACCCCCTGGCGCTGCGCCATCTGGCCGAACGACTCGCCGCGGCCACTTTCCGGTAACGGCTCCGGGAAACAACTGTTTCACCGCTTCCGTGCCGTGCCGTGCTCCCCGCCCGATCACCGGCTGCCGACGGTCAAGGACAAGGAGGCACGTCGTGAACTGGTACGTCAAGGTGCTCAGGCAGTACGTCGACTTCAGCGGACGCGCCCGTCGCACGGAGTACTGGATGTTCGCGTTGTTCAACGCGATCGCCCTCATCGTGCTCACCGTGGTCGACAGCCTGATCGGCACCGGCAACATCACCGGCAGCAGCGGGTCGGCCGGCCTCGCGTTCTCCGCCAACCTCGGCCTGCTCAGCGGCATCTACGCGCTGGCGACGATCCTGCCGGGCCTCGCCGTCGCCGTCCGCCGGCTGCACGACACCGACCGGTCCGACCCGAAGCAGGTGGCGGCCGGCTCGTTCGGCTAGCCCCGGTCATCTCGGCGTCGGCGGCGGCAAGGGCGCGCACTGCGCGTCGGAGCCGTCGCCGGGCTTGCGGGTGGGGAGCGCCCCGGTCGCGAGGTAGGCGGCCACCGCGCCGTCGACGCAGCTGTCGCCCGACAGCGACGCCGCGTGGGTCGTGCCGCCCACCCCCTCCACGAGCGACGCGGTCGGGAACAGCCGCCGCGTGGCCAGCGCCCCGCTGAACGGCGTGGCCCCGTCCAGGGTCTCGCTGATGAGCAGGGTGCTCGCCACCTTGCTGCCGTCGACCGCGACGGGCGGGCCCGCCGGCGCCGGCCAGATCCGGCACGGCGCGTTGTACCAGGCGTTGCCCCACGTCTCGAACGGCGCCTGCGCCGCGACCTTCGTGTTGTCGGCGGTCCAGGTCGCCTGGTCGGGCGGCCAGGGGGCGTCGGTGCACTGCACGGCGAGGTAGACGGCGTAGGTGTTGTCGTCGGCGATCGACGTGGACCCCTCGTACACCGTCTTCAGGGCCGACGCGTCGCCCGCCGTGACCCACCGCGCGAACGCCGTGGCCACGCTTCCCCAGGACCCGACGTTGTAGCCGGCCGCCAGGAACAGGTCGTTCCACTCCGACGGGCCCACCACCCCGCCCGCGGGCGACGTGCGCAGCTTCGCCTTCTGCGCGTAGTAGAGCTTCTCGACGTCGTCGCCGGAGTTGCCGAGGTGGTAGACGCCGTCGTACTTCGCGACCCAGTCGAAGAAGATCCCGATGTTCTTCTCGAAGGCCACGTCCTGGTCGAGGTTGGCCTGGTACCAGACGTGGCGCGCGTCGACCACGCCGTCGAGCACCATCCGCCGCACCCGGTCGGGGAACAGCGTGCCGTAGACCTGGCCGAGGTAGGTGCCGTACGAGTAGCCGTAGTAGGTGATCTGCTCGACGCCCAGCGCCTGGCGGATGCTGTCCATGTCCGTGGCGGAGTCCACGGTGGTCATGTGCCGCAGCAGCGCGCCGCCGTTGCGGTCGCACGCCGCGGTGTAGTCGGCCACGCGCTTCGTCCAGGCGTCCCGGGCGCCGGGCGTCGCGGGGTCGTAGTCGGGACGGCCGTAGCCGGCGTAGGTGGGCACGCAGCTCAGCGCGGGCCTGCTCGCGCCGACGCCGCGCGGGTCGAAGCCGATCCAGTCGTAGCTCCCGCCGACGCCGTTCGGCACCGAGGCACCCAGCGTCGACTGCTCCAGCCCGGAGCCGCCCGGGCCGCCCGGGTTGACCAGCACCACGCCCTGGTACTTCGCGTCGGGGACGGTGTGGCGCACCCGGGACACGGCCAGCGCGACGGTGGGCCCGGCCGGGTCGGCCCGGTCGAGCGGGACCCTGACGGTGCCGCACTGGGCACCGGCCGCGGTCAGGGCCTGGTCGGTGCACGGTCCCCACGTGACGGGCGCCGGATGGAACGCGGGTGCGGCCACCGGGGCCGGTGCGGGCCCCCGCGTGGTGGCCACCACGACCCCGATCACCACGGCGACCACGACCGCGACCACCCCGACCGTGACGATCCTGCGCACGTTGCTCCCCCGTCAGTCGCCGACGGGGAAGCCTGTCACGGCGCTCGCTCCGGCGCGTTCACGGCACCGCCCCCCACCCGGTACGGCTCGGTCACGCCCGTGTACATCAGGTGCGCCACCGGCCCCTGGGACGCGTGGGGCAGGTTGTGACAGTGGTCCGTCCCGATGCCGGGGTTGTCGGCCACGAACGCGATGTCGAAGGAGTCGCCGTCGGCCACGTCGAGGGAGCCCACCCACCACGGGCTCCCCGTGGCCGCCACCCCGTTGCCGGCCAGCACCACGGCGTGGTGGCCGTGCAGGTGCATCGGGTGCACCTCGCCGCTGCCGTTGACGACGTGCATCCGCACCACGTCGCCAGCCACCCGGCGCGGACGTGGTCACCGCCCGGTGCCGCCGGGGAGCATCGGCCGCCCCCCGTTCCACGCGATCACCAGGCGGGCGGGCGGACCGAGGTCCGGGTTCGGCACGCGCTCACGGTGCCGCCGGCGTGAGCGCCGCGTCGGGCACCGACGCCGCGGCCACCCGCCGCGGGATGAGCAACGTGACGCCCAGCCCGACGATCGACGCCCCGGCGGAGATCAGCAGCGCCACCTGGATGCCGGCCGCGGACGGGAGGACCGCGGAGCCCACGCCGGCCGTGAGGCCGGCGAGCACCACGGCCGTCACGGAGCTCGACAGCGCGGTGCCGACCGCGCGCATCAGCGAGTTGAGGCCGTTGGCCGCGGCCGAGAGCCCGACCGGCACGGCGTCCATGATCAGCGCCGGCATGGCGGCGCCGCCGCAGCCCCGGTCCAGCGGGGGACCGGTTGTACCAGGATGGGCACCTCCCGAACCGGCATGCTGGACGGCATGGAACGCACCGAGCTCGGAGCCGCACTCCGCACGTGGCGCGAGCGGCTGCGCCCGGCCGACGCCGGCCTGCCCGCCGGGGTCCGCCGCCGCACCCCGGGGCTGCGGCGCGAGGAGGTGGCCGCGCTCGCCGGTGTGTCCGTCGACTACCTGACCCGCCTCGAACAGGGTCGTGGCCCCCACCCCTCCGACGCGGTGCTGACGGCGCTGGCCCGCGCCCTGCGCGTCAACGACGCCGAGCGCGACCACCTGTTCCATCTCGCCGGTGGTTCGCCGCCCCGGCCGGGCCGGATCCGCAGCACGGTGCGACCGAGCGTGCTGCGCCTGATGGACCGGTTCACCGACCTGCCGGCGGTCCTGCTGGACGCGAAGACCGACGTGCTCGCATGGAACCCGATGGGCGCGGCCCTGCTCGGCGACCTGTCCGCGATCCCCCTGGCCCGCCGCAACATGGCCCGGCTGGGGTTCACCGGCGACCGCCGGATGGGCGGCGACCCGGCCGAGCGCGAGCGGCTCGACCGGGCCCTGGTCTCCGACCTCCGCCGCTCGGCGGCCCGCTACCCCGACGATCCGGGCCTCGCCGCGCTCGTCCGTGAGCTGCGGGCCGACAGCGCCGACTTCGCGCGGCTCTGGGATCTCCGCGACCTCGACGAACGCCACAGCGACCACAAGACGCTGCGCCATCCCCAGCTCGGCCCGATCGAGCTGGACTGCGACACCCTGCTCGTGCACGCCGACGACCAGGTCCTGCTCGTGTACTCGGCGGCCCCGGACACACCCGCGGCCCAGGCCCTGGACCTGCTGCGCGTGGTCGGTCTACAGGAACTTCGTGCACATCAGCTACCCTCGGTAGCACATGTCGACGGTCGATGACCCGTCGGCACGGGGTGGAAGGGGCATTCGAACGTGGCTGCCGACCTGGCATTCGACGCGCTGGCGGACCCGGTCCGCCGCGAGATCCTCGGGGTGCTGGCCGCCCGCGAGGAGTGCAGCGCCGGTGAGCTGTCGAGCGCGATCCAGCGGGTCGGGCGCACCGCCGTGTCCAGCCACCTCCGCGTCCTGCGCATCGCGGGCCTCATCACCGAGCGTCGCACCGGCCGATTCCGCTACTACTCCGTCGACACGGACGGGCCCGGCCAGGACGTGATCAGGCTGCTGCAGGAGCTGTTCCAGGGCTCGCTCGACGCCGCCAAGCTCGCCGCGGAGTCGACGGTCACCGACGCAACGGACGCCCGGGCCGTCTGAGCTCGCGGTCACTCTGCGTATCCACGGTAGGTGAACAACATGTCAACGCGCCATCGCGCATTGACTCGATACCTGCGCAGTCCATAAGGTTCTCGCCACCCGATGCGAGGAGCTTCCATGCCTGTCGACCCACCGGACGCTGCCGCTCTGAGCGCCGTGGCCGCGCACTACGGACTCGATCTCGACGCCGACGCCATCGCGTCGTTCAGCCCGATGGTGCACGGTCTGCTCGGCTCGTGGGACGCCGTCGAGGAGCTCTACGCCGCGACCGCACCCACCATGCCGGAGCGCGCCTGGACCCGCCCCGAGGACGCCGACAACCCGTTCAACGCCTGGTACGTCACCACCTCGATCGCCGGGGCCGAGGACGGCCCGCTCGCCGGGATGACCGTGGCGGTCAAGGACAACACCGCCGTGGCCGGTGTCCCGATGATGAACGGCTCCACCACCATCGAGGGCTACACGCCCCTGCGCGACGCCACGGTCGTCTCCCGCATGCTCGCCGCCGGCGCCACCATCGCCGGCAAGGCCGTCTGCGAGGACCTCTGCTTCTCCGGCGGCTCGCACACCTCCCGCACCGGCGCCGTCCGCAACCCCTGGGACGAGACGCGCAGCGCGGGCGGGTCGTCCTCGGGCAGCGCGGCGCTGGTGATGGCCGGCATCGTCGACGTCGCCACCGGTGGCGACCAGGGCGGATCGGTCCGCATCCCGAGCGCGTACACCGGCACCGTCGGGCACAAGCCCACCTGGGGCCTCGTGCCCTACACCGGCGCGTTCCCGATCGAGGCCACCATCGACCACCTCGGCCCGATCACCCGCACGGTCGCCGACGCCGCGAAGGTCCTCAACGTGATCGCCGGGCCGGACGGCCTCGACCCCCGCCAGCCGCGCGACCTGGTGCCCGACGACTACGTCGCTGCGCTCGCGCGCGGCGCCGAGGGGCTGCGGATCGGCGTCGTCAGCGAGGGCTTCGCGCAGGCCAACGCCGAGCAGGGCGTCAACGACGCCGTGCGCGCCGCCGTCGACACCCTGACCGGCGCCGGGCTCACCGCCGAGGAGATCTCCGTCCCCTGGCACCTGCACGGCGCCAAGATCTGGGACGTCATCGCCGTCGAGGGGCCGGCCGTGCAGATGGTCGACCTCAACGGCTACGGGATGAACTGGAAGGGCCTCTACGACCCCGAGATCATCGAGTACTACGGCAACAAGTGGCGTTCCGACGGCAGCCAGTTCTCCGAGACGGTCAAGCTGGTGCTGCTCACCGGCGGCGCCGCGATCAACCGCTACCGGGGCAAGCACTACGCGATGGCGCAGAACCTGGCCATCGAGCTGCGCAAGGCCTACGACGAGGCGCTGTCGCGGTTCGACGTGCTGGTGATGCCGACGCTGCCGCTGCAGGCCACGCTCATCCCCAAGCCCGACGCGCCGCGCGAGGAGACCATCCCGCGCGCGCTCGAGATGATCACCAACACCTGTGTCACGGACGTCACCGGTCACCCGGCCTGCTCGGTGCCCGCCGGCCTGGTGAACGGTCTCCCGACCGGAATGATGATCATCGGTAAGCAGTTCGACGACGCGACCGTGCTGCGCGTGGCGCACACGTTCGAGCAGGCGGTCGGGGGCTTCCCGACGCCTTCTGTTGCATCCACCGCAGGGAGCCAGGCATGAACGGCGTGCACGACCTGGGCGGCACCGACGGACTGGGACCGGTCCCCGTACCCGAGTCCGAGCCCGTCTACCACGAGGAGTGGGAGAAGGCCGCCTTCGCGATGTTCTCGATGTGCTTCCGCGCCGGGTTCTTCGGTGTCGACGCCTTCCGCTACGGCATCGAGCAGATGCACCCCGCGGCCTACCTGCTCTCCCCCTACTACGACCACTGGGCCCACGCCGTCGAGCACTACGGCGTCGCCAAGGGTGTGCTCGACGAGGCCGAGATCGACAAGCGGATGCAGTTCTTCCTCGAGAACCCCGACGCCCCGATGCCCGAGCGCGAGGACCCCGACCTGCTGGCGTTCGTCGACGGCGTGGTCAAGTCGGGCGCGCCCGCCGGCCGCCCGTCGGACAAGGTCGCGAAGTTCGCCGTCGGCGACCTCGTCACCGTCGTCGACGACAGCCCGCACGGCCACACCCGCAAGGCCCGCTACATCCGCGGCAAGACCGGCGTCGTCGAGATGGCCCACGGCACGATGATCTACCCCGACAGCGCCGGCAACGGCGGTGACGACGCCCCCGAGCACGTCTACACGGTCAAGTTCACGAACGAGGAGCTCTGGGGCTCCGAAGCCGCCGAGCCCAACGGCGTCGTCTACTTCGACGTCTGGGAGCCCTACATCGTCCCCGCCACCACCTCCGAGAAGGCAGCCTGACATGAGTTCCTCCATCGTCCGCACCCCCGAGGAGATCGCGGCCCGCGTCAAGGCCCTCGAGGCCATCATGATCGAGAAGGGGATCATGACGACCACGGCGATCGACCGGCTCGTCGAGATCTACGAGAACGAGGTCGGCCCGCAGCTGGGCGCGTCCGTGGTCGCCAAGGCGTGGGCCGACCCGGAGTTCAAGGCCCGCCTCGTCGCCAACGCCACCGACGCGTGCGCCGAGCTGGGCATCGGCGGCCTGCAGGGCGAGGACATGGTGGTGGTCGAGAACACCGACACCGTGCACAACGTCATCACCTGCACCCTGTGCTCGTGCTACCCGTGGCCGGTGCTCGGGCTGCCCCCGAACTGGTACAAGGGCCCGGAGTTCCGCTCGCGCATCGTCCGCGAGCCGCGCAAGGTGCTGCGCGAGGACTTCGGCTTCGACGTGCCCGACTCGGTCGAGGTCCGCGTCTGGGACTCCTCGTCGGAGATGCGCTACTGGGTGCTGCCCCAGCGCCCCGCCGGCACCGAGGGACTGGACGAGAAGGCGCTCGCCGCGCTCGTCACGCGCGACTCGATGATCGGCGTCGGCCCGGTGAAGGCCGCCTGATGGCGTTCCGGCAGGACGCCACCGAGCTGGGCGACGCCCGGCGCCGCGTCGAGTCGCTCGTCGGCCCGGGCGAGCAGCGGGCGTTCAACGAGCCGTGGGAGGTCCGCGCGTTCGCGATGGCCGTGGCGGCCTACCACAACGGTCAGTACGAGTGGTCGGAGTTCCAGCTCTCGCTGATCGACTCGATCAAGAAGTGGGAGGACGGTGACGGCGCCGAGCCGTGGTCGTACTACGAGCACTGGCTGGAGGCGCTGGAGACCGTTCTCGCGGGCAACGGCGCCCTCTCCGACGCGGCGCTGGACGAGAAGACGAAGGCGGTACTGGCCACGCCGAAGAACGCCAACCACCACGAGGCCCACCGGGAACCGGTGGCCGTCGACCCCGCCCGGTAGTGGCGCTCCGCGCACGAGGAGGACGACGATGTCCGGCTACTACTCCGACGACGTTCACGGCAAGCACGAGTACTTCGACCTCGGCGGGTTCCCGCTGACGACGGGCTACACGCTGCCGAACGCCCGGCTGGCCTACAAGACGCTCGGCACACTCAACGCCGCGAAGGACAACGCGGTGCTGTTCCCGCACATGTTCAGCGGGACGTCGGCGTCGATGGAGACCTTCGTGGGCGAGGGCCGCCCGCTCGATCCCGCGACGTACTTCGTGATCTTCCCGGGCCAGTTCGGCGGCGGCTTCTCCTCCAGCCCCTCCAACACCCCACCGCCGTTCGACCGCGGCCAGTTCCCGCCGATCGCGATCGCCGACGACGTCACCGCGCAGCACAGGCTCGTCACCGAGCACTTCGGCATCGAGAGGCTGCACGCCGTGATGGGCTGGTCGATGGGCGCGCAGCAGACCTACGGCTGGGCCGTGCAGTACCCGGACATGGTGCCCCGCGCCGCCGCCTTCGCCGGCACCGCGCGCACGCCCGTGCACAACCAGATCTTCATCGACACCCACACCGAGCTGCTGACCTCCGATCCCGAGTTCAAGGGCGGCTTCTACGACGACTCGGCGCAGGTGCACGTCGGTCTGCGCCGGCTCGCCGTCTCGTTCTCGTTGATGGGGCTGTCGTCGGCGTTCTGGCGCGACGAGCTGTGGCGCGGCCTGGGCTTCGTCTCCGCCGACGATTTCCGGCAGGGCTTCATCCGCGGCTACTTCGCCCCGATGGACCCCAACAACCTGCTGACGCAGAACCGGAAGTGGCGTTCGGGCGACGTCGCCGACTCGCTGGGGGCCATTACCGCGAAGTTCTTCGTCGTCCCCTTCTCCGAGGACCTGTTCTTCCCGCCGGAGGACTGCCGGGCCGACGCGGAGCGGATCCCCGACGGGCGGTACCGGGAGATCGAGACCCCGATGGGCCACTTCGGCATGTTCTGCCTGCGCCCCGAGGACCAGGAGGCCATCGACGCGGTGATCGCGGAGACCCTCAACGCCTGATCAGCGCCGGCTCGTCCCAGTCGATGTGGTGGGAGTGCAGCCACCGGGTGTTCTGCTTCGCCGCCATCCGCATGAACAGCGGCATGGCGGCGTCGCGGATGATGCGCCCGACCGGTCCCGCGGCCTTGCTGTGGCTCGACCGCGCCCCGTACTGGACGATCTTCTCCACGCGGTCGCGGCGCAGCTCCTCGAACAGCCGGAACGCGGTGGCGACGTCCGGCGCGTCGCGCAGGAAACGCGGCAGCAGCACCGCATCCTCCAGCGCCATCGCCGCACCCTGGCCCGCCGCCGGTGACGTGGCGTGGGCCGCGTCACCGATGATGACCATGTTGTCGCGGTGCCAGGTGGGCACGGTCGGCATGTCGTAGGTGGCCCAGCCGACCAGCGGACCCGGTGCCGCGCGGATGATCTCCGGGAAGGGGCCGCGGTCGTCGGCGGCGGTCAGGTCGAGGAGCCAGGTGCGCCAGTCGGCGTCGGTCATCGCGGCGAGCTCGGCCCCGGTGGGCTCGTCGGCACGGGGCGGGTTGGCGAACCAGGCGACCCGGCCGTCGGGAACGGCGACGTAGGCCCAGAAGCAGCGCTTCCCGAACACCATCTGGAACTCCCCCACCGGGGCGTTCACCGGCACGCCCGACACGACACCACCGATGTTGAGCACCGGGACGTAGCGCGCGGCGGGGGCGGCCGGGTCGATGATCTGCCGCACCCGCGAGCGGATGCCGTCGCAGCCGATGAGGAGGTCGCCCTCCGCGGTGCCGCCGTCGGCGAACGCGGCCGTCACCCGCGTCCCCGTGGTGGTGGCGTCCACCAGCTGCCTCCCGTAGCTGATCGACGCGCCGCGGGCCACGGCCTCGTCGCGCAGGACGCGGTAGAGCTCGGCCCGGGGCATCATCTGCGTCGGCGTGCCGTCGGCCAGCGGCACCCCGTTCGACATCCGGCCCAGCGCCTTCCCCGTGCCGCTGAAGAAGCGCATCGACGGCTGCGGGAACCCCACCCCGGTGACGACGTGCTGGGCGTCCACGGCGGCCAGCGCGTCGATCCCGTTGGCCTGCAACGTGAGCCAGGAACCGACCTCGTCGGCCCCGGTCGGGTGGCCCTCGAACATCCGGGCGTGGATGCCGGCCTTCTGCAGGGCCATGGCCGCGACCGGCCCCGCGATCCCCGCCCCGATCACCAGTGCTGTCGTCACGTCTCCTCCTCGGTAGACTCACTCGCACGAGCAAGTATCTCGTTGAACCGAGTGTCTTGGCATCACGAGATAATGTCAAGGAGGTCCGATGCCCGACGGGGACGATCTGCGTGGCGAGATCATGGAGTCGGTGCTGCGCTTCATCGCGGGCGTGGTCGTGCACAACACCGCCGTCGCGCAGAGGGTGGGGATGGGCGCGAGCGACCTGCAGTTCGTGAGCCTCCTGAACCTCAACGGGCCGCTGACCCCCGGCCAGCTCGCCGAGCAGACGGGCCTGACCACCGGCACGGTCACGGGCGTGATCGACCGGCTGGAGAAGGGTGGCTTCGTCCACCGGGTCCGCGACGCGGGCGACCGCCGCAAGGTCCTGGTCACCCCGGTGCCCGAGGGCATGGCGAAGCTGACGCAGGAGTACGCGGCGCACGGCGAGCACACCATGGCCGTGATGGCGAGCAGGAGCGCGGAGGAACTGCGGGTGATCGCGGAGTTCCTGGCGGACCTCAACGCGTCGCCGGGCCGCCCCCCGCGCTGATCCGTCGTCAGAGGAAGTAGCGGTTCGTGAGTGGCAGGACCTCTGCTGGCGGGAGATCCACCGCTCGTCCGTCGATCTCCACCTCCAGGCTGTCCGGCGCCACCCGGACCTGCGGCGAAGCCGTGTTCAGCACCAGATCCGCCTTCGTCAGGTTCCGCGCGTTGCGCACCGCGCTCAGGCGCCGCCGGATCCTCAGGCGTTCGGCCAGGCCCGAGTCGATGCCCGCCTGGCTCACGAACGCCACCCCGAGCGACGCCGGCGCCAGGCCGTAGGAACCGAACATCGGGCGGTAGACCTGCGGCTGACCCAGGCGCGCCCGTCCACGGGGGTGATCCGGACCTGGTCGCGCCGCACCGGTGATTGGCTCGCAGGCTCGCTCATCGGATCGGGTTCCGCACCGCGCGGAGCCTAGAGCCAGGACCACCCCGGTGCGCCGCGCCTAGGCTGGACGTCATGGATCTCCAGTTGGGTGGCAAGCGCGCCGTCGTCACCGGGGCGGCGCGGGGCATCGGGCTCGCCGTCGCCACCACCCTCGCCGCCGAGGGCGTGCGGGTCGCGCTCGTCGGGCGGGACCTCGCGGCGCTCACCGCGGCAGCGGAGCAGGTGGGTGGCGGTGCGATCCCCGTCGTCGCCGACACCACCGACGACGCCGCGGTGCGCGCGATGGTCGAGCACGTCGTCGCCGGGTTCGGGGGCGTCGACATCCTCGTCAACGGCGCCGCGAAGCCCGGCGGCGGACCGGCCCCGGCGCTCGCCGACCTCACCGACGACGAGCTGCGCGCCCACCTCGAGACGAAGGTGCTGGGCTACCTGCGCTGCTGCCGCGCCGTCGCCCCGCACATGACGGCACAGGGCTGGGGCCGGATCGTCAACATCAGCGGCCTCAACGCGCGCCTGGCCACGTCGATCGTCGGGTCGATCCGCAACGTGGCCGTCGCCGCGCTCACCAAGAACCTCGCCGACGAGCTCGGCCCGTCGGGGGTGAACGTGACGGTCGTGCACCCCGGCCTGGTGATCACCGAGCGCTCCCCCGCCGTGTTCGCCGCGCTCGCGGAGCAGGAGGGCGGCACGCCCGAGGCGGTCGAGGCCCGCTTCGCCGCGGGCACGAGCATCAACCACGTCGTCACGGCGCAGGAGGTGGCCGACGTCGTGGTCTTCCTCTGCTCGCCCCGCAGCGTGTCGATCACCGGCGACGCGGTGGCGACGGGCGGCGGCAGCCGTGGCGCGATCCACTACTGACCCCCCAGACTGCCGTGGTGACCGCTGACCCGTCGCCCGGCGTGCGGGCCGGGGTGGCCGTGCTCGCCGTCCTGATCGGGGTGCTCGCCGCCGTCTCCGACCCGGGTTCGGCCGCGGGCCTCGCCCTGGTCGCGCTCGCGGTGGTGGTCATCGGGCTGTGGGTGGCCCTGCCGCGGCTGCCGTCCGCCGTCGTGGCGGTGGGTGTGGTCGTGCCCGTCGTGGCGGCGGCGCGGTCGGGGCAGTTCGAGCCCGCGCTGTTCCTGGTGTCGATGCTGGCCACGGGGGTGGCATGGTTCGAGCGGTCGACGCCGGTCGCGGTGGCGGTGGGGGTGCTCGGAGCGGCCTCGCCCCTGGTCGCCCGGCTGCTCATGCCGCCGCAGGAGAGCTTCAGCTACTGGATCTGGGTGCTCGGCATCGTCTTCCCCTGGGTGCTCGGCCGGCTCGTCCGGCGGCAGTTCGAGCTGCTCGCCCGGCTGGAGGCGGCGCAGCGGGAGCTGGCCGCGCGCGTCGTCACGGAGGAGCGGCAGCGGATCGCCCGCGACGTCCACGACCTCGTCGGCCACGGCCTCGCCGCCGTCCTGCTACAGATCACCGGCGCCCGGCACGTGCTGCGCCGCAACCCCGACGCCGCCGACGAGGCGCTGGCCGCGGCCGAGACGGCGGGGCGGGCGAGCATGGCCGAGCTGCGCCGGACGATGTCGCTGCTGCGCAACGCGTCCGAGGCCGCACCGGCGCCGGGGCTCGACGGCCTCGCCGATCTGGTCCGCGACGTGCGGGAGCAGGGTCTGGCGGTGCGGCACACGATCACCGGCGACCCCGCTGCGGTCGACGACGGGCAGGCGCTGGCCGTGCACCGGATCGTGCAGGAGTCGCTCACCAACGCCCTCCGGCACGCACCCCGGGCCGACACGGCCGTGGCCGTGACGATCGGGCCCGACGACGTCGCGTTCGACGTGACCAGCTCCGGCCCGGTCACGCCCCGCGCCGACGACGACCGCCCGCGCTACGGTCTCGTCGGGATGCGCGAACGGGCGGAGCTGGCGGGCGGGGAGCTGACGGCCGCCCCGACCCCGCACGGCTGGCGCGTGCGCGGGCGGATCCCCGCGCGGGGGGCCACGTGATCAGGACCGTGATCGTCGACGACCAGGCCCTCGTGCGCGCCGGCCTGGCGCGCATCCTCGATCCCGAGGACGGGTTCGCGGTGGTGGCGGAGTTCGCCGACGGCGCCGAGCTCGTGGCCGGGCTGCCCGCGCTGGTCGTCGACCTCGTGCTGACCGACGTGCGGATGCCGCGCATGAACGGCATCGACGCCACCCGCGCCGTCCGGGCCACGGCCGACGCCCCGCCCGTCCTCGTGCTCACCACCTTCGACGACGACGACGTGCTCTGGGGCGCCATCGACGCGGGCGCGTCGGGGTTCGTGCTCAAGGACGCGAGCGCGGCCGACCTCCTCGCCGCGGCCCGCGCGGTGGCCGGCGGCGGCGCGTGGTTCGACCCGGCCGTGGCACCCCGCGTGCTGTCGGCCTACCGCCGGGCGGCCCCGGCCCGCCGCGACGCGGGGCTTCTCGACGCGCTCACCGACCGCGAGCGCGACGTGCTGGTCCGGATGGCCCGCGGCGCCACCAACCCAGAGATCGCGGCATCGCTGCACGTCAGCGAGGCCACGGTGAAGACGCACGTGCGCGGGATCTTCACCAAGCTGGGCGCCCGCGACCGCGCGGCGGCCATCGTGCTGGCCTACGACTGCGGGGCCGTTCCCCCCGTGGGGTGAGGTCAGGTCTCGCCCGCAGGAGGAGGTGGCGCGCCCCCCTCCGGAGCGACGATTCCGGTCATGACCACCACCACCCTGCGCCCCACCGAGACCTGGCGCCGCGGCCCCGTCCTCGCGATCGCCGCGGCCACCGTGGCCCTGCACCTCGCGTTCGCCGCCGGTTACGGCTACCACCGCGACGAGCTCTACTTCCTGGCCGAGTCGAAGCGGCTGGCCTGGGGGTTCGTCAGCGAGCAGCCGTTCACCCCGGCCGTCGGATGGTTGTCGCGGATGCTGTTCGGCGACTCGGTGGTGGGCCTGCGGCTGTGGCCCGCGCTCGCCGGGGCCGGCGTCGTCGTGATCGCCGCACTGCTGGCCCACGCCTTCGGCGGCCGCACCACCGCCCAGCTGACGGCCGGCATCTGCGCGGGCACCTCGACGATCGGGTTGTCGCTGTTCCACCTCTACGGCCCCACCGCCTTCGACCAGCTCGCCTGGGCCGGCTGCCTGTTCGTCCTGGTGAAGCTGCTGGGCGGCGCGGACCCGCGCTGGTGGCTCGGCTTCGGCGCCGTCGCGGGGCTCGGGCTGTGGAACAAGGACACGCTGGTGCTGCTGGCGGTCGCGCTGGTGGTGGCGGTCCTGCTGAGCCCGACGCGCAGGAGCTGGCTGCGCTCCCCGTGGCCGTACGCCGGCGGCCTGCTCGCGGTGCTGATCGTCGCGCCCAACCTGGTCTGGCAGGCCGTCAACGGCTGGCCGATGTTCCAGGTCGCCGGCACGATCAGCGAGGACCAGGGCGGGCTCACCTCCACGCTGCTGTTCCTGCCCATGCAGGTCCTGACGATGAACCCGCTGCTCGCGCCCGTGTGGGTTGCCGGGCTGTGGTGGCTGTGGCGCTCGGGCACGTTCCGCCCGCTGGCCTGGATGTACGTGGTGCTGCTGGTGCTGCTCGCCGTGGTCGGCGGCCGCTCGTACTACCTGCTGCCGATGTACGTGCCGCTGTTCGCCGCGGGTGCCGTGGCGGCGCAGCGGTTCCGGTGGAGCCCCGTCGCGGCCGTCGTCGCCGCGGTGATCATCCTGCCCGGTGCACTGCCCGTACTGCCGGTGACGGTGCAGCGCTACCTGCCCTTCACGTCGATCAACCCCGTGCTGGCGGACTCGATCGGCTGGCCCGAGCTCGTCGAACAGGTCGCCGCCGTCCGCGACACGCTGCCCGCCGGGGAGAAGCCCGTGGTGTTCACGGCCAACTACGGCGAGGCCGGGGCGATCGAGCTGCTCGGCGCGCCCTACGGCCTCGGGCAGCCGGTCAGCGCCCACAACAGCTACTGGACGTGGGGCGGCCCGCCCGAGGGCACCACCACGCTGATCACGATCGGCGTGCAGGACCGCGCGAAGCTCGACGCCCTGTTCCGTGACGTCCGCCCGGCCGGCACCGTCGACAACGGCGTCGGGGTGGACAACGAGGAGCAGGGCGGCACGATCTGGGTCTGCCGGGAGCCGATGGCGCCGTGGTCGCAGCTGTGGCCGACGCTGCGGCACTACAACAGCTGATCCCGAACGCTCAGCAACGGTTCACCGGGACGACACTCATCCGGCCGGGTGGGCCGCACACAATCGGTGATCATGAGCGACCTCGCCCGCCGCCGGTTCCTCGGAGGTGTGCTCGGCGCCGCCGCAGCCGCACCCCTGCTCGGCATCGAGGAGGCCTGGGCCGGTGCGCCCACCGCCGGCCACCTCGACGACGTCGAGCACGTCGTGATCCTCATGCAGGAGAACCGCTCGTTCGACCACTACTTCGGCACGATGGCGGGCGTCCGCGGATTCGGTGACCGGGCCGCGCTGCGCGGGGTCTTCCAGCAGGTCGACCCGGCCCGCGGCCACCTCCTCCCGTTCCACGTCGACACCACCAAGGTCGACGGGCAGGACCTCTCCGACCTCCCGCACGACTGGGACACCACCCACCTCGCGATCAACGGCGGGCGCAACGACCGGTGGGTCGCCGCCAAGTCCGAGGCCACGATGGGCTACTTCACCGCCTCCGACATCCCGTTCCAGCGGGCGCTGGCGTCGGCGTTCACCATCTGCGACCACTACTTCTGCTCGATCCAGGGCGCGACCACGCCCAACCGGCTGTTCCACTGGACCGGCACGATCGACCCCGACGGCAGGGCGGGCGGCCCGGCCACCGACAACCCGGTCGACTACGTGCCCGTCTTCACCTGGACCACCTACCCGGAACGACTCGAGAAGGCCGGCGTCCGCTGGCAGGTGTACGCCGACGACGAGGTCGGCGACGACGGTGCCCACGGCTACGTCGGCGACTACGGCGACAACCCGCTGTGGCTGTTCCAGGCCTACCACGACGCGCTGGCGTCCACGGACCCGAAGGTCCGCCGGCTCGCCGACCGCGCGAGCCTGCGCACCGCCTGGAAGCCCGACTCCGGGCAGGGCAGGAACATCGACCACGTGCTGGCGCAGTTCCTCGGCGACTGCGCCACCGGCTCGCTGCCCACCGTGTCCTGGGTGGTGGCGCCGTACCTGTACTCCGAGCACCCCGCGGGCCGTCCCGTCGACGGCGCGGCGTACGTCCAGGCCGTCCTGAACGGCATCTGGGGCAACCAGGAGCTGCGGGACTCCACCGTCGTGTTCCTCAACTACGACGAGAACGACGGCTTCTACGACCACGTGCCGCCGCCGGTGCCGCCGCCCGGGACGCCGCAGGAGTACCTGCCCGCGGTGCAGCCGGCGTTCCGCGGCCTGCCGCCCGCGTCGGGACCGCTGGTGCCGGTCGGGCTCGGCCCGCGCGTGCCGATGACGGTGGTGTCGCCGTGGAGCCGCGGCGGGTTCGTGAACTCGCAGGTGGCCGACCACACCTCGGTGCTGCGGTTCCTCGAGACCTGGACCGGCATCCGGGAGACCAACATCTCGGCCTGGCGCCGCGCGCTGTGCGGCGACCTGACCAGCTGCTTCGACTTCTCCCACCGGGTGACGTCGGTCCCGGTGCTGCCCGACACCGCCGCGCTGCGGGCCGAGGCCGACCGCACCCAGAAGACGCTTCCCGCGTCGACGCCGCCCGCCACCCAGGTGGCGCCCGTGCAGGATCCGGGCACCGCGCCCGCCCGGCCGCTGCCCTACCAGCCGGAGGCGAACCTGACGGTCGGCGCGCAGGTCACCGTGGCGGCGGCCAACCACGGGAGCGCCGCGCTGCAGCTCGCCGTGTACCCGGGCACCGGTGCGCCCCAGCACGTCGACGTCGCGCCCGGCGGTACCACCACGGCGACCGTCCCGCTCGTCCCCGGCGCCTACGACGTGACCGTCCACGGCCCCAACGGGTTCCTGCGCACCGCGGCGGGCGACGCGTCGGGCGCCGGGGTGGAGGTGGCCGTCACGGTCACCGGCCCCCGGAGCCGTCCCGTGCTCCGGTTGAGCGCCACCAACACCGGGACGGCGTCGGCCACGCTGACGCTCACCGGCGGAACCCTGACCGTGCCGGCGGGCGCCACGCGCACCCACACCTACCAGCCGTTCGACCACGACCACGGCTGGTACGACATCACCGCCACCCGGGCCGGGCACCCGTCCTGGGTGCGGCGGTTCGCCGGCCACCTGGAGAACGGGCTGCCCAGCGTCACCGGCTGAGACACTGGGCGGGTGAGAACTCCGTCGTCCGGCCGGGTGATCCTGCTCAACGGGGCGTCGAGCTCCGGGAAGTCCACCCTGGCCCGGCGTCTCCAGGACACACTGGACATCCCGTTCCTGCTGCTCAGCGGGGACCTGCTGATCGAGGCGAGAAGCCTTCCGGGGCGTCGCGACACGGAGGGGCCTCATCCGTGGGTCGGGCAGATGCGGCCACGCTTCTTCGACGGCTTCCACCGGTGCATCCCCGCCATGGCCGCCGCCGGCAACGACCTGATCGTCGAGCACGTCGTCGAGTTCGCCGGGTGGCGGGCCCAGCTCGACGAGCTGCTCAGCGGGTTCGACGTGTTCTGGGTGGCGGTCCACTGCGACCTCGCGGAGATCGACCGCCGGGAGGCCGCCCGCGGCGACCGCACGCCCGGCGAGGGGGAGCACGGTCCCTACGACCTGCACGTCGACACCACGGCCGGCGTGACCGACGACCTGGTCCGGACGGTCGTCGACAGCTGGAAGGACGCGAGGCGATGACGGGCATGCGGCTCGAGAACGTCGTGTGGGACGCCCGCGACCCCCACCGGCTCGGCGGGTTCTGGGCCGCCGCGCTCGGTGCGGAGGTGATCACGGACGAGCCGGACCTCGTCGAGGCGCGGCTGCAGCTCTCCGACGACGTCTTCCTCGACCTGTGCTTCCCGCGCGTGACCGCGCCGGCGGCCCCACCGGCCCGGCTCCGTCTCGATCTCGCCGGTGGCCCCGACCTGGTCGACGACACCGATCCGGAAGGCAACGCCTTCCGCGTGGTCGAGCACAGCGGGACCGGGCCGATCGCCGCCCTGCGGCTCGACAGCGCCGATCCGGACCGGGACGCCGCCTTCTGGTCGTCGGTCACCGGCTGGATACCGGAGGGGAACGCCACGCTCCGCCATCCCACCGGGGTCGGCCCACGACTCGAGCTGCGCCGGGAGGCCGAGCCCAAGAACCGCAAGAGCCGCCTGCACCTCGACGTGCGCCGGAACCCCGGGGACGACGACGTCGTCGAGCGCATCGTGGGCCTCGGAGCCACCCACCTCGCCAACCCGCCGGAGCACCCGTGGCTCCTGTTTCTCGACCCCTCCGGCAACGAGTTCTGCGTACTGGACGCCCAGAGCTGAAGGAGGTCGCCGACGAGTTCGGCCGGCACGTCGGGTCAGTCATGGCAGAAGGAACCGACGGAAGGACCTCCGACGCCCCAAGCTGAACACCGATGTCGCCCGGCGAGCGATCGGCGACCACACGCGGCGTCTGGCCGAAGCAGCCGTCGCGGCCGGCCCGGACGCCGCCGTGCCGACTGCCCCGAAGCGGACCGTCACCCGACCGGGTCGGCCACGTAGGCCGGCGCATCACCGACCCCACACAGCTGCCCGAGGAGCGGGTCCGGCCGATGTGACGGCTGACCGGGACCCGCCGCATCACTGCTGCTGACCCGCCGGCTCCCACTCGCCGACCGCGACGCCACCGGCATCAGCATCGACGGCGACACCGACCTCGCCCGACACTCGATCGACAACACCGCTCATGACAGCGACTGACCTGCTCCGAGGCACCCACCGCCACGACAGCAGGGCGTTCGGCATGGGGCGCGCAGGGCCGGGCCCTTGCCTCGACGGCAGTCCAGTCTGTCGGGGGCCTGACCCCGTGGTTGGCACAAGGCTCTACGGCGCCGGTCCGGCGGAGCTGTCGTAGGTGTGGCCGGTCGGGGTGGTGGTGCGCACGGTGTGTGGTCGTTCCCCGAGCCCGTCGTCGATGACCTCGACCCGCCAGCCGGGCATCTCCCGCACGTAGTTCCCGCGGGCGCAGGTCCCGCGTCCGTTGACGAAGCTGGTCGGGCCGCCCGCTCGGCGGCGGTCGATGTGGTCGAGATGCCGGATCGGGGCGTCGCAGAACGGATCGCGGCACCGTCCGCCGTCCCGAACGGTGATCAGGTGGGCCAGGACGCCGTCGAACCGGCGTCGGCGCGGGTCGCAGCCCACGAGTGACCCGCCTGCGGGGGCGGTGAACAGCCGCCGCCACCAGAGCTTGCCCTCGGTGGAGGCCAGCAGATCGTGGGCGATGGCGGCCGGGACGGGGCCGTGCCCGACGATCTCCGCACTGCCGCCGTCGTCGGGGTCGAGCAGCGATTCGAGGGGCATCACGATGCCGATCTCGACGTTCACATCCGCCGCGGTGGCCTGCCCGGTGACCCGTTCGATCAGGGTGTCGGCCATGACCTGGTCCCGGGTCCGCTCATCCCCGGCCGCCAGGACCGCATCGGCGTGGGCCCGCAAGGCCGCGAGACACGCGACCCCCTGCTCGACGGGCAGGAACCCCGACAGCACGCTCATCGTGTCCGGGGCCGGCCGCAACCCGACCCGGCGGTCCTTCCGCGCGGTACGACCACGGGCGACGTACCCGGCCCGGTCGGCGTCGTAGGCGCATCGCTTGACCAGACTCTCGGCCCGCCGTAGTGACAGGTTCTCCAGCCCGGTTGCGGCGAGCTGCTTGTCCACCAGCCGCCGCTTCGCGGGATCGAGGTGGGAGGTCTGCGACACGACGATCTCGGCGATCTGTTCGCTGATCCGCCCTGCGGCGAGCAGGGCACCGACTGCGGGCAGGTCGCGGTCCAGGGCTCGGGCGATCCCGAGCCGGCGTGATCCGTGGAACGGCGACACCTTGCAGGCGAACGCGATCTGGTCGGCGATCCCCCGCCCCAGCGCCACAGGATCCAGGCGGTCGGCCTCGACCAGCGCGATCTGCTCCTCCACCTGCTGGCGGCCGAAGGCGACCATCTCGGCGTGCTGGGCGGCGGCGAGCGCGGACCGGATCTGTTCGAGAACGGCGATCCGATCGATCCGCGTCGTGCTGCTCCCCGGGGCGGGTGAAGTGGCATGTGCGGTCAGAGCGGCGAGCCCGGCGAGCAGCGCGGCGGTGACGTCGTCGACTGCCTCACCTGCTCGTTCCCGTGTCGCTCGCATGTTCGAAAGTGTACCGGCGAGCACCGACGATATCGGGCGTTCCGCCTCGAACCGCGCGATCCGTCAGCCGCTTCCGGCCGACGCCCACCACACGGCGGTCACAGGTCGGTGCCGCGCCGTGCTCGACCGGCACCCGTCCTCGAACGCGAGGACCGCGGCGAGGTCCACCTCGTAGACGGTGGCGCCGGCGGCCCAGGACAGCCGGACGGCGCGGGGGTCGAGGCCGGCCGCGAGCAGCACGACCTGGTCGATCCCGCGCTCCGCCGCCGCAGCGAGCGCCGTGTCGAATTAGCGCGAGCGAACGCCGTGGTAGGTGGGCATCAGCGACCAGAAGGCGTCGACGTCGTCGCCGCGGGTGGTGCGGCCAGGGCTGCTCCGGTTTCCCGGCGGCGTCGACGAACCGCTCGGCCCACGGTTCGTCGACGAGACCGCCGTCGCGGCGGGTCTCCACCGCCCGCCCCGCCGCCACCATCGGCGCGGTGAATGCCACGCTGAGAAGTCCCACCACGTGGGCGCTGGACCGGAACGACGTCAGTACAGCTCCGGCCGCCGGTCGTGGACCGCATGGTTGCGGGGGCCGACCGCCTTGTCCCGGGCCGCCACCGGGTCGAGGTCCGCCACGAGCACGGCCGGACCCGCGACACTCCCGGGAGCGGTGGCCGGACCGGCGAGCAGGTAGCCGTCCGCGCCGCACACCAGGCTGCCCCCGACCCAGTCCACCCCGCGCTCGCTCCCGCACCGGTCGGCGACCACGACGTGCACGCGGTAGGTGCCGGCCGCGGCCTGCGCCTTGACCGTCTCGAGCGCCGGCACCCCCGCTGGCCGCGGCAGCAGCGGCCAGTTGACGGGCACGGCGAGGATCTCGGCACCGGCCTCGGCGGCGAGGCGCGCCCACTCCGGGAACTCCAGGTCGTAGCAGATCAGCAGGCCGATCCGCCCGGCCGAGGTGTCGACGACGGCGGGCCGGGCGTCACCGGCGCGGAAGAGGTCGGGCTCGCTCCCCCACAGGTGCACCTTGCGGTAGACGGCAACGAGCCCGCCGCCGTCGGTGAGGGCGACGGAGTTGTGGACCTGCCCGTCGTCGCCCAGCTCGGCGAACCCTGCGACCAGGACGCAGCCCAGCTCGGCCGACAGCTCCCGCAGCAGCGTCACCGTCGGCCCGGTCGTCGGTTCGGCCGCGGCCCGCGCCTCCGCCGCGTCACGGAACACGTACCCGCACGCGGCCAGCTCGGGCAGCACCACCAACCGGGCTCCGCGGCCGGCGGCCTCCCGCACGGCCGCGGCCAGGATCGCCGGGTCCGGAGCATCGACCGACGCCGGGATCTGGCAGGCCGCGACGAGCACCGCGCTCAGTCGTCCTCGGTGGCCGCGGCCAGCACGGCCGCCGGGGCGAGGTAACCGTTGGCGTCCAGGACGACCCCGGCCCGCCGGGCGGACGTGACCACCTCGGGCCCCCACTCCACGGTGGTGCGCTCGTCGCCACCGTTGACCACGAGCATCTCCCCCGTTCCCGGGGTGGCCGAGCGGCCCGCGTCGGCGTGGAGCAGCGTGATCGACCGCCACACCCCCGGGGGTACGGACAGGGTGTCGAGAGGGCCGAGCTCGACGACGGCGGCGTCCGGCCCGGTGTTGAGCGTGACGGCCCAGCAGCCCGCCTTGGCCGTCAGCACCTGGGTCTGGTCGTGGCGGTGGGTCAGCACGCCCTCCCCGGGGACGGCGCGCAGCCACGCCAGGTCGAAGCCGTGCGGGTCGGCGAGCGGCGGCCGTGCGCGCCGGTCCTCGACCATGCCGTGCCCGATCACCGGGGCCAGCTCCGCGCCCCCGCCCGGCAGCTCCGAGCACAGGAACGGCCGGGCCACCCACGCCCGGTCCGGGGCGTGCACGACCCGGGTGCGGAACTGCTCGACGGTGTAGACGTCGAGCTGGTCGATCTCGGCCTGGTCCATCGGCTCGATGAGCCGTGTTCCCTCGGGCACCCGCTCGCCGATCGCGGTGTCGACGAGCGTGTTGTCCGCGGTCAGGTAGAGGCCGAAGTCGGCGGCCTCCTCCAGCACCGGCGGGCCCCAGATGATGCCGCCGGTGTCGTCGCGGCCCAGGACCGTGAGCAGGATGCCTTCATCCGGGCCCACGTTGGTGAACCCGCGGAAGATCCACGGTGGGACGCTGACGACGTCGCCGTCGACGCTGCGGTACTCACCCTGCCGCCCGTCGGCCCCCCAGCGCAGGAGGTAGTCGCCGTCGAAGTTGATGAAGACCTCGGCGGTGAAGTGCAGGTGCAGGCTGTTGGTGGTGCCGTTGGGCATGCCGGCGGCACCGAGGTTGAACCCGTGCCGCTCCCGCAGGTTCACGTACTGGTCCGGGTTCTGCGAGACGCCGGGACCGATGAAGGCGTAGTTGTCCTTGCGGTCCGAGCCCGGGGTACGGCAGTCGATGAAGGCCGACTTGCACGGCACCCAGTCCGAGCGCAGCACCGTGCGGCGGGCGATCTCCTCGGGTGGGATCACGACCGGGTCGAGCATGGGAGGTCCTTCTCAGTAGATGTTGATCTCGGTGAACTCGCCGTCCCCGCGGGTGGCGTTGATCTGCGCACGCAGCGCGATCTCGTCGAAGACGCGGACCTCGCGGACGATGCGACCGTCCTGCACGAGGAACTGCGACACACCGAGGAGGTCGACCGGCCGGTTCGTCAGCGGCCCGAAGGCGGGGGTGCCGCGGTAGGTGCCGTGCATCGTCCACAGCACGGCGATGCGCAGGCCGGCGTAGCGCTCGGCGTGGTGGGTCTGGACGTCGCGGACGGCGAACTGCGCGTCCGGGAAGGGGGCGACGAGCGCCAGCAGGTCGCGCTGGTAGCCGTCGGGGCGCACGATCGTCTGGTCGCCGACGGTGTGCAGGAACAGGTCACGGACCATGTAGTCGCTGACCTTCTGGTAGCGGCGGGCGTTCCACACCTCCGCCATGAACTCCAGCACCATCTCGCACTCGGGGCGGTGGTCGTCGGCGCGCGGCCCGGAGTCGCCCGCGGTGAGCACGTCGGACGGCGCCGGCTTGAGCATCGAGCCCTCGTAGCCGCGGAAGCGCAGGCCGCGTGCGACCTCGTCGGGGTCGAGGCCGCGTTGCAGGACGTCGGCGAGCTCGTCGCGCACCACCCACTCCTCGACCATGCGGCCCCGGCGGTAGAGGCAGTTCGCGACGGTGCGCTTGCGGATGCGCGTCATCCGGCCGTCGACGAGGTTCTCGTCGCTGGAGAACACGAGGTGCGAGCTGAGGAACGCGTCGTCGCCACGGGCCTCCCAGATCACGTCCTCGGCCTGGCCGACGTGCTGCGGGGTGCCGGCGATCCGCATGAGGCTGCCCTCGACGACGCCGTCACGGCCGACGACGGTGCCGAGCCCGCCGTGCACGATCGAGTCGGGCTCGTAGTTGTCCACGATGTAGGACACGTCGCGCTGCACCCAGATGCGGTCGGTGACCTCGCGGATGAAGTCGTCGGGGTCGGTGTAGGGCTGGTACGCGACCGGGTCGAGCGCCATGTCCGTCCTCTCAGTGTCCGCTGTGTACGCCAGCCACTGTATGCGTATGCACAACCCGAGGACAAGGGCGTCGGACGCGATTCAGGAGCGCGGGGGGCCGATCGTGGCCCGCGCCACGTAGCGCGTGGGGTGCACGACGTGCCGGAACTCCGAGCCCGGCTCCTCGAGCCGGGCGACGACCAGCCGGGCGGCCTCCCGGGCGACGGCGTCGAGGTCGTAGGCGACGGTGGAGAGCCGGACCAGGGCCCATCCGGACGTCGGCAGGTCGTCGAATCCGGCCACCGACACGACCCCGGGAACCGCCACCCCCCGTTCGACGGCCGCGTTCAGCCCGCCCAGCGCCACCACGTCGTTGCCGAAGAGCACCAGCGTGGGCGGGTCACCGCCGTCGAGCAGCGTGGTCATGCCGGCGTGCCCGGTGGCGAAGTCGAAGGGGCCGTGGAGCACGTCGCGGTGCGCGAGCTGCAGACCGTGCTCGTCGAGGACCGTGCGCGCGACCTGTTCCCGCAGCTCGCCGGTGCTCGTGTTGCGCGGGCCGAACACCGCGCCGAAGCGCCGGTGGCCGCGGGCGATCGCGTCCTCCAGCAGCGCCCGCAGGCCCGGCTCCGGATCGACGGTGACCGAGTCGGCGTCGATGCTGGCCGCCGTGCGGTTCAGGTAGACGAACGGGACCCCGCGGTCGCGCAGCCGCGCGGGCTGGATCGAGTCGGTGGTGGTGGTGGACAGGACCACGGCGGCCAGGCCGTACGCCGCCACCCGTTCGGCCAGCGACGCGCTCGACGCCGACTCCGTGATCAGCACCAGCTCGTGGCCCAGCTCCTCCAGCTCACGGTGCAGCGGCGCCACCAGGTGCGTGTAGAACTGGTTCTCCAGATCCGTGACGACGAGCCCGATCCGCGTCGAGCGGCCCGTGGACAGGGCCCGGCCGATCGCGTTCGGGGCGTAGCCCAGCGCCTTCGCCGCCTCCCGGACGCGCGCCTTGGTGGCCTCCGACACGCGCGGATGGTCGCTCAGCGCACGGGACACCGTCGGCTGGGAGACCCCGGCGAGCCTCGCCACGTCCCGACTGGTGACCATGCCGTGCGCCTCCTCGCTTGACCAGCGCCACCCCGTCGACCTTGACTATAAGGCGCATACGTATGTTACATCGGTACCCCGCCACGAGGAGGCCCCATGAACCGGGAACCGGACCCCCACGGACCACCTCAGGCCCTGGGGTGAGCGCCGTCAAGGGCCGGACGGCTCTCGTGACGGGTGGCGGCAACGGGCTCGGCGCCGCGATCGCCGGGCGGCTCGTCGCGGCCGGTGCACGCGTGGTGCTGGCGGGCCGCCGGGAGGACCCGCTCCGGCGGACCGCGGCGGACCTCGGACCCGGCGCCCGGGCCGCCGTCTGCGACGTCGCCGACGCCGGGTCCGTCACCGCACTGGGTGCCGAGCTGGCCGGGGAGGAGATCTCGATCGTCGTCAACAACGCGGGGATCGCCGGGCCGGTCGCACCGCTGGTCGAGATCGCGCCCGACGAGTGGGACGAGGTCTTCGCCGTCAACGTGCGCGGCGTGTACCTCGTGTGCCGGGAGTTCCTGCCGCCGATGATCGCCCGGGGTGACGGCGACGTGATCAACGTGGCCTCGGTGTCGGGCAAGCGGCCGCTCGCCCGGCGGGCGCCCTACACCGCATCCAAGACCGCGGTGCTCGGCCTCACCTCCACGCTCGCGTTCGAGGTGGGCCCGTACGGCGTGCGGGTCAACGCCCTGTCGCCGGGCCCCGTCGCCGGCGACCGGATGGACCGCAACTTCCGGCTCGAGGCCGAGCGCACCGGCAGCACGGTGGACGACGCCCGCGCCGCGTTCGTCGACCGGGCGGCCCTGGGCCGCATGGTCACCCCGGACGAGGTCGGCCGCGCCGCCGTCGCCATGCTCGAGATGACCGGCATGACCGGCGCCGACATCGACCTGTCCGCCGGGATGATCGCGTGATCCGGGCGCGCCTGGCCGCGGGCGAGCGGCTGACCTGCGGCCTGGTCCGGATGCCGGCCGAGGATGTCGTCGAGATGCTGGCGGTCGCCGGCCTGGACATGCTGCTGGTCGACTGCGAGCACGGCCCCGCCGACGTCATCGAGCTGCGCCGCCACATCGCGCTGGCCGACACCCACGGCGTGCCCGTGCTGGTGCGGATCGGCGAGGGCGAGCACCGCCTGGCGCAGCGGGCGCTGGACCAGGGCGCGCACGGCATCGTCGCCCCGCACGTGGAGACGGCCGCGGAGGCGGAGGCGCTGGTCCGGGCCGTGCGCTATCCCCCACGCGGCGACCGGGGTTTCGCGACCTACCCCCGGGCGGGCCGGTTCGGCACTCGCAGCGCCGCCGAGCACCGCGCCCACACCGACGCGGCGACGTTCCTGCTGGTCATGCTGGAGTCACCGGGAGCCGTCGCGAGGGCGGGCGGGATCGTCGCCGTCGACGGCGTGGACGGCTGGCTCGTCGGCACCGCCGACCTCGGCGCGGTCCGCACACCGGCCGACCCGACCGTGCCGGAGCTGCTGGCCCGGGTCCGGCGCGACCCCGCGGTGGCCGGCTCGGTGCGAGCCGACCTGGCCGGGAGCGCCGCCGAGGCCGAGACGGCGTTCGCGGACGGGGCGCAGATCGTGGTCTACAACGTGGCTCAGGTGATGATGACGGCGTTCCGGGAGCTCCCCCGCAGATCCTGAAGGAAGGCCCCGATCGCGTCCGGAGCGTCCAGCGGCAGCAGGTGGCCGGCCCCGGGGAGCACGTGCAGCTCCGCCCCGGGCACGGCCGCGGCGATCTCGACGTGGTTCGCGACCGGGCAGACCGTGTCGTGCTCCCCCGCCAGCACGAGCGTCGGCACCCGGACGTCCCGCAGGCCGGGGCGTTCGTCGACGCGGGTGGCCTGCAGCCGCAACTGGGCGTCCCAGATGCGTCCGCCGACGGCGTCGGCCATCGCGAGCACGCGCTCGTCCTGCTCGGGGGTGCGGCGGGCGGTGAGGGCCGGGAGCAGGTCGCACTGCAGGTCCCGGGCGGTCCGGCCGGCGGCCAGCGCCTCCCGCTGCCGGGCCCAGGCCGCGTGTTGGGCGTCCGTGGGCGGGCGGGCGTTGGTGGCCAGGAGACCGAGAGCCGCCACCCGTTCCGGTGCCCGGCGCACGAGCGCCATCGCGACGATCCCGCCGAGCGAGAGCCCGGCGAGCTTGAAGCGCGGCGGGAGCGCGCCGAGCAGCCGTTCCACGCAGCCGTCGAGCGTCGGGGCGTCGAGCGCGCCGTGCACGACCTGCTCGCCGAGCCCGAGCCCCGACCACAGGTCGGGCGAGCAGCCCGAGCCCGGCAGCAGGACGAGCGGCGGGTTCACCCCTTGACCGAGCCCGCGTTCAGCCCGGCCACGAGGTAGCGCTGGGCGATGAACGCGAACGCGATCACCGGCAGCGTCAGCAGCATCGCCGCGGCACCCGCCTGCTGCAGCATCGGGAGCGTCTGGCCGAGCTGCGTCGCGATGAACACGGGCACGGTGCGGGCGTTGATGTCGGTGAGGATGGTGGCGGTCAGGTACTCCTGGAACGCGAACAGGAACATGAAGATCCCCGCGGTCAGGATGCCCGGGCCCATCAGCGGGATGATCACCCGCACCAGCGTCTGGACGCGGTTGCAGCCGTCCATCATGGCGGCCTCGTCCACCTCCTTCGGGATCTCGGCGAAGAAGTTGCGCAGCAACCAGATCGAGAACGGCTGGTTGATCGCCACCAGCGCCGCCGCCACGGCGAACGTCGTGTCGTAGATGCCCAACGCCCGCGACAGGTCGTACATCGGCAGGACGACGGCGAAGCGCGGCAGCGCCCGGAAGATCAGCGCGGCGATGAGCAGCACGGCGGAGATCCACCCCGGCATGCGGGCGAGCGCGTACGCCGCCGGCAGCCCGATGAGCAGCGCGACCACCGTGCTGATCACGGCGACGACGAGCGTGTTGATCAGGTACTGGTAGAACTGCGTGGTCTGCCAGAGGTCCACGAAGGACTGCAGCGAGGGCTGGTAGAAGAACACCGGCGGGTTCAGGAAGGCCACGTCGGTCGGCTTCGTGACCGACATGGCCGTCCATATCACCGGACTGAGCATCGCCCAGCAGGTCAGGACGAGGATGCCGCCGACGAGGTAGCGCCGGGCCGACCAGCGCTTCCGCGGCGGCGCCGGCACGACGTCGGCCACGGCTCGCGTGCGTTCGGTTGTCGTCGTCATGCGTGCCGGGCCTCCCGGGCGATGCCGCGGATGAAGGGGTAGAGCATCAGGCAGATCAGCGCGATGAGCAGCACGTTCACGGCGCTGCCGAGGCCGAGCTGCTGGCCGCCGTCCTGGAAGGCGACGTTGAAGACGTAGAGCATCACCGACTCGTTGCCGAGCTGCACCGCCTGCGGCGACAGCGCGATGAGCTGGTCGAAGGCGCGCAGCACGTCCATGATCGAGATGATGGCGACGAAGCCGAGCGTGCCCCGCACCGTGGGGATGATGACGTTCCAGTGCAGGCGCCAGGTGGGCGCGCCGTCGATCTGCGCGGCCTCGACGACCTCCTCGGGCACCGACTGCAGCCCGGCGAGGATCACCAGCATCGCGAACGGGAGCATCGACCACACCGTGTTCAGCGCGACCATGATCCGGTTCGGCCACGTCGAGGCGAACCAGAGGATGTCCTGCCCCAGGAGCGTCGACAGCAGGAAGTTGAGCACACCGCCGAAGTTGGAGTTGAACAGCCAGGAGAACATCGCCCCGCCGACGACCTGCGGGATCACGTAGGACACGAGCAGGATGCCGAGGACGAACGGCCGGCTCCGGCCCAGGCCGTTGACCAGCGTCGCCAGCAGGTAGCCCAGCACGATCAGGGTGGCCACGACCACCAGGGTCAGCTCCACCGTGAACAGGACCGCCTGGCCGAAGCGCGGGTCGGTGAGCGCGTGGGTGTAGTTGTCGAGCCCGACGAACGTGCCGGTCTCGCCGTAGTTCACGCGCTGCAGGCTCCACGCGATGGTCTGGTAGAGCGGCAGCACCAGCAGCCCGGCCATCACCAGGACGCTCGGGGCTACGAAGCCGAAGAACTCACGTCTGCGCACGGGACACACCTCCCCTGTGCCCCGGCGGCCGCCACGCGGGCGGCCGCCGGGGCACCTCGGTCACGGGTACTGCTTGAGGACGGCCGTGGCGAGCTGCTGCATCTTCGCCTGCCCGTCCGGGATCGAGGTCTTGCCGAGGATCACGTCGGCCACGACCGGGCGGATCTCGTTGCTGATCACCGACGTCCACGGGTACGGCTCGGCGGGCGGCGCCTTCGTGATCGAGGCGAGCGCGGCGGCCGCGTACGGGCTGCTGGATTCGGTGAGCACGCCCTGGCGTGCCGGGAAGGCGGCCGGCACGGAGGCCTTCGACGAGTCGGGGCCGACCGAGGAGGCGATGATGCTGAACAGCATGTCCGGATCGGCCTTGGTGTTGGCCGGGATCGACCAGCCGTCCACCGACAGGGTGTTGTAGAGGATGTCACCCCCGGCCACCGACGGCGGCGCCGCGAAGGCCATCTGCGAGGCGAACCGGTTGTTGGACGCCTGGGTCAGGTCGTTCATCCGGCCCGAGAACATGATCGCCATCGCCGCGCCGCCGTTGTAGATCTGCTGCTGCACGGCCGGCTGGTCGAACGTGGCCACCTGCGGGTCCATGAACGGCAGGAGCGAGCGCAGCGCCTCGAAGGCCTGCGCGGCCTGCGGCTTGTCGAAGTTGGGCGTCTTGCTGCCCGGGTCGACGAAGTTGGCGCCGAGCGAGCCCATCGCCGAGTCGTAGGCGGTGATGATGTCGGAGCTGGCCAGCAGCGGCAGCGCGATCGGGTACTTGATCTGCCCGGCGGCCTGGATCTTGGTGGCCGCGTCGCGCATCTCCGCGAACGTGGTCGGCGGCTTCAGGCCGAGCTGGTCGAACACGTCCTTGCGGTAGGCCATGACGTACATCTGCGCCTGCATCGGCAGCGCGTAGAGCTTGCCGTCGTAGGTCATCACCTTGCGCATCTCGGGGCTGATCCGGTCGAGCCCGTACTGCGCCGTGTACTTCGCGAAGAGGTCGTCGAGGGGACGCAGCTTGCCCGCGGCCGCCTGCGTGGGCACGACGAACCCGTAGTTCTCGAGGATGTCGTAGGTGCCGGTGGCCCCGGCCAGCGTGGCGGTGGTCTTCTGCACCTGACCCGCGAAGTCGATCGGCTCGTGGTTGACGGTGACGCCGTCTCGGGTGCAGCTCTTCACCATGGTGTTGGTGAACGGGTCGACGGCGGAGGAGTTGTACGCCAGCACGTTCACGCTCACCGGCTGGGCCGGGGCCGTGAACTGGCAGTCGACCTGCGCGGCGGTCGCCGCAGCCGTGCGCGAGCCTGCGCCGCAGGCCGACACGGCCAGCGAGGCCGCGACGGCGACCACCGCCAGGCACGTCAGCCGGGTCCGAGATCTGATCATGGTGGGAGCTGTCCTTCCAGTGGGGACGTCACAACGTGTTCATACGCATGCACTTGCCGGTAACACTCAACCGCCGACGATGTCCAACCGCAGCTGTGCACTGTCGCGGTGCCCGACCAGCCGTTCGAAGTCCGACACGGCCACCGTCGGCCGCGCCTGCGCGGCCGTGGCGTCCCTGGTCGCCCGCTGGTAGGTCAGCTGCTTGAGGAAGCCCGCCACCGACAGCCCGCCGGTGTAGCGCGCCCCCCGGGCGGTGGGCAGCACGTGGTTGGTGCCGGACATGCCCTTGTCGGCGTAGACCACCGTCGACCACGGCCCCAGGAACAGCGAGCCGTAGTTGCGCAGCTCGCCGAGCCACCAGTCCAGGTCCTCGGCGATCACCTCCAGGTGCTCGGGGGCGAGCAGGTTCATGACCCGGGCCGCCTCCTCCCGCGTCTCGGTGAGGTACACCGAGCCGTGGTCACGCCACGCCGCGCCGGCGATCTCGGCCGTGGCGAGGCCCGCGAGCTGCTTCTCGATCTCGCGCGGCACCTCGTCGGCCAGCCGCTCCGACGTCGTGGCCAGGCTGGCCGGTGAGGTCGGCCCGTGCTCGGCCTGGGCCAGCAGATCCGAGGCCACCATCGCGGCGTCAGCGGTGTCGTCGGCGATCACCGCGACCTCCGACGGCCCGGCCAGCACGTCGATGCCGACCCGGCCGAAGAGCTGCCGCTTCGCCTCCGCGACGTAGGCGTTGCCAGCGCCGACGATCATGTCCGACGGCACCCCGTCGAGCAGCCCGAAGGCCATCGCGGCCAACGCCTGCACCCCGCCGACGGCGTACACCGAACGGGCGCCGGAGAGGTGGGCGGCGTGCAGGACCGCGGGGTGCGGCCGGCCGTTGCGCGACGGCGGGGTGGCGCTGACGACGTTGCCCACCCCGGCGACGTCCGCCACCCCGACGGTCATGAACGCGCTGGCCAGCAGCGGGAACCGGCCCGCGGGCAGGTACGCGCCCACGTTCTCGACGGGGACGAACCTCTGCCCGCAGACCACGCCGGGCAGCACCTCCTCCTCGAAGTCCTGCAGCCGCGCGCGCTGCATCGCGGCGAAGCGACGCGTCCGCTCGGCCCCGGCCTGCAGCGCCGACCGCAGCGCCTCGGGCAGGGCGTCGCCGGCCGCCGCGAGCTCCGCGTCGGGCACCCGCAGCTCGCTGCCGGTGAACCCGTCGAGCTCGCGGGCGTAGCGCAGCACCGCGTCCATGCCGTCGCGCTCGATGCGGGAGAGCATCTCCGAGACCGTCGCCGCGACAGCCGGATCGCGCTCGGCCGGGCGGTCCGGCCCGTCGGGTTCCTTGACGACACGCAACCCGGCGCCGACCCGCTCCTTGTCCTGATCCGTCAGATGCATACGCATACACTAAGTTGGACCTGCCGGTACGGCAAGAGGCGATCCTGGCTCTCCCGGTCCCAGGACGACCGGTGCCCTCGCTGCCGCGGCGCACCCGGCGCAGGATGGGGCCATGGCACTCCATGACATCTCCGGCGGCACCTACCGCGTCGGCGACCTCGACCTCACCCGCATCGGCTACGGCGCCATGCAGCTCGCCGGCCCCGGCGTGTTCGGCCCGCCGAAGGACCGCGACGCCGCGATCGCCGTGCTGCGCGAGGTGGTGACGCTCGGCATCACCCACATCGACACCGCCGACTTCTACGGCCCGCACGTCACCAACAAGATCATCCGCGAGGCCCTCGCCCCCTACCCCGACGGTCTGCACATCGTCACGAAGGTCGGGGCCCGCCGCGACGAGACGGGCGGGTGGCCGCACGCCCGTACCCCCGACGAGCTCCGCGCGCAGGTCCACGACAACCTGGGGCGCCTCGACCTGGAGGCGATCGACGTCGTCAACCTGCGGGTCGGCGGCCTCGACGCCCCCGAGCCGGGCTCGATCGCGGAGCAGTTCACGGCGCTCGCGGAGCTCCAGCAGCAGGGGCTGATCCGGCACCTCGGCCTCAGCACGGTCGACGCCGAGCAGGTGGCCGAGGCGCAGGCGATCGCGCCGGTGGTGTGCGTGCAGAACATGTACAACATCGCCCACCGCGACGACGACGCGCTGGTCGACTCCCTGGCCGCGCAGGGCATCGCCTACGTCCCCTACTTCCCGCTCGGCGGCTTCTCCCCGCTGCAGTCCGATGCGCTCGCGTCCGTGGCGAAGCGGCTCGACGCCACGCCGATGTCCGTCGCCCTCGCGTGGCTGCTGCAGCGCTCACGCAACATCCTGCTGATCCCGGGCACGTCCTCGGTCGAGCACCTGCGCGAGAACGTCACGGGGGCCGGACTCGTCCTGCCCCCCGACGCGGTCGCGGAGCTGGACGCGATCGGCGGCTGACGACCGCAGCCGGGTGGTCACGCCCACGGCCGTGAACAGGGCACCAGCCCGCAGACCGCCATCCCGACGCGGCCGCGGAACACGGGGTCCACCCAGGTCTGCACCGCCGAGTCGGCCGGCGCCTGGACCGCCGGGTTCACCGCGCCCATCACCACGGGCTGACGCGGCTCGGGCCGCAGCACCGGCCGCCGGAGCTGGGCCACATCACGGCCTGAACCGGGCCACGATCTCCGTCCGCCACGCCAGGTCCGCGGCCTCGAGCAGCGCGTGCTCCGACTCCGACGACGCGACGGCCCGCGCGAACGCGGACGCGATGTCGCCGAGACCCAGCGCCGCGAGGCACGCGTCGTGGTCGGCGTGGACCGCCGCGATCTCCTCCAGCACCGGAGCCGGGTCGTCGTGCTGGGTCCGCACCCACAGCGGCGCGTAGCGCACCCACCCCCGGACGGCGCCGGCGAACCGGCGCAGGTGGGCCGGGGTCGGCGGCACGGCGGCGGGGGCGGCGCGGCCGAGCCGGAACGGGTCGTGCCGCACGGGGGCCGCTCCGGTGACGGCCGCGCCCGCCAGCCGCAGCCCGAAGAAGGTGTCCTCGCCCCGCGCCCCGGGCGGGCAGAAGAACGGCGGGATCCGCCCGGCGGCCAGCGCGGCGAGCGAGATCCCCACGTTGCCGCCGTAGACCACGAGCCCGCGGCGCAGGTCGGGCAGCGCGCCCGTCCCGAACGCGGGGGCGGCCGTCAGGCAGTCGGCGGGGAGCACCTCGTTGCCCAGGGCCAGGGCCCGCCCGAGATCGCCGAGGCAGCGCCGGTCGACCAGGGACGACAGGTCCACGAGGGGAGCGGCATGGCCGACGTACCCGCCCCGGGTGACGTCCGCGCCGCCCGCCAGCCCGTCCAGGTGCGAGCGGAGGAACCCCCGCCCGGGGTGCACGTCGTCGTCGACGAACACCGCCACGTCGTGGCCGTCCCGCATGGCCGCCAGCAGCGGCGCGTTGCGGGCGGAGGCGTAGCCCGGCCGCTCGACGAGCCCGCCCACCCCCAGAGCGGCCCGGTCCGCGGCGTCGACGTGGTGCACGGCCAGCCCGAACCCGGCACCGATCCGCGGCTCCCCCGGCTGCAGGGGCGGGTCGGTCGAGAAGTACAGCGACACGTCGTCGATCCCGCTCGCCCGCGCGTCGTCGAGGAACTCCTCCGCGACCCGCCCCGCGTGGGGCCGGACCGTGGGCATGATCAGGGCGACGCGCACGGTCGCACTAGACCCCGGCCGTCACCTGCTCGTCCAGCACGGGGAGCGCTCCGGCCACGACCGCGACGAGGTTGCGCCGCACCCACACCGGGTTGGCGGCGAACGACGGCGACTTCGCCATGTTCTGGGCGACGTGGGCGAGCCAGCCCAGCAGTGTGAGCAGCCGGACGTCGAGCACGCTGCCGCCGAGCATCCGCTGCGCGCGGGCGAGCAGCTCGTTGTCGGCGGAGCGGATGTCGGCCAGGTGCTCCAGCACGACGGCCCCGAGCTCGCTGCCCAGCAGCTCGCGTTCGGAGGTGAGCAGGAAGCTGACGACGTCGAGGACGGCCAGCCCGCGCTGCTGCGCCTGGCACCAGTCGACGATCGCCACCACGCGCCCGTCGGGGGCGGTGAGGACGTTGTCGGCGGTGTAGTCGCCGTGCGTCCACGCGGTGCTCACGACGCGGCCGCGCAGCTGCTCGGTGAGGATCGCCGCGAGCCGTTCGGCCTCGGCGCGGCGGCCGCGGGGCAGCGCGCGCACGACCTGCGCCATCGGCTCGGCCACCCACAGCCGCAGCTCCTCGTCACCGACGACGGCCGGGGTGGCCGTGCAGCGGTGCAGCTCGCTGATCACCGAGACGGCGCTGGAGCGGAACCGGCGGCGGCGCGCGGGATCACGCAGGGCCTCGCCACCGCCGCGGCCCGCCAGCCGCGACTCGATGACGGCGTAGGAGCCGCCCGCGTCGCCGTCGTCGAGCACCGAGGGCACCAGCCGGCGCCAGGCGCCGAGTCGCGTGTCCGTGTGCAGAGCCCGCAGCACGTCGGTCTGGCGGCGCAGGTGGGTGCGGCCGAGCGTGCTGTCGCTCGCCTTCAGCAGGGCGCCCCCGATGCCGCCGTCGGGCCCGCAGGCCACGACGACCGTGTCCGAGCCGCCGCCGAGCCGCTCCCCCATCACCCAGCCGTCGCGTCGCGTGTCGGCGGCCGCGAACGGCCGGACCCGACGCAGCAGGGCCTTGGTGCGCACCCTGTCGACACCGGTGCGCAGGCCGGGCGGCAACCACGGCGCGGTGGCGACGAGGATCCCGAGGGCCATCAGGACCTGCGCGGTCAGCCACGAGATGCCCACCGCGGTGATGCCCAGCACGGGCATGAGCTCCCACGACAGCACGATGACCATGACCGAGATGCCGGCCGGCACCCCGAACAGCACGCCCATCCGCCGACGCACCCGCGCCGCCCCGACCGTGGACGCCGTGACGACGTTGGGGATGGCCGACAACGCCGTCCAGCGCAGCGCGCCGGAACCGTAGTCGGCGTAGTGCCGGCCGAACAGCGACAGGATCAGCGGCGCGCCCACGGCGAGGACCACCGACGCCGGGGCCACCAGCACCATCGCGCGGCGGACCATCGCCCGGCGGGCGCCGTCCAGGCCGTCGAGGTCGCCGGCGCTGTGGGCCACCATCGACTGGCTCATGCCCGAGGCGACCAGGTAGAGCGACTGCGTGATCGTCCAGACCACGGCGTACGCGGCGGCGGCGCCGGCGCCCAGCCGGGCCAGCACCAGCAGCGGGATGCCGAACAGGGCGGCCTGCCAGAACACCCCGCCCGCGTAGTCGGCGCGCACGAAGCGCGCGATGGCCGACACGGTGACCGGCTCGAACGACACGGCCGAGTTCCGGCCGAACTGCGGCACCGCCCGCAGCAGCATCCACACGTTGATCGGGACGACGATCAGCGCGGTGGCCACCGCCCAGCTGACCGCGATGCCGCCGGGCACCACCAGGACCGTGGCCACGAGCAGCAGCAGGATCTTCAGCAGCGAGAACACGAAGTTCTCCCCCGGGACGACGGTGGCCCGGCGGATGCCGGTCAGCACGTAGTCCTGGATCACGAAGATCGACCACAGCGGGGTGGCCACCACGAAGAACAGCAGGAGCCGGCCGGGGCCGAACTCGTCGACCAGCTGCGGCGCCCACACCCGGGCCCCCAGCGCGAACCCCGCACCGACGAGCGCGGCCATGCCGGCCCCCACGACGTACCCGCCGAGCACGACGCGCCGGGCCGCCCATCCCGCGACCGGGACGAACCGCAGCAGCGCGTAGGTCATGTTCAGCTGGGCGATGCCACCCAGGAACATCATGGTGGAGATCGCGACCTGGTTGATGCCGAGCACGTCCGGCGGGAACAGCCGCGCCGCCAGGACCCAGTACAGCAGGCCGACGCCCGAGGTCAGCGCAGAGCTCAGGACGAGCGCCAGCCCGTCCCGGTGGACGGGGGCGAGACGGAGGAGAACCGACCTCGGCATGCGCGGAGGGTAGCAACCCCCGGGCGGCAAGCTCCCGGCAAACAGTCGGTGAAATCGCCCTGACGCGCTGGGTGGTCGTCCGGGAGCGCCGGGTCAGGACAGAGCGCTCCCCCGGACATGTACGGCGAGTGACGGGAGCAGCTCCGACGCCGCCTCGATGTCGAGGTCGAGGGGGCGGTCGGCGGCGGAGTCGTCGAGCACCGCGGCCGCCGCGGAGAAGGCAGCCGACAGCCCCTCGCCACGCGGTGCGTCCGAGCGCTGGCGCAGCGCCCGGACGGCTGCGACGAGCTCGCACGCGAGGACGGTGCGGTTGGACGGGAGCACCTCGCTCGTGCGGTGCGCCGACTGCGCGGAGAAGCTCGCGTGCTCCTCGGCGCCGCGGGAGAGCACGGCGTTGCCCAGGCCGGCGGGCGCCGCCGTGTGGCGCAGGTCCGCCAGCGCGGAGTGGGCCACGTACTCCAGGATCATGACGCCCGAGCTGCCCGCGGGGCCGTCGGCGAGGAACGGGCGCAGCCCGGTGAAGGTCGGCTCCACCAGCGCGCCGAGCCGCGCGGTGGACAGCCCGGCGGTCGAGAACAGGGTGGCCCGCGCCGTGTCGAGCGCGTAGGTCAGGTAGGCGGTGTGGAAGTTGCCGTTGTGCAGGACGTCGCGCGACGCGACGTCGATCAGCGGGTTCTCGCTGGCGGAGTTCATCTCGATCCGCAGCACCTCGGCGAGGTGCAGGGCCGCCTCGACGGCCGGCCCGTGCACCTGCGGCAGCGCGCGGAGCCCGAACGGGTCCTGCACACGACCAGGGGTGAACCCGGCCTCGCCGCCCACGAGCGTGCGCAGCCGCAGCGCGGTGTCGCGCTGCCCGGGGTGCGGCCGGGCGTCGTGCACCGCCGCGGCGAACGCCTCCGCCAAGCCGTCGAGGGCGAGGAAGGACAGCCCCGCCACCACCAGCGTCGCGTCGAGCAGCTCGGTCTTCTCGAAGCACGCCAGCGCGGCCTCGCCGATGGTCGCGGCGTTGCTGCTGACGAACGCGAGGGCGTCGAGGCGGTGAGGAGGGAGATGGCTGACGGGCAGGTGTCCGACCGAGCCGTCGGCCCACGGCCGCTCGCCGAGCAGGCTCAGCGCCGCCGACGCCAGGGCCGTCAGGTCGGCGGTGCCGATCGCCCCCACCTGGTGCACCCGGGGCACCCGCCCCCGGTTCACCGCGGCGGCCAGCGCGTGGAGCACCGACGGGTGCACCCCGGAGCCGCCGACGGCGAGCTGGTTGAGCCGCACCAGCATCATCGCCCGGGCCACCGCGGGCGCCACCAGCGGACCGGCCCCTCCGGCGTGGCTGCGCAGCAGGCGCAGCCCGTGGTCGGCGGCCTCGGCCGTGCCCACCTGCACCGTCCGGTTGGACCCGACGCCGGTGGTGCGCCCGTAGACCGGTCGGCGCAGGACCACCTCCTCCGCCACCTCGTGCGCGGCGGTGGCCCGCGCCATGGCGGCCGGCCCGACCACCACCGGGACGTCGCCGTGGGCGATCGTGTGCACCTGCTCGCAGGTCAGGCCACCGTCGAGGACCACCGAGTCGGTCATCCCCGGAGGATGTCAGGAGGACACCCCGTAGACGGGCACGCGGCTGGCGTTCAGCTTCGCCCAGTACGTCCCGCCGGGCACCGCCCCGTCCCGGCTGAACGCGAACAGCATCCGGGTGGTGCTGGTCATGCAGGCGATCGTGCAGAAGAACTGGCCCGCGGCGGAGATCAGCAGCAGCACGCCGCCCCCGTTGCTGTCCAGCGCCTGCCCGATGATCACCGCGACGCCGCCACCCCCGGTGACCTTGTCCTCGTCCTGGACGGCGAACAGGAACGACAGCATCAGGATCCAGCCGCCGATGCCGGAGCAACGCGAACCCGCTGTTCCGGCCGCCGAAGAACCCCGTGTTGTTGACGGTGTGGATGAACACCGCCGACAGGCTGGCGTGCGTGGGCGGCAGGACCTCCGTGTCGCTGCTCACGCTGCGTGCACAGAGGACCAGGTTGCCCGCCCGTCCGGCAGCCCCTAGAGCACACGACGTGGGCACAGGGACGAAGGACGATCCCTCACGCCCGCATGCGGACGATCCGAGGTCAGAGCGCGGCCAGCGCGATCGTCGTGGCCTGCGCCAACAGGGCGGGGTCGGACGTGGCGTCCTGCGTGGGACGGCTGCTCAGGACGGCGAGCACCACCGGGGCGCCGGTGGGCGGCCACAGCACAGCGATGTCATTGGCGGTGCCGTAGCCGCCGCTGCCCGTCTTGTCGCCGACCGTCCAGCCGCCCGGCACGCCGGCCCGGATCCGCCCCGCACCGGTGGTGGCACCCACCAGCCAGCCGGTGAGCGCCGCGCGACCGGCCTCGGGCAGCGCCGGCCCCAGCGCCATCGCCCGCAGGTCGGCGGCGATGGCCCGGGGGGTGGTGGTGTCGCGCGGGTCGCCGGGGGTGGCCTCGTTGAGGTCGGGTTCGGTGCGGTCCAGGCGCGTGACGTCATCGCCCAGCGTGCGGGCGAACGCGGTGACCGCGGCGGGCCCGCCCAGCTCGCGCACGAGCAGGTTGGCCGCGGTGTTGTCGCTGTGGCGGACGGCCGCGTCGCACAGCTGCCCGAGGGTCATGCCCGCGGTCACGTTCGTCCCCGTGACGGGCGAGTACGGCACCAGCTCGGCCCGGGTGTAGGTGATGCGGCGGTCCAGGTCCCCCCGGAGCGTGATCGCCCCGGCCACCAGCGCCTTGTGCGTGGAGCACATCGCGAACCGTTCGTCGGCGCGGTGGGCGACCGTGGTCCCGGTGCCGGTGTCGATCGCGAACACCCCGACGCGGGCGTCGAAGCGCCGTTCGAGGTCGGCGAGGCGACCGTCGTACACCGGCGCCGGGGCGGCGGCGGGAGCGGGGGCCGCGACCCCGGCCCGGGTGCACGCACCCAGCGGCAGCACCGCCACCGCCGTCAACAGAGTCCTCCGCCTGATCCCCCCGACCATGGTTCCAGCGTCGCCGACAGAGGATCAGCCGCCACCCCCGGGGTCGTCCGGCCCGGGGACGGCGGTGGTGCGCGGCGCCGCCCGGCTCTCCGGCACGCCCGGTCGGGCGGACGGGAACCCGGCACGCTCGAGCGCCTGCCGCAGGTCCGCCGCGCGCGGGTCGGTGGAGCCGGCCAGCGCGGCCGCCAGCTGCCCGGCCAGCTGTTCCCACCGCCGGTCGGCGCTCGGGCCGGACGGGGAGCGGGTAGGTGCCGGCCGGGCTCGGCTCGACGGGTTCCGGGTGGACGGGCTCCGAGGGGACGGACCTCCGTCAGTCGGCGCGGCGGGGGCAGGGGTGTCGGAGGCAGGGGTGTCGGGGGCAGGGACGTCGGTAGCAGGGGCGTCGGTAGCAGGGGCGCTGCGGTCGGGCGGAGTCGGACACGGCCCCGAACCGGGCCGGTTCGGGCCGGGTGCTGCGGTACGGCGCGGGCTCGGTGCGGCGGTGGGGGGGGGGGGGGGGGGGGGGGGGGGCGAGGGGGCTGTCGACCCGGTGCCCCCCCACTCCCCCTCGCCCGCCCCGACGTCACCCGGCATCGGCCGTGCAGCGCCGGGGGCGCCCGTGGTCGGCGCCGCGGTGCTGCGCGCGCGGGTCGTCGGGGCGTCCGTACTGTCGGGGGTGCCCGTGCCGCCGATCGCCTGCGCGAGCTTCTGGGCCTCGGGGTCGCTGGAGCCTGCGAGCTCGCCGGAGAGCTTCGCGGCGAGCTCCTGCCAGTCGGCCGGGCCGGCGGCCGCGGTGGTGGTCGGCGCCAGGAGGTTGCGCGCTGACGGGGTGAGGCCGGCCGAGACGAGCTGCTGGCGCAGCGACTGCGCGTCGACGCTCCCCGAGCTCTCCAGCTGGTCGGCCAGCCGCTGCGCCTGGGCCTCCCATCCCGCGGACCCGGTCGTGCTGCAGGCCGTGGTGGGCGCCGGCTCCAGGACGGTGACGACGAACCCGGCGGCCGGGGCGAAGACGCCGAGGACGGCGGCCAGGAGGGCGGCGATCAGGCTGTCGGTCGGTGGTGTCACGTCACCGCGCTCCTCACCGGGAGACCCGGACGTAGTCGATCTGCATGGTCTGGGGGAACGCACCGTCGTCGATGGCGCCGCCCGCCCCGCCCATGGCGTTGTTGATGATCAGGAACATCGGCGTGCTCGGCACCACCTCCTGCTGCGTGCAGGTGGTCTTCCCGTCGATGCCCCAGTTCAGGGCGCTGTCGGTCCACGTGAAGGAGTAGACGTGCCAGTTCTGCGACGCGTCCGGGACGGTGGGTTTGCAGGTCTTGAAGCCACTGCCGCCGGAGACGACGTTCTGCCAGTCGACGGTCGGCCCGTCGGACTTGAACTCGGCGATGTCGACCTCGTCGGAGCCGGGGCTGGGCCAGTCGCATCCCCCGACGTTCTCGGCCGTGCCCTTGAACGCCGTCTGGCACTTGGCACCGAGCAGCCACTGCGCCGGCCACGAGCCCCTGCCGCCGGACTGCTTGGCCCGGATCTCGATGGTGCCGCGGAGCATCGTGAACTGCTTCCACTGCACCATCCCGGAGGTGTAGCGGTAGCCGCTGCACGACGAGTCGACCTTCGAGCGGATCTGCAGGGCGCCGTCGGCGACGGAGACGTTGCCCGGGACGTAGCACTGGGACTCGTTGTTGCTCGCGTCACCGGGGCGGTCGCCGATCGACCAGAGCGCCGTGTCGACCTGCGTGCCGTCGAACTCGTCGGCGAACACGTACCTGCCCGTGTCACCCCCGGACGGCTGGCATCCCGGTGCCGGTCCCTCGCCGGTGAAGCCCGCGTTCCGCAGGATCCGCAGCAGCCGCTGCGCGGCGGGATCGTCCTGGTCCGGCAGGGCCGCGGCCAGCTGCTGCGCCGTGACCCGCCACGTGCAGTCGTCGGCCGGGGCCGCGCCGGCGACGGCGGGCAGCAGCGCGAGCAGGCCGAGCACCACCACGGCGACGACGGTGCGGCGAGGGAGAGGAGTCATGGTGCGGGCACACTCGCACCGCGGACCCCGGCGCCGTGGGCGAACGAAAAAAGATCATGGATCGCGGTAGCGGGCCCCGCGGGTGGCCGGCCTTGGGCACGCGGCGCTCCACCGACTCCTGCATGGTGTGGAGCGCGTACTGCAGGCCGACCAGCCGGCCGAGCAGGATGGCGACGAGCCGGATCCACAGTGGGCCCGGGACCAGCAGCAACACCGGGATCGCGACCGGCGCCATCTGCACGAAGGCGCGCGCGGAGTGCCGTAGCCCCCCGCTCGGGCAGCCGGCGTCGCCGAGCACCCAGGACCGGTGCCGGGCGGGCAGGCCGCCGCCGAAGGCGTAGCAGATCCAGCGGAACGGACCGGGCCGGGGCACGGTCATCCACCCACGCCGGCCGCGTTCGCAGCTGCTAACCCCGCGCGTGACCGATGACTCCGACCCACCACGATGGTCTACAGCCCGAAACCGACACAACGACCACAGGAGCCACCGTGGGATCGATCAAGGTGCACGAGTTCACCACCCTCGACGGGTCCATCGGCGCCCCGATGTGGACGATGGACTACGGGTCCACCCCCGAGATGGGCGAGGCCATCGGCGCCCTCACCGGCCCGGCCACCACGGCGATCCTGCTCGGCCGCACCACCTTCGAGATGTTCGCGCCGTCCTGGTCCACCCGCACCGCGGAGGACGACCCCGGCGCCCCGTTCTTCAACGACACCACCAAGTACGTCGTGTCCTCCTCCCTCGACGACGCGGAGTCGGTCTGGCGCAACTCCACCGTGCTCGGTGGCTACGACGCGGACGCGATCCGCACGCTCAAGGACTCCGTGGACGGCGACATCTACGTCAGCGGCAGCGGCACCCTGGTGCGCGCCATGCTCGCCGACGGGCTGGTCGACGAGCTGCACCTGCTCGTCTACCCGCTGGCACTGGGCGAGGGCCCCCGCCTGTTCCCCGAGGGCGCACCGCGGACCCCGCTGACACTGGCCGGCACCCAGGCCTTCGACAACGGCGTGGTGCACATGGCGTACCGCCCGGCGGCCGGCTGAGCCCGCTCGGCGGGCGGGCGGTCCCGAAGCGCCTCGCACTCACGGGTCCGGTCCCACCGCGCCTTCCCGGGCCCCGGCCCTCAGACGCTGCGCAGCACCGACACGACGACGCCCAGCACGACCGCCCGGTCGCCGTCGATCACGTCGTAGGCGGGGTTGCGCGGCTCCAGGAACACGTGCCCGTTGCGCCGGCGGTACACCTTCACCGCGATGATCGACGACGAGGCCAGTCCCTGGCCGCGCGGCGCAGCGTCCGCCGCGCCGGCGTCGAGGTCACGATCGTGTTCACCGACCTCGTCGGATTCTCCAGCTGGGCGCTCCGCGCCGGCGACGACCAGGTCCTGCGCCTCGTCCGGGCGGTCACCCGGATCAGCGAGGACGCCGTCAACCGGCACCACGGCACGATGGTGAAGTCCCTGGGCGACGGGCACATGGCCGTGTTCGCCGACACCGCCGCCGCGGTCGCGGCCTGCCACGAGATGGCCGGCTCCGTGCCGTCGGTCGACGTCGGGGGGGACCGGCCGCAGCTGCGCACCGGCGTCCACTCCGGACACCCCCGCGTCGTGCGGCGCGACTACCTCGGCGTCGACGTCAACATCGCCGCCCGGGTCGCGGCGGCCGCGAACGGCGGCGAGGTGCTCGTCTCGGGGCCGGCGCTGGAGAACCTCGACCGGGAGCGCTACGTCGTGCGCCGGCGCCGCGCGTTCCGGGCGAAGGGGACGCCGGCCGACCTGGAGGTCTTCGCCGTCGTCCCCCGCCATCCCGGGGGCTGACGCGGCCGGACACCCACCTGGCTCGGGGACGGCGGCGCCGGGTGCCGCTCCCGGAACGGGATCTCCCCCGGGACGATGCCGGGCACCGGGCCCGGCCCGACCACCGACCGTGGACTCGTCGGCCGGGCCGGCGGCGTCATCCGAAGAGGGCCCTGACGTCCCCGGGATCCGGGCCGCCCGGTTCGATCAGCACGACGGCGTCGTCGAAGCCGGCCTCGGCGTAGCGGTGCAGCTGCTCGCCGACGGGTCCGAGATCCTCCTTCCCGGACAGCGGGATCGCGCAGACGATCGCGCGCCGGCCGCCCGCGGCGCGGTACCGCTCGTGGGCGGCGACGATCTGGTCGGCCGTGCTGCGGTACCCCGACGCCAGCCAGCCGTCGAACTCCCGGGCGGCCTTCTCGACCCTGGCCCCCCACGAGCCGAGCAGCAGCGGCGGCACGCGGGCGGGACGGGGCGCGAGGTCGGCGCGCTCGTCGTGGCCCTCGGCGAGCAGCGCCCGCAGGCGCATCAGGTTCGCGTCGAACGTGCGGAAGCGCGTGGCGTGGTCCCGGTCGAACGTGGCGTAGTCGACGTCGGTCGAGCCGGGGCTGACGCCGAGGGTCAGACGGTCGCCGCACACCGCCATCAGCGACAGCATCCGGTGGGCGAGGTCGGCGGGATGGTGCAGCGGCACCTGCACGGTGGCCGTGCCCACCTCCACGCCCTCGGTGGCCGTGGCCGCCGCCGCCAGCGTCACGAACGGGTCCGGGACCAGGAACCCGCGCCCGATCACCTGGGGCACCCAGAGGCTCTCGAACCCCTCGCCCACCAGCCGCTTCGCCGTCTCCGCGATCGGGAGGGGCGGGCCCGGGGACAGGTAGGCCAGCGTCGCGCCCAGTCTCACGTCGCCGAGCCCGCCCGGTCCTCGGCGAACCGCGCGTACCAGCGCAGGGCGTCGGGATCGTCGACCGACGCCATGTTGGCGGCCTTCTCCAGCGGCCTGCCGGCCAGCAGCTTCTTGATCGGGACCTCGAGCTTCTTGCCGCTCAACGTGTGCGGCACGGCGGGGGCGGCGAGGATCTCGTCGGGGACGTGCCGCGGCGTCAGGCGCGTCCGCAGCGTGCTGACGATCTTCTGCTTGAGCGTGTCGTCCACCTCGTGGCCGGCCGCCGGCACCACGAACAGGCCCAGCCAGTAGCTGTCGTCAGGCAGGTCGACGCCGATCACCAGGGTCTCGGTGATCTCCGGCAGGGTCTCCAGCACGTCGTAGAAGTCGCTGCTGCCCAGCCGCACACCCTGCCGGTTGAGCGTGGAGTCCGAGCGGCCGTGGATGGAGATCGAGCCGTCGGAGTGCATCGTCACCCAGTCGCCGTGGCGCCAGACGCCGGGCCAGGTGTCGAAGTAGCTCTCGGTGTAGCGGACGGCGTCCGGGTCGTTCCACAGCTGCACCGGCATCGACGGCATGGGCTGGGTGATCACGAGGTCGCCGACCTCGTCGACCACCGGGTTACCGTCCTCGTCCCAGGCCGCGCAGTCGACGCCCGCGATCTTCCCGCCGATGCGGCCCGCCTGCACGGGCGCGTACTCGTTGGCACCGACGAACGAGCCGGAGATGTCGGTGCCGCCGCTGGTGGAGTCGATCCGCAGGTCACCGACGTGCTCCAGCAGCCACTCGTAGCCGGCCGGGGGCAGCGCCGAGCCGCTGACCGAGACGTGCCGCAGCCGGGACAGGTCGTGCTCCTGCCGCGGCGAGACCCCGGTGTTCGCCGTGGCCATGACGACGGCGGCGCCCAGCAGCATGAGATCGGCCCCGGTCCGCGCCGCGACCTCCCAGATCGCGCCCGCCGGGTGGTTGGGGCTGCCCTCGTACAGGACGATGCTCGCGCCCTGGGTGAGCGCGTCCAGCTGGATGTTCCACAGCGCCCAGCCGGTGGAGGTGTAGGTGAACATCCGCTCGCCGGTGCGGAGCCCGCCGTACAGCCCGGCCCACTCCAGGCCCTGCAGCGTGATCCCGCCGTGGCCGTGCACCAGGCCCTTGGGCAGACCGGTGGTGCCGGAGGTGAACAGCACCCACAGCGGGTGGGAGAACTCGACCTGCTCGAACTCCGGGGCCGCGTCCGTGGCCAGCAGCTCGTCCCACGGCGTCGCGCCGTCGGGAGCGGGCCGGTCGAGCACCGCGACGTGCACGACGTGGCGCACCGTCGGGAGGTTCTCCCGCAGCTGCGCGACCACGTCGCCGCGGTCGATCTCCTTGCCGTTCCAGTGGTAGCCGTCGGCGGCGATGAGCACGGTGGGTTCGAGCTGCGCGAGCCGGCCGGTCGTGCCGTCGGCGCCGAAGTCCGGCGAGCAGCACGCCCAGACCGCGCCGACCGCCGCCGCGGCGAGGCAGCCGATCACGGCGTGCTCGGTGTTGGGCAGGTAGGCGCCCACACGGTCGCCCGGTTGCACGCCCGCCTCGCGCAGCCAGCCGGCCACGGCCGCCACCGAGCGGCGCAGCGCGGCCCAGGTGATCTCACGCGCGGGCAGCCCGCCCTCCTGCACGCACACGAGCGCGACGGCGTCGTCGTCGCCGTGCCGCAGGGCGTGCTGCGCGAAGTTCAGCCGGGCCCCGGGGAACCAGCGGGTGCGGGGCATCGGGTCGGAGGTGCGCACGTGGCGCCACGGCGTGGAGAACTCGACCTGGTAGTAGTCGACCAGCGAGACCCAGAACCGGTCCAGGTCCTCCACCGACCAGGCGTGCAGGGCGTCGTGGTCGGGGAACGAGCACCCCTCGCGCTTCTCCAACCAGTTCAGGTAGTCGCGCAGGGCCGAGTGCTCGATGCGGTCCGCGGTGGGGGTCCAGACGGCGTCCATACGTGCAACATAGAGCGGGTTCGCGGCCGTTGACGGTCCGTTGAGATTCGTGTGTCCGGGTGTTGAGACGGCGGGAGCACGATCTTGCTGACGACGACGTCTCGAAGGAGGCCGCAACCCATGAAACTCGCTCTCTACCTGCCGAACTTCCGCGACGAGGTGACCGTCAAGGAGCTGGAGGACCTCACGGCCCTCGCCGAGGACCTCGACATGGACTCCGTCTGGACGCTCGACCGGGTGTTCGTCCCGGAGCGGTCCGATCGCGCCGAGATGGACTACCCGTTCGGCATGATGGAGGGGCTGCCCAACGGCCTGCCGGTCATCTCGCGGGGCAAGTGGTTCCAGGGCTACCCGCTGCTGCCCTGGCTCGCCGCGAAGACGACCAAGATCCGCTTCGGCATGAGCATCACCAACACGCCGTTCCGCGGCTCGGCCGTGCTGGCCACCGAGCTGGCCACGATCGACCACCTCTCGAACGGCCGCCTCAACGTGGGCGTCGGCTCCGGCTGGATGCCCGAGGAGTTCGCCGCCTCCGGCGTGGCGGACCTGTTCCCGCGCCGGCACGGCCACGTCCGCGAGACGCTCGAGATCATGACCGGCATCTGGAACAACGAGCTGTTCGAGTACAAGGGCGAGTTCGCCGACATCGAGCTCGGCGGCTTCGGCCACAAGCCGCTGCAGGACCCGCTGCCGATCTACTTCTCCGGCCTCAAGGACCCGAAGCGGTCGGCCAAGCGCATCGCGAAGTACGGCCTGCAGGGTTGGATCGGCATCCAGGACACCCCCGAGGACATCAAGCGCTGGAAGGGGGAGATGGAGCGCGAGCTCAACGAGCTCGGCAAGGGCTTCCCCGAGAACTTCGAGATGTCCAGCATGATCTGGACGGTCATCACCGACGAGCCGCTGGACCAGACCGACAACGGCAAGGTCACGAACCTGCTGGCGGGCACCGCCCAGCAGATCGAGGACCGGCTCAAGGCCTACAAGGAGGCCGGTCTGACGATGCCGATGATCTGGCCGCCGTTCCGGGACGTGCCGACGTCCAAGACCATGGACGACCTGAAGCGCCTCGTCGAGGAGATCATGCCGAAGGTCAACGCGTCCTGACGCCCACCCCGCCGGGCCCGTTGCCCATCCTGCCCACGCCGGGCAGGATGGGCGTTCCGACGGGCTCAGTGGGGAGTGGTCGTGGCCGAACACGCGGCGCGGGTGCTGATCGTCGACGACGACGAGCGGGTGCGCACCGTCGTGTCCTGGCAGCTGGAGGCCGACGGGTTCGCCGTCACCCACGCCTGTGACGGCGCCGCCGCTCTGGACCGCATCGCCTCCGACCGGCCCGATCTCGTCGTGCTCGACCTGTCGATGCCCGGCGTGGGCGGCCTCGACGTGCTGCGTCGCGTCCGCGCCCGCGACGACGGCCCACCGTTGCCGGTGATCGTGCTGTCGGGCCGCAGCGGCGAGACCGACCGCATCGTCGGGCTCGACCTCGGCGCCGACGACTACCTCGTCAAACCGTTCTCGCCGGGCGAGCTGGCGGCGCGGGTGCGGTCGGTTCTGCGCCGCTCGGGCCGGACGGCACCGGCCGCGGTCTGCGGCCTCGTGGTCGATCCGGACACCCGCGAGGTCACCGTCGACGGCACGCCCGTCGAGCTCACCGCGCGGGAGTTCGACCTCCTGGCCTTCCTCGCCCGCCATCCCCGCCGCGTCTTCACCCGCGCCCAGCTGCTGCAACAGGTGTGGCGCAGCGAGCCGGAGTGGACCAGCGAGGCCACGGTCACCGAGCACGTGCACCGGCTGCGCCACAAGCTGGAGACCGACTCGTCCCGCCCGCGGCGGCTACGCACGGTGCGCGGCGTCGGCTACCAGCTGGAGCCGTGATGCTCCCGGCCGTCGACCTCGACGTGGATCTCGACCACTCCGACAGCCTGGGGCTGCTGCGGCGCCAGACGAGGGTGCTGGAACTGATCGCCGCGGGCGTCGCGCTGCCCGAGGTGCTCGGCGCCGTCACGCAGTCGCTGGAGGAGCTCATCCCCGGCAGCCGGTGCTCGGTGCTGCTGCTCGACACCGGCTCCCGGACCCTGCGCCACGGCGCGGCGCCGACGCTTCCCCACGAGTACTCGGCCGCCGTCGACGGCCTGCCCATCGGCGAGAACGCGGGCTCCTGCGGGGCCGCCGCCTACCTCGACGACGAGGTCGTCGCCGAGGACATCGCGCGTGACCGGCGGTGGGTGCACTTCCGCGCGCTCGCCATGCCGCACGGCCTGCGGGCCTGCTGGTCCAGCCCCATCCGCGGCCGGGGCGCCGGCGTGCTCGGCACCTTCGCCGTCTACCACGACGAACCGCACGTCCCGACCGACCGCGAGCACCGGCTCGTCGAACGGTTCACCCACCTCGCGTCCGTCGCGATCGAGCACGCCCGGCTCTACGGGGCGCTGGCCGAGAGCGAGGAGCGTTTCCGGCGCGCGTTCGAGGACAACGCCGTCGGCATGGCCCTGACCGCGCCCGGCCGGCGCTTCGGCAAGGTCAACCGGGCCCTGCAGGACATGATGGGCCGCTCCGAGGACGAGCTGCTGGCCGCCGACCTCGCGTCGCTGCTGGAGCCCGCCGCCGTCGGGGCGCTGCGCCGGCTCATCTCCGGCTCGGGCGAGTCCGTCCAGTTCGAGACCACGCTCGCCCGGGAGGGAGGTGCTCCCGTCGAGGCCGCGGTCACGGCGTCGGTGGTGCGCGGCGCGGACGGGGCCCCGCTCTACCTGTCGATGAACGTCCTCGACGTCACCGCGCGGCGCGCCGGCGAGCGCGAGCGCCGGGCCCGCCGCGAGGCCGAGCTCGCCCGGGGCGTCGCCGAGGAGGCCAGCCGCGCGAAGTCGGACTTCCTGTCCGCGCTCAGCCACGAGATGCGCACCCCGCTGCAGGCCATCACCGGGTTCACCGAGCTGCTGGGCACCCTCGACCTCGCCGACGACCGGCGACGCGCGGCGCTGGGCCACATCGCGGGCGCCTCGTCGCACATCCTCTCGCTGGTCGACGACCTGCTCGACATCGCGAGGATCGAGGCGGCCGCGCTCCCGCTGACCCTGTCCGACACCCCCCTCGACGAGCTGGTCGGCGAGGTCGTCGACCTGCTCCAGCCGGCCGCCGACCAGCACGGCATCACCCTCGACCGCACCTGCAGCGGCCTGGTGGTGCGGGCCGACCCCCGCCGGCTGCGCCAGGTCCTGATCAACCTTGTGGCCAACGGCGTGCGCTACAACCGCAGCGGCGGCTGGGTGCGGGTCACGGCCGAGCCTGCGGGCGCGTGCGTCGCGGTCCGGGTGGCGGACTCGGGGCCGGGCATCCCCGAGGAGATGCTCGACCGGCTGTTCGTGCCGTTCGACCGGCTCGGCGCCCACGACGGCCCGGGCACCGGCCTGGGCATGGTGCTGGCCCGCGGGCTCGCGGAGGCCATGGACGGCTCGCTGACGGTGCGGAGCGCACCGGGCGAGGGGACGACGATGGAGGTGCGGCTGCCGGCGTGCGGGCCGTGACGGGGCATCAGTCGCCGACCGCCTCCTCCAGCTGCGCCTTCGTCATGCGCGAGCGGCCGGTGACGCCCTGGCGCTTCGCATCGGCGTAGAGCTGCGCCTTGGTCCTCCCCTGGGCCCCCGTGTGCGAGCGCTTGCCGCCGCGGTGCTGCGGCGACACGTCGTCGAGGGAGGTGCGGCTGGCCTGCTTCGACTCGCCGGCCTGCGCCCGGTTCTTGTTGACGGTGCGGGCCGCGATCTCCTCGGCGCGGTCCTCGCCGGCGCCGCGCTGCTCCGCGGACTCCTTCACGTGCTCGTACTGCCGTTCGCGCTTCCTGCTCCAGCCCTGCTGCGGCACGGCGGGCTCCCTTCCGGTCGGGATCGGTTACCCGTGACGTTCCCGGAACCCCGGCCCGCGAACCGCGTCAGCGGTGGGCGCGGTGCACGGCGCGCAACGCGGGCCCGGCGTCCGGCGGCACCCCGGGCACCCGCAGGACCCGGCCGTCGGTCAGCTCCAGCCGGACCGACTCGTCCCCCGGCTCGGGCGCGAGCACCGACGCCACGTCGGCCCACCGGACCGCCCGACGCCCCATGACCAGCCGGACGCCCCCGGCGTCGACCACCGCGAGCGGCACCGCCCAGATGACGACCACGACCACGACCAGCAGCGGCACCAGCACGACCCACGCGCGGGTGCCGCCGAGCACCGAGAAGAAGATGCCGACCAGCACCGGCAGCCCGGCCAGCGTCGTGAACCAGGTACGCGTGTAACGCCCGCCCCAGTACCAGCCGGTGCCGCTCTCGCGCATCGCATGCCTCCTCGACGATTGCTCCGTGTGCCCGCTGGGTATCCGGCCGGCCCGACGACGGTGTCGGGTTCGGGAAGGAGCAGCGCCATGGCGATGTCCGTCGAACCGCTCACCCTCTCGGTCGAGGATCCCACCGGAACCATCACGGTGGTGTTCGTGGCCGGGGACCTGAACCGGGCGTCCGCGCCCCGGCTGGCCCGGCTCGTGGACAGCCGCCTGGACCGATGCGCCGAGACCGGGCGCAGCCACATCATCGTGGACCTCGCCTGCGTCCGGAACTTCGGACAAGGCGGCCTGCACGTCCTGCGCCACGCCCAGTTCGCGGGCGCCCAGGCCGGGGTCGTGCTGCACCTGACGGGCCTGTCCGACCGCGTCGGCCTGCTGCCGACGTGGGTGTCGGAGGTCGTGGCCCGGTTCGACACCTTCCCGAGCGTCGAAGCCGCGGTGTTGGCCGTCAGCCGGGTCGAGCCGGGCGACGACGGGTTCGGGCCCGACGGGGAGGAGAAGACACAAAACCCCGCCTGACCTGGCATGACCAGGAGACGGGGTGTGGATGCAAGAGTGGAGCTGAGGGGATTCGAACCCCTGACCCTTTGACTGCCAGTCAAATGCGCTACCAGCTGCGCCACAGCCCCTTGCCTTGGAAGAAGTTACACGAGCCCGTCCCGCCCCCGCGACCGGGGTCCCTTACGGGCGAGCGGCGGACGCTCACCGACCGCGGCCTGTCGCACGCCCACCCCTCGTTCAGACCGGACGGCACGCAGATCGCCACCCTCACCGACGAGGTGCGCATCGTGTCGGCGAACGGGCAGGTGGCGGTGCTCGACGTCGCCACGGGGACGCAGCGCATCCTCACGGCCGCGCTGGACCGGACGTGCGTTCCGCTGCCCGGTGCCCGCCCCCGATCTGGGACGGTGACCACCTGCTGTTCGCCACCGAGGACCGCGGCGACGTGCCCGTGCACCGCATCCCGGCCGACGGGATCGGTGAGGTCCAGACGCTGCTCGGCGGCTCGCGGGTCGTCAGCGCCCACGACCTCGCCGCCGGCACGCTGGCGTTCGTCGCGAGCACCGTCTCCGCGCTGCCGGAGGTGTTCGTCCGCGACGCCGACGGCACCGAGCGGCAGCTCACCACGCTCGGCGCCGCGTTCCACGCCGCGGTGCCGACCGCCGTTCCCGAGCAGATCACGGTGCCCTCCCCCGCGGGCGACGGTGACGTCGACGCGTGGATCGTGAAGCCGCCCGGCGTCCGCGAGGGCGACAGTGTGCCGGTGCTGCTGTCGATCCACGGCGGCCCGATGACCCAGTACGGCAACAGCTGGTTCGACGAGTTCCAGCTATGGGCCGCCGCCGGGTACGCGGTGGTCTACTGCAACCCGCACGGCTCGACGGGGCGCTCCGAGGCGTGGTTGCGCTCGATCCGCACGCCCGAGGCGGCGGAGCACCCGGGCACCGGCTGGGGCGGCATCGACGCCGACGACGTGCTGGCCGTCCTCGACGCCGCGCTGGCCCGGGAACCCTCGTTCGACCCCGACCGCGTCGGGGTGCTCGGCGGCTCCTACGGCGGGTTCCTCACGAGCTGGCTCGTCGGCCACACCGACCGCTTCGCCGCGGCGTGCAGCGAGCGGGCGGTGAACAACCTGGCCTCCGAGGAGTGGAGCGCCGACGTGGCCGGCACGTTCCGCCACGAGCTGGTTCGGGAGGCACCTCGGCGGCCGGCGGCCCGAGATCACCTGGGACCACCCGTCGCGGAGGAGCTGATCAGCCGGCGGTGATGGCGTTCTTCAGCCAGTTGCTGTCGTTGAGGTCGACCTTCTTGCCGTTGATCGCCAGCGTCGGGGTGCCGAACTGGCCGTTGGTCTGCAGGGCGGGGTCGGCGATGGCCTTCTTCGTCTCGGCGGTGACGGCCGCGGTGTTCGTGCCGCCGTTGACGCAGCCGGCGAAGTCGCCCTTCGCGCCCAGGTCGGTGCCGAACTTGATCAGCTGCTCGTTGCTCAACCCGGCGCTGCCCTCGGCGGGCTGCTCCGCGAACAGCTTCGCGCGGTAGGCCGGGTAGATGCCCGCCGACACCGAGCAGACCGCGGCGTTGGCCGCGCGCGTCGAGTACCCGGCGGGGTTGCTGCTGGGGTCCAGGATCGCGATGGTGTGGTAGCGGACGCTGATCTTGCCGGAGTTCAGCGCGTCGACGATCTGGGCCGAGTAGCGCTTCTCGAACTGGTTGCAGATCGGGCAGAGGAAGTCCTCGTAGGAGTCGACCACGACCTTGCCGGTGCCCGCCGTGACGACGGCGCCGCTCACCGTGGCGGTGTAGGTCGGCGCGGCGGCGGTGCCGTTCGCGCTGTTGCGGAAGTACAGGACGGCGGCGGCGATGACCACCGCCACGACGAGGACGACGCCGACGACGATCAGCGGCGTGCGGTTGGCGGCCTTCGCCGGCACCTGGATGCCGGCCGCGGCCAGCCGCTGGTTCGCGGCCTCCTGCCTGCGCTTCTTGTCGTTCCGGGACGCTCCGCCCATGTCAGGTCCTTCCGCTGTAGCGCGAGTCGAATGAAGCCACGGTGTGGGGCCGCACGATCAGCCAGGCGGCCATCGCGAGGAACCCGGTGTCGCGCAGGATCTCCTGCACGTACGCGGTGTTGCCGGGGTCGACGGCGCCGCCACCGCCGAAGCAGCCGCAGTCGATCGACAGCCCGCGCGCCCAGGCCTGCGACACCCCCGCGACGAACACCAGCAGCAGCACGGCCGAGAGCCCCGCGACGGCCCGGGTGCCGACGCCGGCCAGCAGCAGCAGACCGAGCGCGATCTCGAGGAACGGCAGCACCGCGGCCACCAGTTCCACCCCGGTCTCCGGCAGGACGTCGTAGGCGCGGACCGCGACGAAGGTCTGGTCGGGGTCGACGGCCTTGAGAGTGCCGGAGACGAGCCAGACGGCGGCCAGGCCGACTCGGGCCAGCGTCCCGAGCACGTCGAGAGCGCGGGCCCGGTTCACGCGAACAGACTAGTCGGGGGGTCAGAACTCCTCGCGGGCCGACTCCTGCTCCAGCACCGCGTCGAGGTCCTTGAGCCGGTTCATCGACGCCACGGCGCGGGCGGTGCGGTGGTTGGCGGCGAGCAGGTCGCGGTGGCGGTGGGTCCAGGCCCAGTAGCCGGCCGTGAACGGGCAGGCGTCGTCACCGAGCCGCTTCTTCGGATCGAACGCGCAATCCTTGCAGTGGTCGGACATCTTCGCGATGTAGGCGCCACCGGAGCTGTAGGGCTTGGTGGCCATCATGCCGCCGTCGGCGTGCTGGCTCATCCCGATGACGTTGGGCGGCATCACCCACTCGAAGCCGTCGACGAACGCCTCCCGGAACCAGTCCGACAGCTCCGCGGGCCGGTAACCGCGCTGCAGCGCGTGGTTGCCCAGCACCATCAGGCGCGGGATGTGGTGGGTCCAGCCGCGGTCGCGGACGCCCTCGAGCGCCGTGCTCAGGCACGTCGCCGTGACGGCGTCGGCGTCGAGCTCGCGCCACCAGTCCGGCAGCGGCGTGCGGGCCGCCAGGGCGTTGCGCCGCTGGTAGCCCTTCCCGAACCGCCAGTACAACTGCCACACGTACTCCCGCCAGCCCAGCACCTGCCGGATGAAGCCCTCGGCGCTCGGCAGCGGCACGGCCCCGGCGCGGTGGGCGTCCTCGGCGGCGCGCACGGCGTCGAGGGGATGCAGCACGCCGAGGTTGAGCGGCACCGACAGCAGCGAGTGGGCCGTCGCCCAGTCGCCGGTGAGCATCGCGTCCTCGTGCGGGCCGAAGTGCGGCAACCGCTGCTCGACGAAGTGCGCCAGCGCCCGCTGCGCCTCGTCGGCGGTGACGGCGAACAGGCGCGGGCCGTCACGGCCGACGGTGGGCAGCTCCATCGCGTCGAGGTCGGCGCGGACCCGGCCGTCGATCTCGTCCTCGGTGGGCAGCCACGGCCCGGGCACGTCGAGGGTCACCCGGCCCTTCGGCGGGGGCTCGCGGTTCTCGGCGTCGAGGTTCCACTTCCCACCGACGGGCTCTCCCGCGTCCATCAGCACGTCGAACCGGCGGCGCTGCGCGCGGTAGAAGTCCTCCATCCGGAACGACGTGCGGTCGCCCGCCCACTCGTCGAAGTCGGTGCGAGGCAGCGCGAACGTCGGGGTGGGGAGCACCTCGGCGACCAGGCCGTCCTTGCGCAGCCGCTCGACGAGATCGGCCGCCGCGAACGAGGTGGGCTCGTGCACCACCACGGGCCGTCCCACCTGCTCCAGGGCCTCGCGGTAGGTGCCCGCGCGCAGGTGGATGGCCCGGTCGCCCAGCTCGGCCGCGGTGTGGCGCAGGCCGGAGAGCACGAGGTGCAGCTTCTGGCGGTGGAACCGGCGCCGCCGGAACACCCGCTCGGACTCGACGAGCACCACCTCCCGCCCGTGGTGCTCGTCGGTGCTGTGCACGTGCGGCCCCAGCTGGTCCCCGAAGATCCACAGCGGTGCCTCGATCATCGGGCCAGTGTCCCGGCCCCACCCCACCCCCGCGAGTCGGCGGTTCGCCGTGCGCGAGTCGGCGGTTTTCCGGGCGCGAGTCGCCCGTCCGGATGACGCGCGTTCCCTGCGCGTGCGTTCTATGCTTCCGCGCATGACGCCGGTCCCGGGCCCCGCCGAGTTCGCCGACCACACCGACGACCACCACCACGCCGACGTCTCCGGCGGCTGGCTGCGCGCCGGCGTCTTCGGGGCGATGGACGGTCTCGTCACGAACATCGCGCTGGTGGCGGGCGTGGGCGGCGGTGGCGCCGACCGTCAGACGATCATCCTGACCGGCATGGCCGGGCTCGTCGCGGGCGCGTTCTCGATGGCGCTGGGCGAGTTCGCGTCGGTGGACACCCAGAACGACGCCGTGGCGAACGAGGTCCGCGTCGAGCGCGACGAGATCCGCCGCCACCCCCACGCCGAGCAGGCCGAGCTCACCGAGATGTACGTCGAGATGGGACTGAGCCGGGAGACGGCCGAGGCGGTCTCCCGGGAGGTGAGCGCCGATCCCGAGCTGGCCGTGAAGGTGCACATCACCCAGGAGCTCGGCGTCGACCCCGACGACCAGCCCTCCCCGTGGACGGCCGCGATCTCGTCGTTCGTCGCGTTCTCCATCGGTGGCATCGTCCCGATCGTCACCTACCTGCTCGGCTACTCGTCGCTGGCGCTCGCTCTGGGCGTCGGCGCGGTCGGACTGTTCATCGCCGGCGCCCTGACCTCGCGCTTCACCACCCGGTCGTGGTGGCTCAGCGGGCTGCGGCAGCTGCTGTTCGGGGCGATCGCGGCCGGCGCCACGTACGTCGTGGGCATGCTCATCGGGGTGGGTGTCGGCGGATAGGTCGCCCGTCTGACGATCTGGAGCCGTGACGGCCGAGGTCACCACCGAACGGGCTCGTCGATCCCGCGGTGCGGCGGCTGCGCAGCGAGATCCTCAGTGGTGCGCTGATCCCCGGGGAACGGCTCGTCGAGGAGCAGCTCACCCGCCGTCTCGGGATCAGCCGGGCGTCGCTGCGCGAGGCGTTGCGGCTGCTCGGCCAACAGGGCCTCGTCGAGCTCCCTGCCGCGCCGGGGCGTGCGGGTCATCCAGCTCTCGGCCTCGCCACGACCTCACCCAGGACCCGAGCGCTCACTGATTCCGGTTGCCGCCTGAACCACTGCGCAATGATCAGGCCGGCGGGTGGGACTCGTGGTGATGTGCAGAGCGTGGCTGCGTCGTCCCGACCTCCTTCTCCCGGTCCCGGCTCGGGCCAGACGGGTCCGCGCGCACCCTGTGCGTCCGCGCGCCTGTGAGGGCCCTGCGGGAGGTCCTGCGCCGCGGCGACGTCACCGTCCACGACGTCGTCCGGAACCTCCACCCCGACCGTCGATGCCGGGGCCGCCCGCCGCCTGCTCGACGCGGGCGCGGTGGTGGTCGCTGCATCGGATTCGGCGGTGCGCCCGTCTACGCGGGCGAGACCGTGTAGGTGTGCCCCGCCACACGGAGCCGGTCGATCAGCGCCTCCCCCATCGCCGAGGCGGGCGTGAGCGACCCGGCCCGGGCGGGCAGGCGGTCGCCGTCCAGCGCCAGGCACAGCGCGCTCTCACCGAGCATGACGGCGGTGGCCGCGTAGCCGGGGTCCCCGGGGCCGGAGACGACCGCGCGGTAGCGGCGCCCGCTCGTCGTCGCGGCATCGAGGTCCATGCGGAACCAGCCCTTCTCCCGCTCCTCCGGCGTCGGTCCGGTGCCCGGGGCGGGCAGCACACGATCGAGCACCGAGCGGGTGGGGCCGAAGCTCATCCCGGCGAGCGCCAGGCCGAGCCCCGCCGTCACGCCCGCGGCCGCCACCGCACCGGCCGGGCCCCGTCCGGTGCCCATGACCTCCTGGTAGCGCAGTGTCCGCCCGTAGGCCCAGTCCTGCAGCGCGTTGCTGCGCCGCACGATCCGCGTGTTGTAGGACGCCATGACGAACGGCGCGGTCCACATGCCGCGCGAGCCGCGCCGGCCCGGTAGCGGGGCGTCGGCCGGCTGGGCCTGCGTGGACTCGGCCGTGCGGTCCGGGCTCAGCGCGTACGGGTCGGTCACCACCCGCCGCAGGGCCGGATCGGCCCCGACGGCCTCCATCTGGGCCCGCATCGAGTCGATCGTCCCGCCGCTGAACCCGCCCCTGGCCGTGGCGACGAGCCCGACGGCGGTCAGCTCACCGGCGTCGTCGGCGGCGGCCTGCTGGTGGCACAGGAAGACCCCGAGGTCGGACGGGATCGAGTCGTAGCCGCACGAGTGCACGATCCGCGCACCGGTGTCGCGGGCGGTCTTGTCGACCAGCTCCATCGCGTCGCGGACGAAGAGGACCTCGCCGGTCAGGTCGCAGTAGTGGGTGCCGGCCCGGGCGCAGGCCCCGACGACGGGCAGACCGTAGCGGGCGTAGGGCCCGACCGTCGTGACGAGCACCCGCGTGCTGGTCACCAGCGCCTCGAGGGACGCCTCGTCGGTGGCGTCGGCCACGATCAGCGGCCACGACCGGCCCCGCTCCGGGAGCTCCCGGCGCGTCGTCTCCAGCTTGGCCGCCGACCGGCCGGCCAGCGCGATCCGCACGTCCGCGGGCGCGTGTTCGGCCAGGTAGGCCGCCACCAGCGCGCCGACGTAGCCGGTGGCGCCGTAGACGACCACGTCGTGGGTCCGCTTCTCATCACTCACGATCGCGACCGTACAGACAACGGCAGCCCCGCCGGCCGGGTGGCCGACGGGGCTGCCGTCAACGGTGGAGGTGCCGGGAATCGAACCCGGGTCCTCTGTCGCTTCACAAGGGCTTCTCCGTGTGCAGTCCGCTATGCCTCTACTCGGATCCACCGTTCATGCGAACGAGACGGTGTGACGATCCCAGTCACTGTTTGCTGTCCCTGCCCACCCCGTGACCGGGCGGACAGGTGAGTCCCCTAGCTGATGCCGGCGACCGGAGCGGGGACGCCCCCGGGCCGACAGCGAAGTCAGATCAGGCCGCGAGGGCGAAATCAGACTTCGCGTGCTGCTTATTAGCGGCACTTATTGTTTTGCGACGGATGGTTAACGAGCTCATCGTCGCCTTCCTCGACACGCTTCCCCTTGATCGACGGCCAGAGTCGAAACCGTTCACCCCCATTGGCCCGCACCGTGCAGGCGTCCGTACAGCATAACGCCGCGGGCAAGCCGGATTATTCCGACGCGAGCCGCAGCAGGCGCGCGGGCGCGTCGTGCAGCACCGAGCGCAGGAAGTCCTCACCGAGCCGGTCGTCGGCCGCGGCCCAGCCGGCCACGGCCCGCACCTGCTCGACGTAGGGGTAGGGGATGTTCGGGAAGTCGGAGCCGAACACCACACGACCGGGCACGTCGACGAGCTGCGCCGCCCAGTCGTCGGGCAGCGGCGCCATCTGCAGGCTGTAGGGCGTGCCGACCATCGTCGTGTCGATGTGGACGCCTGCGTAGCGGCGCACCAGGTCCAGCGCGCCGTCGAAGTCGGGCATGCCGGCGTGGGCGAGCACCACCGGCAACGTCGGGTGCTCGGCGAGCACCTCGGCGAACACGTCGAGGCCGGTGTGCGAGCCGGGAATCGGCCCGTGGCCGCAGTGGACGATCGACGGCACCCCGGCGTCGGCCAGCAGGCCCCACGCCGGGCGCAGCAGGGGGTCGCGCGGGTCGAAGCCGCCCACCTGCACATGCACCTTGACCGCCCGCGCGCCGGCCTCGACCGCGGCGCCGAGATAGTCGGCGACGTCGGGCTCGGGGTAGAGCGTGGCCGTCGGGACCGCGCCCGGTGTGCGGGCCGCGAAGTCGGTGACCCACTCGGTGAGCCATCGGCCCATGTCCGGCTTGTGCGGGTACACCAGCGGCGCGAAGGCCTGCACGCCCAGCTTCTCCAGCGTGGCGACGCGGTCGGCCTCGGGCGTGCGGTACCGGATCGGCCAGGCGCGGCCGTAGTGCGTCTCGGCCTCGTCGAAGTAGGCCCAGACCTTGGCCAGCACGCGCTCGGGCAGGAAGTGCACGTGGACGTCGACGATGCCGGGCAGACCGAGGTCGGCGAGGAAGCGGGGGACGTCGTCGTCGCTCTCCGGGGGAGCGGGAACCGTCAGTGCCGATGGTTCGCTCGCGGGCTCGCTCACCGCATCTCCCGCACGCGCCCCTTGGCCGCCCGGCCGTACGCCCTCTGGATCTCGCGGTCGGCGTCGCGCTTGGCCAGGTCGGTGCGCTTGTCGTAGGACTTCTTGCCCTTGGCCAGCGCGAGCTCGCACTTGACCTTGCCCTCGTTGAAGTACAGCGACAGTGGCACCAGCGTCAGCCCGCCCTCGCGGATCTTGCCGATCAGCCGCTCGATCTCCTCGCGGTGCAGCAGCAGCTTGCGGGTGCGGCGCGGCTCGTGGTTGGTCCAGCTGCCCTGCGTGTACTCGGCGATGTGCAGGTTGCGCAGCCACACCTCGCCGTCGTCGACGGTGGCGAACGCGTCGATCAGCGACGCCCGGCCCAGTCGCAGGCTCTTCACCTCGGTGCCCATCAGTGCGACGCCGGCCTCGTAGGTGTCGAGCACCGTGTAGTCGTGCCGCGCCTTCCGGTTCTGCGCGATGACCTTGCGCCCCTTTTCCTTGACCACCTGTCCAGCCTACGCGGGGACTACAACCGCACGTAGAGACGCAGCGTGACGTAGCCGGTGATGGCGGCGATGCCCGCGCCGATCATCAGCAGGAACGGCGAGACCCAGAGGATGTCGGCCACCTGGATCGGCGGCACGACGCCGTTGGACACGATGCCCGAGAGCAGCGAGTCGATGAACAGGAACTTCCCGGCCAGCAGCCCGCCCGACGCGATCAGCGCGCCGATCACGCCGGTGACCACGGCCTCGATGAGGAACGGCAGCTGCGTGTACCAGCGCGTGGCCCCCACCAGCCGCATGACGCCCACCTCGGTGCGGCGGGTGAACGCCGAGACCTGCACGGTGTTGGAGATCAGCAGCAGGGCCGCGACGGCCTGCACCAGCGCGAGCGCGAACGTCACGTTGCGGACGCCGCCGAGGAAGTCGAACAGCTTCGCCACCACGTCGCGCTGGTCGATGATGTTGCGGACGCCGACCTTGCCGGTCATGGCCTCCTTGACCGCCGCGGCGCCGGCCGCCTGGTCGGCGAGCTTGACGCGCAGCGTGGCCGGCAGTGACTGCGGGCGCACCACGTCGGCCAGCGACTGGCCCGCGAACAGCTGCTTGTAGCGCTCGTAGGCGGCCTGCTGGTTCTCGTAGCTCACCGACGCCACGAGCGGGGAGTTCTGGAGGATCGTCTTGAGGCTCGCGCAGACGGGCTGGCTGCAGTCCTGGTCGGCCGCGGACACGTCCGAGGTGAGCGCCACCTGGATCTCGACGCGGTCGCTGTAGAGCTGCTCGGTGCGGTCGATGGTGCGCACGGCCAGCAGGCCGGTGCCCACCAGGCCCAGCGAGATGGCCGTGGTCAGCACCATCGCGATGGTCATGGTGACGTTGCGGCGCAGCCCGGTGAGGACCTCGCGGACGACGAAGTCGGATCTCATGACGCCTCCCCGGGAGCAAGCACGTCGTCGCGCCTCATCTAGCGCCCCACCCCGTACACCCCGCGGGACTCGTCGCGGACGACCTGCCCGAGGTCGAGCTCGACGACGCGCCGGCGCATCGAGTCGACGATGGAGTGGTCGTGCGTGGCCATGACGACGGTGGTGCCCGTGCGGTTGATCCGCTCCAGCAGCAGCATGATGTCCTGGCTGGTGTCGGGGTCGAGGTTGCCCGTGGGCTCGTCGGCCAGCAGCACCAACGGCCGGTTCACGAACGCCCGCGCGATGGCCACGCGCTGCTGCTCACCGCCGGAGAGCTCGTGCGGGAGGCGGTCGGCCTTGCCCTGCAGCCCGACGAGGTCGAGCACCTCGGGCACGACCTTCTTGATCGTGGACGGCTGCTTGCCGATCACCTCGAGCGCGAACGCGACGTTGCCGCCGACGGTCTTGTTGGGCAGCAGCCGGAAGTCCTGGAACACGCAGCCGATGCGCTGGCGCAGCCGCGGCACCCGCCGTCGCGGCAGTTTGGCCACGTTGAGGTCGGAGACGAAGATGTTGCCGCGGGTGGGCACGTCCTCGCGCAGCAGCAGCCGGAGGAACGTCGACTTCCCCGAGCCCGAGGGTCCGATGAGGAAGACGAACTCCCCCTTGTCGACGTTCACCGAGACCCGGTCCAGCGCGGGGCGTGTGGAGGTCTTGTAGAGCTTGGTGACGCGTTCGAGGCGGATCACGGTGCGTGACGCTACCGCCGGGGCGGGACCGACCCGTTATCCGACCCGCCCCTTCGGCGACGAACCCCTACCGGTCAGCTCTCGGTGGCCTGGTTGCGGCGCCAGCGGATGCCGGCCTCGATGAAGCCGTCGATGTCGCCGTCCAGCACCGCGGACGGGTTGCCCACCTCGTACTCGGTGCGCAGGTCCTTCACCATCTGGTACGGGTGCAGCACGTAGGAGCGCATCTGGTTGCCCCACGACGAGCCGGTGTCCTTGAGCGAGTCCATGAGCGCCCGCTCCTCCTGCTGACGACGCGCGAGCAGCTTGGCCGCGAGCACCACCATCGCGGAGGCCTTGTTCTGGATCTGGCTGCGCTCGTTCTGGCAGGAGACGACGATGCCGGTGGGCAGGTGGGTGAGCCGCACCGCGGAGTCGGTGGTGTTGACGCCCTGTCCACCCGGCCCCGACGAGCGGTAGACGTCGACGCGCAGCTCCTTCTCGTCGATCTCGACGTGGTCGGTGGTCTCGACGACCGGCGCTACCTCGACGCCCGCGAACGACGTCTGGCGGCGGGCCTGGTTGTCGAACGGCGAGATGCGCACGAGCCGGTGCGTGCCCTGTTCCACCGAGAGCGTGCCGTAGGCGTAGGGCGCGTGGACGGCGAAGGTGGCCGACTTGATGCCCGCCTCCTCCGCGTAGGAGGTGTCGTAGACGTCGGTGGGGTAGCCGTGGCGCTCGGCCCAGCGCAGGTACATGCGCAGCAGCATCTCGGCGAAGTCGGCCGCGTCGATGCCGCCCGCCTCGGACCGGATGGTCACCAGGGCCTCGCGCTGGTCGTACTCGCCCGACAGCAGCGTGCGCACCTCCAGCGAGGAGATGTCGGAGCGGAGCTTGGCGCGCTCGGCGTCGGCGTCGGCGATCGCGCCCTCGTCGCCCTCGTCCTCGGCCAGCTCGTAGAGCACCGGCAGGTCCTCGAGGCGGCGGCGCAGCTCCTCGAGCCGGCGCAGGTCCCCGGTGGCGTGCGCGAGCCGGCTGGTGACCTTCTGCGCGGCCTCGGTGTCGTCCCACAGGTCGGGCTGGCCCGCCTGACCGGAGAGGTCCTCGATCTCCGCACGCAGCTTGGGCAGGTCGGTGACCGCCTCGATGCTCTCCAGGGTGGTGGTGAGCTCTTTCAGGTCGGCCGCGGCGTCGGGGTTCACAACAGTCCAGGGTACGCGGGCGTGCTCACTCCCCCGGGATCGCGTCCAGCAGCTTGAGCATGGCCCGCAGGTGCGCGACGACGAAGTCGGCCACCGCCTTCTTGTACGGGTCGCCCTCGCCACGGGCCGCCGCCCTCGCCGCGACGAGCCGCTCCGCGTAGGCCTCACGGCTGGCCCCCACCAGCTGTGCGCGCTGCTTCGCCGTCAGCGTCCCGGCGTGCAGGATCCGCAGCACCAGGGGGCTGCGCACCGCGTCGACGCCGCCGTCGTCCGCCAGCCACGCCTTGAACGACCGCCGGCCCGCGGCGGTGATCGCGTACTGCTGCGACGCCCGCGCCCCGACCTTCCCGAGCTTGAGCAACCCGGCCTCGGCGAGCACCGGCAGCTCCCGGTAGACCTGGCTGCGGGTGACGGCGAAGAACGACCCGAACCGCTCCCCCGCCGCGGCCACCAGCTGCCCGCCGGTCATGGGTCCGGCGTGGAGGAGCCCGAGAAGCGCGGCGGCGGTGGCGTTCACGGGAGTGGCACGTGCGGGCGGCATACCCCTACCGTGCCACCCGAACGTCCGTTTCGCAGGATCCACAGTGGCCGTGTGTTGTCCAGAGTGGGCCGACCACACCCGATCGGATGATCATCTGTCCTCCTCGACCGACGCTCACCCCGTCGAGCACGTCGAACCCGTCGACGAGACCGCTGCTAGATCGTCAGCGTCGCGATCTTCTCGCGCTGGGCGTCGGCGTCGCCGTACTGCCCGGCCAGCCGCTTGGCGCGCTTGTAGAAGAAGTGCGCCTCGTGCTCCCAGGTGTAGCCGATGCCGCCGTGGTACTGGATCATCGCGGCCGTCGCCGCGACGGCCGCGTCGCCCGCCTTGGCCTTGGCCACCGCGACGGCCAGGTCGGCCCCGTCGAGCTTCGCGTCCACCGCGTAGGACGCGTAGAGCACCGCGTGCTCGGCCAGCGTGACGGCCACGTGCAGGTCGGCCAGCGCGTGCTTGATCGCCTGGAACGAGCCCACGGGCACGCCGAACTGGGAGCGCTCCTTGTCGTAGGCCACCGTGCGGGAGACGGCCTCACGGGCGATGCCGGCCAGGTCGGCGGCGACGAGCACGGTGGCCCGCGCCTCCAGCTCCGCGATCACCTCCGCCGTGGCGCCCGGGAGCGCCTCGCCCGCGCCGGCCTCCACCGACGCGAGCCGGGTGGTGCCGTCGTAGGAGCCCTGCGGGGTGGCGGTGGCGCCGGTGACCAGCACCAGGCCGTCCGCGGAACGGGCCACGACCACGTCGGCCACGCCGCCGTACTCGACGGCCGTCAGCGTGCCGGGGGCCGAACCGCGCAGCGTGAACGCGCCGACGGCGTCGCCCGTCGCGAGCCGGGGCAGCCAGGCCGCCTTCTGCTCGTCGGAGCCGGCCAGGCGGACCGCCTCGGCGGCCAGGACGGTGCCGCGCCACGGGCCGGGGGCCGCGCCGGCGCCCAGCGCCCGGGCGATGACCTGTGCCTCGACGAGCCCCAGGCCCAGTCCCTCCTGGTCCTCCGGGACGGTGACGGCGAGCCAGCCCTGATCGGCTGCGGCCTTCCACAGCGAGGCGGGGTGTCCGTCGCCGGAGACGTCCTCGAAGACCTCACGCACGGCGGCGAGGTCGAAGCGCTCCGACAGGTAGGAGCGGACCGCGCCGTCGAACTCGCGCTGGTCGTCGGTGAGTGCGAAGAACATGGTGGTCCCTCCTTATCGGGGCAGGCCGAGCACGCGCTCGGCGGTGACGTTGCGCTGGACCTGCGAGGACCCGCCCCAGATCGTGACCGACCGGGACCACATCGCCTGCGCGTGCAGCGCGGTGATGTCCTCGCTCCCACCAGAATCGAGGCTGAGCTCGGAGAGCGTGGCGTCCTCGCCGAGGATGTCGTCGAAGACCTCCCAGAGGTCCTGGCTCGGCTCCGACCAGATCAGCTTGGTCATCGAGGCCTCGAACCCGAGGTCGTGGCCCAGCTCCACCTCGGTCTGGACGTGCATGGCGTGCAGGCGCAGGCACTCGAGGTCGGTGAGCACGCGGGCGAGCTTGCCGCGGATCACCGGGTCCTTGTCGCGGCCCAGCTTCTTCGCCACGGCGACGACCTCGTCGTACTGGCGGCGGAACTCGGTGTACTGCGAGATGCCCGACGCACCGCGCTCGAACGAGAGCAGCAGCATCGCCGTGCGCCAGCCGTCGTCCACCGCGCCGAGGACGTCGGTGGCGGGCACGCGCGCGTCGTCGAAGAAGACCTCGCCGAACTCGCTCGCGCCGCTCATCTGCTTGAGCGGGCGGGCGTCGACGCCGTCCTGGTGCATGTCGATGAGCAGCATCGAGATGCCGCGGTGCTTCTCGCTGCCCGGCGTGGTGCGGACCATCGTGAAGATCTTGTCGCCGTGGACGGCGTTGGTGGTCCACACCTTCTGGCCGTTGACCACGAAGTCGTCGCCGTCGCGGACGCCCTTGGTGGACAGCGCCGCGAGGTCGGACCCCGCGCCGGGCTCGGAGAAGCCCTGGCACCAGATCACCTCGCTGCGCAGCAGGGGGCCGATGATGTCCTTCTTCTGCTGCTCGGTGCCGATCGCCATGACGGTGGGCGCGAGGAACGTCAGGCCCAGCGGGTTGACCGACCGCGGCGCGTTGGCCAGCACCATCTCGACGTCGTAGATCGCCTTCATGCCGGGGGTGCCGCCGCGGCCGCCGAACTCGGTGGGCCACTGGATGCCGGCGAACCCGGCGAGCGCCTTGTCGCGCTCCCAGTCGCGGCGCAGACGGAAGCTCTCGTCGTCGTCGAGGGACTCCCAGAAGTTCGGGCGCTGCCACTCGTCGGGGATGTTGGCCTGCAGCCAGGACCGCAACTCGCTGCGGAACTCCTCCTCGGCTGCGGTGTAGGTCAGGTCCATGCCCCCACCTTGGCATACCGGTGGGTAACCTGCGCCTCCCATCACCCATCTGACCGCGGGTGACCAGCGGGTACGCTCGGCAGATGCGTACGGAGCGGGTGACGGTGAGCCTGCCGGCCGACCTCCTGGCCGAGGCTCGCGAGGCGGTGACGCGCGGGGCGTCCACGAGCCTGGCCGCGTACATCGCCGAGGCGATGGGCGCGCGGCAGATGCGCGAGCGCTCCCTGGCGGTGCTGGCGGACCTGTACGGCGGCCCGCCCCCACCCGACGAGCTGGCGCAGGCGAGGCGGTCACTGCTGCCGCGGGCGGGCGTGTGAGCGGCATCGGCGGACGCGTCCTCGACAGCACCGCACTCGCCGCCTTCGCCGTCGGCCGGCCCGTCTACATGCGGGCCCTGGTCTGGGCCGCGGTCGAGGAGAACATCGTGCTGGCGGTGCCGAGCGCCGCGCTGGGCCGCGCCTGGGCCCTGCTGGAACCCGAGCACCACGCGGCCCTGCAGGTGCTGCTGGACCTGCCCAACACCGTGATCGACGACCTGAGCCCGGCGTCCGCGCAGGAGTCCGGCCTGCTGATGGCGGCGTCGGGCGGCGACGACATCGCGGCGGGCCAGGTGGCGGCGAGCGCGCGGCGCCGCGGCTGGCCCGCGGTCACCGGCGACCCGGGCGCCCTCCGCAAGCTGGACACGGCGGTGGCGATCGAGGAACTCCCCTGACGGTCATGCGGTGAAGCGGGCGCGGAGGTGGTCCAGCTCCTCGTCGGTCAGGCCGTGGGCGCGCAGCCAGCCCGCCGCACCGCCGTGCCCGGCGTCGAGGCGGTCGAGCACCGCCACCATGACCTCACCCCGGGGGTGGTGCGGCGCGAGCTCCTCCGCCGAGGGCATCGGGGCGCCCGAGGCCGCGGTCCAGCGCCGGAACATCGCCTCGATCTGCTCCGACGACCGCACGTAGTCGGCCACCACGGCGTCGCGCTCGACCCCGACGGCGTCGAGCACCAGCGCCACGAGCGTGCCGGTCCGGTCCTTGCCCGCGGCGCAGTGCACGAGCGCCGGGCCGGCGTTCTCCGCCGCCAGGCGGCGCACCGCCGTCACGACGTTGCCGGGGTGGTCGGCGAGGTAGCCGAGGTAGTTGCGCAGCAGCGGATCGGTGTCGTCACCGGTCTCGGGCAGGTACTCCCGGCTCACGCCGATGAAGTTCAGCGCCACGGTCTCGACGCCCGCTGCCGCGACGGCGGTCGGACCGTCCCGGTCGATCTCCGTCGGCGTGCGGAGATCGAGCACCAGCGTCAGCCCGAACTCCTCCACCAGGTGCTGCACGTCCTCGGGCGTGACGTGGTGCAGCGACCCGCTGCGCAGCAGCACACCGGAGCGCGTGGCACCGCCGTCGCGCAGGGGCAGGCCGCCGACGTCGCGCACGTTGTCGACGCCCTGGAGCTCCACCCATGTCATGCGAAGGGTCCCGGGTTGAGCACGCGGCGGCTGATCCTCGCGACGATCGGGCCGTCCTCCTCGCTGGCCTTGCGGGCCGCGCGCCACTGCGGGTCGGCCTGGAACGCCGCCCACTTCCCTGCCATGTCCTCGTAGGAGTCGAACTTCATGACGTAGACGAGCTCGTTGTTGGAGTCGCCGCCCAGCTCGGTGACGGACATGAAGGTGACCTCCATCCCCATCCGGGCGAAGATCGGCAGCGTGTGGTCCCTGAAGCGCTTCACGAGGGCGGGCATCCGGCCGGGCACCGTGGTGTACTCACGAATCTCGTAGATCACACGACGATCCTAGGACGGACAGGCGTGCCATCACCCGACGACGACGTGCCGGTCGGCACCGGCATCGACCTGCTGGCCGCGGCCGATCCGGACGCCCCCGCCCTGATCTGCCCCGACCGCACGGTCACGCGCGCGGAGCTCGCGGCCGCGTCCAGCCGCGCCGCCCGGCAGTTCGCCGCGCTCGGCGTCACCGAGGGCTCGATGGTCACGATCGGCCTGCCCAACGGGGCCGCCTTCTACATCGCCGTCGTCGCGGCGTGGAAGCTCGGCGCGATCCCGCAGCCGGTGTCGGCGAAGCTGCCGCCCGCCGAGCTCGCGGCGATCGTCGAGCTCGCCGACTCGTCGCTGGTGGTGGGCACCGAGGCCGCCGGACGGTCGTGGCTGCCCGCCGACTGGGCCCCTGACGAGACGCTGTCGGCCGATCCCCTGCCGCCCGTCGTGCCCCCGAGCTGGAAGGCCCCGACGTCGGGCGGCAGCACCGGGCGTCCGAAGATCATCGTGGCGGGCAACGCGGGCTGGCTGTCGTCGGTGACCAGCCGGGCGGAACGCCTGCGCATCGGCGGGCCGGGCGACGTGTTCGCCGTGACCGCGCCGCTCTACCACAACGCTCCCTTCATGTTCTCGCTGATCGCGCTGCTGCGCGGGTGCACACTCCTCGTGCTCGACCACTTCGACGGGGCGCGGGTGCTCGAGGCCGTCGTGCGTCACCGCGTCGCCTGGTTCTACGCCGTCCCCACCCTGATGGGCCGCATCCTGCGGCTGCCCGCCGAGGTGCGCGAGGCGGCGGACCTGTCCGGCGTCCGCACGCTGCTGCACGTAGGCGCCCCGTGTCCGGAGCCCGTCAAGCGCGCGTGGATCGACTGGCTGGGGCCGGAACGGATCGTCGAGCTCTACGCGGGCACGGAGTCGCAGGCCGTCTGCATGATCGACGGGGTGGAGTGGCTGGAGCGGCCGGGATCGGTCGGGCGCCCGACGTCGGGCGAGATGCGCGTCCTCGACGAGGACGGGCAGCCCGTGGCTCCGGGCGAGATCGGTGAGATCTGGATGCGCCCGCCGCCCGACACCACGCCCTACCACTACGTCGGCGCGGAGGCCCGCTCCCGCGACGGCTGGGAGTCCATCGGTGACATGGGACACATCGACGCGGACGGCTACGTGTACCTGGCCGACCGGCGCTCGGACCTGATCCTCGTGGGCGGGTCGAACGTGTATCCCGCGGAGGTCGAGGCGGCACTGTCGGAACACCCGCGGGTGCTGTCGTCGTGCGTGGTCGGCCTGCCCGACGACGATCTCGGGGCCCGCGTGCACGCGATCGTCCAGCTCGACGGCGACGCCTCCGACGAGGAGCTGCGGGCCCACGTCCGGGCCCGGCTCACCGGCACCAAGGTGCCGGCCACGTTCGAGCGTGTCGATCACCCGCTGCGCGACGACACGGGCAAGATCCGGCGCTCGGCGCTGCGGGCCGAACGCCTCTGAGCGGCCGCTGTCAAGCACGGCGCGGAGCATGTCGCCGGTTCGAGGAACGTGCCGTCGGGCACCCGGAGGACACCCCGTAGGCTACGGCGAACGAGTGACAACGACTGCGGAGCGATTTGACGCCGGAGTCGTTGGTGACAGAGAGTGGCGCCCCTCCCAACCCGAGGAACTCCATGACGGACCCCCGCACCAGCCTGATCCGCCAGCAGCTCGCCGACCTCGGCCGTCGGCACGCCGCGCGCCAGGGCGGACGCACCACGAGGGTGCTGGTGATCGGCAATTTCGGCAACGGCAACACCGGCGACGAGGCCATGCTGGCCCGAACGCTGCAGGAACTGCCCGGCGACGCCGAGGTCAAGGTCGTCTCGCGCAACCCGCGGATGGTCGAGGCCCTGCACCGCGTCCCGGCCGTTCCCATGGACGGCCTCGGGTTCGCGAAGGCGCTGCACTGGTGCGACGGCATCGCGGTCGTCGGTGGCGGTCTCTTCGGAAGCGGCGCCTCCCCTCTGGTCAAGGCGCTCCCGGCGATCATCTGGGCCGCCACGGCGCGGGGCCGCGACATCACCTACCTGGCCATCGGCGTCTACCCGGGCACCCCGGACCGCGTGCTCGACCTGCTGCGCCGCTCGGTGCGCAAGCCGGGCCGCATCTCCGTCCGGGACGAGACGTCGGCCGCTACCCTCGGTGACGCCATCGTTGCTCCCGTGGTGGGTGACCTGGCCATGGGCCTCGCCCCCGCCCCGCCCGCCGACGCCCGGCGCGCGCTGGCCTCCGCGGGCGTCGACCCGGCCGTGCCGCTGCTGATCGTGGCCCCGAAGGCGCTGCCGAACCCGATCCTCGTCGACGCCCTCCAGGACGCCGCGGCCACGCTCGCGAAGCGGTGGATCGAACGTGGCGGCGCCGTCGCGGGCCTGGCCATCAGCACCCACGCCGACTACGGCCTCGGCCTCGCCCGCCGTGACGAGGTGTTGATCAACGAGCTCGGCGAGCGCCTCGGCCGCACGGTGCCGGTGCTCGGCCCCCAGCTCCCCCCGGCGCTGGCCAAGGCCGTGGTCGGTGAGGCCGACGCGCTGTTCGGCCTGCGCCTGCACGCGCTGATCTTCGCGGTCTCCACGGGCGTGCCGTGTCTCGGCGTCGGCTGGGAGGAGCGCATCACCGCGTTCCTGGCCGAGCACGAGCAGGCCGCGATCAGCACCCGGCCCCCGGTGGAGGACCTGCACGCGTGGGTGGACCGCACCCTCCCGGCCCGCTGGTCCGCGAGGCCCCGACTCCTGAGCTCGTAGCCCCAGGGGGCGCCTGCCCGCCGTCGCCCACGTGTTCCCCAGCTCCGTCAGGGCCTCCCCCGGCTTCCTCGGCAGCCGGCCGGGTTGCACCGGGAGAACCAGCGCCCCCGCGGCCGTCATGTTCCCCGGCGCTCCAGGGTCGCGTCGTACCCACCGGGGCCCAGGTGCCATTGTGCCGCAGCACGATGCCGGGCACGAGCGAGGGCCGCGGCCCGCCCGGGCGGCGGCGGTGGGCGATCGTGGCCCGGTGCGGCCCGAGCTCCACGAGATCGGCGACGCGGACGACCGTGGAGCGGCGGAGGGCGGCGACCTGCCCAGGTCGCAGGGAGTGGGTTCGACGAGGCATGCCCCCGAGCGAAGCGCGGCGGCCCCGGGGAGACCACCCCGATCCGGGATCTGTGGATGGCCACACCCCGATGTGGACAACTCCCCCTCCGCGACGAGCGGTTACATGCCCTGGGCGGGCGTGCGCCTCAGCAGCTTCGGGAGGAGCTGCGCGCCCGTTCCGCCCTCCGCCGCCCGGTCCCCGGGGTTGTAGAGGCGGCAGCGCTGCAGGCTCAGGCAGCCGCAGCCGATGCAGGAGTCCAGGCCGTCGCGCAGGGCCACCAGCGCCTCGATCTGCTCGTCGAGCCGGCCCCGCCACGACCGGGACAGCCGCGTCCAGTCGGCCCTGGTCGGGGTGCGGCCGTCGGGCAGCTGGTCCAGGCCCTCACGAACCTCGTCCAGGCCCACGCCGATGGTGCGGGCGGCGCGGATGAACGCCAGCCTCCGCAGCACCGAGCGCTCGTAGCGCCGCTGGCCTCCCGACGTCCGCGCCGTGCGCAGCAGGCCCTCCCGCTCGTAGTACCGAAGCGACGACGGCGGGAAACCGCTGCGATGGGCCACCTCCCCGATCGTCAGCAGGTCCTTCGCGTCCACACATTCCCCCTTGACCTCAACCTGACTTCAACTTGCACGGTACCGACATGACCACCGACACCGCCATCGTCACCGGCGCCGGCCAGGGGTTCGGCTTCGCGCTCACCGCCGCCCTCGCCGCCCGCGGCACCACCGTGATCGCCTGCGCCCGCGACGCCGACCGCCTGCACGCCGCCACGGCCGGGCTCGCCGGCGTCACCGCGCTGCCCGGCGACGTCACCGACCCGGCCTTCCGCGAGCAGCTCGTGTGGGCCACCCGCGGCCGGCTCGACCTGCTCGTCCACAACGCCGGCGAGCTCGGCCCGTCACCGCTGCCGCGGCTCGAGCGCTACCCCCTCGACGCGCTGCGCGGGGTGCTGGAGACCACCGTCCTCGCCCCGCTGGCCCTGACCCAGCTCGCCCTGCCACTGCTGCGCGAGGCCGCGGCACCGACCGTGGTGACGTTGAGCTCCGACGCCGCCGTCGAGGCGTACGAAGGGTGGGGCGGCTACGGCCTCGCCAAGGCCGCTCTGGACCGGATGGCGGCCGTGCTCGCCGTCGAGGAGCCCCTCCTGCGCGTGCACGCGTTCGATCCCGGCGACATGCGCACCGCGATGCACCAGCGCGCCTTCCCCGGTGAGGACATCTCCGACCGGCCGGAGGCATCCACCGTCGTCCCCGCCTTCCTGCGCCTGCTCGACGACCGACCGGCGAGCGGCCGCCACCGCGCCACGGACCTGCCGGTGGCGGGATGAGAGCCACGACGACCTTCGTCCTGCCACCCGAGCTCGAGGCCGACGCCCCACCGCCCACCCGCGACGGGGTACGGCTCCTGGTGGCCCGCAGCCGCCGCCCCCTGCGGCACGTCCGCTTCACCGACCTGCCGTCCGCGCTGGTTCCCGGTGACCTGCTGGTGGTCAACACCTCCGACACGGAGCCGGCGGCGGTGGACGGCCACCGCGACGACGGCCGCCCGGTGGTGCTGCACGTCTCCGGCCCCACCCCCGCGGGTCGGCGTTTCCCGGCGCGCGAGTCGGCGGATCTCCGTGCACGAGTCGACACCTTCCTCGTCGAGCTCCGCACCCCTGACGGCAGGCGCGTACGGGACGGGCGACCCGGTGAGGTCGTCCACCTCCCGCGCGGGGTGGACGCCGAGCTGGTCACGACGGGCCGCATCCGGGAGGCCCGCATCGCCGTGGAGGGTGACGTGCGGGCGTGGCTCGCGGCGGTCGGCCGTCCGGTCCGCTACGCCCACCTGCGCGAACACCCGCCACTCACGGAGTACCGCACGGTGTTCGCCGAGCCCACCGGGGAGTTCGCCAGTGCCGAGTCCCCGAGCGCCGGGCGCCCGTTCACCCCCACCGTCCTCGAGGGGCTCCGCACCCGGGGCGTCGGGGTCGCGCGGCTCGTCCTCCACACGGGAGTGTCCTCCCTGGAGGAGGACGAGGTGCCGCTGCCCGAGCGCTACCGGGTGCCGGCCGCCACGGCCGACGCCGTGAACCGCACCCGGGCCGCGGGCGGCCGGATCGTCGCGGTCGGGACGACGGCGACGCGGGCGCTCGAGACCGTCGCGGAGCCCGACGGCTCGGTGCGTGCGGGCGCCGGGTGGACCGATCTCGTGCTCGGCCCGGACCGCCCCGCCCGCGTCGTGGACGGCCTCGTCACGGGCTGGCACGAACCCCAGGCGTCCCACCTGCTGCTGCTCGAGGCGGTGGCCGGGCCCCGGCTCGTCGGACGGGCGTACGCCGCCGCCGTCGAGCGAGGGTACCGGTGGCACGAGTTCGGGGATTCCTGCCTGCTGCTTCCCGGACCGGGCGCCGTTGGTCGCACTCCGTGACCGTTGGACGGGCCGCCGAGCCGCCGCCCGACGGGGCTTCGAGAGACGAACGGATGCTGACGTGCGCCGACAGGCACCGGTTCACCTTGTCTCGCGATAACGCCGTCTCGTAAGGTCTCCCGCAGCGTCACGATCCGATCACGAGCGCAACCGAGCCGGGACTCCCCACCCGGCTCGACCGGCCCCGCTGTGACATTGACAGAGCCGGGTCTGCCCTCGCGTGAGATCGCTCCCCCACGCTGAAAGGGCAGTTTCTTGGCTGGACACCGTTCCCCCCGTGGTCGGCGTGCGCACTGGAACAGCGAGCTGGTTCCGGCACGGCACCTGGTAGCCCCGGGCCCGGCACCGACCGGCCCCTCCCTGCGCACCACCGTCGTGGCCTCCGCGGCCGCCGTCGGCGCCGTGGCCACCGGCACGTTCACCGCGCTCGTTCCCACCCCCGGTGACGGCACCACCACGCAGGCGGCGGCCGACGAGACCTCGATGTCCGCCACGCTCGCCGCCAGCACGATGAAGATCCCCAGCAACGCGCACGCGATCGGCACGCTGGCCCCGGTGTCCTACTCCGCCCCCGGCTTCTCCGCCGCGGACGAGCACCTCGCCGCCCTCGGCAAGGGTTCCGACCTCGCCGCCCAGCTCGCGAAGCAGCTCGCGGACGAGCAGGCGAAGCAGGCCGAGCAGGCCCGCATCGACGCCATCGTCGCCCAGGGCGGGCTCGACGGCTGGATCGCCGAGGCGCTCAACATCCTCGACCTCCCGCAGTCGCTCGCCCCGAGCGTCAAGAAGATCGTGATGGCCGAGTCGGGCGGCAACCCCCGGGCCATCAACAACTGGGACGCCAACGCCCGCCGCGGCACGCCGTCGCAGGGCCTGATGCAGACGATCCCGGTGACGTTCAAGCACTACGTGGCACCGCAGCTGGCCAACCGACCCATCACCGACCCGGTGGCGAACCTCACCGCGGGCATCAGCTATATGATTGCCAACTATGGCCTCGACACCGTCGAGGCCGGCGGCCGGTCCAACAGCAGCGGCGGATACGTCGGCTACTGATATGCGCCCGCCCCGGCCCTCTCCCCGTTCCGCCGGACGAGGGCCCCGTGGACGCCCGTGACCACCACGCGGTCCGCCCCTCCCGCCGGTGTCGTACCGGCCACCACCAACGCCTACCGGCCCGAGCTGCAGGGCCTCCGGGCCCTCTCCGCCGCGCTGGTCGTCTGCTACCACGTGTGGTTCGACCGCGTCTCCGGCGGCGTCGACGTCTTCCTGATCGTCACGGGGTTCCTGCTCACCGGGCAGCTCTACCGGGCCGCCGCGCGCGGGAAGTTCAGCCTCCCGCAGCGCTGGAGCCGCACCCTCGTGCGCCTGCTCCCGTCGATGGCCGTGGTGCTGGTGACCACCGCTGTCGCGGGCTTCCTGATCCTGCCCGAGGGCCGCTGGCACCAGACCGTCCGCGAGATCGTCGCGTCGGTGCTGTTCCTGGAGAACTGGCAGTTGGCGGCCGACTCGGTCGACTACGCGGCGCGCAGCAACACCACCAGCGTCGTGCAGCACTTCTGGTCGCTGTCGATCCAGGGGCAGGTGTTCCTGTTCTGGCCGATCGTCATCGCTCTCGTCGTGCTCGCCGCCCGCCGGGTCACCGCCTCCCTGCACACCTGCCTGACCATCACCTCCGCGGTCGTGTTCGTCGCCTCCCTGGCCTACTCGGTCTCGCTGACCATCACCGACCAGCCGCTGGCCTACTTCCACTCGCTCACCCGGGCGTGGGAGTTCGCGCTCGGCGCGCTGCTGGCGCTCTGGATCGACCGCATCATGCTGCCGATGTGGGCGCGGATCGCGATGGGCTGGGTCGGGGTCGTCGCGCTCGTGGCGTGCGGGCTGGTGATCGAGGGCGTCAACGTCTTCCCCGGTTACGCGGCGCTGTGGCCCACCGGCTGCGCGGTTCTGGTCCTGCTCGCGGGCCACACCCGCTCGGCGTTCGCCGCCGACCGGATCCTCGCCGGCCGCTGGGCCCGCTACCTCGGCGACCTGAGCTTCACGCTCTACCTGTGGCACTGGCCCGTGCTGATGCTCTACCTGTCGGGCCGCGACCACTACACCGTAGGGCTGCTCGGCGGCCTCGCGATCATCGCGGTCTCGATGGTCCTGTCGGTCCTCACCCACCACCTCGTCGAGAAGCCCCTGATCGCCCGGGGCTTCGGCGTGCGCGGCGGGGTCAAGCTCGCGGCCGTGTGCGCGGCGGTCGTCCTGCTGGCAGCGGCAGCATGGCAGGGCGCGGCCAGTGTGCGGGCGATGCCCAGCGGCGTGGTCGGCGACGCGCAGCACCCCGGCTCGATGGCCCTGACCACCGGCCCGGTCAAGGCCGCTCCCCTGCTGCCCACCGCGGTCTCGGTGCTCGACGACTGGGACAACGAGACCGACTGGAACTGCTCGCCCGTGCAGACGTTCCCCACGTCGAACGTGTGCGTGCAGCCGGTGCAGAACCCGGCCAGGAGGGTGGTGATCGTCGGCGACTCCCACATCCAGCAGTTCGGTGCGGCCCTGCGCCCGATCGCCGAGAAGTACCACTGGCAGCTGATCTCGCTGCTGCGCGGCGCCTGCCCGTTCTCCACGGCCTCGGAGACCGACCCGAACCAGCCCGGATGCGTCGAGTGGAACAACGCCGCCGTGCAGGAGATCGCCGACCTCAAGCCCGACGCCGTGGTCACCCTCGCCTCGCTCGACGTCATGCCCGGGCTCACCGAGCACACCCCTCCGGGTTTCCCCGCCCAGTGGAAGCGGGTCACCGACCTGGGCATCCCGGTGCTGGCGGTTCGCGACAACCCGCGTTTCACGTTCTCCATGCCCGACTGCGTGCAGCAGAACGGCATCGACTCGCCCCGGTGCTCCTTCCCCCGCGCCGACATCTACAGCGCGGTGCCGCCGTACGAGAAGGTCCCGGGGGTGCCGCCGGGCGTCACGTTCCTCGACACCGCCGACGCCATCTGCACCGCGACGGTCTGCCCGCCCACGATGGGCAACGTACTGGTGTACCTGGACGACAACCACCTCACCCGCTCCTACACGACCACCATGGCCGGAGTGATCGAGGAGCAGGTTGTCAAGGCCGTGGACCGATAGCCTTCCGCTCCCGCTGGAGCCGACGCAGGACGTCGATGACGAACCCGATGCCCGTCTCCAGCAGGTGGATCTCGTTGTTCGGGTGCAGGGCGAGCCGGAAGTACTTGCGGACGTCGGCCTTGCGTCCGGGGTCGCCCGGCCCTCCCGGCACAACCGCGATCGTGTCGGCGACGGCCTTCGGCCTGCCGAAGCCCTTTCTCATGATCCACCCGATTCCCCGATTCCCCGGTGCCCCGGCCCGGAGCCGGTGCGATGGGGAACGTCGGTCGTCGGGCCGTTGCCGCCCCGGGCGAGGGGAGCCGGCCTCGGGATCCGACGGCGCTACTACGCCTACCGCAGGATCTCGACGGTCATGACTTCACCGGTCGGGCGCGCCGCCCACCCACCGCGACGACGTCGCCCGACCGCAGCTGAGCACCGCGGCGGGTCTCCACCCGCCCGTTCAACTCGACCTCACCGGCCTCGAGCAGCGCCTTGGCGTGGGCACCGTGCTCGGCGAGTCCGGCCAGCTTGAGGAACTGCCCCAACCGGATGGGGTCCTCGGTGATCGGGATGTCCAGGATCGGGGGCTTCGACACGCTTCATCATGACCAGCGGCGGCCCACCTCACCACGGCAGGGGTCGCGCGTCGCGGAAGAAGCCACCGGTGGGCCCGTCGTCGGGCAGCGTCGCGGCCCACACGACGCCATCGGCGCTCTCAGGGCCTGCGCGCCAACCCGTGGCGGCAGCCGAGACGACCTATGTAGAATTCTTTCTATGACGCGCCCACCGCGGATGACCGTGCAGACCGAGGCGGTGCTGGCCGCCCTGCTGGAGCACGGCGGCGAGCTGTGGGGCTTCGAGCTGAGCCGGCTCAGCGGGCTCGCCGCAGGCACCATCTACCCGATCCTGCAGCGGCTGGCCGCGGCCGGGTGGGTCGTGAGCCGCTGGGAGGACCAGTCCGACGCCGAAGCCGGAGGGCGCCCGGCCCGGCGCTACCACCAGCTCACCGTCGAGGGCCGGAGCCGGGCCGTGCACGCACTGGAGGCCACGGCCGCGCGCCGGGCGGATCTCTCGCGCCTGCTCGGCCTGCGGCCCGACACCGACGCGGCTCCGTCATGACCGCTGCGGCGGCGCCGGCCACAGGGGCCCGGCTCAGGACGCTGTCGTGGGCGCAGCGGGTGGGCGGCGTCGCCGCGCTCGTGGTCGCGGCGTCCTGCGTGCCCGGTGACGCGCTGGCGCTGGCCACGGCCGCGCTCACGGTTCTCGCCGTCGTCGTGGCGGCCGGCTGCGGTCTGGCCCGGAGCTGGGCGGACGTCGCCTCGGGCCTGCTCCCCGTCCCGGAACGGGCGCACTGGCGGGCCGAGGTGCGGGCCGTGCTGGACGCCGCCCAGGACGGGCCCGAACGGCGACGCCAGCTGTGGGGATTCGTACTCGGCCTGCCGAGCTGGGCGGTCACCAGCTGGTGTCTCGCACTCCGACGGAACTGACGTGGACGTCGAGCCCCCGCCCACCGTCGAGCTGAGCCGCGTCGAGGTGCGCTACGGCCGCGCCGCCCCCGTGCTCCACGAGCTGGACCTGCAGGTCACACCCGGCCGTCCGGTCGTGGTGCTCGGCGGCAACGGGTCCGGCAAGTCCAGCCTGCTGCGTGTGGTGGCCGGGTGCCAGGCGCCCAGCGCCGGAGTGGTCACCGGCCGCCCCCGCCACGTGGGCTACGTGCCCGACCGGTTCCCGTCGCAGCTGCGGATGCCCGCCCGCAGCTACCTGCGCCACCTGGCCGCGATGCACGGGTCCGACCCGTCCGAGGCACCGGCACTGCTCGACGAGCTGGGCTTCACCGGAGGGCTCGACGTGCCGATGGTGCGGCTGTCGAAGGGCAACGCGCAGAAGGTGGCGCTGGTCCAGGCGCTGTGCAGCCGGGCCGCGCTGCTCGTGCTCGACGAACCGTGGTCGGGCCTCGACGCGGCCGCGGCCGCCGCGCTGAGCAGCCGGATCAGCGGCGCCGCCGACGCCGCCGTGCTGGTCGCCGACCACACCGGCACCGCGGCGGCGCTCCCGGGTGCGCGGGTGCTCGCGCTGGTCGGGGGCCGGCTGGCCCCCGCGTCACCGCCCCGCCCGATGGTCACGATCACCCTGCTCGGTGCGGACCCGCTGCTCCCCCACCTCCCGGCCGACACCGCGGTGGACGGCGACCGCGTGGTCGTCCGTGTGCCCGTGGCCGACCGCGACGCGCTGCTGTCGTGGGCGCTCGCGCGGGGCTGTGGCGTGCTGGCGGTGCAGCCGTGATCGTCGCGCGCTACGTCCTCGCCGACCTGCTGCGCTCGCAGCGGTTCATCGTCCCGGTGTTCGTCTACGTCGCGACACTCGGCGTGCTGTTCGGGGGCGACCCCGGGCCCGCCCCCGCCGGCTGGCCCGCGTCGGCGCTGATCCTCTATCCGGTGAGCGCGTGGCTGGCGATCACGACGGCCAACAGCGAGGACCCGGTGGCCCGGCTCGTCACCGTCGCGGCGGCGGGCGGGCCGGCCGTCGTGGCCCGCGGGGTGCTCGCCGCGTGCCTGCTGGCCGACGTCGTGCTCGCCGCGGCGTCCGCCATCCGGCCGGTCATCCCCATCGTCACCCACGTCTACCCGTACCCGGCCATCGCGCTGCTCGGCGGCGGGCTCGCCCACCTCGCCACGGCGACGGCGGGCACGGCCGTAGGGCTGCTGTGCGCCCGGCCGGTGATCGAGCGGGTGGGCTGGTCGCTGCTGGCGGCCGTCACGGTCGTGGTGGTCACCGGCGTGACGCCGTGGCTACCGCCCGTGGGCACCGCGGTGAAGGCGATCGAAACGGTTCCGCCGGACCTGCCGGCGCTGGCCGTCGACGCCGCGATCGGTCTCGCCATGGCCGTCGTGGCGTCCCTGCTGAGCGCGGCGTCGACGATGGCTAGACGAACGCCCCGACCCCGGTGATCGCCCGGCCCACCACCAGGGTGTTGATCTCGGGGGTGCCCTCGTAGGAGTAGAGCGCCTCGACGTCGGCGAAGAACCGGACGGCGTCGTTCTCCAGCAGGATCCCGTTGCCGCCCATCAGCTCCCGCGCCCACGCGACGGTCTCCCGCGCCCGGCTCGTGCAGAACGACTTGGCCAGCGCGGCCTGGTCGTCGCGGCACTCGCCCGCGTCCTGCAGCTGCGCCACGCGCACCGCCATCGCCATCGACGCGGTGACGTTGCCGAGCATGCGCGCCAGCAGGTCCTGGATCAGCTGGAACCCGGCGATCGGCCGCCCGAACTGCTCGCGCTCGCCCGCGTAGGCCAGTGCCGCCTCGTACGCGCCGCGCTGGGCACCCACCGCGTTCCACGCGACGCCGCCGCGGGTGGCCTTGAGCACGCGGTTGACGTCGCGGAACGACGCGCAGCGCTGCAGCCGGTCGCCTCGGGCACCCGGCAGCCCTCGAGCACGATGTCGGCGTTCTGCACGGTGCGCAGCGCGAACTTGCCCTGGATCTTCGTGGCGGTGAAACCCGGCGTGTCCTTCTCCACGACGAACGCCTTGACCTGCTCGTCCTCGACGTCCTTGGCGAAGATCACCACGAGGTCGGCGAACGTGCCGTTGCCGATCCAGCGCTTGGCGCCGTCGAGGACCCAGTCGTCGCCGTCCCGGCGGGCGGTGGTCTCCAGACCGCGGGCCACGTCGGAGCCGCCGTGCGGCTCGGTGAGCCCGAACGCGCCGATCTTGTCCACCGCGGTCATGGCCGGCAGCCAGCGCTCCTGCTGCTCCTCGGAGCCCAGCTCGGCGACGCTGCCCATCGCGAGCCCGTTGTGCACGCCCAGGAACGTGGACATCGACGGGTCGACGCGCGAGAGCTCCATCCCGACGAACCCGGTGAGCAGCTTGGACGCCTGCTTCTCGCCGTAGGCCAGCCCGACCAGGCCCGCCTCAGCGAACTTCGGCACCAGCTGGAAGGGGAACTCCGCGGCCTCCCACGCGTCGTTGACGAGCGGCCGGACCTCGGCGTCGAGGAACTTCCGGACGCCGTCGAGGAACGTGCGTTCCTCCGGGGGGAGCAGGTGCTCGAAGTCGTAGTAGTCGCTGGTGGTGACGGCCTCGTGCATCAGATCTTCTCCCTCAGCTCGGCCGGCACCTCGTCGGTGTGCTCACCGATGTTCGGGGCGTGCCGGCGGACCGAACCCGGGGTACCCGAGAACCGCACCGGGATACCGATCGAGCGGTAGCGACCCTCGGTGGGGTGCTCGACGGTCTCCAGCACCCCACCCTCGACGACGTACGGGTCGTCGGGTGCGTCGGCGAGGTCGAGCACCGGGCCCATCGGGATCGAGTGCTCCGCGCACAGCGCTTCCCACTCGGCGGTGGTGCGCGTGCCGGCCACCTGTTCGATCAGCTCGTAGAGGTCTCCGTGGTGCGCGGCGCGGGACGCCGAGGTGGCGAAGCGCGCATCGTCGGCCAGGTCGGGACGGCCGGCGGCGGTGAAAGGAGTAGGCGATGGTCAGCGCGCAGACCTTGTCGGCGAGGATCGTCGGCACGTAGTCCGGGCGGCCCGTCGGGCGGCGCATGAGGTCGGTCAGCCCCGACGACGCCTGGATGATCTCGTCGTAGGCGGCGCGGTCGGCCAGCGCCGAGTCGCTGCGGAACCCCTGCGCGGTGCGGTGGACGAGCCGCGGGTTCTCCCCCGCCAGTGTCTCGTGGTCGAGGCCGAGGCGCCGCAGCGCGCCGGGACGCATGTTGGTGACCACCACGTCGGCGGTGCGCACGAGCGCGAGGAAGTCGCGCCGGCCGTCGTCGGACCTGAGGTCCAGGGCCACGCTGCGCTTGTTGCGGTTGACCGCCATCGTCAGCGCGCTCATCGTCTCGTGCCGCTGCGGGAAGATGCGCCGGGTGCGGTCACCGTCCGGCGGCTCCACCGTGACCACGTCGGCACCGAGGTCGCCGAGGACCTGGGTCGCGTACGGGCCCATCACCACGGTGGCCAGGTCGATCACGCGAATGCCCGGCGCCCCCGACGGCCTGACGCTCAGCGCGCTCTCCGTCCGCCTCGACGCGCCCGTCTCCTCGATCCAGAAGCTGGTGAACGGCCTGGTGGCCACCGGCTACCTCGCCGAGGTGGACCTGCGCTGCCGCCTCGGACCGGCCGCGATCTGGAACGCCTGCACGCCGCCGCGGACGCACCCGTCCTGCTCGCGATCCGGGTGGGCCACGACGCCGTCTACGTCGACTGGGCGGGCACCGACGAGCCCTTCGACTACGCGCTGGCCCGGCGGCTGCGCTCCCCGCTCATGCACACGGCCGCCGGCCGGGTCCTCGTGGCCCACATGACCGCACCGGAGCGCCGGGAGTGGGTGGCCGCCACGTTCGGAGCGGACGAAGAGGGCGCCGTCCACGCCCTGCGCACGGCGGCCCGGATCCGCGACGACGGCCTGGAGCGGGGGCCGAGCGGACCCGTGATGCCCGACGTGCGCACCGTCGCCGTGCCCGTCGGCGCGGGCGACCGCGTGGTGGCGGCCGTCTCGATCGCCCACCACCTCCCCGGCACCGACGAGGTGCTCGACCGCTACGAGGGGCTGTTACGCACCGCGGTGACCGAGTGGGAGCGGCGCGGCACCTCGTGATCGTCGTGCTTCCACGCCTTGCGCGTGCGCTGCACGAGCGTGGCCCGGTGCCGCGGTGCGGCCACGAGCCGCCGGTAGGCCCTCCGCAGCAGCACGGCCAGCACGATCGCCACCGCGACCGCCACGATGACCTGCCACCAGGCCGTCGCCCAGAAATGGATGACGCCGACGACCAGCGAGGTCGACACGACCGCGGCGGTCTTGATCAGGAAGATCCGGATGCGCAGTCCGCGGCACCGCATGGTGCGGCGCAGCTGGGGTGCGGTGCTGGAGACCACCCACAACCAGTAGAGGCCCAGTAGTGCATGAGCGATGTAGCCGGTGACCGCGCGGATGTCCATCGAGCCGTTCCTGTAGAGGGCCATCCATCCTCCGCCGTGAACACCCCTCGACAAGCAGGCGAAAGGAGTAACTGCGCAATGACTTCCGGTAACCATTCGGCGGCCGTGCGAACGTGCTGATGCGGTCCCGGGCCGACGGCCCGCAGCGGCTACGGATCGAGACGCTCGCCGACGACGCCGTCGTGCTCCCGACAGCCTCCCGTGTCGGGTTCACCGTCGAGGGCACGCTGCGCCGGTCGGCCCGGGTGTACGACGAGTTCGTCGGCATCGCCGTCCTCGGGCTAGTCGTCCACGGGTGGACGGGCGACCAGTCCGGCCAGGGCTGGTGGCAGCGGACCCTCGTGCAGGACGCCGAGGCGCTGGGTCGCGCGGGTGAGGGCGACGTAGAGGTCGGCCGCGCCCGCTGTGCCGTCGCCGAGGATCCGCCCCGGCTCCACGACCAGCACCGCGTCGAACTCCAGGCCCTTCGTCTGCGACGCCGGCACCGCGCCCCGGACGCCCGGAGGACCGATCACGACGCTCGTGCCGGGGCGGCCGGCCTCGTCGCGGACGAACTCCGCCACGGCCGCGGGCAGTTCGTCCGCGGTGACACGGCGCGACCACGGCGGCACGCCGGACGCGCGGACCGACTCCGGGGGCTGCACGTCGGGCGCGAAGCCCGCGAGCACCGACGCGGCGACGGCCATGATCTCGGCCGGGGTGCGGTAGTTCACCGTCAGCGACCGGTGGACCCAGCGGCCGGGCACGTAGGGCTCCAGCATCGCCGCCCACGACGTCGCGCCGGCCGGTGACCGGCGCTGGGCCAGATCGCCGACCACCGTGAACGACCGGCTCGGGCAGCGCCTCATCAGCACCCGCCACTCCATCTCCGACAGCTCCTGGGCCTCGTCGACGACGACGTGCCGGTAGGTCCAGTCCCGGTCCGCCGCGGCGCGCTCCACGAGCTCGCGGGTGTCCAGCTCGACGAACCGGTCCGCCAGGAGCTCGCCGACGGTCAGGTCCGCGACGCGCACGCCGATGTCCTCGTCCAGCTCCTCGTAGTCCAGCGCCAGCACGTCCATCGTTCCCTCGGCGTACTCCTGCTCGGCCCGGCGCTCCCGCGCGGCGGCCTGCGCGGTGGCCCGCTCGTCGTTGGTGTCGCGCCCCAGCAGGTCCACCAGCTCGTCGAGCAGCGGCACATCCGACACCGTCCAGGCCTCGCCGTCGGCCCGCGCCAGCACCGGGTGCCCGCCGGAGCGGTAGAAGGACGCCAGCAGTGCCTCCGGTGTCAGGATCGGCCACAGCGCGTCGAGCGCGGCGGTGAACGTCTCGTCGTCCGCGAGCTGTTTGCGCAGGTCGGAATGCAGGTCCGCCCACGCGTCGCGGTCCTCGCGCGTCAGCCAGCCCCGGCCGATCCGGGCCGACGCCCGCTCGGTGAGCACGTAGGTGACGATCTCGGCGAACACCGCACGGGCCTCGTTGTGCGGCAGCCCGCTCGCCCGCGCCTCCTCGCGCGCCCACTCCGCCGTCTCGGCGTCGATGCGCACGGACGCGTCCCCCAGCGCGATCGGGATCGGGCTCCCGGGCAACCGCTGCCGGTCCGCCACCGCCGCCGCGAGCACGTCGAGGATCCGCAGCGAGCCCTTGAGCCGGGCGGCCTCCGGGGTGTCCTCGGCCGTGACGTGCAGCCCGGGCACGAGGTCGCCGGAGGTCACGAAGACCACGTCCGACTCCCCCAGCGAGGGCAGGACCCGGCTGATGTGGTCCAGGAACGCCGGGTTGGGGCCCACCACGAGCACACCGTTGCGCTCGATCCGCTCCCGTTGGGTGTAGAGCAGGTACGCGACGCGGTGCAGTGCCACCACGGTCTTCCCGGTGCCCGGGCCGCCCTCGATCACCAGCACGCCCGGGTGGTCGAGCCGGATGATCTCGTCCTGCTCGGCCTGGATCGTCGCGACGATGTCGCGCATCCCCTCGCCCCGGGGAGCGTTGACGGCGGCGAGCAGCGCCGCGTCCCCGCCCTCGCCACCACCGTCGCCGTCGAACACCTCGTCGGTGAAGTCGACGACGTGGCGCCCGCGCGAGTGGAACTGTCGGCGCCGGCGCACGTCCTCCGGCGTCGCGGCGGTGGCCGTGTAGAACGCCCGCGACGCCGGGGCCCGCCAGTCCAGCAGGACGGGTGCGTAGTCGTTCTCCTCGTCGAAGAGACCGATCCGGCCGATGTAGGAGCGCTCGCCGGACGTGGAGTCCAACCGGCCGAAGCACAGCCCGTTGTCCGCGACGTGCAACCGCTTCACCTGCTTCGCGGCCGTACGCACCTCGACGTCACGCTCCACGGCGGTGCCCTCGTGCCCCCGCAGTGCCGCGTCGAGCTGCCCCTGTACCCGCACGCGCTCGGCGTCGAGCCGCGCGTGGAGCCCGGCGATGTAGTCCCGCTCGGAGTCCAGATCCGCCACGTGCGTCACGCTCCGAACCACCTCGGCAGGTGCTCGAGCAGGTCGGCCTGGTCGTCGCCGACCCAGACCACGTGGCCGTCGGGCCGCAGCAGCACCGCAGGCACGTCCAGCTCCTCGCTCACGTCGACGAGGTGGTCGACCCGGTCCGCCCAGTTCTCCACCGTCAGCCGGCCGGTCTGGTCGAGCAGCAGCCCGCGACCGCCGTGCATCCGTTCGTAGAGACGCCCCTGCTGGAGCCCGATGTCCCGCAGCCGGCGGCCGAGCAGCTCGTGCCCCTCGCCGACGTCGTACCGGATGCCGACCGCGATGATCTTCTCGGTCAGGAAGCGGTTCACGTCGGCGAAGTCCATCAGCTGCGACAACAGCCGGCGCACCGCCTGGGGGCCGGGCCCCACCGCCATCAGCTCCGTCTGCGCGCGGACGTTGGACAGCACGTCGGCGGCCACCGGATGCCGCTCGGCCTCGTAGGTGTCCAGCAGCCCCTCCGGCGCCCAGCCGTTCACCTCGGCGGCGAGCTTCCAGCCGAGGTTGAACGCGTCCTGGATGCCGAGGTTGAGCCCCTGCCCACCGGCCGGCGGGTGGACGTGGGCCGCGTCGCCGGCCAGCAGTACCCGATCGACCCGGTAGCGCTGCGCCTGCCGGGTGGCGTCGCCGAAGCGCGACAGCCAGCGCGGCGAGTGCACGCCGAAGTCGGTACCGGCGACGGCCCGCAGCTGCTGTCTGACCTCCTCGAGGGTCGGTGGCGTGCGGTCGCCGGTCACGCCCTCCGCGGGCACGACGACGCGGAACAGCCCCTCGCCCCCGATCGGCCCGACGCCGAACCACTGCCGGGTCCTGCGCACCTCGGCGACCACCTCCACCACCGTCTCCAGCGGCACACCCACCTCCATCTCGCCCAGCAGCGTCTCGATCCGGGTGGGCTCACCGGGAAAGCCGACGCCGAGCAGCTTGCGCACCGTGCTGCGGCCACCGTCGCAGCCGACGAGGTGGCGCGACCGCAGCTGCGTGCCGTCGGCCAGCCCAGCGGTCACGCCGTCGTCGTCCTGGTGGAGCTCGACCAGCTCGCAGCCCCGCCGGATCTCGACGCCGACCTCGACCGCGTGCTCGGCCAGCAACCGGTCGGTGATCGTCTGCGGGATGCCGAGGACGTACGGGTGCGCGGTGTCCAGCCCCTCCGGCGACGGCGTGGTGATGCCGGCGAAGAAGCCGCCGACCGGGTGCTGCCTGCCCAGCGCGAGGAACCGCTCCAGCAGACCGCGCTGGTCCATGATCTCGATGCTCCGCGCGTGCATGCCGAGCGAACGGACGACCTTCGTCGGCTCCGCGTCCCTCTCCAGCACGAGCACGTCCACGTCGTGCAGGCGCAGCTCGGCGGCCAGCATCAGGCCCGTCGGGCCGCCGCCGACCACGATGACGTCAGTCATTCACTCCCCCAGTTCCTGGCTACGGCGGAGGAGTCTGGAGCACGACCGGGGTCTTGTGGCAAGCCCCCCTGTGCGCTATACGTTGAAGTGGGAAGAGGGCAGGTCGGCCGACGACCCGCGCCTCGCTCGCGGCCACGCGGACGCCACCGCGTCGAGCAGCACCGCGGACCGGCGGCGCAGGGCGTCGGCTGGATCCGGTGCTACACCCGGACGCCCCGCCGCTCGCCCGTGATCGGCCCGGCCTCGCGCAGCAGCGAAATGGCCCCCAGGGAGATCCCTGGGGGCCATTTCGTGTAGTAGCGGGGGTAGGATTCGAACCTACGACCTCTGGGTTATGAGCCCAGCGAGCTACCGAGCTGCTCCACCCCGCGCCGCTGTTGTTCTGTTGTGTCTACGACAGTACACCGGCCCGAAACACTCCCGCCGCGGGGGGTACCCCTTCGCGTTGCCGCAGGTCGAGCGGCACAACACGGCCGCCCCACGGGATCGTGCGTCCGTGGGGCGGCGGTCGTGCCGGCGGTCAGCCTCCGGAGGTGGCTTTCTGGGCCGCCTGGAAGTCCTTCGCGGCCTTGTCCAGGGCCGCGAGCGCCTGGCCCTGGGCCGTGAAGTCACCGGACCTCTGCGCCGCCTGCAGCTGCGTCAGGGCCGACTGGATCGCCGCCGCCGCCGCGACGGCCGCCGGGTTCGAGCCCGTGGCCGGCGGCGTCGTGCCACCCGTGGCCGGCGGCGTCGTGCCACCCGTGGCCGGCGGACTCGCGCCACCCGGCGTACTGCCCGTGGCCGTGTCACCGGCGCCCGTCCCGAACAGCTGGTTGAGCGCGTCCGGGAGGCTCGCCCCGTAACCGATCTTGTCGCCGAACGACACCAGCACCTTCGCCAGCTGCGGGTAGGACGTGTCCTGGCCCGCCCGTTCGATGTAGATCGGTTCGACGAACAGCAACCCGCCCGCCACGGGCAACGTGAGCAGGTTGCCGTACTGGATCGAGCTCTGCCCACCACGGGACAACAGGCTGATGTCGGAGCTCACCTGCGGCGCACCGACGAAGGCCGTCTGCACCTGTTGCGGACCTCTCGTCTGCGGTGTGGTGGGTAGCTGCAGCACGGTGATCTTGCCGTAGGTGTCCGGATCGGAGCTCGCCGAGACGTAGGCCGACATGATCTGCCTGTTGTTGAACACGAGCGCGCTCGTGATCTGGAACGAGGGCGTGGAGGCCCCCTCCGCGCCGGGTTGTCCGGCCAGCACGTAGTACGGCGGTTGCGCCGCATCACTCCCACTGCCGGGTGCCGCCGTCGGGTCCGATGGCACCGCCCAGAACGACGATCCGCCGTAGAACTCGTTCGGGTCGTCCACGTGGTACTTCGTGAGCAGTTCGCGCTGGACCTTGAACTGGTCCTCCGGGTAGCGGAAGTGCGCCCGGAGGTCCTGGCTGATCGCCGACACCGGCTGCACCGTGTCGGGGAAGGCCTTCATCCAGGTCTTGAGCACCGGGTCGTTCTGGTCGAACTCGTAGAGCGTGACGGTGCCGTCGTAGGCGTCGACGGTGGCCTTCACCGAGTTGCGCAGGTAGCTGACCTGCTGGTCGGGCTGGCGGGTGGTCAGGCCCTGCTGGGCGTCGGCGGTGGCCTGCCCGAGCGACATCGACTGCGAGTACGGGTAGTTCGCGAGCGTGGTGTAGCCGTCGACGATCCAGGTGAGCTTGCCGCCCACCACGGCCGGGTAGGGGTCGGAGTCCGTGGTCAGCCACGGGGCGACCGCCTGGACCCGCTTGGCGGGGTCCCGGACGTACATGATCTTCGAGTCGGCGTTGATCGAGCTGTTGAACAGGATGTTGCGCTCGCCGTAGAGCAGCGAGAAGGCGGCCCGGTTGACGAAGCTGCTCAGCGACACCCCGCCCTTGCCGGTGTAGGTGTAGTTGGAGCTGTCGGTGTCGTACTCGCGCGGCGTGGCGCCCTGCGGGGCTCCGACGATCGAGTAGCCGGTACCGTCGGAGTCGAGGCCCTCGCCGTAGTACACGCGGGGCTGGGCGATCCGCAGGCTCTCCGGAATCTTGGACTGGTCGGTGGACACGTCGATCGAGGTGAAGACCGGGAGGCCGCTCTGACCCCCGGTGTCCTCCAGGGTGGCGTTGACCTGGTTGGCCGGTGCGACCACCAGGCCGTTGCCGTGGGTGTAGACGAGGTGCCGGTTGATCCAGTCGGTCTGGTTGCCCGACAGCCCCGACGGGTTGAGCTCGCGCGCCGCGACGATGTAGTCCTGCGTCTTGGGCGCGCCGTTGACGTTGGTGGTGTACCGGTCGATGTCGAGCTTCGACGGGAAGCCGTAGAACGCCTTGCCCTGCTGGAGCTGGTTGAACGTGTCGGAGATCTTCGCCGGGTCGAGCAGGCGGATGTTGGACACGGTGGCCGTGTCGTTGCGGACCGCCTGCGGTGTGGCCGAGGACGTGCCGCTGAACGGCACCTCGGTGACCTTGTCCGGCCCGAGACCGAACGCCTGCCGGGTGGCGTCGATGTTGCGCTGGATCGGCAGCGCCTCGCGCACGTTCGCGTTGGGGGCCACCACGAACTGCTGCAGCACCTGCGGCCACGCGGCGCCGATGAGCACGCTGGAGAGCACCAGGAGCACGGTGGCGATCGCCGGGAGCTGCAGGTTGCGACGGAACACCGCGGCGAAGAACGCCGCCGCGCAGATGATCGAGATGAACAGCAGGATCAGCTTGGCCGGCATCACCGCGTTGAGATCCGTGTAGGTGGCGCCGTCGAAGATGTCGCTGCGCTGCGAGAACAGCAGCTCGTAGCGGTCGAAGAAGTACGCGACGGCCTTCAGCAGCACGAACACGCCCGCCAGGACGGCGAGCTGGGCCCGGGCGGCGCCCGAGACCTGGCCCGCACGGCCCGAGAGCCGGATGCCGCCGAAGATGTAGTGGGTGACGAGCGCGACGATGAAGCCGATGGCGACCGCGACGAACAGCCAGTCCAGCAGGAACCGGTAGAACGGCAGCTGGAACGTGTAGAAGCTGATGTCGGTGTTGAACACCGGGTCGGTGGTGCCGAACGGCGTGGAGTTGAGGAACAGCTGCACCAGCTGCCAGTTGCCCGGCGCCTGCGAGGCGAAGCCCGCGATCAGCCCGATCACCACCGGGATGCCGATGGCGAACAGCCGCACCCGCTGGATGATCAGCGTGCGGTAGCGGGCGATCGGGTCCTCGGGGCCGGTGACCGGCACGAACACCGGACGGGACCGGTACGCGATCCACATCGACAGCGCCGCCAGCCCGCCGATCAGCAGTCCGCCGATCAGGAACAGCAGGATGTTGGTGAACAGCTTGGTGCTGAAGACGCTGCGGAAGCCGACCTCACCGAACCAGAGCCAGTCCACGTAGAGATTCAGCAGGCGGGAGCCACCGAGCAGCAGCAGCACGAGGATCCCCGCCACGATCAGCAGGATCCGGGTACGGCGGGTCAACGTCGGGGATCCCACCGGGGGCCGCATGGCCACAGGGCACGCTCCAGTCTTCGGGTTACTTCCCACACAACTCTACGGACGGCGTGTGGGGTTCCCGTTCGGGCCTCGAATGCGCGCTTTGGGGGGTTTTCAGCAGCCGACGACGGGCTTGTTCGCTCTCAGCGCATCCAGTGCGGTCAGCGCGTCGCCCAACGTGCCCACGCGGACGAGCGAGAGTCCGTCGGGATCGTTGGCCGCGGCCTCCGCGCAGTTGGCGGCCGGGACCAGGAAGGTGGTGGCCCCGGCCGCCCTCGCCGCCATCATCTTGAACGGGATGCCGCCGATGGGGCCGACGGTGCCGTCGGGGTCGATCGTGCCCGTGCCGGCGATGAACCGGCCGCCGTTCAGCTCGCCGGGCGTCAGCTTGTCGATCACCGCGAGCGTGAACATCAGCCCGGCCGACGGTCCGCCGATGTCGCCCAGACTGATCGTGATGTCACCGCCCAACGGCTCGATGCCGGGCCGCACGCCCAGGAACCCCTGGGGCAGGCTCGGGTTGGCCCCCAGGACGACGGTGGCATCGGCCTGCTTCCCGTCGCGCTTGTAGGTGATCACCACGGACTGCCCGGGCTTCGTGCCGGTCAGCGCGTCGGACACCTGCTGGGGGGTGGACACGGCCTTGCCCGCGACGGTGACGAGCTCGTCGCCCGGCTGCAGACGGCCGGTGGCGGGCGAGCCGGCGGTCAGCGCCGAGACGACCACCCGGGTGGGCAGCTTGAGGTCGGTCAGCGCCGCCACCTCGGCGTTGGCCTCCGACGAGGCGAACTGGTCGGTGTTCTCCTGCTGGACCTGCTCGGCGCTCTTGTCCGGCGGGAACACCGTGTCCCGCGGGACGACCTGGTGGTCACGGGCCGCCCAGAAGCCGATCGCGTTGAACAGCGTCAGCCGGTCGGTGACCGACACCGTCGTCATGTTCAGGTTGCCCGCCGTCGGGTAGGTCGGCAGACCCTTGACGGCCACGACCATGGTGCCGTCGACCTCGCCCAGCGTGTTGAACGTCGGGCCGGGTCCGAGCGCGACCAGCGGCACCGGCAACGTCGCCCCGAGCACTCCGAGCGCCAGGGCCAGCAGCCCGGCGCAGACGACCGTCCACGTGCGGTGATTCACTCCGCGACCTTATGCGGCGCCCCGGTGGGCTCCTCGTACGGTGGTGCCGTGATCGAACCCACGTACCCCGGGGTCGGGGCCGCGGCGTCCGGGCTGCCGCCCGGCCCGCGCGGGGCGCGTTCTCAGCATCTCCACGGCCTCACTGAAGGCGTGACCCCGCTCGTCACGCGTACCGTGGTGCCATGAGCGACACCCCGTTCGGGTTCGGGCCCGCTGACCGCGACCGTGACGACGACAAGAAGCCGGAGCGTCCGGGCGACGGTCCGCAGGACCCGTTCGGTTTCGGCAACCTGCCCGGCATGCCCCCGGGCGGCTTCCCGGGGTTGCCGGGGATGGGCGGCGCCGGGGGCTTCGACGTCAGCCAGCTCGGGCAGATGCTCACCCAGCTCGGGCAGATGCTGAGCCAGGCGCAGAACAGCGGCGGCGGGCCGGTCAACTACGACCTGGCCGCGCAGCTCGCCCACCAGCAGCTCGCCGCGAAGACCTCCTCGCTCACCGGGGCGCAGCGCGCCGCCGTCAGCGACGCGCTGAAGCTGGCCGAGCTGTGGCTCGACGCCGCCACCGACTTCCCGGCCGGGGCCACCGAGCACAAGGCGTGGTCGGCCACCGAGTGGGTGGACGCGAGCATGCCCACGTGGAAGCGGCTGTGCGACCCCGTCGCGCAGCGCGTCGCCGGCGCGTGGGTCGAGGGGCTGCCCGCCGAGGCCCGCGAGGCCGCGGGCCCGATGATGGCGATGCTGGGCCAGATGGGCGGGCTCGCGTTCGGCAGCCAGCTCGGCCAGGGCCTCGCGCAGCTCGCCGCCGAGGTGCTCACCTCCACCGAGATCGGCATCCCCGTCGGTCCCGACCGGGTCGCCGCTCTGCTGCCGGAGAACGTCGAGAAGTTCACCAAGGACCTCGACCGGCCGGCCAGCGAGGTGCTCATCTTCCTGGCCGCCCGCGAGGCCGCCCACCAGCGGCTGTTCGTCCACGTCGGCTGGCTCAAGGAGCGCCTGCTCGGCGCCGTCGAGCAGTACGCGCAGGGCATCCGCGTCGACACCTCGCGCATCGAGGAGCTCGCCCGCGGCATCGACCCGTCCAACCCCGCGGCCATCGAGGAGGCCATGCAGGGCGGGATGTTCGATCCCGAGACCACCCCGGAGCAGAAGGCCGCCCTCGCCCGTCTCGAGACCATGCTGGCGCTCATCGAGGGCTGGGTGGACGCCGTCGTGGCCGAGGCCGTCGGCGACCGCCTGCCCGGCGCCGAGGCGATGCGCGAGACGCTGCGCCGTCGCCGCGCGTCCGGCGGGCCCGCCGAGCAGACCTTCGCCACCGTGGTGGGGCTCGAGCTGCGGCCGCGGCGGCTGCGCGACGCCGCCGAGCTGTGGCGGCTGCTCGGGGAGCAGCGCGGCATCGCGGGTCGCGACGCCCTCTGGGCCCACCCCGACCTCATCCCGACCGCCGACGACCTCGACGATCCTGCCGCGTTCGCCGCCCGCGACGACGCCAGCGACCCGATCGCCGAGCTCGAGAAGCTCGCCAACGAGAAGGCCCCCGACGACCCCGACGAGAAGCCCGGGGGCGAGAAGAAGGACTGACCCTCAGGCCGACTCGACCTCGGCCAGCTCCTCGGGCTCGTCGCCGTCCAGGCCGACGAGGCCGAGCCCGGCCGCCGCGGAGAGGCCCTCGAGGTAGCCCATCGCCCGCTCCGTCCGCGGGTAGCGCTGCACCCACGCCCAGAACTTGGCGTCGTGGCCCGGTTCGAGCAGGTGGGTGAGCTCGTGGACGAGCACGTAGTCGACCACCCAGCCCGGGGCGTCACGGAGCCGTTCGCTGATGCGGATGGTGCCGTCGGCGGGCGTGCACGACGCCCAGCGCGTGCGCATCGGCGGCACCCACCGCACGGTGGTGGGCTCGGCCCGGCCCTCCAGGTAGCGCCGGGAGAGCTCCATGCTGCGGGTGCGCAGCGCGTCGTCGCCGGTGCGGGCGGGTGAGCGGCGGCGGGCCTCGCTGCGTTCGAGCCTGCTGACCATCTCGTCGACCCAGCGACGTTCCTCCGACTCGCTCATCCAGCCGGGGATGAAGACGATCACAGTGTCGCCCTCGCGCCGGGCGCTGACCATGCGCCGGCGGCGATCACTGCGTCGGACCTCGACGACCGAGGGCTGCGCCATCCGCCCAGCTTAGTCCCCGGCGGTCCCGCGGCGGTCCCGGCCGAGGCAATGGGTACGGGTTGTCCACAGGCCGCCTCACCTGTGGACAACCCGACGCACGATCGGGCGCGTCCGGGCACGATCGGCCCATGCCCGCTTCCCCACTCCCCGCCGTCGTCCGGTTGGCGCCCCACCGCACCGTGCTCCCGCTCGGGGCGGGCGGGCGGCTGATCGGTCTCGACCCCGCGGTGGCGATCGCGGTCACGGGGCTCCCCCCGCCGCTCGCCGGGATGCTCGACGAGGTGGGCGTCCCGTCGACCGCCCACCTGCTGGTGGCGCGGGCGGTCGAGCGCGGGGCCGTGCGGGAGGACGCCGAGGACCTCCTGCACCAGCTCTGCGCAGCAGGAGCCCTGGTCGACGCCGTCACCGGCACCCGCCGGGTGCAGCGCCGGGCAAGCAGCACCGTCGTGGTCGCCGGCCGGGGTCCGCTCGCGGTCGGGATCGTCACCGGGCTCGTGCTCGCCGGTGTCGGCACGGTCCACACCGACACCCGTGGCCAGGTGCACACCGACGATCTCGGCACCGGTTACGTCGACGCCGACCGGGGCGCCGACCGTCTCGCCGCCACCCGGGGCGCGGTGGCGCGGCTCGTGCCGGGCGCGCGCACCGGGCCGCCCCCGATGCGGCTCGTCCCCGATCTCGTCGTGCTGGCCGACGAGATCCCGCAGCCCGTGGGCCTCAGCGCGCTGCACGCCGACGCCGTCACCCACCTGCAGGTACGGCTCCGCGACGGCGTCGGGATCGTCGGCCCGCTCGTGCTCCCCGGCCGCTCCACGTGCCTGAGCTGCATCGAGCTGCAGCGCACCGCCCAGGACGAGGAGTGGCCGCTGGCGGCGGCGCAGCTGGTGGGCACGGCCGGGCGGGCTGATCCGTCGTGCGTCGCGGCCACGGTGGGCCTGGCCACGGCCCAGGCGCTGGCCGCGCTGGACGTCGAGGGTCCCGTCCCACCCACGCTCGACGCCACGCTGGAGCTGGACGTCGCGGCGGGCACCGTGCGCCGGCGGGACTGGTCGGCCGATCCGGAGTGCCACTGTCGGGCGGCAGCCGCCCCGGGTGGGCCTTCCCACGGCCGTGCGACGAGCGCGATGGAGGGGGATGGGGACACAATAAAAGCGTGAGCGAGCTTGCGAGGTCACCATCCGGCGCAGCACTGCCAGGCACGACGGCGACGAGCGCCAGCGAGGAGCCGTCGTGACCGACATCCCCCGACGCACAGCGGCCCGCACCGCGAAGCTCGCCAGCCTCCCTCTCGGGGTGGCCGGTCGGGCCGTCGGTGGCTGGGGCCGCAGGCTGGCGGGTGGCGACGGTGAGCAGATCTCCGCGCAGCTGATGGCCAAGAGTGCCGAGCAGCTGTTCGAGGTGCTGGGTGAGCTCAAGGGCGGGGCCATGAAGTTCGGCCAGGCCCTGAGCGTGTTCGAGGCCGCCATACCCGACGAGTTCGCGGCACCGTTCCGCGAGTCGCTGGTCAAGCTGCAGTCGGCCGCGCCGCCGATGCCGCCCGCGGATGTGCACCGGATGCTGGCCGAGCAGTTCGGACGCGGCTGGCGCTCCCGCTTCCAGGACTTCGACGAGACCCCCGCCGCGGCCGCGAGCATCGGGCAGGTGCACCGCGCGGTCTGGCGCGACGGCCGCGACGTCGCCGTCAAGGTGCAGTACCCGGGCGCAGAGGAGGCGCTGCGGTCCGACCTGCGGCAGCTGTCCCGGATGAGCCGGGTCATGCAGCCCCTCATGCCGGGCCTGGAGATCAAGCCATTGATCACCGAGCTGCGCGACCGCATGGAGGAGGAGCTCGACTACCGCGACGAGGCCGAGAACCAGCGCATCTTCGCCGCCGCGTTCGAGGACGACGAGCAGGTCAAGGTCCCGCGCGTGGTGGCGTCGGCCCCGAAGGCCATGGTGTCCGAGTGGGTCACCGGCCGGAAGCTGTCGGACGTCATCACCACCGGCGACCAGGCCGAACGCGACGCCGTCGCGGCGCTGCTCGCCGAGTTCCTCTACTCCTCGCCCACCCGGGTCGGGCTCCTGCACGCCGATCCGCATCCCGGCAACTTCCAGGTCCTCGACGACGGCCGGCTCATGGTCATCGACTTCGGGGCCGTGGCACGGCTGCCCGACGGCCTGCCCCGGCCGTTGTCGGTCATGGTGCGGCTCGCGCTGGAGAACCGGTCCGACGATCTGCTGGAGCTGCTCCGCGACGAGGGCTTCCTGCGCGCCGGGTCGAAGCTGGGTGCCGAGGAGGCGGAGGCCTACCTGTCGCCGTTCACCGAGCCGCTGCGCGAGGACAGCTTCCGGTTCAACCGGCGCTGGCTCCAGAGCCAGGCGGAGCGCGTCGGCGATCTGCGCAGCCCGCAGTTCAACACCGGCCGCGAGCTCAACCTCCCGCCGCAGTACCTGCTCATCCACCGCGTCACGATGGGCACGCTGGCCGTGCTCTGCCAGCTCGACGTGGACGTCCCCTTGCGCGGCATCGTCCACCACTGGCAGCCGTGGATCTTCGACGCCGAGGACGTCGACAGCACCACCTGAGCGGACGGCGACGACGCCCCGGTCACTCCGCGACCGGGGCGTCGTCGTCATCTCGGTTGCCGTGCCCTCAGAGCGAGGTGCCCTACCTGTCGATCAGGCGAGCCGCACGGTCTGGGCTTCGGTGCGGGCCCGCTCGGCGCGCCTCGCGGCGAACCGGGCGAGCCGGGCCCAGCGCCGGCCCGCGGTCACGCTGCGGACGAGGGCGTGGTCACGTGCGGCCTGTTCGGCTTCTTGCTGTCGGGATCTGGCCAGTGCTTCGTGGAGCAACATCAGCGTTCCTTCGCGGTCGCGGACTACGGGATTCGGGTCGGCCGTGCTCGGGGCAACCGGCGTCTCGACGGGCATGAGGTAGGTCATCGGGATCTCCTTGGGGTCGGAGGGCTCTCACGGAGCCCACGGGTGGTTCAGGCCGAGACGGCTGCGGCGTAGGCGCGGTCGCGGGCCAGGTCGGCCTTGCTCGGGCGGCCACGAGGCCTCTTGCGCGGGATGACCACCCCACGCTCGAAGATCTCTCCACCCCAGACCCCCCACGGCTCCGCACGCCGCAGCGCACCCTCCAGGCACTCGGCCCGGATCGGGCACTGCTCGCACAGGGCCTTGGCCTGCTCCAGCTCGGAAGGAGCCTCGGCGAACCACTTGTCGGCGTCGCCGGAGCGACAGGGCAGATCCAGGCCGGCGCGGGGTGCCCCATCGGGGCCGTCCAGCAGAGCGAGCAGGGATCCCAGTCCGTCGGCTGATTCGCCGCCGAACTGGTCGGGACAGATCGCTCCGCCGTCCAACGGAACTGATCGGACTAACACAACTACCTCCTGAGAGATGTGGTCAGGCAGGACAAACAAAAAGGCCGCGGATCCCGGTGAGGGGGTCCGCGGCCTTCGATCTGGGGCCGGTGGCTGTCGCCTATAGATGGCGACGCCTCCGTGCGGACACACCTGTGCTGTTGTCGATCTGGTTGAAGCCGACGGCCAACGGTCGCTGCTGCTTCCATGCGTGCATGGGCGCCACGGACTCGACGCACGGACGGGTGCCGTAGACGGCTCCGGCGGTGAGGTTCGTCGTCGTGATCATCAGAGGCACCCCCTTCGAAGGTCGGTCGTGGCTGAGAACGGGCTGGTGAGTCCGTCGAGATGTGAGGTTAGAGACGCCCCTTCGGGCTGCACAACCCATTTTCACGAAAGTTCGAGCATCAGTCTGCTTCGGTGATCAACGAGAGCACCGCGGAGCCGTACCGGTCGAGCTTGCGGGCCCCGATGCCGGGGATGCCGACGAGCGCGGCCCGGTCGGCCGGGCGGTGCTCGGCGATGGCTGTGAGCGTGGCGTCGGTGAACACGACGTAGGCGGGAACCTGCTGGTCACGAGCCTCACCGCTGCGCCACTCCCGCAACCGGTCGAGCAGCTCGGTATCCACATCGGACGGACAGTCGGAGCAGCGGCGCATCTTCATGGCGTCCATGCCGATGAGCGGCGACCCGCAGATCCGGCAGCGCGGCTTGGACCCGCCCCGCTCGGTCGGATTCGCGACCCGCGACGCCGGGTGCTGCTCCGGGATCAGCCCGTAGAGGAACCGGCTGCGCCGGCGTCGGCGCGCCCCGCCGGGCTGCCGCGACAGCGCCCACGACAGCAGGACGCGGCGGCGGGCGCGGGTGATGCCGACGTAGAGCAGCCTGCGCTCCTCCTCGATGGCGTCCTCGTCGCCGTCGGCGTGCTGGATGGGCAGCGTGCCGTCCACCAGCCCGACGAGGAACACGACGTCCCACTCGAGCCCCTTGGCCGCGTGCAGCGACGCCAGCGTGACGCCCTGCACGGTGGGCGGGTGGGCGGCGTCGGCACGCGTCTCGAGCTCCTGGGCGAAGCGGCGCATGTCGGCCTCGGGCTCGACGGCGAGCAGTTCCTCGGCGAGCTCGACGATGGCGAGCAGCGACTCCCACTGGGCCCGCTGCTGCGCACCGCCGGGCGGCTCGGGCGTCAGACCGACCACGAGCAGCACCTTGCGCACGACGTCCACGAGCGGGCCGGGGACCTGGCTGTTGATGCGGATCATCGTCATGGCGCGGCGCACCTCGGGCCGCGCGAAGAACCGCTCTCCGCCCCGCACCTGGTACGGCACGCCCACCTCGGTGAGCGCCTGCTCGTAGACCTCGGACTGCGCGTTGATCCGGAACAGCACGGCGATCTCGGCGGCCGGCGTGCCGTCGGCGACCATCCGCTTGATCTTCTTCGCGACGGCGGCGGCCTCGGCTGGTTCGTCGTCGTGCTCGGTGAACTCGGGCTCCGGGCCGGGCGGGAGCTGTCCGACGAGCTGCAGCCGCGTGCCGGCGGCCCGCCCGCGCGCCGCGCCGATCAGCGTGTTGGCCGCGGCCACCACCTGGGGCGTGGAGCGGTAGTCGCGCTGCAGCCGCACCACCGTGGCCTCGGGGAAGCGGCGCGGGAACTCCAGCAGGTGGCGCGGGCTGGCGCCGGCGAACGTGTAGATCGTCTGGTTGGCGTCGCCCACCACGGTGAGGTCGTCGCGCTCACCGAGCCAGGCGTCGAGCACGCGCTGCTGCAAAGGCGTGACGTCCTGGTACTCGTCGACGACGAAGCAGCGGTAGCGGTCGCGGAACTCCTCGGCCACACCGACGTTCTGCTCCAGCGCCCCGGCGACGTGCAGCAGCAGGTCGTCGAAGTCGAGCATCTCGGCGCGGTTCTTCAGCGCCTCGTACCCGGCGTAGACCGCGGCGACCTGCTCGGCCGGACCCGGGGTGTCGCGGTGCAGGCGGGCCACGGTGGCCGGGTACTGCTCGGGCGTGACGAGCGTGGCCTTGGCCCACTCGATCTCGCCGGCGAAGTCGCGCAGGGACGCGGCGTCGGTGCCGGCCTTGAGCCGGGCGGCCGCCTGCCCGACGACGCGGAGCTTGCCCTCCAGCAGCTGCCACTGGTCGCCACCGACGACGCGGGGCCAGAAGTAGCGCAGTTGCCTCAGCGCGGCTGCGTGAAAGGTTCGCGCCTGCACACCGGACACGCCCACTTGACGCAGTCTGAGTCGCATCTCCCCCGCGGCCCGCGCCGTGAACGTGACGGCGAGGACCTGGCCCGGGGCGACGTGACCGGTGCGCACGAGGTGGCCGATGCGGCGGGTGATGGTGCGGGTCTTGCCCGTGCCCGCGCCGGCCAGGACGCACACCGGGCCCCGGGGGGCGGTGACCGCGGCGAGCTGCTCGTCGTCGAGTCCTGATTCGGGGGCTTCGAGCAACGTCACAGGCCCATCCTGACATCCCGGGAAGACAGTTCGGGTCGAGGCCGTTGACCTGGGCATGGCTCAGGTGACGATGTACTCGACCACGTGGTGCGGCTTCTGCCGCCGTCTCAAGCTCCAGCTCGACCAGGCCGGCATCTCCTACGACGAGATCGACATCGAGCGCAACCCGGACGCCGCGACGTTCGTGGAGGGCGTGAACGGCGGCAACCAGACGGTGCCGGTGATCAAGTTCGCCGACGGGAGCACGAAGACGAACCCGAGCCTCCGCGACGTGCAGGTCGAGCTGGTGGCGTAGCCCCCACATCGTCAGTCCAGAGCGGCCCAGCTCTCCACCATCGAGCGGGCGATGCTGACCTTGCCGGGGAGGAGCAGCAGGCGCTCCCCCGGCCCGGCCCGGCCGCCCCAGTCCCCGCGGTCCAGGGCGGCACGGAGCTCGGTCCGCGTCACCCACATCGCCTCGGCGATCTCGCCGTCCGCCGGCACGAGCGGCTGCTCGGGGTCGGCCACCGCGTGGAAGGCCACCATCAGGCTGCGCGGGAACGGCCAGGCCTGGCTGCCGAGGTAGCGGATGTCGGTGACGTGGACGCCGACCTCCTCGTGGATCTCCCGCTCCACGCACGCCTCCAGCGACTCGCCGCCCTCGACGAAGCCCGCGAGCACCGTGAACCGGCCCTCCGGCCACGACGGCTGGCGCGCGAGCAAGATCCGGTCGCCGCCGTCGTGCACCAGGCAGATCACCGCCGGGTCGGTGCGCGGGTACTCCTCGTGGCCCGCCGCCTCGCAGTGCCGGTGCCAGCCGGCGTTGGCGACGCGGGTCGGCGAGCCGTCACGGGCGCAGAACTGTGCGGCGTCGTGCCAGTTCAGGACGGCCACGGCGGTGGTGAACAGGCCGGCCCCCAGGGCGTCGAGCGCGGTGCCCGTCATCCGCAGGTCGGCCCACTCGGACGGGTCGTCGCCCGCCACCAGGTCGGGACGGCCGCGGACCGCCCAGTACGCCACGCCCTCGCTCTCGCCGAGCAGGACCGCGCCCTCGGTGGGGGTCGTGCCCGTGGTGGCGCGCGTCTTCAGCGTGGCCCCGGCGCCCTTCGCGACGTCCCAGCTCGCGGCGTCGCCGGAGTCGAACCCGCCGGTGGGAGTGTCCCAGTCGACGGGCGTGCGGCCCTGGTCGTCGACGACGACGAGCCGCGCGGTCGGCCAGCCCGCCTCCTGACGGGCCAGGTCGGTGCGCAGCGTCTCGTCGCGGAAGGTCGCCGCGCGCGAGAGCATGGGGGGGACGAGCAGCTGGAAGTCGGTCACGACGCGATTCCCCCCAGGGCCCGCACGCCGGCACCGATGACGTCGGCGTCGCCGACGACCACCCCCGTGAACGCAGTGGGTGCGAAGTACGTCAGGGCCGCGGCCGCCACCTGCTCGACGGTGACCGCCTCCAGCCGCGCGGGATGGGACCGCACCCAGTCGATGTCGAGCCCGTCGGCCGCCATCGCCGTGATCGTCGACGCGAGCCCGCCCTGGTTGTCGAGCGAGATCAGCAGCGAGCCGATGGAGTAGGCGCGCGCCGCGTCGACCTCCTCGGCCGTGGGCGGCACCGCCGTGAGCCGGCCCAGCTCGTAGCGGGTCTCCAGCAGCGCGGCGGCGGTGACGTCGCTGGCGACGTCGGTGTCCACCCCGAGCAGCGCGCCGCCGGGGATGAACTCGATGCCGGAGTGGGCGCCGTAGGTGTAGCCCTTGTCCTCGCGGATGTTCTCCATCCAGCGCGAGGAGAAGTAGCCGCCGAAGACCAGGTTGGCCAGCTGGAACGCGGCGTAGTCCGGGTGGTCGCGGCGCACGGCGGGCGCGGTGAGCCGCAGCTGCGACTGCACCGAACCGGGCCGGTGCACCAGCTCCAGGTCGCCCGGGGGCACCGGCGGCGGCGGGGACATCTCGACGGCGGCGTGCTCGGACGTCCAGGCGGCGAGCTGCTTCTCGACCTCGGCGATCGCGGCACCGGTGTCGATGTCGCCGACGAGGGTCAGGATCGAGCCCCGCGGTACGAGCGCGGTGGTCTGCAGAGCCCGTACCTCCTCGGCGGTGACGGCCGCGACCGCCTCCCCCGTCGGCATCTCGCGGGTGATCGGGTGATCACCGAAACGCTTGCGCTGCAACGCCGCCCGCGCGATCGTGCGCGGTTGCGCCCGCGCCACGGAGATCCGCTCGACGAGCCGCTCGCGCTCGCGGGCGACCTCGTCGTCGGGATGCGTGGCCGCGGTGAGAACGTCGGCGAGCACGCCCAACACGTCGGCGAGCCCGTCGGACAGGCCGGAGCCGGTTATCATCAAGCGTTCCGGGTCGACGCTGACGCCGAGGTCGGCGCCGACGGCGGCCAGCGCGTCGTCGATCTCGACCCGGTCGCGGGTGGGCGTGCCGGTGAGCAGGGTGGCCGACAGGAGCTCGGCGACGGCGGGGTGCCCGGGCGCCTCCCCCGCGAACGGCACGCGCAGCCGCAGCTCCACCATCGGCACGCCGGGGCGGTGGGCGGCGAGCACGCGCAGGCCGTTGGGGAGCGTGCGGTCCTCGACGTCGGGCAGCGGCACGTCACGGGTGGGGCCGAGCGGCGGCAGCTCCCGCGGCCCAGCCTCGGTGCGGCCGATCTCCTCGGCGGAGCGGGTCATCGGAGCCCTCCAGGGGTCGTGCGCGGAAAACGGTGCTCCGGCACGGATATCCGCGCACGGGCGGCGGAGCCGCTGCTCATGACGGCTCCACCAGCAGCACGCCGCGCCCCGAGCCGCGGAGGGTGGCCGCCGCGGCCTGCACCTGCGCCGGCGTGACGGCGGCGAGCCGCTCCGGCAGCTCGACGCCGATCTCGGCCCGGCCGTAGAGCAGCTCGCGGGCGCCGAGACCCAGCATCCGGTACATGACGCGGTCGTTCTCCTGGTGCAGGCCCGCCGACCAGCGGGCCACCTGACGGGCGAGCTCGTCGGCCGTGGGGCCGGTGGCGGCGAGCTTGTCCAGCTCCTCGTCGACGGCGGCGAGCACGCGGTCCGCGTCGATCTCGGCCGGGTGCACCGCCGTGATCGTGAACGTGTCGGGGTCGCGGGCGTCCAGCGGGCCCATCAGCCCGGCACTGGCGGAGATGTCGGTGACCAGCCCCGTCTGCGCGAGCCCCCGCTCCAGGCGGGCGGCCTCGCCGTCGCCGAGCACCGAGCCCAGCAGGGCGTGGCCGAGGTACCCGTCGAGGTCGGTGGCCGGGTCGGGCAGGCGGTAGCCGATGGCGAGCGCGGGCATCGGGGCGTGCGCGTCGGTCACCGACCGGCGGCGCTCGGCGCCCGGGATCGGCTCCGCGAACGACGGCCGCACCGGTGTGGGCCGGGCCGGGATGTCGCCGAAGTGCTTCTCGACGAGCCGCAGCGTCTCGTCGACGTCGAGGTAGCCGGCCACGGTCACCTGCGCGTTGCCCGGCGCGTAGAAGGTGTCGAAGAACGACGCCGCGTCCTCCAGCGAGGCCTGCTCCAGCTCGGAGAAGTCGCCGTAGCCGTTGTGCGCGTTGGGGAACGTGTCGTAGAGAACGGGCGGCAGCAGGATCCAGGGGAACCCGCCGTAGGGCCGGTTCAGGACGTTGAGCCGGATCTCCTCCTTGACGACGTCCACCTGGTTGCGGAGGTTCTCGACACTGAGGGTGGGTGCGCGCAGCCGGTCGGCCTCCAGGAACAGCGCGCGCTCGAGCGCGGCGGCCGGGAGGATCTCGAAGTAGTCGGTGTAGTCCTGGTGGGTGGAGCCGTTGAAGACCCCGCCCGAGCTCTGGACGTGCCGGAAGTGCGCGAGCTTCTCCAGGCTCTCGCTGCCCTGGAACATCAGGTGCTCGAAGAGGTGCGCGAAGCCCGTGCGCCCCTCCGGCTCGGAGCGGAAGCCGACGTCGACGTGCACGGCGACCCCGACGACGGGCGTTGCAGGATCCGGGACGATCAGGACGCGCAGGCCGTTGGCCAGCGTCGCCCTGTGGAGATCGACTGTGGGCAGTTCGACAGGCACGGAGCCGAATCTAGCCGCTGCGCGCCGGCGCGGCTCATGTGGAGCGCAGGGCGTCGCTGATGGACTTGACGCCGCCGTGCGCGCTCATCCCGCCGTCCACGGCGATCTCCGCGCCGGTGATGTACGAGGCGTCGTCCGACAGCAGGAACGTCACGATCGGCACGATGTCCTCGACGGTGCCCAGGCGGCCCAGCGGCGTCTCGGCCAGGTTGCTCGCCCGGAACTCCGGCGGCGCCGACGCGGTCATGGGCGTCGCGATGAAGCCGGGGTGCACGGTGTTGACGCGGATCCGGCGCGGCCCCAGCTCCAGCGAGGCCGCCTTGGCCACGCCGCGCAGGGCCCACTTGCTGGCCGTGTAGGCCAGCGGGTAGTGCCCGGACAGCGCGGCCACCGACCCGATGACCACGATCGCGCCGCCGGCGGTCATCAGCGGGGTGACGGTCTGGATGCCCAGCACCGTGCCCGTCACTTTGATCTCGTGGACCCGGGCGAGACCGGCCGGGTCGACGTCACCGAGGCGGGCCCGCCAGGTGATGCCGGCGTTGCAGACCAGGCCGTCGACGCGGTCGAGGTCGAGGTCCTTCCAGGCCTGCGCGTCGGTGACGTCGAGCTGCCGGTAGTCGACGCCGGGCAGCTCCTCGACCGGCTCCGGCGTGACGTCGAGGCCGATCGTCGTGGCGCCCTCGGCCGCCAGGCGGCGCGCGAACGCCGCCCCCTGCCCCTGCCCGGCGCCGGTGACGAGCACGACGCGGCCGTCGAATCGGAGGTCCACGTGCCCACCCTCGCTCCCGGCGCCGGGATCAGGAAGAGCTATCTCCTGATGTCGGCCATCGCTCCTGCTGATGTGGCCACGATGTCACCCTCGATCTCGACGCCCGGGGCGGAGAACGGCACCACGCGGTCGCCGGGGGTCTTGTTGAGCAGCAGGCGCGTGACGTCGGGGCGGGAGTAGTGGCCCGACGGATCCGCCGCGGCCTTGGCCAGCGAGATCATGCCGAGGTCGAGGTCGGCGTAGAGGATGCCCTCGACGTCCGGCGCGAGCGCCTCGGCGATCTCCTGCCCGTCGGGGGCGAAGATGCGGGCGTGGCCGCCGCCGGGCTGCAGCAGCGCGCGCTTGGTGTCGTCGGTGCACATCAGCTCCACCATCTCCGGGGAGACCGTGGCGCACGGGGCCAGCACGAAGCACTGACCCTCGACGGCGTAGACGCGGCTGGCCGAGGTGTTGACCTCCGGACCGAGCGCGTACGCGCCGCCGACGTAGAGCGAGAAGCTCGGCCACGCGCCGACGTGCACCTGCTCGTCCTGGGCGTACATGGCGTACTTGGACAGCGGCTGCAGGTGCTCCCAGCAGCAGAGTCCGCCGATGCGGCCCAGCGGCGTCGGGTAGACCGACAGGTCGGAGCCGTCGCCCTCGCCGAACACCGTGCGCTCCACGTGGGTCGGCTTGAGCTTGCGGCGCCGGGCGATCGTCTCGCCGTCGGGGCCGATGATCCACTGCGCGATGTAGAGGCTGCCGGCCTGGCGCTCGGAGATGCCCATGACGACGGTGATCGCGTGCTCGCGGGCCGCGGCGGCGAGGCGGTCGGCGTGGCGCGAGCCGTAGACCAGCGAGTTGTCGTGGTAGCGCTGCACGAACTGCATGCCCCACGCCGGGGAGTCGAGCCAGATGAACCAGGGGTAGCCGGGCAGCCAGGTCTCGGGGAAGCCGATCAGCTTCGCGCCGTTCGCGGCGGCCTCGGCGATGAGGGCGATCGCCTTGTCCACGCCGGCGTCGAGGTCGAGGAAGGCGGGCGCGGCCTGGACGGCGGCGGCGCGGAACCGGGGGTGGTCGATGCTCATGCGCATCAGCGTGGCGGGGCCCACGGCCCGTCGCTGGTCCGTGCGTGTCCGTCTTGTTGACTCTGCGACGCAGCGACGTCCCTGGGTCTTGCCTGGTCCGGGCCCCGTCCCTACCGTCGGCGCATGGCGCGCCTGCACACCACCGACGAGGTGGACGCGCGCGACCGGCTGGCCTACTGGAACGACGCGGTCTCCGACGCCTACGTCCAGCTGTCCTGCGACGCGCCGGGCGACGACGTCGTGGGCGACATACGCGTCGACTCGCTCGCCACGCTGGAGCTCTCCCGCGTCACGGCCACCGCGCAGCGCGTGTGCCGCACGCCGTCGCTGATCGCGCGGGCGGCGGAGGACTGGTTCCTCGTCAGCATCCAGACCTCCGGCGTCGGGCGCATCAGGCAGGACGACCGCACGGCCGAGCTGCACCCCGGCGACTTCGCGCTCTACGACTCCACGCGCCCCTACCAGCTCGACTTCGACGGCGCGTTCCAGCAGTACGTCCTCATGCTGCCCGGGCCCACCCTGCGCTCCCAGCTGCGCGACGCCGCCGAGCTCACCGCCCGCAGCGTGCGCGGCTCCCGCGGCGCCGGGCACCTGATGATCGAGATGATCCGGACGCTCGCCGCTGACATCAGCGTGCTCGAACCGGCCGCCGCGGCCGCGGTGGCCCAGAGCGTGGAGCACATCGTGGTGGCCGGGCTGAGCTCGCTGGGCGGCGCGGTGCCGGAGCCGTCGGCCGAGGCGCGGCGGGAGCAGGTGCGGGCCGTCGCCCGGGCGCACCTGCGCGACCCCGGGCTGACGGTCGCCGTGATCGCCGCGCAGCTGCACACGTCGGTGAGCACGCTGCACCGCGCGTTCGCCGGGGAGCCGTGCTCGATCGCGGAGTGGATCTGGGCGCAGCGCCTCGACGCCGTGCGCGCCGACCTCTGCGATCCGGCGCTGCGTCACCGCACCATCAGCGACCTGGCGTTCTCGTGGGGTTTCGTCGACGCGTCACACTTCAGCCGGGCGTTCCGCGCACGGTTCGGGCGCACCGCCCGCGAGGTCCGTGCCACCCCCCGTACGCGCTGAAGCGGGTGGGATATCAGTGCCGGGGCCCTGATATCCGCGCACGACCGCCGTCAGGCGGGGAGCACCACGAACTGGCGCAGGCTCAGGTCCAGGTAGGTGACCGGGCCGCGTGGGCCGGGGGTGTGGTCGACGTTGATGCCGGTCTCGGGCAGGCCGAGGAGCTTGTAGCCGTCGAGCAGGCGGGTGGTGGCGTTCCAGAACACGCCGGTGCCGGTGTAGGCGTCGATGAACGCCGTGGCCGCCTTCTCGTCGGCTGCGCAGACGGTGGCGGCGAGGCCCGAGGTCTCGCGGGCCGCGGTGAGAGCGGCGTCCACCGGCCCGTCGACGGTGGTGACCGTGACGTGGGCCTCGGCGCCGGAGTCGAGCGCCCACTCGTGGCCGAGCGGGTGGCTGTGCGGTGGGAGCGACGGCTCGATCGTCCGCTCGCGCAGCGCCTTCTCCGCCACCGGCCACAGGCGGTCGTACGCGGGCGCGTCGATCAGCAGCAGGTTGAGCCGGTTGCAGACGCCGAGCCGATCGGTGCCCTCGGTGACCAGACGCTCGGTCTCGGCCTCGGTGGCGCTCGCGTCGAGGTAGAGGACGCCGCCGCCGTCGGCGTGGGCGAGCACGCGCGTACCCGCCGCGGCCCCGATCGCCGACAGCTTGCGGGTGACCTCGCCGCTTCCCCGGACGACGACGAGCGGCACGAGATCGGGCAGGCCGACCAGGGCCTCGGCGCCGGCGTGGCCGGGCGTCGGGACGAGCTGGACGGCGGCCTCGGGCACACCGTTCTCGCGCAGGGACGGGGCGATGACGAGGTCGATCAGCGCCCGGGCGGAGCCCAGCGCGGCCGACCCGGTGCGCAGCACGGCGGCACTGCGCGCCTTCAGGACCTGCGACGCCACGTCCACCGTGACGTTGGGGCGGGCCTCGAACACCGCCCCGATCACGCCGACCGGCACGCGCCGCTCGAACACGCGCTCCCCGGTGGGCAGCGTCCGGACCTCGCGCTGCAGCGGCGGCTCGGGGGTGGCGGCGAGGACGTCGAGCTGGCCGGCCATGTCCGTCAGGCGCTCGGGGGTGAGCCGCAGGCGGTCGAGCAGGCCCGGCGCCATGCCGTTCTGCTCGGCGGCCTCCACGTCCTCGGCGTTGGCCGCGAGCAGCCGGCCGGTGCGTTCGCGCAGCAGGACGGCGGCCGTGCGCAGGGCGGCGTCGACCGCCTCTCCCCCCGCGGCCCGCACCCCCGGCGCGGCGGCGGCGGCGCGGAGGGCGGCATCGCGGACGGCGGCGGCTTCGGTGGTGCTCACACCGCCAGATTCTCACGGCCCCTGCGCATCGCGGGACGTCGGGGCATCGTCGCGGGCCCAGGGGACCGGCACCACCGCGGCCGGCGCGAACCCGGCCGATGACGAGGTCGGGCGGGGCGAGCACGCCCGCTGCGGCGATCCGCAGCGTCGGCGTGGGCCGACGGAGCGTCCGGTGTTGGCTCCACGATCGCCGGAAGTGGGCACACGGCGCCCGATGTGGCCGCCCCTGACCACTCCCGACGATCATGGCGCGGCACGCCGAGCGACCGGGGTCGTGCGCGGATATCAGTGCTCCAGCACCGATATCCGCGCACGGGCGTCGGCAGGCGCTACTTCCGGGCCGAGGGCGGCGGGACCACCGGGCCGAGGTCGCCGTCGGGGGCCGTGTCGAGGTCCACCATCACCGGCGCGTGGTCGGAGGGGCCCTTGCCCTTGCGCGCCTGCCGGTCGATCCACGCGGCCCGCACCCGGCCGGCCGGGTCGGAGCCCGCGAGCACCAGGTCGATGCGCATGCCCTTGTCCTGGTGGAAGCGGCCGGCGCGGTAGTCCCAGTACGTGTAGATGCGCTCGGACGGCCAGCGGTCGCGGACGACGTCGTGCAGGCCGGTGTCCTGCAACGCGGTGAGGGCCTTGCGCTCCTGCGGCGTCACGTGCGTCGAGTCGACGAACTGCGTGAGGTCCCAGACGTCCGCGTCGGCCGGGGCGATGTTCATGTCGCCGGCGATCACGGTGGTGGCCGGGTCCGTCACCGACGCGGCCAGCGCCGCCAGCCATTCCAGCTTGTAGGCGTAGTGCGGGTCGTCGGGGGTGCGGCCGTTGGGCACGTACACCGACGTGACGCGCAGGCCGCCGCACGTGGCGGTGACGGCCCGGGCCTCGACGGCGTCGCCGAAGCTGGGCACGCCGGGCAGGGCGCGCACCACGTCGTCCAGGCCGACGCGCGAGAGCAGGGCCACCCCGTTCCACCGGCCCTCCCCCACGTGGGCGACCTCGTAGCCGCGCTCGCGCAGCGGCTCGTCGAAGGTCTCGGCGAACGCCTCGTCGGACAGCTTCGTCTCCTGCAGGCAGACGACGTCGGGCGCGCGCTCGTCGAGCCAGGGCAGGAGCCGCGGCAGCCGGGAGAGGGCGGAGTTCACGTTCCACGTAGCCAAGCGCACGTCCGGCACGCTACCGTGCCCCTATTAGTTCGATACCTGAACAAAGGAGTCGGCATGGCGCCGCAGCCCAGCCGCGAGGACCACTTCAGCTTCGGCCTCTGGACGGTCGGCTGGCCGGCGGCCGACCCGTTCGGCGTCGCGACCCGGCCCGCTCTGGACCCCGTCGAGTCGGTGCACCGACTCTCGGACCTCGGCGCCTGGGGCGTCACGTTCCACGACGACGACCTGATCCCGTTCGGGTCGGACGCCGCCGAGCGTGACCGGCTGATCGCCCGGTTCCGGGCCGCGCTGGACGAGACCGGCCTCGTGGTGCCGATGATGACCACCAACACGTTCACCCACCCCGTGTTCAAGGACGGGGCGTTCACGAGCAACGACCGGGGCGTCCGCCGCTTCGCGCTGCGCAAGATCGTGCGCAACCTCGACCTGGCCGCCGAGCTCGGCGCGTCCACCTACGTGTTCTGGGGTGGCCGCGAAGGCGCCGAGGTCGACTCGGCCAAGGACATCCAGGCCGCGCTCGACCGCTACCGCGAGGGCATCGACACCCTCGCCGCGTACGTCAAGGAGCAGGGCTACGGCATCCGCTTCGCGATCGAGCCCAAGCCCAACGAGCCCCGCGGTGACATCCTGCTGCCCACCCTCGGCCACGCCCTCGCGTTCATCGCCGGGCTGGAGCACGGCGACATCGTCGGCGTGAACCCCGAGGTCGGCCACGAGCAGATGGCCGGGCTCAACTACTCCGCGGGCATCGCGCAGGCGCTGTGGGCGGGCAAGCTCTTCCACCTCGACCTCAACGGCCAGCGCGGCATCAAGTACGACCAGGACCTGATCTTCGGCCACGGCGACCTGATCAACGCGTTCTCCCTCGTGGACCTCATCGAGCACGGCGCCCCGGGCGGCGGGCCGTCCTACGACGGGCCGCGGCACTTCGACTACAAGCCGCTGCGCACCGAGGACATCACGGGTGTCTGGGACTCGGCGGCGGCGAACATGCGCGTCTACCTGCTGCTCAAGGAACGCGCCGCCGCCTTCCGGGCCGATCCCGAGGTGATCGAGGCCCTGGCCACGGCGGGCGTCGCGGAACTGTCGAAGCCCACGCTGGCCGACGGCGAGACGCTGGCCGACCTCGTGGCCGACCGCTCCGCCTTCGAGGAGTACGACGCTGACAAGGCCGGGGAGCGCGGCTACGGCTTCGGCCGGCTCAACCAGCTGGCGGTGGAGCACCTGATGGGGGCGCGGTGAGCGGGCGCGCGAGCGAACCACCAGCGCCGCGGCTCGTCGCCGGCGTCGACTCGTCCACGCAGTCCTGCACGATCGTCATCCGGGACGCCGCCACGGGAGCCCTCGTCCGCGAGGGCGGTGCGAAACACCCGGGCGGCACCGAGGTCGACCCCGCCGCCTGGTGGGACGCCCTGCAGGCCGCGGTGGCCGACGCCGGCGGGCTCGACGGGGTCGAGGCGATCGCCGTCGCCGGGCAGCAGCACGGGATGGTGTGCCTCTCCGGCTCCGGCGAGGTCGTCCGACCGGCGCTGCTGTGGAACGACACGCGCTCCGCGGGCGCGGCGGCCGACCTCGTCGACGAGTTCGGAGCGACGGCGTGGGCCGACGCGATCGGCAGCGTCCCGGTCGCCTCGTTCACGGTCACGAAGCTGCGCTGGCTGGCGCGCAACGAACCCGCGAACGCCACCGCGACCGCGGCCGTCTGCCTGCCCCACGACTGGCTGACCTGGAAGCTGCGCGGGACGGGGAACCTCGACGACCTGGTCACCGACCGCGGCGACGCGTCGGGCACCGGGTACTTCGGGACCACGGGTGGGTACCGCCGCGACCTGCTGCGGCTCGGCCTGGGCCGCGACGACGTGCTGCTGCCGCGGGTGCTCGGACCGGCCGAGGCGGCGGGCCGGACGCCGGACGGGGTGCTGCTGGGCCCGGGCACCGGCGACAACGCGGGCGCCGCGCTCGGGCTGGGCGCCCGCTCCGGCGACGTCGTGATCTCACTCGGCACGTCCGGCGTCGTCTCGGTGGTGAGCCCGACCCCCACGGCGGACCCGTCGGGGATCATCGCGGGTTTCGCGTCGGCGACCGGTGAGCACCTGCCGCTGGTGTGCACGCTCAACGCCGCACGGGTGCTCGACGCGGCCGCAGCTCTCCTGGGCGTGGACCACGACGGGCTCTCCCGGCTGGCGCTCTCGGCGCCGCCGGGTGCGGGCGGGCTCGTGCTCGTGCCCTACCTGGAGGGCGAGCGGACGCCGAACAGGCCCGACTCCACCGGCGCCCTCCACGGCCTGACGCTCGGCACCTCGACGCCGGCGCACCTGGCCCGCGCGGCGGTGGAGGGGCTGCTGTGCGGCCTCGCCGACGCCGTGGACGCGCTGGTGGCGGCCGGGGTCCCGGTGCAGCGGGTGTTCCTCATCGGCGGCGGGGCCCGGTCGGACGCGGTGGCGCAGATCGCGCCCGCCGTGCTCGGCCGGCCGGTCCTGCGGCCCACGCCCGGCGAGTACGTGGCCGACGGCGCGGCCCGTCAGGCCGCGTGGGTGCTGGCGGGTTCGGACGCGCCGCCGGGGTGGGCGGCCGCGGACACCGAGACGTTCGAGGCCGACCCGACCCCCGTGGTCCGCGCCCGCTACGCGGAAGCCCGCGACCTGACGGTGCCCCGGCGATGACCCCCGTCCCCCCGCGGGTCGACCGATCCGACGCGGCGAGTTCGCCATCCCACGCGGCGAGTTCGCCGTCCCGCTCGGCGAGTTCGCCGGGTGGCCCGGCGAGTTCGCCACCTGACCGCGGGAGTTCGCCGGATGGCCCGGCGGGTTCGCCGATCTGCGGGCCCAGTTCGCCCGATCGTCGCGTGGGCCGGCTCGGATGAGCCGCGAGACGGCGAACTCGGTCGGTGAGATGGCGAACCCGCGCGGTGGAACGGCGAACTCGCGCGGCGGGATCGCGCACTCGCGGGGGGAGGTGCGGCCGATGGGGGCGGCGGGCGTGCGGCGGCACAACCTCGCGCTCGTGCTGCGTGAGGTGGCCGACGGCGAGCCCGTGTCGCGGGCGGCCGTAGCGGCACGGACGGGACTCACCCGCGGCACCGTCTCGTCGCTGGTGGAGGAACTGCTCGACGGCGGGCTCGTCACCGAGCTGGCCGCCGCCCGCGGTGGCACCGGACGGCCGGCGAACCCGTTGCAGCTCAACCGCTCCGGGCCCGCGGGGCTGGGCGTGGAGATCGGGGTGGACCACGTCGGCGCGTGCGTCGTCGATCTCGCCGGGGCCGTGCGGGCCGTCCGCACCGCGGAGTCCGACCACCGCGGCCGGGCCCCCGCCGTCGGGCTCCGGACGGCGGCCGCGCTGGCCGCCGAGGTGATCGCCGAGGCCGGGCTGGCGGTCGTCGGTGCGACCGTCGCGCTGCCCGGCGTCGTCGGGCCGCGTGGCGAGCTGCAGCGCGCCCCCAACCTCCCCCGCTGGATCGACGTCCCCGTCACCGCCGAGCTGTCCGGGCTGCTGCGCGGGCTCCCGGTCGGCACCGGCAACGAGGCCGACCTCGCGGCACTCGCCGAACTGTGGTGCGGTGGCGGCCCGCCGGACATGCTGTACGTCTCGGGCGAGATCGGCGTCGGGGGCGCGATCGTGCTCGGCGGCGGGCTGTTCCGCGGAGCCGGCGGGCGCGCAGGCGAGTTGGGGCACGTCGTCGTCGATCCCGGTGGGCCGCGGTGCAGCTGCGGCGGTCGCGGGTGCCTGGAGCAGGCCGCCGGCCAGGACGCGTTGCTCGCGGCGGCGGGGGCGACCGACGTCGACGACCTGCTCGCCCGTCAGCACGACGCTGTCCCCGCCGCCGCCGTCGACGCCGCGGGCCGGGCGCTCGGCGTCGCCCTGGCCGGTGCGGTCAACCTGCTCGACGTCCCGGCCGTCGTCCTCGGTGGGCTCTACGCCCGCCTCGGCACGCCCCTGCGCGACGCGGTGGCGGCGGAGCTGGACACGCGGGTGCTGACCAGCCCGCCGGTCGACATCCGCAGCTCCGTACTCGGAGCCGACGCCGCGCTGCGCGGAGCCGCCACCTCCGTCGTCCGTGCCCTCCTGCAGCTCCCGCCCGCGAGCTGACCGTCCCGATACGACGAGTTCGCCGTGTCACCCCGCCGGTCCGCTGCCGGCCACGCGATGATCGTGATCGACCGCACGTCGATGCCCGGAACACGGTGCTGAGGTGCGACCGGCGCCGGTCACGCTGGGAGCAGGGTCATCATGATCGCGACGCGTCGCACGTCACCGCCGTGGCGAGGGCCGGAACGTGCGGCCGGCCACGATCACGCGCAACGCTCAGTTCTCGTCGGGCTGGCTCGCCTTGCGGACGTAGAGGAGCCGGTCGCCGCGCTCCAGGGCGTCGACGGTCGAGGCGTCGACGCGGTGCAGGGTCTCGCCGCGGACCACGCCGAGCACGATGTCGGCGAGGTGACGGGGCGACCCGCCGATCTCGGAGTCCTCGATCTCCCGCTCGCTGATGGCGAACCCGGCGTCCGGGGTGAGCAGGTCCTCGATCACCTCGACGACGCTCGGCGTGGTGGTGGCGGCGCCGAGCAGCCGGCCCGCCGTCTCCGCCGAGACGATCACCGACGTGGCGCCGGACTGCCGCAGCAGGTGCACGTTCTCCGACTCCCGCACGGACGCGACGATCCGGATGGTGGGGGCCATCTCGCGCGCGGTCAACGTCACGAGCACGGCGGTGTCGTCGCGGTTGGTGGCCACCACGATCGCCTTGGCGTTCGGGACCCCCGCGATCCGCAGGACCGACGACCGCGTGGCGTTGCCTGTGACCGTCACCAGCCCGAGCGCGGACGCGGCGTCGAGCTGGGCCCGGTCGGTGTCGACGACGACGATGTTCCCCGGATCCGCCCCGTCGCCGAGCAGGGTCTCGACGGCCGCACGACCCTTGGTGCCGTAGCCGACGACGACGGTGTGGTCGCGCACGCGGGACCTCCAGCGCTGGATGCGGAACGACTGCCGGGACCGCTCGGTGAGCAACTCGACGGTGGTGCCGACGAAGGTGATGAGGAAGATCAGCCGCAGCGGCGTGACGAAGATCGTGGTGATCCACCGCGCGGTCGGGCTGACCGGCACGATGTCGCCGTAACCGGTGGTGGAGACCGACACCGTGGCGTAGTAGAACGCGTCGCCCAGGCTGATCGGGGTGTCGCTGTTGTTGTCCAGGTACCCGGCGCGTCCGAAGTAGACGATCAGGGCGGTGGCGACGAGCGCACCGAGCGCGATGGCGAGGCGGCGCAGCAGCGAGACGATCGGGGTGACGGTGGAATCGGGCATCCGCACCGGCCCGACGAGCGCCGGATCGGCGATCGGCCTACGACGCTCTGTCCGCACCCGCGGAGGGTAGCCGCGCGACGATCACCGCCATGACGCTCCCCCGCCAGCGCGCCGCGGTCGCCATGAGCACGTTCCTCGTCGGGGGCGGCGTGCTGCACTTCCTGATCCCCGCGTTCTTCGACGCCATCGTGCCGAGGCAGCTGCCCGGTACCGCCCGGTTCTGGACGATCGCCTCCGGTGTCGCCGAGCTCGGGGTCGCGGCCGCGGTGGCCGCGCCGAGGACGAGGAGACTCGGCGGGCTGGCCGCGGCGGCGCTGTTCGTGGCGGTGCTGCCCGCGAACATCACGATGGCCGTGGACTGGTCGGACCGCTCCCCGCGCGAGCAGGCCATCGCCTACGGCCGCCTGCCGCTGCAGATCCCGCTGGTGCTGTGGGCGATGAAGGTCCGGAAGGACGCCGTACGGTGAGCACCCGGTACGTCGTGCTGCTGCGCGGCATCAACGTGGGCAAGGCCAAGCGGATCGCCATGGCCGACCTGCGGGTGATGCTCACCGACCTCGGCTACACCGACGTGAAGACCCTGCTGAACAGCGGAAACGCCGTCGTCACCGGGGAGGACGGCGACCCCGACGAGCACGCCGGGCGGATCCACGCAGCCATCGCCGACCGCTTCGCCATGGATGTCCGGTGCCTGGTGCTGACCGGTGAGCGGCTGCGGGCGATCGTCGACGGTCACCCGTTCGTCGAGATCGCGGACAACGGCTCGCGGATGTTCGCGCACATCCTGGACGCGGCGCCCGACCCCGCGCTGCTCGCCGAGCACGATCCGGTCGCCCTGGACCCCGAGCGGGCCCGGCTCGGCGACCGGGTCGTCTACCAGTGGTGTCCGGACGGGTCGATGGAGGCGCCGCCGGTGGCCACGTACGCGGAGAAGCACCTCGGCGTCACCGTCACCGCGCGGAACTGGAACACGATGACCAAGCTGGTCGATCTGCTCGGCTGAGCCCCGGAACCGGCGACTCGTACACGCGAAACCGCCGACTCGCGGGTGTCAACCGGCGGGCACCGAGGCCAGGAGGGCGCGGAGGCCGTCGGCGTCGAGGAGGTCGGCGGGGCTGAGCGTGACGTTCTGCCGCACGAAGTGGAACGCCGCCCGCACCTTCCCGGGCTCGCAGCCGGCCAGCGACGCCCAGGCCAGCCGGTAGGCCGCGAGCTGCACCGACAGCGCCGGGAGGCGGGCGTCGTCGGGGAGGGTGCCGGTCTTCCAGTCCACGACGGTCCAGGTGCCGTCGGGCTCGGCGAAGACCGCGTCCATCCGCCCGCGCACTCCGACCCCGGCGACGACGGTCTCGAACGGCACCTCCACCTCGACGGGCCGCCGCTCCGCCCACGCCGAGGCGAGGAACGCCTCCTGCAGCTCCTCCAGCGCGTCATCGGGGGCGGCCCCCTCGTCGGCCGCGCCGGGCAGCTCGTCGAGGTCCAGCAGCTGCGCGGCGCCGAAGCGCTGTTCCAGCCAGGCGTGGAACGCCGTGCCGCGACGGGCGTGCGGGTTGGGCGGCAGGGGCAGCGGCCGGCGCAGGCGTGCGGCCAGCGCCGTGGGGTCGTCGGCCAGCTCGACGAGCTGCACCACCGACAGCTGCGACGGCAGCGCGACGGTGGGCCGGGCCCGGGCCGCGGCCCGCTCGGCCAGCAGCACGTCGACGTCGGCGGCCCAGCCCTCGGGATCGAGCTCGTCCTCGTCGGGCGGCGGCTCGTCGCCGAGCAGGTCGAGCTGCTCGCCGGGGCCGGCGCGGTCGCGCTGGGCCGCCCGGACGAGGTCGGCGCCGGCGTGGACGTCGGCCGAGCGGGAGCCCAGCGGGTCGGCGGGCCACTCCCCCTCGGGCGTGTCGAGCAGGGCCGGGTTGGCCTCGCCGTCCGCGGGTTCCTCGGCCCAGACCTCCGCGGGATGGACCTGCGCGGCCTCCACCAGGAACTCCGACGGCTCCTTCGGCTTGTCCCCGGCAGGACCCCAGCGGTGCCCCGAGAGCAGCAGCACCCGCTCGGACCGGGTCAGAGCGACGTAGAACAGCCGCCGCTCCTCGGTGAGCCGCCGCTCGTCGAGCGCCTCGGAGTGCTCCTTGACGACGGTCTCGAGCTGCTTGCGGTCCCAGCGCGCCGCGTCGGCGGAGCGCGCATCAGCACTGCCGGCGGGGAGCTGGATGTCGGGGAGGTCGGCCGCGTCGCCGCGCAGCGGGACGGGCAGCTCGGCCGGGCTCGTCAGCCAGGTGCCGCCGATCTTGCGACCCGGGAACACCAGGTGGACGAGGTGCGGCACGGCCACCACCTCCCACTCCAACCCCTTCGCGGCATGCACGGTGAGCACCTGCACGCGGTCGGGGGTGACCTCGACCTCACCCGGGCTGAACCCGTCCTCGGCCTTCTCCGCGGCCTCCAGGTAGTCCAGCAGCGCCGGCAGCGTGGACACCTCCGCGCCCGAGGCGAAGTCGGCCACGACGTCGGCGAACGCGTCGAGGTGGGCCCGGCCGACCGGTCCCGGACGCGCGGCGGTCTCGGCGTCGAGCAGCAGGACGCGCTCGGCGTCGGCGACGAGGTCGGTGAGCGGGGCACCGGCGCGCGAGCGGAGCCAGCCCAGCTCGCGGGCCAGCCGTCCGATGCGCTCGAACCCGGCAGTCGAGTAGCGCTCGGGCCCGCCCGGGTCGTCGAGGGCGTCGACGAGCCCGGCCTGCTCCGCCTGCTCTCCGGGCAGCGCGCCCAGGGCCAGCTCCGCCGGGGTCAGCGGCCCCCGCTGCGACGGAAGGTCGGGCACCAGCTCGCGGGCCCGGGCCCACAGGGCGGCCAGGTCGGCGACGCCGAGCCGCCAGCGCGCCCCGGTGAGCAACCGGACGGCCGCGGGCCCGGCGAGGGGGTCGGCGACCAGTCGCAGGGCGCTGACCAGGTCACGGACCTCCGGCGTGTCGAGCAGCCCACCCAGCCCGACCACCTCGACGGGCAGCCCGCGCGCCCGCAGCTCGGCGGCGATCGGGTCCATGTCGGCGCGGCGCCGCACCAGCACGGCCGACGACGGTGGCTCGGCACCGGCGTCGGACGCGAGCCGCCACTGCTCGGCGACCGCGTCGGCCATCCAGGCGAGCTCGGCGGCGACGTCGGGGTGCATCGCGACACGCACGACGCCGGGGGCCGCGTGCGGAGAGGCCCGCAGCTCTCCCACGTCGACGTGTGCGGGGCCCGGTCCCCTCTGACGAGCGTGCCGTTCGTCATGAGTGGGCAGGGCTCGCAGCGGGGCCGACGCCACGTTCGCGAGGTCGAGCACCTCCGGCGGGTTGCGGAAGCTCGTCAGCAGGCCGTACTGGTCGGCCGGTTCCCCCTCCCCGGCCGGGAAGTCCGTGCGGAAGCGCGTCAGGTTGCCCGCACTCGCCCCGCGCCAGCCGTAGATCGACTGGCAGGGGTCGCCGACCGCCGTGACCGCCGGTCCGTCGTCCCGCACGGGCTCTCCCGGCACCGTGCCGAACAGCGCCCGCAGCAGCACGCGCTGGGCGTAGCCGGTGTCCTGGTACTCGTCGAGCAGCACCGCCCGGTAGGTGGCCCGCTCCGCCGCCCCGACCTCGAGATGGGCGGCCGCGACCTGGGCGGCGACGGCGAGCTGGTCGGAGAAGTCGACCGCCCGCTCGGCCCGTTTGCGCGCGGTGAACGCCTCCACCAGCGGCAGCAGCGCCACGCGCGTGTGCTGGGTCTGGATCCACTTCCGGTACGTCTGGGACGGCTCGGCGCGCTGCCCCTTGCCGCGCGGAGCGCCCTCGAGAAGGTCGGTGAACAGCTCCGCGTGCCGGCGCACGGCCGACGGGTCGACGAGGTGCTCGCCCAGTTCACCGGCCAACGACAGCAGCCGCTCGGTGACGGTGGCCGGCATGAGGTCGACGTCGAGGTCCTCGGCCCAGCTCGTGACGACGCGGTGCGCGAGCTGCCAGGACGCCGTCTCGCCCAGCAGCCGCGCCGCGGGCTCGGCGGGCAGCCGCAGCGCGTGCTCGCCGACGAGTCGGCCCGCGTAGGCGTGGTAGGTGGCCACGGTCGGCTCGCCCGCCAGCACCGCGGCCCGGCGTTCGCCGCTCGGGTCGAGCTCGTCGAGCAGCCGTGACCCGGCGAGACGCCGCAGCCGCGACCGCACGCGGGCCCCGAGCTGCTGCGCGGCCTTGCGCGTGAACGTCAGGCCCAGCACCTGCTCGGGCAGCACCTCACCGGTGGCCACCAGCCAGACGACGCGCGCCGCCATCGTCTCGGTCTTACCCGCCCCCGCACCCGCGACGACCAGCGTCGGACGGGCGGGGGCGGAGATCACCGCAGCCTGCTCGTCGGTGGGCGGCGGGACGCCCAGGGCGACGGCGAGGGCCTGCGGGGTCAGCTCCACAGGCGCAGCTCTACGCGGGGGGCTTGGCCGGGGCGTAGACCCGGACGTAGTCGACGTCGAGGTTGATGCCCGCGGCGGGCGTGGTGTCGTCCGGAGCCTCGATCCAGTCGGTCTTCGGCCCCTGGTCGAGCTGGATCGCCAGGTGCATGGACGTCCTCGGGATGGCGGCCTTGTCCGTCAGCTTGTACTGCTGCTTGCCGTCGACGTACCAGGTGATGCTGTCGGGCAGCCACTCGATGGCGAAGGTGTGCCACTGGTCGAACCGGCCCGGGATGGCGGTGCCGACGGTGGTCTGGCCTCCGTCGCCGGAGTGCACGACGAAGTTGGCGCGGTCCCGCTTCTCGTTGGGGACCTCCATGATGTCCAGCTCTCCGTCGGAGAGCTGCTCGGAGTCGGGCCAGAGCAGGATGGCCGATCCGAATCCGCGGCCGAGATCGGTGCGTGCCCGGAACTCCCACCGGCCGTAGATCTGGCCGAACGAGTCGGCCATGCCGCCGGACATGCCGCCGTCCACGTTCTTGGCGGTGATGTGCATGCTGCCGCCCGACTGGCTGATGGTGTCGGGGCTGCGTGTGCCGTTGCCGAAGGCGCCGACGCTGTCGTAGGTGCCCCACTTGGTGGTGTCCAGGGCGGAGCCGTTGAACTCGTCGCCACCGACCGGCTTCCAGTTGGCGGCGATCTCCGCGGGCGTCTGCCCGGCCGCGGCCGCACCGGTGGCCGTGCGACCCCGCCGGGGCGGCGTTGCGGTGGCCGGTTTGGGCTTGGCCTTCACGGTGGTGGTGGGCGCCACCGTGGGGGTGGGCGGGATCGTGGTGGGGGGTGCGGCCGGCTCCGGCAACGCCTGCAACAGGTCCGGGGGCGGACCGGCGGTGGTGGAATCGGGTGAGGCCGCGCAACCGGCCAGCGCCACCACCACCGCCGTGCAGGCGATCACCACGCGGGCACGGGACGAGACGCGGAACACGAACCCTCCTCGACCACGCCGATGGGGGAATGCAGGGAGCGACGGCGTGCGGCGCTGAGGCTACCGGCGGTCCGGTCGACACTCCCAGGACCCACCCGAAAGCGTGCCCAGATCGTCCTTTATGGTCACGTTCCGTCGCGAAGATCACGGTTCCGGCACCTGTCGCCCCGATCCGTTGACCGGACAGCCGGAACGGACCGGGCACCGGTCGCAGTCGGGCCCGACCCGCGCGACGAACTGCGACCCCGAGGTCTCCCGGGCGCTCGTGCGCACCACCTGCTCCCAGTGGGCCACGCCGTCGGCGTCGAGCGGGGGCTGGACGGGCTCCTTCGCCTCGCCGCCCGCACGCTGGTCGGCCACGTAGACCAGCCGGGCCCCACCCGGACCGGCGGCCTGGTCGACCAGCTCGCCGAACGCTCCGAGCGCGGCCGCGAGCTGGTAGACCGCGAGCTGCGGGTGCTCGGCCGCCGTCCGTGCGCTGACCGCCGTCTTGCCCGTCTTCACGTCGATGACGACCGGGCGGCCCTCGGGGTCGATCTCCAGCCGGTCGACGCGGCCACGCAGCCTCAGCGGAGCCCCGCGCGGCACGTCGGTGGGCGGGAGGTCGAGCTGCATCGGCTGCTCCACCGCGACGAGCCGCAGGCCGGCCTCGCGGCTGGAACGCACCCACGCGTCGAACGCCGCCAGCATGCCGCGCACCCGGGCCAGCTCGCGGCGGGAGAACCACGGCGCACCGGCGTCGAGCCGGGCCCACGCCTGCGCGAGGGCGCCCTCCAGCTCACCCGGCTCGGCGCCCCCCGCTCCGGCCTGCACCAGCGCGTGCACCAGCGACCCCGTGACGGCGGCCAGCGCCCCGACGTCGCCGCCGCCGTGGCGCTCCAGCACCCAGCGCAGCGGGCACCGCATGATCTTCTCGATGTCGGACGGCGACACGGGCACGATCTCGCCCTCGGCGCGCAGCGGGGCGTCGCTGGACACCGGATCGAGGCCGTACCAGTCGGCCGGCCGCGCGCCCGGTACACCGGCCTCGGCGAGCCGCGCCAGTTGGACCGCCGCCCGGTGCCGTCGTTCCCCCGACGATCCGGGGTCGCACACCGCCCGCCGCAGCTCCCCCACCAGCTCGGCGAGCACGAGCGCCCGGCCGGGCCGGTGGACGGGCCGGTCGGCCTGGCCCGCGGGCACGGGGTCGAGCTCGTCGAGGAAGCGGGAGGGCTGCTCGTCGTCATCCTGGACGCCGCTCACCAGCAGCGTGTGCCGCGCCCGGGTGCACGCGACGTAGAACAGCCGCCGCTCCTCGGCCAGCAACGGCGCCACCCGCGACACCGTGCCGCTGGGCTCGGCCACCCCGGCGACGAGGTCGACGAGCCGCTCGTTGCCCAGCAGGCTGCCGCGCTGCCGCAGATCGGGCCACGTGCCCTCCTGCACCGCCGGCACCGCCACGACGTCCCACTCGCGGCCGCGCGCGGCGTGGGCGGTGAGCAGCGCGACCGCCTCGCCCTGCGGAGCGCGCGACGCCAGCGAGTCGGCCGGCAGCTGCTGCTCGGCCAGGTACTCGGTGAACCCGGCGACGGCGGCCCCGGGCAGCCGGTCGGTGTGCCGCGCGGCCGCGTCGAAGAGGGCGAGCACGGCGTCGAGGTCACGGTCGGCGGCCGCCCCGACCGGGCCGCCGCGCGCGCTCGCCTCGCTCCAGCGCCGCCCCAGCCCGCAGGCCTGCCAGACCCGCCAGAGCACTTCCTCGGCTCCTTCCCCCTCGCGGACCGCGTCGCCCGCCGTGGCCAGCAGCGCGCCCACCCGGCGCAGCGGCGCCGTCTCCTGCGGGGGCAGGGTGGCCAGCGGGTCGGGATGGCCGAGCGCGGCCGCCCGGAGGGCCTCGACCAGCAACGGGTCGCTGCTGACGCGTTCGGCGTCGATGCCGGGGGCCACCTCCGGCACCTGGTAGTGACCAGCCGGTGCCCCCTCCGGCGCCGGCCTGCGAACGGCACGCGCCTCCTCCGAGGCCTGCGCATGGAGACGCAGCAACCCGCGGCGCAGGCGGCGCAGCCGCATCGGGTCGGCCGAGCCCAGGGGCGAGGTGAGCAGGGCCGTGGCCGCGTCGGCGTCCAGGAGATCGGGCCGCGTGGCGTAGCGCAGCACCATCAGCAGCGGCACGACGGCGGGCTGGCGGGCCAGCGGCAGCTCGTCGGTGGGCGCCGCGATCGGCACGCCCGCGGCGAGCAGCGCCCGGCGCAGCGTGGGCATCGAGCGCCGGGTGGACCGCGCCAGCACCGCCATCCGCGACCACGGCACCCCGTCGGTGAGGTGGGCGCGGCGGAGCTGGTCGGCGACCCATCCGGCCTCCTGCGCCGCCGAGGTGAACACCCGGACGGCCACGACGCCGTCCGGGCCGTCGGTTCCGCCGGTGCGGGTACGCCCCTCGCCCGCCCCCGGGAGCCGCGCCGCCAGCCGAACCCCGGCCGCACGCACGGCGGGTGCGCCGCGGTGGTCGACCGTGAGCACCACCGTCTCGGCCTCGACGGCGCGCAGGCCCTGCGGATCGGCGCCCCGGAAGTTGAGCACCGCCTGGTCGGGATCGCCGGCGAGCAGCACCGTCTGCGCGGTGGAACCCAGCGCCCGGACGAGCTCCATCTGCTGCGGGTCGAGATCCTGCGCGTCGTCGACGACGAGGTGGCGCACGCGTTCGCGCTCGGCGGCCAGCAGATCCGCGTCGGAGGCGAGCGCGTCGAGCGCGGCCGCCACCAGCTCGGCGGCGTCCAGGGCGGGCGCGGTGGCCTGCGGGGCACCCCGGCCCGCGGCGCCCCGCAGCAGGTTGACCTGCTCGTAGGTGCGGAAGAACCGCCCCGCCGCCACCCAGGCCGGCACGTCGTGGCGGCGCCCCAGGTCGTGCAGCTCCTCGGGACCCAGGCCGCGCTCGGCCGCACGCAGCAGCAGCTCGCGCAGCTCCGCGGCGAAGCCGGGCAGCCCCAGCGCCGGGCGCAGCGCGTCGTTCCAGCCCGAGTCCGGGGCGTCGCCGTCGAGCTCGCCGCCCAGCAGGTCGCGCACCACGGCGTCCTGCTCCGCGCTGGCCAGCAACCGCGGCGGCGGATCCCCGTGCAGCGCGGCGTAGAGCCGCAGCACCCCGAACGCGTACGAGTGGACGGTGCGCACGAGCGGCTCGCGCGAGGTCTGCCCGTCGCCGGGCTCGGTGAGCCGCTCCCGCAGCTCGGCCGCCGCGCGTCGGCTGCCGACCAGCACCAGCGTGCGCGACGGATCCCCACCCGCCCGCACCCGCGCCGCGACGGCGGCCAGCAGCAGCGTGGTCTTGCCGGTGCCGGGCCCGCCCACCACCCGCAGCGGCCCGGCGGTGTGCGCGAGCACGCGCCGGGCCGCGGCGTCCCAGACGGGCTCCGGCCCGGCCTCGCGCGCCCGCCGGACGAGGCCGGGCGCGAGCGGGCGGGAGGAGGTGGTCACCCCGCTGACGGTCATGGGACGATGCAACCACGGGGCACCGACACTATCGGGGCAGGGCTATCTCGCAGACGTGCACGGCCACGCTCAGCACCGGCACGGCGGTGCGGGCGGCGACGGCGTCGACCACCGCCCGCTGCACCGCGGCCGCGACCTGCCCGGCCGGGATCGTGCCGTCGGTGGCCAGCGTGACGTCCACCAGCGCCACCCCGTCCTGCATCTCCACCTCCACCCCGGCCACGTCGGGGTAGGCCTCGCCGGTGGCGCGCTCCCACAGCTCGTGGCTGAGCTGCTGCACCAGGCCCCACAGGCCGGGCTGCAGCCGTTCGACGCCGGGGGTGGCGCGGGCGGCGCCGGCGGCGGCCGACGCGACGTGGACGTCGGCGACCTCACCGAGATTCTCCAGAGGCGTCGTCACAGCTCCTCCTCCGGCCACACGTCGACGATCGTCAGGTCCACGCGGTGCGCGTGCAGGCCGACCTGGCCGGCCAGCGCGGCGGCGAGCCGCCCGCGCACCTCGCCCAGCAGCCCCTCGGCGGGGCCGCTGCCGTAGCGCAGCGACAACGTCATGGCCACGGCGATGGTTCCGGCGCTCCCCGGCTCGACGGTGATGTGGCAGCTGCGGGCCCACACACCCTCCACCGAGTCCGCGGCGAAGCGCAGGACCGCCGCCACGGCCACCTCGGAGACGTCCGCCGGTCCGAGCTCGGCCCCCTCCAGCGCCAGCACGTCACCGCGCCGGGCCTCGGCCCGGACGGCCTGCATGATCCGGCCGAGCAGGGTGGGGGGTGGTTCGGAGGGATCCGCGACGAGCGCCGCGGTGGCCTCCATCAGGTTCTCGAGGCTGCGCCGCGCGGTGGCGCAGTGCTCGCAGGTTCGGGAATGGTCGTCGGTCCGGCCGGCGTCGAGGTCGTCGACGACGTCCTCCACCCACCGTCCGCAGGGAAGCGGGTGACCGTCGATCCGGCTGTTCCCATGGGTCCCTCTGGTCACCGCCACGGTTGCATCATCTCCGCCAGTTGCACACGCGCCCGGGCGAGCCGCCCGCGCACGGATTGGGGGGTCGTGTCGACGAGATCGGCGATCTCGTCGTAGCTGCGGCCGTGGATCTCCCGCAGGAGCCACACCGCCCGCTGTTTCGCCGGCAGCCGCCCCAGTGCGGCCGCCAGTGCCTGCATCTGTTCGTTCGACTCGGCCGAGCGCTCCGGATCGTCCGACGCATCGTGCGACGGCGTGGTCGCCTCGTCCACCTCGGCCGTGGGCTTGCGCGACCGCAGGACGTTGAGACAGCGGTTGGTGGCCGTCTTGTAGAGCCATCCGACGACGGCGACGTCCTCCCGCAGTTCGGGCAGCCGTCGCCACAGGGTCAGGAAGACCTCCTGCGTGACGTCCTCGGCGTCGCCCGAGCTGCCGGTCATCCGCCAGGCGAGCTGGTAGATCCGCCGTTGGTACCGCCCGACCAGTGCCTCGAACGCGCGCAGGTCGCCCTCGCGGGCCCGGCCGACGAGTGTGGCGTCGTCCCACCCGCCGTCCGACGGTGCGGCCTCGGCCACCGCGGAGCCTGTCACCACCTCTAGCTCCCTTCCTCCACAAACGCCCGGACAACTCGACTGCTCTGACACAGGGGAGACACGCGCCGACCACGATCCTCACGGTGGGCCACGTCACTGTGGCACGGCGTGAGGAACGTGGCGTCCCGGTGTCGTCACCGGTGTTCCCGCAACGAGGAACGGACCGTCCACGGAGGAGTAGACATGGCCACGCCGCTCGCCACCCCGCAGGGCACCACCCAGATCGCCGACATCGTCGTCTCGAAGATCGCCGGGCTCGCCGCGCGGGAGGTGCCCGGCGTCCACGCCCTCGGCGGCGCCGCCGCCCGCGCCTTCGGCGCCCTGCGCGAGCGCATCCCCGGTGCCACCACCAACGCCGGCCAGGGTGTCGGCGTCGAGGTCGGCGAGAAGCAGGCCGCCGTGGACCTCGAGCTCGTCGTCTCCTACGGCGCGTCCGTCGTCGAGGTGGCGAAGGCCGTGCGCCGCAACGTGATCGGTGCCCTGGAGCGCATGACCGGCCTCGAGGTCGTCGAGGTCGACATCAACGTCAGCGACGTGCACCTGCCGTCCGACGACAAGGACGAGGACGTCCCGGCCCTGCCCGCGGCCGCCCCGCGCGTGTCGTGACGACCGCGCTCACCCCGACCGGCGCCTCGGTCAGCCTGAGCCCGAACCACCCCGCGAGCGCCTACGGCGGCTTCGGCGCGTTCGTCCTGCCCGGGCTCGACCCGTCGGCGCCCTGATGCCCTCGACCTCGACGACCGGCCACCCCCGCTGCTGCTGCGCGTCGACGCGGCCCGGTCCACTGCCCCGCGGGGCCCGGTGGCTGGCACGATCACGGGCGTGAGTGTGCTCAACGTCGACCTCTACGGGCCCGTGGACGGTCCGCCCGTCCTGGCCCTGCACGGCGGCACCGGGCACTGCCTCCGGTGGCGCCCGCCGGCCGCTGGGCTCCCGGATGTCCGGCTCGTCACCGTCGATCTGCGGGGGCACGGCCGCTCGCCGTCCCGGCCCGCGATCCCCCCGCCCGCCGACCTCCCCACCCTGCTGCCGACAGCCACGAAGGAGGCCTACGTCCACCCGGACTGGGTGGCGCACCTCGGCCCGCTCACGACCGTCCAGGAGTCCGACACGGGCCACGTGGTCTACCTGGAACGCGCGGCCGAGGTGGCGACGGCGATCCGGGCCTTCCCGTGGTGAAGATGGACGACGCCGCCGTCGAGCGGGTGCGCGAGGTCGTCCGCTCGATCCCGCCGGGCGAGACGTCCACCTACGGGGAGGTCGCCGCCCGCGCGGGCATGCCGGGGCGGGCGCGGATGGTGGGCCGGATCCTGGCCGAGGACGGCCACGACATCCCCTGGCACCGCGTCCTGCGCGCCGACGGCACCTGCGCGAAGCACGTGGCACAGGAACAGGCCGCACGCCTGCGCACCGAAGGCATCCTGCTGGTGGACGGTCGCCTCCCCCGCCGCCCCTGACCTCGCAGCCCGTGTGGCGTCCTCGCAGCGCGCCGGCGGGCTGCGAGGAGACCGACGAGCTGCGACGTCAGGCCGTGCGCACCGCGGCCGACAGCGCCGCCTGGTAGCGGGCGGCCACCAGCTCGATCACCGCGTCGTGGTCGGAGATGGGCGCCCCGACCAGGTCGGCGCCGCACGCGTCGAGCTGGCGTTGGAACAGCCCGGGCGCCAGCAGCCACGAGGCCACGGCCACGCGCTTCGCCCCGCCCTCGCGCAGCGACGCGACGGCCTCGCCGACCCGCGGCCCGCCCGTCGCGATCGTGGCCAGGGTGACCGGCGCGCCGAGCAGCCGGCCCAGCCGGCGGGCGGCGGTGGCCCCGTCGGCCTGCGCGTGCGGGTCGCTCGACCCGGCGACGGCCAGCACCACGGCGTCGCCGTCCCGTAGCCCGGCGGCGCGCAGCCGGTCGGCCGCGGCGGCGACCAGCGCCGGATCGGGGCCGAACGTGTCGGCCAGCACCACGTCGGAGCGACCGGTGCCGCCCAGCTGCGCCGGGACGTCCACCCGGACGTGGTAGCCCGCGGCCAGGAACATCGGGACGGCCACGCACGGGCCGGGGAGCTCCGCGAGGGCGTCGGCCGGGGTGGGGTGCCGGACGTCGACGTAGCAGGCCCCGACCCGCACCCCCAGCGCCTCGCGGGCCCGCTGGGCGACGAGCTCGGTGACCACGGCCCCCTCGGGCGCGCGGGTGCCGTGGGCGACGAGCAGCAGGCTGGGCACAGTGTTCATCGACCGGCCCTGACAAGCAGGTCGGTCACCGGCTGTCCCCGTGCAGGCAGTGCCCCCCGACCGGGGCCGGGCCCGCGGCGGGGTCGAGCGCGAGCCGGTAGCCGCGCTTCACGACGGTCTGCACGAGCCGGGATTCTCCCAGGGCCGAGCGCAGGCGCGTCATCGCCGTCTCCACCGCGTGCTCGTCGTTGCTGGTGCCGGGCAGCGCACGCAGCAGCTCGGCGCGGGTGACCACCCGCCCGGGCCGCCGGGCCAGCACCCGCAGCAGCGCCATCCCGGCGGGTGGCACCGGGCGCAGCACCCCGTCGACGAGCACGGCGTGCCCGCGCAGCTCCAGCCAGTGGCCGGCCACCGGGAGCCGCCGGGCCCGCGCGGGCATCTCGGACTCCAGCTTGCGCACCATGGCCCCGAGCCGGGAGCGCTCGGGCTGCACGGTGGGGATGTCGAGCGCTTCCAGCGGTGCGGCGGTGACGGGCCCGACGCACAGCGCCAGCACCGGGCCGCACATCGCCGCGACGAGCTCGTCGCGCAGGCCGCGCTCGGCGGCCCGGGCCAGCAGGCTCGCGGCGGCGGGGGCGCTGGTGAACGCGAGCACGTCGACGCAGCCGCCGAGCACGGTGTCGGTGAGGCGGTCGAGCGGCCCGATGTCGACGGGCGGGGCCCAGCGGTAGACCGGCACCTCGATCACCTCGGCGCCCGCCACCTGCAACGCCTCGACGACGTCGGGCAGCGGCTCGCCGTGCAGCTGCACCGCGATGCGGGAGCCCTCGACGCCGGCGGCGAGCAGGTAGTCGAGCACCTCGGCCGAGGACTCCGACGGCGGTGACCACGCGTCCACCAGCCCGGACGCGCGGATCGCGCCGCGTGCCTTCGGGCCGCGGGCGATCAGCTTCCCCGAGCCCAGGGCGGCCAGCAGGTCCTCACCGATGCCCCACCCGTCGGCGGCCTCCACCCAGCCGCGGAAACCGATGCCGGTGGTGGCCACGGTGATGTCCGGGGGCTGGGCGATGAGGCCGCGGGTGGCGGCGAGCAGGTCGGTGTCGTCGGCCAGCGCGACGATGCGCAGCGCGGGCCCGTGCAGCACGGCCGCGCCGCGGCGCTCCATCATCGTGCCGAGCTCCTCGGCCCGGCGCGCGGCGGTGACGCCGACGGTGAACCCCGCGAGGGGTGGGACGGCGGTCGTGGTGGTGGCGGCGTCAGTGGTGGTCACGGCAGTCGTCACGGTATCCCGATCTGGACGCGGCCGTCCGTGATGCGCACCGCATACACGGTGACGCTCACCCCGTCGGCGTCGAGACAGCGGCCGTCCAGCAGGCTGAACGACTCCTTGTAGACGGGCGACGCGACGGTGGGCACCCCGCCCCTGTCGCCGACGATGCCGCGCGAGAGCACCGCGGCCCCGGAGATCGGGTCGATGTTGTCCACGGCGTGCAGCCCGCCGTCGTGGGTGCGGAAGATCGCGACCTGCCGCCCGTCCACGAGCGCGGCGGCCCCGCGTTCGGGCAGCAGCCGCGCGAGGTCGCAGACGTCGTGCCAGCGCAGATCCGGGACGACGGTGGTCATCGGTCGGCCCCGGCCGGGTCGTGCGCGGTTATCGGTGCCCCGGCACCGATAACCGCGCACGGGCGGCGGAGCCGCAGCTCTGTGGGCTGGCGCACTCCCGGCGCAGGCAGGGGCACCGGCTGGCCGCGCTCCCTGACCACCTCGATCGTCGCGTCGGGGGTGTCCGGTGCGTTGACGAACGACACGAACCGCGCCAGCTTCTCCTCGTCCTCCAGCACCCCGCGCCACTCGTCGGCGTAGCTGCCGACGTGCTTCTCCATGGCCGCCTCCAGGTCCGCGCAGATGCCCAGGGAGTCCTCGACGACGACGGCGCGCAGGTGCTCGAGCCCGCCCTCGAGCGACTCGATCCACGACGCCGTGCGCTGCAGCCGGTCGGCGGTGCGGATGTAGAACATGAGGAACCGGTCGATGATCGTCACGAGCTGCTCGGTGTCGAGGTCGGACGCGAGCAGCTCCGCGTGGCGCGGGGTGAACCCGCCGTTGCCGCCGACGTAGAGGTTCCAGCCCTGCTCGGTGGCGATGATGCCGAAGTCCTTGCTGCGCGCCTCCGCGCACTCGCGCGCGCAGCCCGAGACGCCGGACTTGAACTTGTGCGGCGCCCGCAGGCCCCGGTAGCGCAGCTCCAGCGCGACGGCGAGCCCCACGGAGTCCTGCACGCCGTAGCGGCACCACGTGGTGCCCACGCAGGACTTGACCGTGCGCAGCGCCTTGCCGTAGGCGTGCCCGGACTCGAACCCGGCGTCGACGAGCCGCCGCCAGATCGCGGGGAGCTGCTCCACGCGGGCGCCGAACATGTCGATGCGCTGACCGCCGGTGATCTTCGTGTAGAGCCCGAAGTCGCGGGCCACCTCGCCGATCGTGATCAGCTGGGCCGGGCTCACCTCGCCGCCGGGCAGCCGCGGCACCACCGAGTAGGTGCCGTTGCGCTGCAGGTTGGCGAGGAAGTGGTCGTTGGTGTCCTGCAGGGCGGCCTGCTCGCCGTCGTGGACGTGGCCGGTCCCGAGCGAGGCCAGGATCGACGCGATGGCGGGCTTGCATATGTCGCAGCCCCGCCCGCGGCCGAAGCGGTCGACGAGCTCGGAGAACGTCCGGATCCCGGTGCCCGCCACCACCTCGAACAGCTCGGCGCGGCTCTGCCCGAAGTGCTCGCACAGGGCCTTCGAGACCTCGACGCCCTCGGTGGCGAGAACCTTCTTCAGCAGGGGGACGCAGGATCCGCAGCTGGTGCCGGCCCGGGTGCAGGCCTTCAGCGCGGGAACATCGTGCGCCCCGCCGGCGATCGCCGAGGTGATCGCGCCCTTGGTGACCGCGTTGCAGGAGCAGATCTGCGCCGAGTCGGGCAGGGCGTCGGCCCCCAGCTCCACGCCTCCGGGCGCGATCATCGCCGCGGGGTCGGCGGGCAGCGGGGAACCGACGAGCGGGCGCAGCGACGCGAATCTCGACGCATCGCCGACCAGCACCCCGCCGAGCAGCGTCCGCGCCCCATCGACGAGCTCTCCGCTGTCGCTCCGAGCAGGTCCGCTGACCACGAGCTTCGAGTACGTGCCCGCCACGGGGTCGTCGACCACCACCTCCAGCGCACCCGGCGTGGCGGCCTGGGCGTCACCGAAGCTGGCCACGTCGACGCCGAGCATCTTGAGCTGCGTGGACATGTCCAGCTCGGCCGGCGTCATCGTGGCCTGACCGCCGAGCAGCCGGTCGGCCACGACCTCCGCCATCGCGTAGCCCGGCGCGACCAGCCCGTACGTGCGCCCCTCCAGCGCGGCGACCTCACCGATCGCCCACACGTCCTCGTCGGAGGTGCGGCAGCGGTTGTCCACGAGCACCCCGCCGCGCTCGCCCAGCGCCAGCCCGGCCGCGCGGGCCAGTGCGTCGGCGGGCCGGATGCCGGCGGAGAACACGACGAGGTCGGCGTCGAGCTCGACGCCGTCGGAGAGGGTGGCCGTGAGCCGGCCGCGGTCGGGCGCGACCGCGGTCACCGACACCCCGCACCGCACCGCCAGGTCCGACGACTCGACGAGCCGCCGCAGCAGCGCCCCGCCGCCCTCGTCGACCTGCACGGGCATGAGCCGCGGCGCGATCTCCACCACCTGCGGCGAGAGCCCGAGCCGCCGCAGCGCCCGCGCCGCCTCCAGCCCGAGCAGCCCGCCCCCGACGACGACGGCCGAGCGACGTCCGGGACCTGGTCGGGCCACGGCGGCCTCCGCGGCCGCGGTGATGGCGTCGAGGTCGTCGAGGGTGCGGTAGACGAAGCAGCCGGGCAGGTCCCTTCCCGGCACCGGCGGCACGAACGGCACCGAGCCGGTGGCCAGCACCAACGCGTCGTAGGACAGCGTGCGCCCTGACGCGGTGCGCACCCGCCGGGCGGCCCGGTCGATCGCGACGGCGGGGTCGCCCAGGTGCAGCTGCACCCCCAGCTCGGGCAGCGTCAGCTCGTCGGCCGTCGTGCCGTCGACGTAGGACGAGAGCGCCACCCGGTCGTAGGCCGGGCGCGTCTCCTCCCCGAGGACGGTGACGTGCCACTCGCGCCGGGTGTCCCGCTCCCGCAGCGCCTGGACGAGCCGGTGCCCGACCATCCCGTTGCCGATGACGACGAGCTGTCTGTTCACGCGAGCGACGGTAGGCAGACGGGATTACGGACGGACGGCCCACCGTGACACCGACGTAACGCAGCCCGCACATCGCCGGGCCACCAGCGTGAGCCCCCCACGACGAGCCGCTTCGTGACCCTGCGTCACCGCGTTGTGCGAGCCGGAAATTTGCGATCGCGAACGGTCAGACGCCGACGAGGGCCTTGCGCGGGTGGGTGTGCTCGGCCTCGGCCGGCAGCGGCCGCAGGTAGACCACGTAGGTGACCACGATGCACACGACGTAGAACGCGAGGAACGACCAGAACGCCGGGTCACCGCTCTTCGCCGTGAGGAACGACTGGCGGAGGGCCAGGTTGATCAGCAGCCCGCCCAGCGCCCCGACGGCCCCGGCGATGCCGATCACCGCACCGGAGATGCGCCGGGCCCGGCCCAGCTCCGTGGTCTCGTTCTCGCCCAGCGCGATCGCCGACCGCGCCCTGCCCCGGAAGATCGCCGGGATCATCTTGTACGTCGAGCCGTTGCCGATGCCGGTGAGCACGAACAGGATCACGAAACCGGTGGTGAACAGCGCCAACGACTTCATCCCCGACGCCGCGATGATGATCAGCGTGGCCACGGCCATCGCCACGAAGTTCCAGAACGTCACCCGCGCGCCGCCGATCCGGTCGGCGAGCCGCCCTCCCACCGGGCGGATCAGCGAGCCCAGCAGCGGCCCGATGAACGTGACGGCGGCGGCCTGCAACGGGGTGCGGCCGAACTGGTTCTGCAGCACCAGCCCGAATGCGAAGCCGTAGCCGATGAACGAGCCGAACGTGCCGATGTAGAGGAACGACATCACCCAGGTCTGGCCCTGCCGGAGCGCCTCGGTGAACGAGCCGGTGTCGTTGCGGACCGCGGAGATGTTGTCCATGTACACCGCCGCCAGCACGGCGGCGATCACGATCAGCGGGATGTAGACGCCCAGCAGGATCCGCGGCGCGCCCGTGCCGGCCGTCGAGATGACGAGCAGCCCGATCAGCTGGATCACCGGCACGCCCAGGTTGCCACCGCCTGCGTTGAGCCCCAGCGCCCAGCCCTTGCGACGCTCCGGGAAGAACGTGTTGATGTTGGTCATCGACGAGGCGAAGTTCCCGCCGCCGACCCCACCGATGGCCGCCACGAGCAGGAACGTCGTGTACGAGGTGCCCGGGTGCATGACGATCGCGGCGAGGATCGTCGGGACCAGGAGCATCAGCGCCGAGACGATCGTCCAGTTGCGGCCGCCGAACCGGGCCACCGCGAACGAGTAGGGCAGCCGCAGAAACCCGCCCACCAGCGTGGGCACCCCGACCAGGAAGAACTTGTCAGCTGCGCTGAACCCGTAGTCGTTGCCCATGAACAGCACGAGCACCGACCACAGCGACCAGATCGAGAACCCGATGTGCTCGCTGAGGATGGAGAACCACAGGTTCCGGTTGGCGATCCTCGCGCCGGTCCGCTCCCAGAACGTGGTGTCCTCCGGGTTCCAGTTCTCGATCCAGCGGCCGCGCAGGAACGACCGGCCGTTCCCGGTCTCTACGTCCGTGGTGGTCACTGGCGTCCTCCTGCGTTCGTCTCCGATGTCGGAGGGGGACGCTAGGCAGGGGCCGTTACCGGTTGGTCGGATCTGTGTGACGGCGGAGCAAAAGCGTGCTCACCGGTGGGGGCACCGCATGTGAGATCTACAGCTGGGCGCTGACCAGGCCCGCCGCGCGTTCCAGACCCGCGAGCGTGGACGCCGAGGCCTCGGGGTGCTGGGCGTGCAGGGCGAGCCGGTGCAGCACGGCGCGCAGGAGCATCTGGGGCCACTCGTCGAGGTGCGACCACCGCTGGATCATCGCGTCGTCGGCCCCGCCCCAGGCCAGGGCGTCGACCACCACCACGGCGGCCGCCCACTCCTTGGGCCGCCAGCACGGCACGAGGTCGATCAGCGCCGGCACGCCCTCGTCGTCGAACAGGACGGCGCCGAACAGCTCCGGGTGCACCACCTGCGCCGCGACGCGGACGGGGGTGCGGTAGGCCGCGAGCTGCCAGTACAGGTCGCCACCCGCCGACGGCTTCAGGCTGAGCTTGCGCTCCCCGAACGCGCCGGCGGCCGAGCGGGTCAGCATGTCGTCGCGGTCGTCGAGGACCCGCGGACGCTGGACGTGCGCGGTGGCCGCGTGCAGACGCATCCCGGCCTCCACCACGGCGTCGTAGCGCGGCTCGAGCGTGCCCGGCACGAACCGGCTGGCCGCCCACCCCGCCACGATCCAGCGGCCGTCCGACGACCGCACCGGCCGGGCGAGCCGCAGGCCGTCGACCTCCAGCCCGTCCAGGACACCCGCGGACCAGGCCGCCACGGCGTTGTCGGAGACCGGACGGATCAGCACGTCACCGCAGTGCCACGCCCGGCGCCCCGCCCACACCACGGGCCGTGGTTCCAGGTCCTTGACGCCGAAGGCCGTGCGGACGTGCGGCGGGAGCGCGGTGCCTGCCTCGCCGGCGGGCAGACGGACGGGAGCAGCGGTCACCCCCGGGACGCTACCTGCGCCCGCCGCCCGATCGGGTCTGCCACGCGGGACGAAGGGTCGTGGGCTCCGGAGTCAGTTGGACCGGTCGGAGCCTGCGGAGTAGTCCGTGGAGCTGCCGGAGCCGGACCAGTCGGACGAGCTGCGCGAACCGGAACCGGACGAGTCGGAGCTCGCCGAACCCGAGCCGGACGAGCTGTCCGAGCTCCACGAGCCGCCCGGGTCGGAGATGCCACCCGAGCTCGACGAGCCACCCGAGCCGGACGACGTGCCGGATCCCGACCTGCTCGACGTGCCCGAGCCCGACGAGCCCGAGCCGGACTTGTCCGAACTCGACGTACCCGAGCCCGACGTGCTCGAGCGCGACGTGTTCGAGCCCGACGTGCTCGACTGGCTCGACGTGCTCGGCTGGCTCGACGTGCCGGAACTCGACGAGCTCGAGTACGCCGTGCCACCCGACGATGTCCTCGAGGATCCGTCGCCGCTCGAGGAGCTGCGGGAGCTCTGCTCATGCGTGGAGCCGGAGTCGTCCACCACCGTCGTCGTCAGGTGGGTCGGCGTCTTGCGTGACGAGGACTGCGAGCCCGAGGATGGGGAGCCCGAGGACTTCACGGTCGTCGTCGACGCACCCGCCTGCTCCGCGTACTGGGTCGCCGCCTGCCGCAGCGCCGACTCCATCGCGGGGGCGGCTGCCTCCCCGCCCGGGACGGAGCTGACGATGGCCATCGCCATCTCGGCGCCGGGCATCGACCCGGCGAGATCGCCACCGGTGCGCGCGGGCGTCGCCGCCGGGGCGCTCCTGGCGGGCGCGCTCCTCGGGGTCGGCGACCGCCCGGCCCCGTCGTCCGCAGCGGGCTTCGCCGCCGCGCTCTGCTCCGGCTTGTTCTCCTTCTGGGAGCTCTTCTTCGGGGAGCTCTCCTTCGGGGTGCTCTCCTTCTGGCCCTTCCCGCCGCCGACCAGCCCATCGACGGCACCACCCAGGGTGTCGACGGCCTTCCCGACCGGTCCCTTCGGCTGCTCGGCGGGCTTGTCCGCAGCAGGCTTGTCGGCGGCAGCCTTGTCCGCGGCTGCCGGCTTCGTCTCCTGCTTTCCGGCGCCCAGCACGCCGCCGACGGTGTCGGCGACCTTCCCGACCGGGCCCCGGGACCGATCACCGGTGTTCGGGTCCGGCTTCCCGCCGCCCAGCGCCCCGTCCACCGTGTCGACGACCCCGCCGACCGGCCCCTTCGGTGCCGCCGCAGGCCGCGGCTCGGACCGGCGCTCGGCCGACTCGTCGCGGGGACCACGTGGGTCGGGCGGCGCGCTCGTGGTGGTGGCCTGGCGCTCCTGGCCCTGCTCCCCCTCGCGGCCGCTGGCCAGCACCTCGGGACGGCGCGGGCCGGGCGTCGGCGACGTCGGCCGTCCACCGTCGCGCCCACCGTTGTGGATGACGTCCAGCACCTTCTCGCTGACGACGGTGGTCTGCTGGCCGTCGTCGGGCAGCGGCGCTCTGGCCGCCTTCTCGACGTTGCCCTCGATGCCCGCCAGCTCCAGCTTCTTCGCGTCGCGCTGGCGGATCCGCAGGTCACGCTGTTCCTGCAGGGCGGCGAGCGCGGACGCCTCGTCGGGCGAGGTGACGGCGCCCGTGGTGGGAGCGTCCTTCAACGCCTTCTCGACCGCATCGAGGTTCTGCTCGGACAGCTCCAGGTCGGCCTTCGTACGGGCGAGCGCCCGGTAGGTGTCGAGCTGCGACTGCAGGGCCGCCTTGCGCCGTTCCAGCAGCGCCTTGCGGTCCATCAGCTCGGCGACCGCGGCGGGCGTGCCCACCGTGGCGTGCTCCGGCATGGCGTTCCACGCGGCCTCGGTCTGCGCGATGGTGTCGAGCTGCCTGTCGACCGAGGTCAGCGTGACCTGGGCCCGGGCCGCCCAGCCGTCGGAGGACTCGCCCTGCGGCGTCTGCGCGACGGGCCCGGCGACCTCGGTGGACTGCGACGACGTGACGGCGTAGCCGCCCGCGAGGATCCCCGCCGCGCCGATCACGGCGATGGCGCGGCGGCGGCGCGGGAGGCGGTCACCGAGCCGGGCCGCGAGGCCGCGACCCGCCGGCGACACCGCGCGCGGAGCCGGCACCCGGACGGTCCGCTCGGGTTCGGCGTGCGCCGCCGAGGGCCGCACGAGGACGGGTTCGGGGTCGGGCTCCCGCAGCCAGGGGAGGGTCTCGGCGAGCCGCTCCTGCTGGTCGGGCTGCATCGACGCCCGGCGGGCGTGCCGGGCCGCGGCGCGATGGGCGGCCGTGCAGTAGCGGCGTGCGGGACGCCCCGGGATGTCGTCGATCGGTACGTCGCAGCCAGGCAGCGCGCATCGCCGTACGTAGTCGTCCACCTGTGCGACCCCCCTGACGGGTGACCCGTCTTGATCTTCCGGGAGGGGAACGGTACCCGCGTCCACGGGAGGTTGTCACTGCTCCAATTGGACCGATACCCCTGGTCAGCGTCACGCTGCGTGCTGTTCGGAAGATCTTGTGACGGACCGTGAGCGGCGGCGGGACGACATGAGGATGGCGTGACGGACGAACGGCACTCCCGTCGCAACCGGGCGACGGGAGTGCCGTTCATCGGGTGGTTCGGTGGGGGGTCAGTAGGTGGGGAGGCTCTTGTCCACCTGGTTCGCCCACGCCAGCACGCCGCCCTGCACGTGCACCGCGTCCTTGAAGCCGGCCTTGTGCAGCGCCGCCAGGGCGTCGGCGCTCCGCGCGCCGGACTTGCAGTGCAGCACCACCGGCCTGTCCTGCGGGATCTCCGAGAGCGCCTCGCCCGAGAGGATGCGGTCCTTCGGGATCAGCACCGAGCCCGGGATCTTGACGATCTCGTACTCGTGGGGCTCGCGGACGTCGATCAGGGCGAAGTCCTTGCCCGAGTCGATCATGTCCTTGAGCTCGACGGCCGTGATGGTGTGGCCGGCGGCGGCGTCCTGCGCCTCGTCGGACACCACGCCGCAGAACGCCTCGTAGTCGATCAGCTCGGTGATCTTCGTGGCCTCGGGGTCCTTCCGCAGCCTGATCGTGCGGTAGGTCATGTCGAGCGCGTCGTAGACCATCAGGCGGCCGAGCAGCGTCTCGCCGATGCCGGTGATCAGCTTGATGGCCTCGTTGACCATGATCGAGCCGATCGACGCGCACAGCACGCCCAGCACGCCGCCCTCGGCGCAGGACGGCACCATGCCGGCGGGCGGAGCCTCGGGGTAGAGGTCGCGGTAGTTGAGGCCCTGGCCGTTGGGCGCGTCCTCCCAGAACACCGACGCCTGGCCCTCGAACCGGTAGATCGAGCCCCACACGTACGGCTTGCCCAGCAGGACGGCGGCGTCGTTCACCAGGTAGCGCGTGGCGAAGTTGTCGGTGCCGTCGAGGATCAGGTCGTAGTCGCGGAAGATGTCGAGCACGTTGTCGGCCTCGAGCCGCACCTGGTGCAGCCGGACATCGACGAACGGGTTGACCTCGTTGATGGAGTCCCGCGCCGACTCGGCCTTCGGGCGCCCGATGTCGGACTGCCCGTGGATGACCTGGCGGTGCAGGTTGGACTCGTCGACCTCGTCGAACTCCACGATGCCGAGCGTGCCCACCCCGGCGGCGGCCAGGTAGAGCAGGGCGGGGCTGCCGAGCCCGCCGGCGCCCACCACCAGCACCTTCGCGTTCTTCAGCCGCTTCTGACCGGTCATTCCCACGTCGGGAATGATGAGGTGACGGCTGTAGCGGGCCACCTCGTCCTTGGTCAGTTCGGCGGCCGGCTCCACGAGCGGCGGAAGCGCCATCTTCAAAGCTCCTCGAATCGACTCCACGTACGTGCCCGCGTCAACGCGGACCCGGTGCAGGATCTTCCCAGGTTCCGGCGGCGACCCAACTACCCTCGGACACCCAACGTCCTTCGGCGACGGAGTCCCACATCCCGGCGACGGCCCGCGCGACCGCGTCCGGGGCCTCGATCTGCGCCACGTGCCCGACGCCGGGCAGCACCAGCAGCTTCCCGCCGACCGCGGCGGCGGTGCGGGCACCCAGCCGGGGGTTGACGAGCCGGTCGCGGTCCCCCCAGACGACGAGGGTGGGCACGCGGACCCGGGCCGCCACCGTCCACAGCGACGCCCCGCGCAGCCAGCCCGCCAGCATCGCCTTGCTCGTGCGCTCCACGGCCTCGCCGGCCCAGGGCTGGTGGGCCCGCATCTCGAACTCGGCGGCAGCCTCGGCGAGCCGGTGCTCGGGCGCGAGACCCGGGTCGCCGAAACACAGCCGCACCACGTTCTCCGCGCGCTGGCGGTAGCTGACGGCGGCGAGCTCGGCGCGGGCGCGGCGCCCGACGCGGCCGGGCAGCATCGCGAGCGCCATCCGGGGGTCGGACATCCGCCGCGGGTCGGGCCTGCGGTCGGGCATGGCCGGCGACACCAGCGTCAGCGTGCGCACCAGCTCCGGACGGCGGGCGGCCACCGTCATCGCGACGGTGCCGCCCAGCGAGTTGCCCAGCAGGTGCACCGGGCGGCCCCGACCGGCGAGGAAGCACAGCAGGGCGTCGGCGTGGCCGGACGGCGAGAAGTCCGTGGTCGGCGTCGGCCGGGTGAGCCCGAACCCGGGCAGGTCGACGGCGGTGCCCGCGGCGCGGGTGCCGAGCAGGCCCGCGAGGTCGGTCCAGTTGGTGCCCGATCCCGACAGCCCGTGGACGTAGACGGCGGGGGTGCCGTCCGGACCCGGGGTCTCACGCACGTGCAGCGTCACGCCGCCTGCGGTGATCTCCCGGCCCGGCCACGGTGCCCAGCGCTCGTCGCGCACCGGCAGGCTGGCCGGGTCGGCCAGGGGAACCTCGGCCGGGGAGGTTGCCGGCGGGCGAACGGCGAACGACATCAGGGAGACCACCCGTCGAGCATGACCCGAACGGGCGCGCCTTCGCCAGTGACGGTGACCCGAATCTTGCTGCCGCACCGTCCCGGCTGTTACCCTCGGTAACACTCATGACAGGAGGCCGGGTGCCCGACGAGACCCCGCCGGCGTCCGAGCGCGCCGAGGCACTGGTGAACCAGGCAGGCCGGTTCGCGCGCTGGGCCACGAAGGCCGGCGCCGAGTTCGCCCGCGGCCTGCCGGGCGCGGCCGCCGTGGAGACCGAGCTGCAGCAGCTGGAACGCACGGTGCTCGGCGAGCTGCGCCGCCGGCTCGACAACGTCGATCCGCTGCACGACGGCCGGGCCACGTCCGACACCGAGGGCGAGCCGACGCTGCGCACGGCGGCCACGGCCCCGCCCAAGCAGACCGAGCCGCTGCGCGTGGCGATGGCGGAGCTGCTGCTGCGCTCCATCGAGCAGACGAGGCAGCGCGCCCGCGAGTACCTCTACCTGGCGATCCTGCGCCAGCTGCTGCCCGACGAGGCCCGGATCCTCTCCGCGCTCGCCGACGGCAGCGCCTACCCGCTGCTGCACGTCGACTGCCGCACCGGCGTCACCGGCACCCGGCGCGTGCTGTCCAACGCCTCCACGGTCGGACGGGCCGCGGGAGTGGCCGTTCCGGCATCGGTGCCGCGCTACCTCGCCCGCCTGCTGCACCTCGATCTCGTCGAGGTCGGCGAGATGGACCCGACGCTGGCCGTGCAGTACGACATCTGCCTCACCGACGAGCTCGTGCGCGAGGCCGAGGACGCCGCCCGCGCCGACGGCCGGGCGCGGATCGTGCGCCAGACCCTCCGGATGTCCGCGCTCGGGCGTGAGCTGTGGGACGCCTGCCATCCCCACGACGAGCAGATCTGGACCGAGCCGGGGCCCGACCTGCCGCCCGCCCCGGAGCCCGATCCCGAACCCGAGGTCCACCTGCCCGCCGTCACCGTGCCGTGGGAGGTGCCGGCCGACCACGGGCCGGCCACCAACGGCCAGTAGATGACTGATTCCGAGGTCGATGGTCGGTGGCCGTGGGCCCAGCTCACGGCCACAGGTCCTGTTCGTGAACAGGACCCGGTGTGGGGACGGCCGGTCTTGGCGCCGGCCAGCCGGCTGCACGTGCCAGGTCGCGATCAGGCGTAGGCCCGGAAGAACCGGTGCGGCCGCCGCCGTGGCCGTGCTCGATGTATCCCGGGCGGGTCTGTGCGGCGGTCGCCCGCGAGCGGCCGCATCCGACCGGCCCCACGTCAGCTGGTCCCCGCACCGAACACTCAGATCACCCTGTCGTGCCCGGCCCTGTACTCGGAACCCACCTCAGCCCCGCGGTCGGACCTGACCCTGCACCCCCGGCGACTCAACCCCCAGGCAACACCGAAAGTGTCCTGAACTGCGCAAACACGTAGCAATCGCACGTCTGTTCGACTAGAATCAAGGCATGCCCACCGGCCGGCTGGCTCCCGCGCAGCACCTCCTCACCGAGGCCCTCGACACGCTGGACCATGCCGCCGGCCCGGCCGCCGGGGACACCGAGATGCTCTCCGTTCTCACCGTCTGCGAAGGCGCCGCACGCCGGCTCGACCTGATCGCCGTCCACACCGTCGCCGCCCTGCAACGCCGCGGGGTGTTCGCCGACCGCGGTTACAAGAACCCGATCGGTGCGGTCGCGGACCTGCTGGGCTGCGAGTGGGCCGACGCCCGCCGCCGCGTCCTGGGCGCGCAGCAGGTGTGCCAGCGTGTCGGGCTCGACGGCACCGTGCTCCCACCCCGGCTGCCCGCCACCGCCGCGGCGTTCGAGGACGGCCGGATCGGGCTGCGTCACGTCGAGGTGATCGGCAAGGTGCTGGGCACCGACGCCGCCGCCCGGCTCGCACCGCAGATATGGGCCGAGGTCGAGACCATCCTCGCCGGACAGGCCGTCGAGACCAGCCCCACCCCGTTGCTGTCGATCGGGACCGCGATGGTCGATGCCCTCGACGCCGACGGTCCCGAACCCGACGACCGCCCCACCCCCCAGGTCAACGAACTCCACGTCCGCCGCCACCGCGGCGGGCCGGGAGGGCGGATCACCGGCCGGTTCGACGACGCCGCCCTGTTCGACACCGTCGCCACCGCCCTCGACGCCCACTCCACCCCCGTGACCGGCGACGACCAACGCACCACCCCGCAACGCCAGGCGGAAGCGCTCGCCGACCTCTGCACCCAGGTCCTGACCCACGGGGAGATACCCGACCGTGGTGGCCACCGACCCCACCTGAACGTGATCATCCGGTTGGAGGACCTGCAGCAGCGGGCCCGCGCGGCGATGCTCGACTTCGGCGGCACCCTGACGCCGGAGTCGCTGCGGATGCTGGCCTGCGACGCGGGAGTCGTGCCGGTCGTGATGAACGGCCCCGGTCAACCGCTGGACGTCGGCCGGCTCACCCGGGTGATCCCCGACGGGATCCGCCGCGCCGTCGCCGCCCGCGACGGCGGCTGCGCCCGCTGCGGGCGGCCGCCGTCGTGGTGCGAGATCCACCATGTCCTCGAATGGGAGAACAACGGACCCACCCGCATCGACAACTGCGTGATGTTGTGCCGGCCCTGTCACCGGCTGATCCACCACTCCGACTGGCAAGTGCGGATGGACGGTGGGCGTCCGGAGTTCATCCCGCCCGGCTGGATCGACATCGAGCGAAAACCGCGACAACGCCCCATGGTCCACCTCCTCGACATCGCCTGACCAGACGACACGCTCGCCTGCTGGTCGAGGCGCGCGCACCCGCAGCTGCCCGGGGCCGCCCCGGACCCGCAGCACGTGAGGCGCTGCTGCGCGCCGATCACCTGACCCAGCGACCCGAGCTGGTCTCTGGTCGTCGCCGCCCACGCCCGCCACTACTACCGGCGAACCTCGGCGTTCAGCACCCGGCGATCACGACCCGCGAGCCCAGGTGAAAGGAGTGTCGCGGCCGGCGACCGGGACGCGGAGATCCCCCGACACCAACCCGGCCCCGGTGACCTCCCCGGCGCCCGGGCAACCGGACAGCTCGGGTTCGCGCGCAACCGGCGCGTCACCGGGCCGCGTCACCGGGCCGCGTCACCGTTCCACTCCCTGCCCCAGCAACCCGATTACCCCACACGACTCCACGCACCGGCCCCGACCATCGAGTGGCCGATCACCGCCCTGGCCCGTGACACCCGCCTGCGACACCAGCCTGCGCACCGATGACGTGTGGGCGGTCGACCCGACCCCGATCGAGTACGGCCACTCCCGCGAAACCACGCGTCACGCACCACCCGGACCCGGCCGGCTACACCTGAGTACGGCCACCGCGCCTCCCACTCCCCGCTCTCCCGCGGCCCCGCGGCCCTGCCTCATCGCGACCGGTCGGGTTCGCACTGACCGGCGCGAAAGCCACCGAACGCCACGTCGTGGTCCCGGCCTGGGCGCCGACCCCGCCCTGCTGGCGGGCCGCCACCACCAGGTCACGATCGCGGACAAGAACCACCACGGCCGCGGGCCCGGTTCCTCCGACCACTCCGCCAGACCATCGAGTCGATCCTCGACACCACCAAGGGGGCAGCTCGATCTCGAAGAACACGGCGGACACACCATCACCGGTGCCGCCGCGCGGGCCTACCAGCGACCACCCGCCCCGACCGCCGCGATCGGGCACAACGACCACACCGGCCAACCCGTCCAACGATCACTCTCGGGCCCACGACCATCGACCTTGGCATCATGCGTCTAGTGGGTGAGGTACTCCACCATCAGCAGCTGCAGCTCCCCCACCGCGAAGCCGAGCAGCGCACCCACCGTGATGAGGATCCACTCGTCCTGCTCGAACGCCGGTCGCAGCAGGCTCTCGAACTCCTCCGGTGAGAGCTCCTGCATCTTCCGCACCAGGGTGTTGCGGATGTCCATCGCGTCCTCGGCGTAGTCCTCGACGTACAGCATCGTCTCGGGCAGCGCCGCCATCACCTGCGAGCTGACCGCCCGCTTCATCTCCTGGTACCTCGTGCTGCCCACCGCGAAGACGAGCAGCGGGCGCGCGATGCTGGTCTGGGCGTCCAGCACCTGCTGCACCTCCTTCTGCACCATCGCGAACAGCCGGTCGGACATCGGCCCGCGCAGCACGGCCTGGATCACGTTGTGCGGGGTGATGATCTCCTTGGCGATCAGGGCGCCGTAGGCGGCGGCGACCTCCTTGCGGCGCTTGAGGAACAACCCCTGCCACTCGAACAGGCCCAGGTAGCGCCGGGGTTCCTTCGGATTGAAGATCATCTTCAGGGCGAGCCAGTCGGTGAACCAGCCCGTGACCAGGCCGAAGATCGGCATGATGATCGGCAGCCGGAACACCGCCCACGCCACCATCTGGATCAGGCCGATGACGAAACCGAAGTAGATGCCGGCGCGCCGGATGAACGCGAACTCCTGGTCGCCGGCCTCCCGGAAGATGCGGTTGAGCAGCACCTTGTCCTTCACCAGGTTGGTGACGACCATGTCCTTGAGGTCGAAGACGTTGTCGATGTCGTCCTTGACCGAGTCCATCATGTTCTGGACGATCTGCGGCGCCTGCTTCTGCACCCGCCCGATGACGATCCGGCGCACGGCCTCCGGGATCGACTCCCACAGCCCGGGCTGGAACTGGATCGCGACCTGCCGCGTGATCTCCTCGATGTTGTCCAGGAGCGGCTTCTCGATCTCCTTGGCCACCCGCTCGGCGTCGAGGCGCTCGAAGACCTCCTCGGGACTGATCAGCTTCTCGGTCATCGTGTCGCACGCGATGCTCGCCATCCGGGCCGCCCGCCGCGGCACGATGCCCTGCCAGCCGAACACCGGCGGCTTCCCGACGAACTCGACGGGTTTGAACATCATCTCGATGGCGAGGATCTTGGTGACGTAACCGATGACCGCGGCCAGCACCGGCATCGAGAGGTAGACGTACCAGTTCGTGCCGAAGTCCCGGAGGATCTCTTCCACGTCACCCCCCGAGCCCCGTTACCGGCGGTTACATCCGGCACAGGAAACGTGACCGACACCGCAGCTGTCAATACCCCCCGCTCGTATCTTCTCGGTGAACGGGGAGATCGAACGGGCCCCGCGCACCGTTGAGACAGACGAGGGACGCGAACGGAGGCGGGCACGGGATGCAGACGGCGGTACGGATGGGCGGGTACGCGGCCGCGCTCGCGCTGGCCTTCGGCGCGGCGTGGGGTGTGGGTGCGGCCACCCGGCCACCCGTCGCGCCCCCCGCGCCGGCCGCCGACACGTCGGGGGTGGACATGGGCGACATGCACGGGCCCGTTGTCGACGGCCCGTCCACCGCTCCCGCCACCGTCGACCTCACCACCGGCGGGCTGGCGGCCACCGCGGGCGGGTACACACTCGTCCCGCAGGCGACGACGTTCGTCCCCGGACAGCCGGGGCAGGTCGCGTTCGCCGTCGCCGGCCTCGACGGCAGGCCCGTCACGGCGTTCGACCCCGCGCAGATGCAGCTCTCGGTGGTCCGGCGCGACACCGCGGGCTTCCAGCAGCCCGCCGCCGTCCTCGGACCCGACGGCGTCTGGCGCGCACCGCTCACGCTGCCCGCCCCGGGGATCTACCGCCTCTACGCCGGCTTCACCCCGTCGGGCGGGCACCGGCTGGTGCTGGGCACCGACCTGTTCGCGCCCGGCGACTTCGCTCCCGTCCCGTTCGCCCCCACGCGGGTGGCGCAGGTGGACGGCTACCAGGTGCGGCTCGACGGCGACCTCGTCACGGGACGGTCGTCGCAGGTGTTCGCCACCGTCACCCGCGACGGGCGGGCCGTCACCGATCTCGAACCGGTGGGCGGCTCCTTCGGCGACCTGACGGTGCTGCGGCGCAGCGACCTCGCCCAGATCCCCGTCGACCCCGGGGAGAGCCCCGCCCCGGCGCCCGACGACCGCTCCGGCCCCGGCATCGCGTTCACCACCCGCGTGCCCACCTCGGGCGGCTACCGGGTCTTCCTGACGTTCCGGCACGCCGGAGCGCCGCACATCGCCGAGTTCACCCTGACCACGAGGGAAGGATCATGACCACCGTCACCCAGGTCGAGCTCGTCATCGGTGGCATGACCTGCGCGTCGTGCGCCAACCGGGTGGAACGCAAGCTCAACAAGCTCGACGGGGTCACCGCCACCGTCAACTACGCCACCGAGAAGGCGCGCGTCGAGTTCCCACCGGAGCTCGGCACGGACGCGCTGGTCGCCCAGGTGGAGGCGGCCGGCTACACGGCCGAGCTGCCGGCCCCGCCCGCCGCCGAGGAGGAGGTCGCCCCCGCGGATCCCACCCGGCCCCTGCGCGACCGGCTCGTCATCTCGGCCGTGCTGGCCGTGCCGGTCGTGCTGCTGGCGATGGTGCCCGCGTTGCAGTTCACCTACTGGCAGTGGATCTCGCTCGTGCTCGCGGCGCCCGTGGTGGTGTGGGGCGCGTGGCCGTTCCACCGGGCCGCCTGGACGAACCTGCGCCACGGCGCCGCCACCATGGACACGCTCGTGTCGATGGGCACGCTCGCGGCCCTGGGATGGTCGCTCTACGCGCTGCTGCTCGGCACCGCGGGCGTGCCGGGCATGACGCACCCGTTCACGCTGACCGTCGAGCGGGGCGGTGGCGCGGGGTCGATCTACCTCGAGGTGGCCGCGGGCGTCACCGTGTTCATCCTGGCCGGGCGCTACGTGGAGGCGCGGTCCAAGCGGCAGGCCGGGGCCGCCCTGCGCGCGCTGCTCGACCTCGGCGCGAAGGATGTCACGGTACTGCGCGGTGGCCGGGAGGTGCGGGTGCCGGTCGGTGAGCTCGCCGTGGGCGACCGGTTCGTCGTGCGGCCGGGTGAGACCGTCGCCGCCGACGGTGTGGTGGAGGACGGCAGCTCCGCCGTCGACGCGTCGATGATCACCGGGGAGTCACTGCCGGTGGATGTCGTCCGCGGCGACGCCGTGGTCGGCGGCTGCACCAACAGCTCCGGACGGCTGGTCGTGCGGGCCACCCGCGTCGGCTCCGACACCCAGCTCGCCCGCATGGCCCGGCTCGTCGAGGACGCGCAGAACGGCAAGGCCGCCGTCCAGCGCCTCGCCGACCGCGTGTCGGGGGTGTTCGTGCCGGTCGTCATCGTGCTGGCCGTCGCCACGCTCGGGTTCTGGCTCGGCTCCGGCGCGGGGGCCGACGTCGCGTTCACCGCCGCCGTCGCCGTGCTCATCATCGCCTGCCCGTGCGCGCTCGGCCTGGCCACGCCCACGGCGCTGCTGGTCGGCACCGGACGCGGCGCGCAGCTCGGGGTGCTCATCAAGGGCCCGGAGGTGCTGGAGTCCACGCGGCGGGTCGACACGGTCGTGCTGGACAAGACGGGCACGCTCACCACGGGCCGGATGTCGCTGCACGCCGTGCACGCCGCCGAGGCGGTCGACTCCGGTGAGGCCCTGCACCTCGCGGCCGCCGTCGAGCAGGCCTCCGAGCACCCCGTCGGCCGTGCGATCGCCGCCGCCGCGCAGGAGCGGTTCGGCGAGCTGCCGGGGGTGTCGGAGTTCGACAGCCTGCCCGGACTGGGGGTGCGTGGCCTCGTCTCGGAGCTCAGCGGCGACGTGGTCATCGCGCACGCCGTGCTCGTCGGGCGTCCGGCGCTGCTGGCGGAGCACGACGTCGCGATGCCGGAGTCCCTGAGCGCCGATGTCGAGCGGGCCCAGGAAGAGGGCCGCACCGCCGTCGTCGTCTCCTGGGACGGCGTGGCGCGCGCCGTGATCGTCGTGGGCGACAGCCTCCGCGCCGGCAGTGCCGACGCCGTGCGCCGGCTGCGTGAGCTGGGGCTCACGCCGATGCTGCTCACCGGGGACAACGCCGAGGCGGGCGCCACGGTGGCGGCGCTGGTCGGCATCGCCCCCGAGGACGTGGTGGCCGGGGTCCTGCCGGAGGGCAAGGTCGCGACGATCACCCGGCTGCAGGGCGAGGGGAAGGTCGTCGCGATGGTCGGCGACGGCGTCAACGACGCCGCCGCCCTCGCCACGGCCGACCTCGGGCTGGCCATCGGCACGGGCACGGACGCCGCCATCGAGGCGAGCGACCTGACGCTCGTGCGCGGCGACCTGCTCGCCGCCGTCGACGCCATCCGGCTCTCCCGGCGCACCCTCGCGGTGATCAAGGGCAACCTGTTCTGGGCGTTCGCCTACAACGTGGCGGCGCTACCGCTCGCGGCCACCGGGCTGCTCAACCCGATGATCGCGGGGGCCACGATGGCGTTCAGCTCGGTCTTCGTCGTCACCAACAGCCTGCGGCTCCGCCGATTCCGCAGCGTGATCCCACCCGAAGGAGCTACCGGCGGGTAAGGTGGGCCGCTCAGCACGCGAAGGGGACGGTGCCGCCGATGACAGACGTAAGCACGCAGCGGGGCGCTCGTCTCTCCCGCAGCGCTCGCCGGGCCCAGCTCCTCGTCGCCGCCCGCGACGTCTTCGCCGCTCAGGGCTACCACGCGGCCGCGATGGACGACATCGCCGAGAAGGCCGGCGTCAGCAAGCCGGTGCTCTACCAGCACTTCCCCGGCAAGCTCGAGCTCTACCGGGCCCTGCTCACCACCTACGCCGACGAGCTGGTCGGGCGCGTGCAGAAGGCCATCGTCGCCACGAGCAACAACCAGGAGCGCGTGCACGCCGCGGTGTCGGCGTACTTCGACTTCGTCGCGGGCGAGGGCCACGCGTACCGGCTGGTGTTCGAGTCGGACCTGCGCGGCGAGCCCGAGGCCGCGGCGGTGGTGGACGGCGCGCTCACCCGCTGCATCGACACGGTGGCCTCCGCCGTCACCACCGACGCCGGTATGGACCCCGCCCGCGCGCGGCTGCTGGCCGTCGGGCTGGTGGGACTGAGCCAGGTCACGGCGCAGTACTGGCTCGACTCCGAGCAGTCGGTGCCCCGCGACGAGGCCGTCGCCCTGATGTCGAGCCTGGCGTGGCGCGGCCTGGCCGGCTTCCCGCTGGTCCACGACTGACCCACCCAGCGGTGGGCCGTGCCGCTGCCCGGGGAGCCGGGACAGCGGCACGACACCCCTCAGCCGGCGGCGGATCCCGCCGTCGCCAGAGCTCCGTTGACGAGCGCGCTGATGCGGCCCGCCACCCCGGCCGTGCGTTCCACGGGCAGCATGTGGCCCGAGCCGGGGAAGATCGACAGCGACGCCGACGGCAGGGTCGAGACGATCCGCCGCGACAGGCGCACGGGCGTCAGGCGGTCCTTCGACCCGGCGAGCACCACCGTCGGGATGCCGGCGAACGCGGCCAGGGCGGTGTCGCGCTCGTGGGCCTCCAGCGCGGCCCGGAAGCCCGAGACGGTGAGCGGGCGGCACTGCGCCACCGACTCGACCGTGATCCGCGTGGCCTCGGGACCCGGCCGGGGTCCGAGCAGCAACCAGCGCAGGGCCGGGGCCAGCACCTTCGGGTTGCCGAGCTTGCGACGCGTGGCCCAGCCGCGCGAGGCGTAGAGGCGGGGTTCGGTCCTCTGCAGCACCGCGGCCGCACGGGCGGGCAGGCCCAGCGTGTGCCCGGCGAGCCCGCCGCTCGCGGTGGCCACGAACGCCACGCCCTTCACGCGCCCGAGCAGCTGCGGGTGGCGCTCCGCGAGCGCCATGACCGTCATGCCGCCCATGGAGTGCCCGCCCAGCACGAGCGGGCCCTCCGGGGCGACGGCGGCGATCACGGCCGCCATGTCGTCGGCGAGCTGCTCCAGCGTCATCGTCGACGGGGCGACGGCAGCCGAGCGGCCGTGCCCGCGGTGGTCGAACCGGACGACCCGCGCCGGCGTGCCACCCACCAGCGAGCGGGTGACGGGACCCCAGGTGCGGCTGTCGAGCGTCCAGCCGTGGGCGAGGACGACGGTGACGGGGGCGGCCGCGGGCCCGTCGATCTCGACGTTGAGGAGAGCGCCGTCGGCACCCTGGACGATCCGGCCCATCAGACCAGGTACGCCTTGCGCCAGAGGAACTCCGCCGGCCCACCGATGATCTTCTGTTCGCGCAGGAACGGCACCAGCTTGCGCGCCGACCAGCGCAGCGTCTCCTGCCAGTGCGGGTTGGCCAGCGCGGCCTTGCGGCCGACCTCGGGATCGATGCCCACGGACTTGTAGACGTCCGGGTGGATGAGGTTGCGCGCCACCACGAACGCGATGCGGGCCGAGAGGTACTGGCCGACGGCGAGCTGCGCGCGGTTGGTGGTCGGCATGATCCGCGTCAGCTCCTCCTTGGCGTAGCGGACGTGCCGGGCCTCCTCGGTGACGTGGATCCTGCTGACCATCCGGGACAGCGGCTGCACCGACTCGTCGCGCATCGACTCGCGCTGGAGCTGGTCGAGGATCTCCTCGACGAACAGCGTGCCGGCGAACATCGCCGGGCCGTAGCCGACGGTCTTGAAGAAGCGCCCGAGGTTGTGCGTGAGGGCCTTGGGCGCGTAGTCCGGCACGCCGTAGCGCTCCGTCATCTTCGCGAACATGATCGAGTGACGGCACTCGTCGGCGATCTCGGTGAGCGCGTACTGGACGTGCTTGGTGCGCGGGTCGAGGTCGTAGGAGTAGCGCAGCAGCATCTGCATGAGGATCATCTCGAACCACAGACCGATGCGGGCCACGCTGCAGACCTCGTGGAAGGTCAGCGTCCTGCGCTGCTCCTCCGTGAGGCCCTCCCACAGGTCGGTGCCGTAGAGCGAGGAGCGGTGCTGGGGCATGCCCCACTTGGTGGGGTCGAGCGGCGCGTCCCAGTCGATGTCGATACTGGGCTCGTAGGAGTGGTCGAGCGACGATCGGAGCAGCCGCTCGGCGGTGGCCTCACGGTCGTTGACCGGCTTGGTGGGCGCACTCATCGGGCGCTCCTCTCGCTTGCTGTTACCGCTGGTAACTGTTACCACTGGTACCGTGCCGCGAGAAAAGCCTCCTGTCAACCCCGAGCGGGAACCCGCCAGCCGCGAGACCCGGCGGGCCGAACGCCGCGCGGAGATGGTCGTCGCCGCCATGGACGCCGTGCGGACGCACGGGCCGGCCGTGTCGGTCGCGGAGATCGCCGCGAAGGCCGGCATCACCAAACCCGTGCTCTACCGGCACTTCTCCGACCGCGCCGACCTCCAGCGCGCCGTCGGGCAGGAGGCCGTGGCCCTGCTGATGACCCGGATGGCGCCCGCGCTGGCCGTCGAGGGCGACCCGCCGGCGCTCATCCACGGCATCGTCGACGCGTTCCTGGCGGGCATCGAGGACGAGCCGGAGCTGTGGCGCTTCGTGGTGCACCACCCGATCGAGCGAACCACCGGCGCCGAGCTCGTGGACGACGCACGGGAGCAGATCGCCCGGCTGATCACCACGCTGCTGGGTGAGCGGCTGCGCGCGCTGGAGCTCGACTCCGGCGGGGCCGAGGCCTGGGCGCAGGGGCTCGTCGGCATGGTGCAGAGTGCGGGCGACTGGTGGCTGGAGCGCCGCACGATGAGCCGGGCGGCGCTGACCGGCTACCTGAGCTCGATCATCTGGGGCGGCCTGGTGAACGTGTTCCAGGTGGAGGCGCCCCACGCCACGCTGCGGGTCGTGCCCCGGACGGGAGAGAACGGTGGATGACGACGACGGCTACGCCGGCCCCGCGACGCTGACCGTCGACGGGCGGGACCTGCCGGTGCAGGTGCTGCTCGACGCCCGCCACGAGCCGCAGGACGGGAAGCTGCACTGGTTCGGCCGCATGACGCTCGAGGGCGACCCCAGGGAGCCCGCGCTGCTCAGGGCGTTGGCCTCCACCACGAGCCGCATCGAGCTCAGCACCGCCGCCGGTCGGTCGGAGGCGCGCATCGGCGACCTCGACCCCTGGGGCCGCTACCGGGTGACGGGCGTGGGCACTCCGCCGTTCGCGGTGGACGACCCGACCCTCGACGACTGACGTCACCGACGCCGAACGCCCCGGGACCGACGGCCCCGGGGCGTTCGCGTGGTCGGGTGCTCAGCCGATGGCGAAGCCGACGCGGCGCCCCTCCTCGGGGGCGATCTCCACGTAGGCGATCGACGTCGAGCGGATCACGTACTTGCGGCCCTTCTCGTCGACCAGGCGGAGCAGGCCGTCGCCGCTGAGCGCCTCGTCGACCAGCGCCGCGACCTCGTCGGCGGACTGCTCACTGGCCACCACGAGCTCGCGCTGACTCTCGGCGATGCCGATCTTGACGTCCACCGGTGGAACCTCCTGGTCGTGGCGGGGGTGGTGCTTGTTTCCGCTCAGGCTAGTCGCGCGGCGGAGCCGCGGCCGCGCCCGGGCGTCCGCCGTGCGCGAACCCGGCTCAGTTGAGGCCGAGCTTGGCCATCCGCTTGCCGTGGTTGGACTGCAGCCGCCTGAGCAGCGTCGCGATGCCGGAGACGTCGCCGGAACCGGACATGATGAAGTCGGCGAGCTCGTCGCGCTCGGCCACGATGTGCTGGGCCTGGGTCACGGCCTCGCCGAGCAGCCGCCGCCCCCACAGGGCCAGCCGGTCGCGCACCTGGCGGTGCGACGCGCACGCCGCGTGCACCTCGCGCTCCGCGAACGCGCTGTGCCCGGTGTCGGCGAGCACCCGCTGCACCAGCTCGCCGGTGGGCCCGGGCAGCCAGCCCGCGATCTCGCGGTAGAAGTCGGCGGCCAGGCCGTCGCCCAGGTAGACCTTGACCAGCGATTCGAGCCAGCTGCGCGGCGCCGTGGACGCGTGGTAGCTGTCGAGCGGCCCGACGAAGGGCGCCATCGCGTCCTCGACGGGGACACCGAGACCGGCGAGGTGCTCCTCGAGGAGCCGGAAGTGGCCCATCTCGGCGGCGGCCATCTTGGCGAGCGCCGACCGCCCGCTGATCGACGGGGCGGTGCGGGCGTCCTCCGCGAGCCGGTCGAACGCCGACAGCTCGCCGTAGGCCAGCACCCCCAGCAGATCGACGGTGGCCCGCTCCGCCCCGGCGTCCAGAGCGGCTTCCCCGTCGGCAGCAGTCACCATGCCCGTGAGCCTAGTGCCCGCGACCAGCGACGACGTACCGCAGATCACGCGATCTCCCGCGCGCCCGGCATCGGTCCTCGCCGGGCCACCGGGTAGGATGCAGCTCAGTGCAGCGCCCGACGTGGGTGCGCGCTCCTGCGCGGTCGGCGATCGGAACTCCGGGAACGGGCCGCAACGACCTGGTGCGTGCAGCGCCTCGCCGGTTCTCCCGCCCCTCGCGGTGGTCGACGAACCGGCCCCGGCATCTGTGCGCGGAGAGAGGCGATCATCCTGTCCGTCGACAACGACATCACACCCGAGAACTCGGAGATTCTCGACGAGGCCCACCCCCTGCAGGGTGACGCGCCCGTCAAGCCCGAGTCCCCCACCTTCGCCGAGCTGGGCGTCCGCCCGGAGATCGTGAAGGCGCTGGCCGAGGCCGGCATCGAGCGCACGTTCGCCATCCAGGAGCTCACGCTCCCCCTGGCGCTGGCCGGCGACGACATCATCGGCCAGGCCCGCACCGGCATGGGCAAGACGCTCGGCTTCGGCGTGCCGCTGCTGCAGCGCGTCACGCCGCCGTCGGAGCAGCCGGCGGCCGACGCCGACGGCGAGGCCGCCGACCGCACCAAGGACGTGCCGCAGGCCCTCGTCGTGGTGCCCACCCGCGAGCTGTGCGTGCAGGTCGCCAAGGACATCGCCGACGCCGGCAAGCACCTCGGCGTGCGGGTCACCGCCATCTACGGCGGCCGCGCCTACGAGCCGCAGCTGGCCGCCCTGCGCAAGGGCGTCGACGTGGTCGTCGGCACCCCGGGCCGCTTGCTCGACCTGGCCGAGCAGCGCCTGCTCGTGCTCGGCCGCGTCAAGGCCCTCGTGCTCGACGAGGCCGACGAGATGCTCGACCTGGGCTTCCTGCCCGACGTCGAGCGCATCATGCGGATGCTGCCCGAGCAGCGCCACACGATGCTGTTCTCGGCCACCATGCCGGGCCCGATCATCGCGCTGTCCCGCGCGTTCCTGAACCGGCCCACGCACATCCGCGCCGAGGAGTCCGACCAGGGCTCCACGCACGAGACCACCCGCCAGCTCGTCTACCGCGCCCACGCGATGGACAAGGTCGAGCTGCTCACCCGCGTGCTGCAGGCCGAGGGCCGCGGGCTCACCATGATCTTCGCCCGCACCAAGCGCACCGTGCAGCGCGTGGCCGACGACCTCGCCGACCGCGGGTTCGCCGCCGCCGCCGTGCACGGTGACCTGGGCCAGGGCGCCCGCGAGCAGGCCCTGCGCGCGTTCCGCTCCGGCAAGGTCGACGTGCTGGTGGCCACCGACGTCGCCGCCCGCGGCATCGACGTCAGCGACGTCACGCACGTCATCAACTACCAGTGCCCCGAGGACTCCAAGACCTACGTCCACCGGATCGGCCGCACCGGCCGCGCGGGCAAGGAGGGCGTGGCCGTCACGCTGGTGGACTGGGACGAGCTCCACAAGTGGAAGACGATCTCCGACGACCTGTCGCTGGGCATGCCCGAGGCACCGGAGACCTACTCCACCTCCGAGCACCTCTACACCGACCTGAACATCCCGGCGAACGCGAAGGGGCGCCTACCGCACTCGCAGCGCACCCGCGCCGGCCTGGACGCGGAGTACGTCGACACCGAGGGTGACCACGGTGGTCGCAAGCGCAGCGGCGAGCGCGACCGTCGGGGGGCCAAGCCCGCGGAGGACGAGGTCGTCGCCCCGCGCCGGCCCCGCCGCGAGCGCAGCCGCACCCGCAGCCGGGGTGGCGTGCCCGCCGACGGCACCGCCACCGACGGCGCCACCGACGGCGCCACCGAGAACACCGTCAGCGCGGTGCCCGACGCACCGGCCGAGGCCGGCTCCGGGCCCGCCGCGGACGGGGGCACCGAGGGTGCCGCCAAGCCGCGCCGGCGCCGTCGCCGCGGTGGCGCCCGCCGCCGGGGCGAGGCCGGTGGCGAGGGCGGGTCCCAGGACTCCCCCGCCGACGATGCGGCCGCGAGCTGAGGCAAGCTCGACCGCGTGACCCACAGTTCGACGCCCGAGGCCCCGCCCACGCAGGAGGTGGTGCGGGGCCGCGTGCGTCCCGAGCGCCGGCGCCGCGGTGACGTGATCGCCGTCGCGGTGATCGCGGTGGTGGTGCTCGTCGGGGCCGTGGTGCTGTGGCGCACGAGCCCGGTGGTCGCCACCACCGACAGCACCGCCGCCACGCCCATCGCCGCGCCACCCCGGGCCGGTGACGTCCCCGCGGGCTTCGCCGAGGCCTGGCGGGCCGCCAGCGGGGCCACCCCGGCCCCGGTGGTGTCGGGCCCGGCCGTGGTCACCGCCGACGGCTCCACCGTGATCGGGCGCGACGCCGTCAGCGGGGCGGAGCGGTGGCGCTACTCCCGGGACATCCCGCTGTGCACCGTCGGCTCCGGCTTCCCGAGCGCCGACAACGGGGCGGGCCGGCTGCTCGCGCTCTACCAGGGACCCACCGGCTGGTGCAGCGAGCTCACCGCGCTGCGCCCCGACACCGGGGCCCGCGCCGCGTCCAGCAACCCCGACGTGCACCCGGGCACCCGGCTGATCGCCGACGGCACCTTCGTGGCCGCCACGGGCTCGGACTACCTCGAGGTGTGGCGCTCCGACCTCGTCCGCACGCTCGAGTACGGCGCGGTCCCCACCCCCGTGCAGGTCGGCGTGCAGCCCCGCACGGGCTGCACCTACGGCTCCACCGCGCTCATGCAGTCGCGGCTGGGCCTGATCGAGCGCTGCCCCGGTGAGACCACCGACCGCCTCACCGTCGTCACACCCGACGGGTCGGGCGGCGCGGAGAAGCCGCAGGTCGAGTTCTCGGTCCCCCTTCCGCCATCAGCACTGCCGTCCGCCGGGGCCACCGTCGTGGCGCTGTCGGCAGACCGCGTCGCCGTCGCTCTCCCCGCCCCGACCCGGCTGATGATCCTCGACCGGACCGGCCGGCAGATCGGGCTCATCTCCCTCGACGTGCCCGACGCCGACCTGGCCCGGTCCGTCGCGGTCGCCCCGACCAGCACCGACGGTAACCGCGTGTACTGGTGGACGGGCTCGGCCACGGTCGCCCTGGACGCCGCCGACCTGGCCCCGGTGTGGACGGCTCCCGGCACGCTCGGCCCCGCCGTCGCGTACGGCACGGGGCTGCTGGCCCCCGTGCCCGGCGGTCTCGTGGAGCTCGATCCCCGGCGCGGCACGGTCCTGCGCACGATCCCGCTGCCGGGCGCCGGCGGCACGGCGCCGGTGCGGCTGGCCGTTCAGGGCGACATCCTGCTCGCGCAGCGGGGCTCCGAGGTCGTCGCCTACCGGCCGTCGTGATCGATTCCCAGTGATCGATTCCCCATGATCGATTCGCGGTCCCGGGATCCGGCGACGAGGCTGGAACGGTGATCACGGACGACGGCTACTTCCCGGCCGGCAGCGCCACCCGCCGTGTGATCGGCGATCCGGCCGCCCTGATCGGCGGCTTCAGCGCCCTGTTCCTGCAGACCCTGCATCCGCGCGCGATGGCGGGGGTCGACCAGCACTCCTCGTTCCCGGACGACTTCTGGCCCCGGCTGGAGCGCACCGCCGGCTACGTCACCACGCTGGCGTTCGCCGACAGGGCCACCGCCGACAAGGCCGTCGCGCGCGTCCGCGGCATCCACCGCCACGTCCGCGGCATCGACACCGTGACGGGCCGCGAGTACTCCGCCGACGACCCGGACCTGCTGCGCTGGGTGCACACCACCGAGGTCAGCTCGTTCGCCGCCGCCGTGCGCCGCCTCGGGCTCATCGACGACGCCGAGCAGGACCGGTTCCTCGCCGAGCAGGTGCGGGCGGGCGCGCTGCTGGGGGCCACCGACCTCCCGGCGTCGCGCGCCGAGGTGGACGCCTACTTCGCCGACGTCCGGCCGGAGCTGGTGGCGAGCCCCATCGCGAAGCGGGCCGCCCGCCGGCTCATGCTCGCGCCGCTGCCGAAGCGGGCCGAGTTCCTCACGCCCGCCCGCCCCGGCTGGACCGCCGTGGCGGCCATCGCGATCGGGATGCTGCCACCGTGGGCGAAGGAACTCTACGGGCTGCCGCGCGTGCCGGGCGCCGACCTGGCGACCACCATCGGCCTGCGCACGCTGCGGGCCGGTCTGCTGACGTTCAGAAGAGCCACTGGGCGGCCAGCACCGCCGCGGTGACGGCCACGACGCCCACCGCCGCCGCCGCGCCGCGGGCACCGGCCCGCCGGTCGGCATAGACCTGCGCCGCCACCGCGGCCACGGCTGCCACGGAGTCCCAGACGAGCGTCGAGGCTCCCGGGCCCACCGAGCCCGTCCGGTCGGCGACGAACCAGGCCACGTACAGCGCCACGGCGAGCGCGGCCAGCCCGCCGGCGAGCAGGCCGGAGAACCCGCGCAGCCAGCCGGCCCGCGCGCGGGTGGTCGGTGCCGATGACTCGCTCGCACGCTCCCTCATGGCGCCAGCAGGGCCCAGGAGGCCGGCTCGGGCGCCGCGGCCCGGCCCTCCGGGCAGTTGCGGCGGACGTCGCACGTGCCGCAGTGCTCGGCCGGGCGTGGCGGGAACAGCTCCTCGGCGTCGCCACCGCCGTCGAGGGCGTCGGTGGCGTCGGCCAGCTCCCCCGCCGTACGCTCGGCGGCGCGGACGTGCTCGCGCAGGGAGTCGCGGTCGTGGCGCCACGCCGCCACCTCACCGGTGGGCACGTGGTGCAGCTCCACCTGGGTGCACGTGCGCCGCAGCGTGCGCTCGGTGGCCACCGCGTAGAGGGCCAGCGCGCGGGAGCGGCGGGCGTCGTCGACGGTGGGGGCGCGGCCCGTCTTGTAGTCGACGACGACGAGCTCCGGGCCGCGACGGTCGATGCGGTCGACGCGGCCCTCGGCGACGATGCGCCCGGTGGCGACCGACACCCACTGCTCGAGGCCGACGGCGTCGTCACCGGCGGCGTGCTCCGCGTAGTCGGCCACCCAGACGCGAGCCCGTTCCCGGTAGCGGCGGGCCTGCTCCGCGTCGCGGAAGCCCTCGCTGCTCCAGCTGCGGTCGACCAGGGCCGCGGCCCGCTCGGGCGTGCGCTCGGCGGCGGGCAGGGCGAACAGGGCCCGCAGGGCCAGGTGCACCACCGCCCCGAGGGTGGCGTGCGCCCACGCCCCGCCGCGGGGCGGGGACGGCTTGTCGAGGTAGGTCATCCGGTAGCGGCGTGGGCAGCCACCCCACGTGGCGAGCCGGTTGGGCGTGACCCGGACGAGCCGCGGCGCCTCGAAGTCGAGACCGAGCTGCGTCATGCCCCCACCGTATCGAGTTCAGCCCGTCAGCATCTCGACGCCCGCCGCGCGGGAGACGAGGTCGTCCAGCGCGTCGGGGACGGTGGTCTCCGCGGCGATCGGGGTGGTCTTGTTGGTGCCGTGGTAGTCGCTGGAGCCGGTGACGACCAGGTCCAGGTCGGCGGCCAGGCCGCGCAGCAGCTCACGGTCCTCCGGGGCGTGGTCGGGGTGGTCGACCTCCACGCCCGCGAGGCCCTTCGTGGCCAGGTCCGCGATCACCGACGGCTCGACGACCCGCCCGCGCCTGCGGGCCAGCGAGTGCGCGAACACCGCCACCCCGCCCGCCGCGCGCACCATGTCGATCGCGGTCTCGACCGGGGTGTCGGACTTCGGGACGTAATACGGGCTGCCGTTGTGCAGCAGCTTCGCGAACGCCTCGTTCACCGACTCGACCACGCCCGCGGCCACCAGCGCCCGCGCCAGGTGCGGCCGTCCGGCGCTGGCCCCGTCGCCCACCAGCGCGAAGACCGTGTCGACGTCGACCGGGTAGCCGTCGGCGGCCATCTTCTCGGTGATCTTCCGGAGCCGCTCCACGCGCTCGTCGCGCAGCCGGAGCTGCTCGGTCACGATCGCCTCGTGGGCGGGGTCGAACAGGTAGCCGAGCAGGTGGATCGACACCGGCCGCTCGCCCTCGCGCCCCGTCGGGCTGACGCAGGAGAACTCCGCACCGCGCACCAGCCGCATCCCCGCGGGCAGCGCCGCGGTGGCCTCGTCCCAGCCGCCGGTGGTGTCGTGGTCGGTGATCGCCAGGACGTCGACGCCCGCGGCGGCCGCGGCGGCCACGAGTCCGGCCGGGCTGTCCGTGCCGTCCGAGGCGGTGGAGTGGGTGTGCAGGTCGATCCGGGGGGAGGGCACAGGGCAGGCTAACCCGATCAGCGGCGCCAGCGTGGACGGGCGAGCATGCCCGTGGCGCGGGTCTTGCCCTTCTCGCCGAACACCAGCTCCGACAGCGCCTCGTACACCTCTTCGGGCCGGGGCAGGTAGTCGATGCGGTTGAGCGCCTGGATCTGGCCCGCCGACTCGACGATGATCGTGCCGTAGCCCATCAGGCGCCCGCCCAGCGAGCGCTCGAAGGTGAGGTCGGTGACCTTGCCCAGCGGCATCATGCCGACCTTGTGCACGATGATGCCCTGCGCGAGCATCACCCGTTTGTCGGTGATGACGATGCGCTCGATCCACCACAGCATGGTGAGGACCGTGAAGCGCAGCACGGCCACCAGGGCCAGATAGAACGTGATGTTGTCGAACAGCACGCTCTCCGGCAGATAACGCTGCGCGATGACCAGTACCAGCAGGAACAGCGCGGTGGCCGTCATGTGGTTGGTCATGAACGCCCAGTGCTGACGCACGCGGATCACCCGACGCTCCGTGGGGAGCAGGTACTCGTCGATCTCCCGCGGGGCCAGCACGGGCTAGACGATCCTGGTGAAGAACCGGGTGACCGACTCCGCCGCGTTCTTCAGGATGCTGCCGATGTTCTGCACCGAGTTGGCCGCATTGTCCGGCTGGGTGACCACGAAGAAGATGAGCAACGCGATCACGAGTAGCCCAACGATCTTCTTCACGTCCACTGCTTTCCACCGTTCTGCATGACGAAGCCAACCCCCGACAGCTGATTTGTACCGCACCCGGCCGTCCGTGGGTATCCGGCACGCGGGCCCGTATGGTCACGATCGATGACCGAAAGTAGCGACAGCGTCCCCTGTGTGGGGGGTCTCGCCTACGACGCCGACGGGCGGATCCTGCTCGTCCGGCGGCGCAACGACCCTGGTCGGGGCCTCTGGTCCGTGCCCGGTGGACGCGTCGAGGCGGGCGAGTCCGACGCCGAGGCACTGGTGCGGGAGATGCACGAGGAGACCGGTCTCACAGTGCGGCCCGGCGAGCTCGTCGGCCGGGTGCAACGGGGCCCGTTCACCATCGCCGACTACCGCTGCACCGTGACGGGCGGCGAGCTGCGCGCCGGCGACGACGCGCTCGACGCGCGCTGGTGCGACGCGGCCGACCTGGCGGCGCTCCCCCTCGTCGACCTGCTCGTGGAGACGCTGGCGGAATGGGGAGCGCTGCCGGATCGGATCAGACCTGGGGAACGGGACGGCCGGGCTGCTCGCCGCCGCGCGCGTCACCGTAGGACTTCTTCGGGATCATGACCTTGCGGCGGAACGTGCAGACGACCGTGCCGTCCTGCTTGTAGCCGCGCGTCTCCACGTAGACGACGCCCCGGTCGTCCTTCGACTTCGACGGCGTCTTGTCCAGCACCTCGGTCTCGCCGTAGATGGTGTCGCCGTGGAACGTCGGCTTCGTGTGCTTGAGCGACTCCACCTCGAGGTTGGCGATCGCCTTGCCCGAGACGTCGGGCACCGACATCCCCAGCAGCAACGAGTAGATGTAGTTGCCGACCACCACGTTCTGCTTGAACTCGGTGGTCTCGGCCGCGTAGTTCGCGTCCATGTGGAGGGGGTGGTGGTTCATCGTCAGGAGGCAGAAAAGGTGGTCGTCGTACTCGGTGACCGTTTTGCCCGGCCAGTGCTTGTAGACCGCGCCGACCTCGAACTCCTCGTAGTACCGACCGAACTGCAACGCTGTCGCCTCCATCGCCGATGACCCTGGTGAAGGCGTAATCTATCCCGCGGTACGGCGATCTTGCTGTGTCGCTCGACTCAGGTGGAGGAGGTGAGCGCGGTGCCGACGGCACCCGGTTGCAGTAGTCGCCGCGCCCACGACACGGAGCCCGCCTAGGCCTCCCGGATTCGGGGCGCGTGATCCGCCTCGTCCCGCCTGTCCGGAGGTCACCCGTGCCTGCCCTGTCCTCGATCCGTCCTGTCATCCGGGCCCGCCGCCCCGTCGTGCCGCTGCCCAAGCTGCACGTGCCCATGTCCGCCTACGTGGTGGACTGCGCCGTCTACATCGACGGCAAGCGCCTCGACGGCCGCTGGACCCACGACGCCGCCATCGCGGAGGTCCGCCGCCGCGACGAGGGGTTCGTCTGGATCGGGCTGCACGAGCCCACCAACGACCAGATCAACGCCATCGCCGAGACCTACGGCCTGCACGAGCTCGCCGTCGAGGACGCGGTGCACGCGAAGCAGCGCCCCAAGCTCGAGCGCTACGACGACAGCCTGTTCATGGTGCTCAAGACGGTCGGCTACGTCGGGCACGCCGAGCCCACCACGGCCACGGAGCTCGTGAAGACCGGCGAGGTCATGGCGTTCGTCGGCGCCGACTTCGTGGTCACGGTCCGTCACGGCGACCACTGCGGCCTGCACAAGGTGCGCGAGGCGCTGGAGGCCGACCCCGAGCAGCTGGCCCTGGGCCCGGCGGCGGTCCTGCACGCCATCGCCGACCACGTGGTGGACGCCTACATCGCGGTCACCGACGCCATCGAGACCGACATCGACGAGATCGAGGCCGAGGTCTTCGAGCCGAAGTCGCAGATGGACTCCGAGCAGATCTACGTCCTCAAGCGCGAGGTGCTGGAGCTGCGCCGCTCGGTGGTGCCGCTGACGGGGCCGATCCGCAAGCTCGCCGAGGGCTACAGCTCGCTGGTGCCCCACGACGTGCGCTCCTACTTCCGCGACGTCGACGACCACCTCGCGAACGTCACCGAGCGCGTGAGCGGCTTCGACGAGCTGCTCACCACCCTCGTCGACTCGGCGCTGGCCAAGATCAGCATGCGGCAGAACAACGACATGCGGAAGATCACCGCGTGGGCCGCGATCATCACGGTGCCCACGATGATCGCCGGCATCTACGGGATGAACTTCAAGTACATGCCCGAGCTGGACTCGCCGTACGGCTACCCGGCGGTCTGGCTGGTCATCCTGGTGTGTTGTGGCACGCTCTACCGCAACTTCAGGAAGAACCAATGGCTGTGAGGCCCTAGCCTGACGGGGTGAACGACCGACCGGTCAATCCCCTGCGCAGGCTGCGCCGTCCCGCCTGGGACCAGCAGCGACCGACCTGGGCCGACGCGAAGCCCGGGCAGATCCGCGCCGCGCTGCACCGGGCCCTCGCCCGGCCGTCGGGCGGCTGGTTCGTGCTCGCCGGCAGCCGTGAGGTGCGCCCGGGCAGGGCCTTCGGCCGCGTCGTCGCCGGGCGCGAGCTGGTGGCGTGGCGCGACGACGACGGCGCCCTGCACGTCGGGCCCGGCGCCTGCCCGCACCTGGGCGCCGCGCTGTGCGACGCGCCCGTCCACGAGGGGCAGCTGGTGTGCCGCTGGCACGGGCTCGCCCTGGGCGCCGCCGGGCGCCCCGGCTGGCGCACGCTGCCCGCGCACGACGACGGCGTGCTGGCCTGGGTGCGGCTCGACGACCTGGCGGAGGGTCCGCTGCTCGACGCGCCGGTGCTCGGCCCGCGCCCGCCGGCCGGGCGGAGCCTGTCCGCCGTCGCCACCGTGATCGGGCACTGCGAGCCCCAGGACGTCATCGCCAACCGGCTCGACCCCTGGCACGGCGACTGGCTGCACCCGTACTCGTTCGCCGGGCTACGGGTGGTGTCCACCCCGCCCGCCGACCCCGATCCGGCCGAGGACCGACTTCTCGTCGAGGTGACCTTCACGGTCGGGAAGCGGTTGGGGGTGCCGGTGTTCGCCGAGTTCAGCTGCCCCGACCCCCGCACGATCACGATGGAGATCGTCGACGGTGAGGGCGCGGGCTCGGTCGTGGAGACGCACGCGACGCCGCTGCGCCCGGAGCCCGACGGTCGTGCCCGCACCGCCGTGATCGAGGCCGTCGTGGCCCACTCCGACCGGCCGGGCTTCGGTCACGCCCGGCGGGTGGCGGGGCTGCTCCGTCCCATGATCACCTCCACGGCTCGGCGGCTGTGGCGCGACGACATCGTCTACGCCGAACGCCGCTACGAGCTGCGGTCGCGCCGCTAGTCCCCGCTAGTCCCCGCTAGTCCCCGCTAGTCCTTCGTCAGGTCGATGCCCTCGGGCGGGGTCGGCGCGTCCGGGTCGTCCGCCGTCGGCGGCACACCGGGGCTGCGGCCCAGGAAGGTGTGCACGATGTGCTGCTGCCAGCCCGGCACCGTCTGCACGCGCACGTCGTCGAAGCCGGTGGCGTGCATGCGGGTGGTGAGGGCCTCGACGCCGTCGAAGTCCAGGACGCTGCGCCAGAGGTAGCGGTAGAGGTCGGCGGAGCCGGTGCGGATGCGTCCCATCGGGATGATCACGCCCCAGCAGACGGCCGTCCACACCGCCCGGCTGCGCGCGGAGTCGGCCACCGAGTACTCGTGCAGCGCCAGCGGCGCCCCCGGCTTGAGCAGCTTGCGGAAGCTGCGCAGCGCCGCGTTGCGGTCGGTGAGGTTGCGCAGCAGGTAGGCCGCCATGATGCCGTCGTAGGGCCCGGTGACGACCCGCTCGAGCTCCTCGGCGTTGCCGTGCACGAACCGCACGTGCGCCGGCCACGTCTTGCGCCGCGCCTGCGCCAGCATCTCCACCGACGCGTCGACGGCGGTGATGTCGGCCTGGGGGGCCGCGTCGAGCAGCGCCGCGGTGGACGCGCCGGTGCCGCAGCCGAGGTCGAGCAGCCGCAGCCCCGCGCCGTCGCCTCCGATGCCCATCCGCTTGGCCGACATCCGCAGGTGCTCGTGGTAGCCCGGGTTGGCGTTGACGAGCTTGTCGTAGTTGCGGGCGTGCACGTCGAAGGAGCGTGACACGTTGGTCTGGTCGATCCGGCCCGGCTGCGGACCGGGCTTGGAGGAGCTCACGCAGGCCATCCTGACGCATGCGGCGCCGTCGTGCGCGCAGACCCGTAGCGTGTCCTCGATGGTGCGGGCGCTGGCGGTGAGCGACGAGGTGGAGCCGTGGGCGCTGGTCGTCGCCACCGCGGAGCCCGGGGTGGATCTCGTCGTCGCCGCGGGGGACCTGCCCTTCGACTACCTCGCGGGCATCGTCGACCGCATCGACCGGCCCGGCGTGCTCGTGCCGGGCAACCACGACCCCGAGATCGACGGCGCTCCCCCGGCGGGCTGGGTCGACGCCGACGGGCACGTCGTCGATGTCGGCGGGCTGCGCATCGCCGGGCTGGGCGGCTGCGTGCGCTACCGACCGGGTCCGAACCAGTGGACGGAGCGCGAACAGGCCCGGCGCGCCCGCCGGCTGGTGCGGCGGGCGCGGCGGGCCACCCGGCGTGACGGGCGCGGCGTCGACATCCTGCTCACCCACGCCCCGCCCCGGCACTGCGGCGACCGGGAGGACGGTCCCCACCTGGGCTTCGAGTGCCTGCACGACGTGGTCACCGCGTTGTCGCCGCGCCTGCTGGTGCACGGGCACATCCACCCCTACGGTCGGCCCACCCCCGACCGGCTGGTCGGCACCACCCGCGTCGTCAACGTCGTCGGCCGACACCTGTTGGAGCTCTAGTGGTGGACACGGGCTATCCCCGGGCCGACGCGCAGAACGACTTCAGCCGGATGCGCCGCCGCGCCGTGCTCTCGCGTCTGGCCGGCTGGCTGCGCCGCGAGCCCGACGACGTGTCGGAGATCCTGCCGTTCGACGAGGTCGTGGCCGCGCTGGGCCGCACCGGCGAGCGGGACCTCGGGCTGTTGGTGATCGACCTCGACACGATCGTCGGCAGCGTCGACCGGGTGGGCGACTTCGACCGCTGGTTCCGCCCCCGGTCGGCGGTGAGCCGGGAGCGCTGGGAGCGGCTCGACCTGGCTCGGCGCCGCGGGGAGAGCATCCCGCCGATCGACGTCTACCGGGTGGGCGAGCTGCACTTCGTCCGCGACGGGCACCACCGCGTCTCCGTGGCGCACGCGCTGGGGCTGCGCACCATCGACGCGTTCGTCACGGAGGTGACCACGGTCGTCGACGCCACCGGCATCGCCCGCCGCGGCGATCTGATCACGAAGGACCTGCGACGGGTCTTCCTCGACCGCGTCCCCCTGCCCGGCCCGGCCCTGTGCACGATCCTCGTCACGTCGGCGTGGTCGTACGCGGTGCTGAGCGAGACCGTCGAGGCGTGGGGGTTCCGGCTCATGCAGCAGGAGGCCCGCTACCTCGACCGCGAGACGGTGGCCCGGCGCTGGTACTCCGAGGAGTTCCAGCCGGTGCTGCGGATGCTGCGCGACGCCGACCTGGTGGGCGAGCGCACCGACGCCGAGGCCTACCTGCACCTGGCCGCCCAGCGCTACCGCCTGATGCGCACCCACCGCTGGGACGAGAACGTGGTGGACCGCCTGCGCGCCGACAGCATCGACGGCTAGGACAAATCGCGGTCACAGATACGTAACGTCTGGGTCACGGCCACCGAAGGACCGGCAGTGATAACGGAAACCGGACATCGCCGGACATCCGGTCGGCTGCACGGTCTCCGGCCCCGAGGTGCGTTCCAGCTGTGGATCGTCGTGCCGGTTCTCGGCTGGGCCACGCTCTACTGCCTCAAGTGGCTGGGCCTCGGGGCGCTGGCCCCGGACACGATGGCCGGCTACTACAACGCCAGCGCCTACTGGGTCTCCTACCGGGACGGCTTCGTGCGGCGCGGACTCCCCGGAGCGGTCCTGGAGGGGATCCTGGGGCATCCACCGGGCGTGATGGCCGCCTCGGTGGTGGCCGCCCTGCTGGTCGTGCTCGTGCTCGCGGCACTCGTCCTGCTGACGGCCGCAGCCGTCCGCGCGACCCCGGACGCGCAGGACCGGCTGGTCGTGGCGGCACTGGTCCTCGCCTCACCGTTCACCTTCACCCTCGCGGTGATCAACCGCGGCCGGTACGACGCGGTGGTCGTCGTGTGCGTCGCCGTGATCGTGCTGCTCGCGAGCCGGCGGACGCTGCCGCTGATGCGCGTGCTCGGGATCTCCCTCGCCGTTGTCGCCGGGGCCGGTTCGCTCGAGATCTCGCTGGCCTTCCTCGCCCCGCTCGCGCTGCTCGCCGTCCTGCCCCTGGGCCGCACCCCGGTTCAACGGATCGGCTGCGGGGCGATCGCCGTGCTACCGGGCCTCGCCCTGGCCGTGGTGTCCCTGGCCGTGCACCCGAGCGTCGGCATGCTGATCACCATGATGGAGCGGGAATCGGCGACCGGGTTCCCGCTGTCGCGGTCCGAGGAGAACTCGATCTCGGCACTTGGCCAGACCACGGGGGACGCGCTGGCCCACACCGTCGGCATCTCGCCGTGGACGATCCTGTTCTGCGCGCTGGTGCTGGGCGGCTGCTACGTCCTCACCGCCTCCCTGCTCTGGGCGCGCCTCGGCCACCCCCGCCGGTACTGGGCCCTCGCCCTGATGAGCCTCTACGCCCTCGCGGCCCTGGGGCTCAGCGCCGTGGGCGACGACTACCGGCGTTGGTGGGGCTTCGCGTTCGTCGCGATGGTCGCGAGCCTGGTGCTGCTCCGGCGGGGAGCCGTGACGATCCCCGCGCCGCGGCATGCCGAACCGCCCCGTCGACGACTCGTCGCGGCCGCACTCCTCGTGTCCGCCGCCATGGCGCTCTTCCCCATCTGGCCCACCTGGGACCAGCCGGCGACCGGCGCATCGATCGACCAGATCCAGCAGCACTAGCGGCACTAGGAGGCTCCTGAATTAGCGCTGTATGCAGTCTTGGGGACGGTCAGGGTCCC
>ERZ778023.134-NODE-134-length-201347-cov-55.418318_pt1 | contig 201347 bp, 255 predicted proteins | sample MGYA00375753_ERZ778023 | MGnify/ENA primary metagenome ERZ778023 (study PRJEB29350, sample SAMN05389822) | bioreactor metagenome | isolation source: Ammonium sulfate bioreactor | place: South Africa: University of Cape Town | collected 2014-04-04 ... | reverse complement strand
TTATTCTTGCTCTCATATTATGCCTACTACTTTTTCTATAGCTATAACTATTGCTTCCACTACTATCGTTCTTTCTCTTCCACTTCTACAGTGGATTGTCGTTGTCATTTGAATCGTTGTAGCGTGCAATAACGGCAACAGCGGGAGGAATAAGAAGGAAATCGAATCGGCTGTTGCTTGCCCTGTACTCTCGTCTGCACACAATGAACGTTAACCGTTATAAGCATATATAAATGCGTTTGTGTGCGTATGTGTGTGTGTGTGTGCCACTCACAAGGGTAAGAAGAATTTTTTTCTCTCTTTTTCTTTCGCGCTATCGTTCTACAGCAGCATGTGGCAGGAAGGAAAGAAAATATATAGAGACTATATGTGTGTGTATGCCTGCTCTGCCTTGTCTGTCTGTGTATTTGCGCTTGCGCTCTCACAACATAAGACATTGCACGGCCGACGACGACGTATATACAACGTAAAGTAAAAGGAAAGAGAAGGCAGACACACACACGCATACACGCATTCGCTATTGCTCTTTCACCACATTGCTTCTTCTCTCTTCTTTCATATTCACCACTACTACCACTCTACGCACACATACCCAGCTATTGCTGACTGACTCGCACACACTGTGCAAAAGACAAGGCAAGCAAACAAGCAAGCAAGCAAGTAAGCAGGCAAGCAAGCCAAGCAAAGCAGTATACACTACATTCAACCCGATTAATACGACATCTACTTTAAAAAGTATGTTTAAGAAATTAAAATACGATCTTTCGATTTGAATTCATCGATTAATTTCTTATTTTAATCGATTGGAATCGAATCGTCGAATAAGAACTCGTTGAATTTCCAAGCGCGAATTGAACCTACCTTTTTTTTCGGTTTAGAGATATGCCTCGTGCCAGCAAATCTCAAAAGGATCCCAATGCACCTAAACGACCTTTGTCAACATTTTTCTTGTTTTCACAAGATGAACGACCAAAGATTAAAAAAGACAATCCATCATTATCCGTTGCTGATATTGCTAAAGTCATTGGAGAACGATGGCGTTCAATAGGTGATGATAAAAAACGTCAATATGAAGAAAAGGCTCGACAAGAAAAGGAACGATATGATCGAGAACTGGCTGAATACAAAAAAAATGGTGGTGGAAAATGAAAAAATTCAAAAAAAAGCAACATTAACAATTTAAAAACAAAATAAAAGAATAGATTATAGAAATTCATCACAATGATTCCGATGATTTGTTTTTAAGCAGAAGAAAAAAACTTAGAAAACCATTTAGTGTGTACATAATCATCATATATTTGTAGTTAGTATTATTCAGAAAACAGAATGTTGTTGTGTTTTTGTTCGTTTTTTCTCTCTCTCTCTTTCTTTTTTTGTCTTCATTTGTGCTTGTTTGTATATGTTGTGTTTACTAACTGAAAAACGATAAATAAATTTTGAAAAATCAAAAACATTTTCTCTTAAAAAGACTTTGCGATCGTTAAGTTATACTCGAAAAGAAAAGAAGACCATGCATACGCATTGAATGACTTTGAATCTTTAGTCGTTTCTTTTTTATTTTTCGATAGATGTCACGAGTGATTGATAGTAGTGATTGATTAAGAAAAAAATAATTCGAAAAATTCTCGAATTTCGAAATCGAATTTGTAAAAAGTGAATTTTAGTCGCAAGAAAAAATTCTTTCGTACGATCTAATTAAATGAAGGTTTAGCCATCACAACAAATATGGCATCATTAAACGAATGACTTTTTTTTCTTCTTCTTCTACTAATGAATGAATGGGACGAACGAGAGAAAGAAAAGGTCACATATTTTTTTTATCAAACTGATAATAATAAAACGAAAGAAAAAAGCCAACTCGGACGAAAATTATTCGTCTACGTTTTATTTTCAGATTAATTAATCATGTCGAATAACGAAGACGATGAATGTGACTCGTCGAGTCTATTTGCTGTTGCAAGTCAATCCGATGTCAATTCATTTTTACGTTCTCAAGCTGCAAAAATCACTGGCCGAATGGGACCATCGAGTGTAAGCGATGACGACGAGAATTCCATGGACGGTAGTCTTCTCGAACGTTTTACTCAAATTCCGATGGAGAAAAAATTCTCAATGACAAATCCAACGTCAGCATCGATTCAATTGAAACCGTATTTAAGTCGTTCGTGTTTTGCATCAATCACAAGTTCGTCACCGATCAAATCATCGGCACCAAAACAAACTCTAGCTGATGATTTAACTGAATTGAAATGGTTGAATACATTTAAATTCAAAGAATTTACTCTTAATGATAATAAAGATAAAGATTCCAATGATAAATCAACAACAGCAACAACAATAAATGAACAATCCGAAGAGAATCAACAGCAAAATAATGACGAGGATCTTCTAGCGAAATTAATCAGTGAATTGAAATGTTATGATAGTGAAAGTACGAAGATAAATACGACATCATTTGGTATGCTCATATTTCTTGGTTTATATTCGAAACGTGACGAGAAATGTCTTCCATGGTCATTGACCATCAAACAATTGTATGAATTTGCTCAATTAAATGTTAAACAAATAACAAGTAAACGTGGATGGAAGAATTCCATTCGACAAGCTCTTGTAACGATACCGTGTTTTGTAAAAACCAAACGAGATTTATTGAAATCTCGATCATTATGGACAATTGATCCGTACTATCGGCCATTGTTAACAAAAGCCTTTTTGACAACACCACCTGTACCATCACCATCATCGAATAAGTAAATATCGAATTGAATCGATCAATGCTGAATAAAACTCGGCCTTTTTCTTTCGATTAGAACTCTGTCAGACGCAGCGACAAATCGACACGAAGAACAGAATGTAACGCGTTCTTCACAATCGATTTTGAATAATTTTGCACCGAAAGCAACAGTGAAAACAAAAGGTACTTATTTGTAATCATCACTTTCGTTTGTTTGCACGTGATGTTCTAGTTCTTCCACGTTTATACGAACGTCTTTGCGAAGAAAAAGTTCAAGACGATGAAGACGATGACGAAGCTGACTCAAGCACTGCCGGCAAACACAATCGAGCTCTGACATCAGGTAATGAAGTTAAAACAAAACTGTATTTTTCTTCTTCCTTTTTCGTTCTCTCTCTCTCTCTTTCTTTCTGTTGTAATAATGTATTATATTGAAAAGTATTTAGTGTCCAATCACGAGCATTTCTGATGGTAAAACTGTGTTTCGAGTGGCGTTTCTTTTTCACAATACTAATCTTTCTTTTTGTTGTTATTGTTGTTCTTTTCTTTCAACGTAAAATATTTGTTTCTGATTTTAAGGTCGAAAACGCCCTCGATCGTCGTCATGGGCATCGAAAGTCTTTAAACGACAGAAACATCGACATCATCGTTCGTCCGATGTCGAACCGAAAACTTCGACACCAACTCGAACGTGAGTGTTCGAACGTCTTCTTTTTTGTTGTATTCACGTACAAATTTTTATTTTAGTTCATCGACAGCAGTTGTCACTCCATGTCCAAGTCTTGATCATACGTATTTACTTCAATCGAAAAAACTCAAAAAACCTTCGACCGTCGACCGAACAGGTTCAATTGAAAACGAAGATGAAGATGAAGATGAAGATGACGATGATGATGATGAAGAAGAAGATGATGAAGATGATGAACGTGATAGCAGTTCATTAAAACGAAAATCAATCATCACAACTCGTGCTCAAGCAGCTTCACGAAATCGTCGTAAAAGTTCGCCACCGAAGAAACGTCTCGCTATTCAATATCCATCTCAGCGTCCGAATACGCGCATCAATCGTCGTATAATCGAACAGGATCTTAAACTACTTCGACAAGCCAACGTTCTACCTCCAATGTCGCCTCCAACGAATCAACAACCATTGGATCTATCTCTTGGTGCGAATCGTTCATCATCATACGAAGATATTCAAGACAAACCATCGACTCAAACGTCGGCTGTCGACGACGAAGAAACTTCAACTCAACGAAAACCAACAGCAATCGAAGGCGTTCTCGATTTGTCTCTTTCCCGTTGACCAAAAACCACATCTATTTCGTTTTTGTTGTTGTTGTTGTACGTGTGCAATATAACAAACGTACTCGCTGAGAGACAAAAATACATTTATTTATTTCAACTCATCTTTACTCAGACACATCTTGTGTCTTTCGAAAACACAACTGTATGTTCCTACATCTATCTATTCTGAAATGTCTTTTTTTTTCTCTTGTCTTTATTGTGCATTTTTTTTGTTGATTATTTCCTATGATATTTGTGCTTCCAAACGTCGAAATTCTATCGTAAACAGAAACTAAAAACGATTGAAATCCTTTTGTTAGAAGTTAATCACGTTTTTTTTTAAATACGTCAGTTTGTCTTTTCGTTTTTTTTTTCAAATAAAAAATACTCGTGACGTATGCAAAAATAAAGGAAGTGATCTGTTGATTATTTTCGTTAAAAATGTGATAAAATAAAATCGAAATGCATACTTAAGCGAAAAGGAAAAAAAACGGAACTAAATGGCCGTGGTAAATGTTACCGCCAAGGTAGCTCAGAGAAGAGAACGAAAAGCGCATGATGTCAAGTATGAATAAGACGCGAAAAAGTACGTTCGTTTTGCTTTATGCTCTCAAATCAACTTCCTTTTTTTTCTACCAACGCGTAAGAGTCGACATGAAACGAGAGCGAAAGAACGAAAAAAGATTGCATTTTCTTCTTTTTGTTACTTTCGAAATGACGAAACGTTTGAAAAATAACAATACCGATTCTTCTTCAGATGAAGGTAAAATTAACTTTCGTTTTCGATAATGAATCGAAAATCAATCGTCTTTTCGTATCTAGATTGTCACACCTCTCTCGATGACAAGATTCTCTCGTCAGATCTAAATTATCTTACTACAGTTTCCAATCCCGCTCCCTATCATACGAGTGTTTGCGGTTCGATACTTTATTCAGCGCCAACGAAATCATCTTCAGATATATTCGCATATTTACGTCACGGAAATTTCGATGCATTTCGTCAATCGTTCGATCTTCATTGCAATGAAATTGTAAAAATGAAAAATCAATACGAACAGGTGAGCAAATCGAATTCATCCAAGCAAATTTTATCTCAATTTTCATTTTCAGACTGTATTGCATATCCTTGTGATCTATGCCTATCAGTACGTTTGGGTGCGTTTATTAATGATGCGCGATTGCGATCCATGTGCCCAAGATAATGATGGTTATACAGCTGCACATTACGCTGTCGAACGCGACGATGTTGAAATGTTAAAAGCACTAACTGCACGTTTTCAAGGTCAAACCAAACAAATCTCGAATGAACAAGTTATAGCGATACATAATAAATGTTTAAAAGCTCTGACCATTCGAAATAAACATGGTTTAACCGTTTTTATGTTAGCCTGTCATCGTTTATCGATGAAATGTTTGGATTATTTGATTTCATTGAATATCAATGATAGTAATTTAGAAGATCGATTCGGTGATACGTGTTTACACTATGCTGTTGCACGTCGAAATCAAAATCTCGTTGCGAAATTAATTGAAACTTGCCAAACCGAAGTGAATGGCGGTCGAACAGATCGACCGAGTGTTCTCGATTTGTTACAATACAATCGTCAATCGGATCAATCAAATGAACAAATCAAAGATCGCGAAATCGAACAATTACTTTTGTCACATAATGCCAAAAATCGTTGTACAATACGACGAGTTTATAACAGACGAAACATGACCGACGATCACGCGGAAAATAATGTTTCGAATTTAGCTCGTCTTGATGTTGAACAAACAACAACAAGTAACAATATTGAAACAGCTCGTAGTCATGAACGAATGGCTAAAATATTGAAATTACAAGGTGATCTCAATGGTGCACGAAAAAACTACGAACAAGCCATGGATTATGTATCGAATCAGACAAGTCAATGGGCTGATTATGCCTATGAACTAGCGTCGATTTATTTGAAACAAGACGAAAAACAGAAAGCTTTGGATTTACTAGAGAAATCATTGAAAATTCGAGAACAATTGGATGAATCGAACGAAGAAATACAACGAATTCAAACAAAGCTTCAAGAGATTTCTGCCTAGGGAAATCTGCGCGTGTAAATAAAATGGATTGTTTTATTTTTCCTTTAAAAAAGCACTTGAAATATATTTGTTACATTCGATAGAAGAAAAAAAAAATCCCGAAAACAATATTTTGTTGTTGCGGTTGTTGTTGGTTCTTTGTTTTTTAACTCATTAGACCCATATGCTCGATATCTAATTGAGCGGTATGATCAGCTTCGGTTGCAATACGTTGTTGTTGAGCCTCTTCGCGAGCTTGTTGAGCTGGATTACTTAGAAGTTTATTTCGTTGGCCAACTTGAGAAGTAACGGGCTCCGTACGAAAATTAACTAAACCACGAATACGACCTTGTCAAATAAACAAAAATAAAAAATAAAAATTGATTATTCAAATATTTTCAATTTCTTCTAATTACGCATGATCACACAACCGATAATAATCGAAATCCATATGAGAAATAATAACAAACATATCAAAAGAAATACTAAATCAAAATCGATTATTCAAATCTAATAAAAAAAAATTTTTCAATTGCACCTGTTCTACCATCGATGATCGATATATGAGTAGTGATTTGATTGGTTTTCAATGGGATTAATCTATTCAAATAAATACATTTTTCTTTTTCTGTTCGACATTTTCTCAAATGAATTGCGCACGAACTTAAATAGATCGGGATATTTGTCATTTTGACATGTATAATCGTCTTCATCGAAGTAATCATATCGTAGATTTTTATATGTATAGTAAATTAAAAATCGACAATCATTCTTGTCGATATTTGGTAAACATTGAATGAGAATATAATCTCCGGGATTGAGGAATATACCCGATGTAACTAATTCGAAATTGTTTGTATTTGTATCCGTTTTCGAAACGAGAAAATTATCAAGAACATGTTGAATTAATTTTCGACCGAAATGACGAACACGTACAACATAAATATTCCATAATGTTTGATTTGTTTGAAGAAATAGAACTTTAATACCATGAAGCAAACGAGGATAGTTCGATGAACGACAAGAAAATTCTTCGAAAGAAAAATTCAAATCTTAATCGAACATGGAAGTCTAGTTGTTCTTTTTACGGGTCGTTCGATGATTGCCTCCGATCAGTGTTGTACCGATATGAAAACGCGGACTAAACGAAAGCAAGTTAAATTTAGTTTGATTGTCTTTCAGTGATATACTTTAGTTTTGAAATGGTTAGAATAACTCCAGATTTATCATTTGAATGAAGTCCTTCGTGTGCGTAGAAAATCGAGAGAACAGCTGATTTCGATTGATCAAGGTGAAAGCCTAGATCTACAGACAAAAAAAACACCATCAAATCAAACATACAAATCGATCTTTTTCTCGAACCATCCGATATTTTAAATTTAGCTAAAGTTGTATTCGATAGCCATTGATAGATCAACATTGATTTTGCTCCATTACAACCGGTTTGATCATTATGCCAGATCTTCGTTGTTTGTTTATCATGACAAATTTGAATTCGAATCTGTTGAATAATATCTTTGTTTATATTTCGAATAAACGGCTCGATTTCAACTAAAAGAAGCTCAATTCAGTAAAAAAAAAACTTTTTTTTTCCTCACCGATTGTCCATGGCTCACTGTGATACGCAGGTAAGTACCTAATGTGAATCGATGTCTAGAGAAAAATCAACGAATCATTTAATTGAAACACGAGTTTTTATTGAACAGACAAATGGTAGGGCAGGCACGAATGATTCACTTCCTGTGATATCAATTGTCACATTAAATTGATTTGATAAAGTTGAATTTCCTGTTATGCTCACAATCGAACAAAAACAACATGACAATACAAACAAATACAAGCTAACTTGCATGTTAATGAAACGTTTTTTCAATATGTTGCCTCGTAGTAAGTATTATATTTTGTAATTGCTAATAAGTAATATGGAGACAGGACGAAAAGAAAAATAACAAGACCAGAAAAAAGCAAAAATAATGCTTATACAAGCGTTTTTGGCAAATTATATGTTTACCTTTACAAAACGAGAAAAAAAACTAATTTTAACACTCGACAAAACACTCGTATTCTATTATAGGCGAAATGCATATCATTTTTTTAGTATTTAGTAAATGATTGTGTTTATGTATAAATCTGGAGTGAAATTTCATCACATGATAATTAACGATTTATTTTTATCAATCAAGGCCACTGAACTTTGTTTGAATAAAAGTGATACGTAGCTAATACGTCATCGATCGATGCAGAGCCCATTATTTTCCCATTTTCTTCGTCGTATTTGATTGACAAGTCAAATGTACCTACAAAAACACAGATACGACAGGCAGTTGCAAACGATTCGAAATGATAAATCTCATATAAATGAGGTTTATATCGCGACTTGATTACTATTGACTGATGATATATGAAAATCGAAAAAAAAATGATTATTTATTAGAATAAAAAAGAAATGGATTACAGAGAAAATTGAATTTAAGAGAAATATTTAAAAAGAACCACGAGCTTGAAATGTATCATGATTATTTTCACAGGCTCGTTCGGTAAATTCGTCCGTACAAGCCATACGTAACCGTTCGACAGTTGCCGGTGAATTCAATTGAAAATATCCTTGAAAACCTTGTTGTTCTCGATAGGCCATGCAAGCATTCTTCAATGCAAAAAATACGGCTGCACCAAGAAATAATGGCGGTTCACCGACAGCTTTCGATGAATAGATTGCACGAGGATTGGGCGCATTCGAAAGAAGTTCCACACGCATATCGAGTGGAACATCATTGAACGAAGGAATTTTGTATGTGCCCGGTCCACGAGTGAATAATGCGCCAGGTTTCGTCCATTTATGTTGACTTAAATCACCCCAAATCAGTTCCTCCATAGTAAATAAACCGAGACCTTGCACGAACGCACCTTCGACTTGACCAACATCGATTTGAGGATTTAATGATGTGCCAACGTCCTTGAAAAATTATTCGAATAATCAAGGAGAAAAAAAAGAAGCTATTTACCATGAGGATATCGACACGTAAAGCATGCCAATCACCTGTTAATGTGTCTAGCTCGACTTCGGCAACGGCAGCTCCTTGAGTAAAATAATTGAAATTTGCACGATTCGATGGGAAATCTGCTCCTAATGGTTCAGGTGTAGCATAGAACCCATGAGCACATAGATCAATACGTGCAAAATATGCTTTTTTCACTAGATCTTTCCATGAAAGATTGCTATCATCACCAACAAGTAACGTATTCAATCGTTCACGAATTTTTTCACAAGCAATTCGAACAGCCATGCCATTCAAATCCGATGAGGCCGATGCAGCTGTTGGACTTGTATTAGCAACTTTGTCCGTTGCTGTTTCACTAATACGAATTTTACTCACGTCACAACCGAGAATTTCTGCAGCGACTGAAATCATCTTTGTATGCAAACCTTGACCCATTTCTGTGCCTAGAAACTATTTTCTTGTATTTATTTCTTTTCCTCGAAAATTACTATCTGACCTCCATGACTGACTAAAACTGAACCGTCTTTGTAGACATGAACTAATGCTGCAGCTTGATTGAGAAATTTTGCGGTAAATGCAATGCCGAATTTCGTCGGAAGAATTGTTATACCACGTTTACGAAATTTATTCGATTGGTTGAATTCTTCAACGGATTTTTGACGTTGAATATAATCACTCGATTGAAGTAATTCATCGACTAATCGAGGAATATTCCATCGTTCTAATTCTTGACCAAAATGGGTCACTTCGCCTTCTTTGTACATATTCATATGGCGGATAACGAACGGATCAACTTTAAGATATGCTGCAACATGTTCAACAACCGTTTCACAACCGAATAGACCTTGTGGTCCACCGAAACCACGAAAAGCTACAATTTTGAATATGATTTTTTTTTCTATGTTCGATTCAGACAACAAACCTGTATTCGATGGTAAATGAGTTTTACATAATCGTCCTCGTACTCGAACATTCGGAAATCGATATGTATTATCGACATGAAGCATAGCTCGTTCGAGAACAGCCAACGACAAATCGAACGAACATCCTGCATTACTCCAAAGACGAATATCCAATGCAGTGAATTGACCTTGACTAGTAAAACCAACTTTATAACTGATTTTAAATGGATGTCGTTGACCAGTCATAGCCATATCAACATCACGTTCGATATTGATTCGAACTGGTCGACTGACTTTAACTGCAGCGACTGCAGCTGCTATACATGCTGGCATTCTATAGATTTGATATTAAAATTTGAAATCGAAATTTGAAATTGCTTACGATCGTGATTCTTTTCCACCGAAGCCACCGCCCATACGTTTGACATGACATTGAACACGATTCACATCGTAGCCCAATGCAAGTGCAGTTAATTCTTGTGTTTTACTTGGATTTTGTGTGGATGAATAGAGTGTTACTTCTTGATCATCATTCGATGGAATAACCATGCAACAATTCGTTTCCAAATAGAAATGTTCTTGTCCACCCATGACTACTGTTCCTTCGAGAATATGATCAGCTTGTTCGAAACCTTGCTCAACATCACCACATCGCAATAAACGTTCATCGCCAAGATATGATTGATGAGTAATAGCATCATCAATAGTAAATATCGTAGGAGTTAATAATTCATATTCAATTTGAACAAGATGAGCTGCTACTTGTGCTGCTCGTTCAGTTTCACATAAAACTACACCGATTATTGAACCAACACAAGGTGTAACCGATGAAACAAATACTTCTTCATCATGAAAAACATCACCAGTCATATTACTACCTTTTATATCATTATGATTGACGAATGAAACATAACCGGGTACTTTCGAAGCTGCAGTTAAATCTATTTCAAAGAAAAGGCTATGCTGCTTTTTTTTCTCTTCTCAAATGATCTTACCAATACTCTTAATAAGAGCATTTGGTTGTGTTGCCAATACTAATCCTCCGTAGAGTGTATTCGGTAAAGATGGCATATCATCAACATATTTTGCTTCGCCTGTTGTTTGTAAATATGCTGAACGATGTGGTAGCGATGCACCGACGACTTTTTGCGATGCTGGCCGTTCGGGAATGATCTGTTGACCATGAGAAACCGATCGATGATATGGTTGAGTTGCTGATAATTCTTTCGAATCAACTGAAGATTCTTGTAATTGAGTGCAAACATAGAGATAAAATTTAAATAGAAACGATTGAACTAATGTTCGTCGATATTCCGGTTGACCGCCCGGTGTTAAATCAGTGAGTGGCATTTCTTTCAACGCTAATTGACATGCTTCATTAATAGTCGTTTTCGTCCATAGTTTTCCAATTAATTCTTGTTGTGTATTTTTTGTTAAGATCGTCGTTGGTCCCATACCACCAAATGAAAAACTTGCCGAAATAATTCGCCATTGTTGTTTATCGTTTTCTTGTACAGGTTCAAGTTGAACTTTGAGACCAGCACTAACGATACCGATATCGTCATCACGTCGACGTGCTTGTTTATACGAACGAAGAAATGTTCGAGTTGTTGTTGTTGATGGCGGTGGTGGCAGTGGAATGTGAATACACACTAAGACTTCGTCATCAGTCATAGCAACACGACGATATGCAAGAAAGAACTCTTGCATTGGTACAAGTCGAGTCGAGTTTGTTTCCGTTCGATGTAATTCAAGAATAGCACCAGCTGCTTGAAGAACAGGATTGAGATCGGAAATAGGCGAAGCATTGACAATATTTCCTCCGAGCGAAGCAACATTTCGAATTTGTGTCGATGCAAAAAATTTCAATTGCTGAATAATTGACTCACATATACCTCCGTCAAGTTGTTGATCATTCCATTCGGAAAGTTTCGCTTGTAAACGTGTTAATGTTACACCGGCACCGAGAATCAGCGAAGTTGGCGTACGTTTAAGTTGTTGTAATTCTTGAATATGTGTGACTGAGATCAAACGTGGATATTTTAAACGTTTAAATTTCGTTTCAATTTGAACTTCACTATTGCCAAAGACAAGTTTCGATGCAGCACCTGGATACGTCGAACGAAGACTAAGCAATTCGTTTAATGATACTGGACGAAACCATTCAATTGTTGAACCTTTAATATGAATCGATTGAGCGACATGTTCACGTAATTCATTGGGAAATTCGATTTTATTCGATTCATTGTCAAGATCTTTGACGAACGAACGACATTTATCCAATGTTGTCGTTGTGATCGAACATTTCGATGACGATGGATCTTTATCAGGTAGTTCATTAAAATCTTTAGCAAATGATTTCGCTGCATCAAGTATAGGACGATAGCCTGTACAACGGCAAAGATTGCCATCAAATGCTTCTTCAATATCAAGCATTGTCATCGATGAATGCGATTGATTCGATGCTGCTACCGTGCCATACAATGACATAATTATACCAGGCGTGCAAAAACCACATTGAGAACCGTACATTTCAGCAAGACGTGATTGTGTTGGATGAAGATTTGATTTCGCTACTGAACCCAAACCTTCGACAGTAATTATTTGACAACCATCAATCGAACAAAGTGGTGCAAGACATGCATTCACTGTTCGATGGTCAAGAGAGCCTGAATGTTGATCAACACATTGTGATACGAGAACAGTGCATGCTCCACATCCACCTTCGCCACAGCCTAATTTCGATCCAGTTAAATTTAATTCTATATAGGACAAACAAAATATGATATTTCGATTGAAGTTTCATGTCGAAAAATTTGATTTACTATTTCTTAGATACCATAACAATGTCCAATCAGGTTCAGCATTATATTCAACAACTTTTTGTCCATTAACATAAAAGAGAAGATAATCTACTGATGGAGGTGTGCTATTTTCAATCGTTTTTTTGACCATTTCAATACGTAAGAATAATATACGTAAATGAAATAAAAATGTGTTAAAACGAAACTAGAATGTTTAGTTATCAAAATGTAAATAATTGATAATCATATAACAAGTTCGTTTTTTCTTATCTTAAATGTGAACTAGAAACATAAAATCTTGACAATTGTTTTCTTTTCTTTCTTCTATTTTGCCCTTACAACGATGACGATTCATATAAAAGTGTAACTGATATAAATGAACCAATCGTACATTATGATCTAGTCTTTCATTTCATTCCCAGGGGTTTATTTATTTCAAAGATAAAGAAATTTAAAATGCACAATTCGTTAGAAAAAAAACTACGTCAAAGCTTGAACACGATCAGTCACATGTATAAACGACTGTTGATTTACACTCGAAAGATTTAAAAGTATACCGAAATTAGCTCTTGTCGAATATTTTTCTCTTCGTTGTGTTTGTAAATTTGTAAATAATTTACTTTGATTATTTCCTGTTAACGGATCGATATTAACAATGGAACAACGTTGACATAAACCGATTGTTCGAAATTCAATATTTGTATCATTATTATTTTCAGTTTTGACTCTGAACTGTTTCCATTGATCTTCATCGTAGGCTTTTGGAGCTTGAGAATCAAATCGATGTTCTTTATCGAGAACAAAATTTGGTCGAAAACGTTTGTGTGTTATCTGTTCGGATTGATCTAAATCTTTGCGTATTTGTCGAACACTTTCTTCATAGACAAGTAGAAATGCACCTTCATTTGCTAATGTCATTTGACTATCTTTCGTTCGACGAGCTAATGTTGCATAAATACCTAATACATTCGTTAGCCAATTCTCGATTTCACCGCCATAGACATGACAATGAATACCATCAGTTAATTTAACTGTTGATTTGATTATTGAACTGTCATTGTTAATATCAATGATAAATGGTGAATGATTTTTTGCATTGAGAATTAACTGTTGATCTTTTAGATTAATAAATGGTTTGATTTGAGAAAGTAAAGGCAAACGTTTTAATGTCAATGGATTGAGATTTTGATCGATTATCATCCATTCACGATCGTATAATAATGACATCGATGTTAACGGCCATTCTTGAACAGATATTGAACAACAGGACTTGATTGGATAGAGATAAATATGTGTTAATGTTAAATGAACATTGTCATTCGATCGATCAACAAGAAGATTCGATGTTGATGACGATGAAGCAATGCCAATACCTTGAAGAATAATTTTTTGAAGAAATTCAAGCCAATTTTGTATATCTTCATATCGACTCATCCAACCGAGACTAAGACGAATGCTGCCTAATGGTTGTTGACCATTATTAATAACATCATCGACGTTTGTATTCGTTCCACAGAAAACACTTCGATGACATTGTTGATTGTTTTCAAATGCTTGACTAGAACCTAAGAAAAAAATTCGAATCTCTCCGTTGTTTTTTGCAAACAGGAAACTCTACCAAGATAGGCTTGACTTGCTCCTGGCACGCAGAATGTGCCAACACGAAGAATGATTCGATGATCACTTGCAATTCGTTGTATCAATCGACAAGAAAGAAATTCACCTTCGAAATTGAGTAAATTGAAATTTAAAATTGGACCATAAGAATATCCGTTGTCTTCGAGAATTTGACTTCGATTTCCATAGAAAAGACAAAGTGTTTGTCCGTTTGAATATTTCATTTTCAACATTTCATTTCGACAATATTCAATCAAACAATTCGTATGTAAACTAATCGATCGATAAGATAATTGATAGACAATCATTTGAATGCCATGTTGAAGTGCAAGAATAGTTGTAAACGGAATTGTACCATGAATAAATCCATCGATTCCTGATTTATATTGAACCGATGAATCGTCATATGGCGAAATATATTCGACACTTCCACCGCCAAAATATTGATTTTGATTGAGAATTTGTAAGGTTTGATTTCGAATGATTAATGCACCGAGACCAGTCGGATAGCCGAAGATTTTATAGAAAGATAGAACGAGAAAATCAACGGGATATTTCGATAGAGAAAATGCTTTTGTTGAAAGATATTTAGCACAATCGATTAATGTCAACCATTGACATTGTTTCGATGGTTTTCGATGAACTGGTATTGGAAAATGTTCCGTTGATTGTTCACGAGAATCGAGAAAAGGTTTCAACAGTCTATCCAATGGTGCTCGAAGACCATTGAAATTATTTTCAGCTGGCATTGCAAATAAACAGTAAGATTGTGAATGAGTTTCTTCATTAATGAGCTCAGTTGTTTTCAAACGAAATGATAAATCCGAATTATTCGTATTTTCTTTTTCGTAAATTTCATTCGGATAATCGATCACTGAAAAGATTCCACCTTTTAATTTCACTTGTTGTCGAATACCAATCAAACTATTATGACTATCGATCATGTATGCATATTCTGATTGAGATGAAAATGGAACTAAATTTGAAATGATTTGACAAGCATGTGTTGCATTTAAAGTAAAAATAATTGAATAATCTCGAGAAGATGTTTCGAATACCGATAGAATCAATTCATTTAACTGACGAATTAAATACAAATACTTGGAATCTTCACGTTCACTATGAGGATTATTTAATGTTAATGTTTTTAATTGATGAAAATGTGCATCTAATTGAGATTGACTATAGAATGTTGTACCTGCATGATCGAGATAGGTTTGATTTGATGATAAACGAGATGAAAATTCTTTGGCATAGATTTCATCTATCGTTTCATTGTAACCATCTAGATAAATATGATTTTCATCGATCATTCGTATATTTTCAAATTCGAAAAAAAACAAAACTTACATTGAGGATAGGCTTTCAAAAATGTTTGTTTATTCATAATGTATATTCATTCGAAATGCTTTTTTTTTTCATTCTACTTTTTCATTTCATTTTGTTGTTATCTGTTATCATCGATTGTTTGCTCTTTCTCTTTTCGAAAGATGATAAGCAAACGTTTTGTTATTTCATGAATCATTTTATACGTATATGTATTTGTCATCGATATTTACAAATCATTTCTTTTCTAGTTAGTTTTCAGTACATGTTTATCCTTCGAGTAATCACCTTTTTATTCCAAGAACATTTTAATAAATTGACATTAATGAAGCAGATTTTTTTTCATCAAAATCATCTTTTGTCATTTATTTTTAAAGAAAAAAGTGCTTAAGATTCTAAACGTGACAAAACCACAAGACTCATTAGAATTAATTAAATCAAAATGAATATTTGCCTCAATTTATCACTAAGATGTTGCGACTTGAAGAATGCATATCTGTTCCATCATGATGTTAATTATTCTGTACGAATATATTCGATATTTATAAATCCATGAGCTAAAAATAGATTTTTAATAGCATGAAGCAATTATTTCCAAGAAGTAAAACGAAACAGAACTCGATTGTTGAAAAATGACTCGAGAAAAAGAGAGAAAAGGTGAATCGAAATGGAAAGATATGATATTAAAATATCTATTGATGTTGACATCCTGTGTGAGAACTAAATCATTTTTTGGTAAATTAAATATGAATAGAATAGAATAGAATGCATTACTCTATCATCCTGATGTTCTTCAGCGTTAGTCCATTGTCATTTTCTTATTATCTTGTTTTATAATTTATGTTAATAGGCTTTAGAAAAAAAAGTTAACATTAAGTATGAATGAAGTCTGCTTACGGATAAATTTTTTTTTCAACGAATAATCTCGTGCGTCCTCTACAAGTATGAGAACTGAAATAATTTTTCTTTTTTATTCGATTCGATTGGCCATCAGCTGTCTACCAATGATAAGTGCAGTCCTTGTTGACCTTGAAAAGAAACCTGCTAGGAGAAGAGAATTAATCCACAAAAAAAAGTGAGACACACCGACAAAAAACTAAAAAGAATTATGCTGACAGGCGCGTATATCGATCATACTTTATTAAAACCTGATGCAACACAAAAACAAATCGATCAACTTTGCAATGAAGCTGTTGAACACAAATTCGCGACTGTCTGCATTCAACCGTGCTACGTGAAATATGTTAGTGAAAAATATCCGATTCGTGTTTGTACAGTCATCGGTTTTCCACTTGGTACAACGACAACACAAACGAAATTATTCGAATGTCAACAAGCGTTGGCCGATGGTGCACAGGACATCGACATGGTGATTAATATCGGCAAAGTCAAAGAAGGAGATTATGGTTACGTTGAAAACGAAATCGAACAATTAGCCAAATTAGTTCATTCATCCGGTGAAAATAAAATTCTCAAAGTTATCATTGAAACATGTTTATTGAATGATAATGAAAAACAGAAACTATGCGAAATTGTTGGCAAGGCTGGTGCAGATTTTATCAAAACATCGACAGGCTTTTCGACAGGTGGTGCGACACTTGATGATATTAAATTAATGCGTCAATATTCGCCATCGAATGTTCAAGTGAAAGCATCGGGCGGTGTTCGAGATGCGAATTTTGCCAAAGAATTAATTCAGGCTGGTGCAACACGACTCGGCACATCGTCCGGTGTCGCCTTGATGAAAGATGTTCCATCAACATCGAATTACTAAATCAAAAAAACCAAACTGAACAAACATAATCATTCCTATCCGTTGATTTTTTTCTCTCTTCTATTTGCAATAGATAATTGGGATTAAGCTTTTTGTTAGACGTGATTTTTTTTTTCTAGATTGAATTTCTTGTCTTCCCAATAGAGTTTATGAATTAAAATTATGTCGGAATCAAGTAAGATTTCGAACGATGATGAAACGACAAGAAATTCGTTTTCTAGACTTTAGCTATGGAGATAATGGTACATTTTCACCACCAATGGATGTAACCAATCAAATTCAAAATGGAAATATTCAACTTGCTAGTGGAAATTCGAATTATTCGAGTGGTTCAGGTGGCGATTCACCAACATCATTAAGTCCTGGTAGGAAAACGATTCAAATGAGATTTGTTGTTTTTGTTCATAAATTCGATCGAATTTTAGTTCCTATGTCATCCGGTGGACAATTCAGTGGCATTGGTGGCAATTCCAATTCATCAACTAGCTCAACGCCAACGCCAGGTGGTATGATGAACGCAGCTGCAGCCGCCGCCGCCGCTGCATCGAAATTTGCTTGTGCAATTTGCGGTGATAAAGCATCAGGCAAACATTATGGCGTTCATAGGTAATATGACTTTTGTCGATTTACTACGAGAAACAGTGACATTTCATTTAGTTGTGAAGGATGCAAAGGATTTTTTAAACGTACTGTTCGAAAAGATTTGACCTATACATGTCGTGACAATCGAGAATGTATTATCGATAAACGACAACGAAATCGTTGTCAATATTGTCGATATCAAAAATGTCTCACTGTCGGAATGAAAAAAGAAGGTAGAAATTCGACAAATTTTGATTGTTCTTTATTTTCACCGTCTTTTTTTTCTGTCAGCCGTTCAAGAAGAACGACAAAAGTCAGGCATGAGCGGCGAAGGTGACTCACCATCATCACCGAATACACATACCAGTAGTACAAATACAAGTCTTGGTCTTGGCTCAACAGGATTACATAGTGATGATGAAATGATAATTGAAAAATTAATCTCAGCTGAATTAATGGTCGAACCAAAGATCGATTCCTATCATGAAGAAGAATGTTCATATGATCGTCTTCTATCAACAACCAATTCTCAACTTGCACAATTAACTGATTGGGCTAAACGTGTGCCACATTTCTCAACATTATCACTTGATGATCAAGTAGCTTTAGTACGAGCATCATGGCGAGATATTCTTTGTTGTTCACTTGCTTATCGATCGATCATGGCACCGGACTGTGGTCTAATTCTATCGGTAAATCAAACTCATAGATCGATTTAAAATGAAAATCGGTTTTTCTTAGGATGGTTCCTATGTTCGACCGCATACAGCTGTCGATCAATCACTTCAATTTTTCATAACTCGTCTCTATCATGATGTTGTAACTATAATGCGTGAACTCAATGTCGACAAGGTCGAAATCACATGTCTCAAGGCAATATTTTTATTTGATCCAGGTAATTAAGAAAACAAACCAAAATGAATTCATTAATTTTCTCTTGTTTTTCTTTGACTAGATGCGAAAGATGTTGTCGATACATGTCGTGTATCCGAATTACGTGAAAAAGTTTGTATGTCATTAGCATCGTATTGTAAAAAAGTGCATAGTGATGATGTTGCGCGTTTTGCTAAATTACTTCTTCGCATGCCACCGATTCGTGGTTGGTGTATAAAAGGTATCGAAAATCTATTTTTTGCTGGAGCAGCCCGTTCAGCTGATTCCGAAATCATACAAATGATTCGCAATCGTCAACTCTGAAGAAGAAGAAACAGCATTATCTATCAAATAGACATTCAAACATTATTTACAATATAATGCATTATTTTCCTCTTCGATGTCGTCTCACCAGTTGTGAAAACTGTAGTCACTTTTTTTGTTCTTTATTATTGTCATTAGCTGCTCAAATATAAATAAAAGAAGATAATGGTAAGCAAAAAGAAACATACACAACGAACGATGATCTTTTCTTTTATTTATATATTCATTTGTTTTTTTGTTCTTTCGTTTCATTTCTATATATTGTATTATCATACATGTTCTTTCTCTTGTCTTGTGTTTCACTGTGATACCTCTTTGGTTATTAAACTCAAATCGTATTCTTTCTCTCTAAATATATATTGTGTATATAAACTTCGAGGTACAAACAACACAAACCGGAAACGCCTAATTGTTGTCAGCATTATTTCTCACTACATTTTATCGATTTCTTTTCTTGCCGGTTTCTTTCTTGTCTTCTCTTTTTTTTTCTTTTTCTTTTTTTCGATGATTTCTTGTTGTACATCGTGTTACTCATTTATACTTTTTTCTTGAAAAACAAACAAACAAACATGATTTCGTGTTATTCTTCAAAGTCTCATGTGTTCAAAGATCCATTTCGAATAGATTGATAAACGTGTGTAAACACCAGCTGAACCGACTTGTGCACATTCAGATGAACCGAATGACACAACACCAACAGCATACCTTTCAAAGAGAAAAAAATGACTTAATTAAACTTTTAGAAAAATAGATTAAAACTTTGATATTTATAAAAAGATCAAATTCAGTGATATTTTCATTGTCTTACCAACGATAATTATATTCCATCAGTAAAGGTCCACCGGAGTCACCTTGACAAGAATCAGTTTGATAGTCCAATGAGCCAGCACAGATCATATATTGCGATTGAAATAATAGAAGATTCTGTTTTTTATAAGATAAACAATCGGAATCAGGAAGAATTTGTATTGATGCTTGTTGTAATTCGTTTGTTTGACGAAGAAATGTTCCGTTGTCGAGATATTTATTAATGTAACCCCAACCAATAATTTCGACTCGATTATTTAATTGAACATCGAACGAACGAGAATCCAATGGTATGATGCATAAATATCGAATAAAAGCTGTCTCATCAATCGGCTGTGAAAGCCGAAGAACAGACAGATCATTGGCAAAATTTTTTATCGGATAAGTTTTATAATCTGGATGATTAATTATTTCACCAATAAAACGTTGTTCAACAATATTCGTATTCATTTCAATTTCTCGTTCATCTAATTTATGTACACCAAACCAGAGAACAAAATCATCAATCGGTCTACCATAAGTACAATGTGCTGCTGTCAAAACAGTCCACGAATCGATTAAACTACCACTACACCAACCCACGCCACCTATTTGAATATAAACAATATACGGCCAAGAATTTTTTACTGCTGGCTGCCCGTTTATGATTCGATCGGAAGATATATTCGGTTGAATGTAAGATTCACCACATCGTATCGAACAATCTCGACCTTGTGTGCCTAACGGACAAATACATGATTGTTGATCATCAGAACAAATTCCTTGATTGATACAAATAATATTTGTACAACGAACGCCAACTAAAGAATTTTAAATTTCATTTCATTTTTCGATTTCGAATTGTAAACGTACTGTTTTCACAATTCTCTCCTGCAATATGATCCGGACAGAGACATGTCGTTTGTCCATTAGCTCGAACTTGACATTGACCACCGTTTTTACATTTAATTCGTCGTGTTAAACAAGCATCGATTTGTTTCACCGACGATGTCTCATTTCTTTCATAAATAAATTGAATTTGTCCGATTACATTCGATGAATTGAAATCAACTTGAAAACATCGATGATCATCGACTAAATAGGGAAGAGATGATTGAATGTAAAGATAAGCACGAGATACGAAATCAATGATGGTTTCGTCGGTAACAGATTTTAATTTTGGTGAACGATTTTCAGATGTCAATGGCGACAGATTTAATAGGATTGATTTGGTATTCAGTGGAATACAAATAATACTTCCCGTTTGAATGATTTGCGGAATTGTAGATTGAAAATCGACGCCTGATCTATTCATACATTTTGATATTATAGCACGAAAATGATTAACTTACGATTGAATTTTATTAATAATTTGTATGTATATCAAGAGAATCCATAGAAAAATCCGCATAATTCTACTAGTTTATCTGCGAACTGTTTTGTTTTTTCTTTTATTCGAAACATTTGTTTTTATTCGACATACTTTCTCAGACAAACAAAACTCAATACAGAACTGCGTTTCGTATCAAAACCATTGATTTTTCTTAGCTTGTTCAATATAATCCATCAAAGCAAGACAACATTCAGTTGCTCGATATTCGTGCAAACCGTAATTATTCATTAACCATAAACGAAATTCTTCATCATTCGATTGAAATTCGAACATAAATTTTTCTAACAAATCTTTTGCTTTGATAATTCGTTCGGTTTTCTGAAGATTTTCTTGTGTTTGCCGTCCGATACCCGGTAGATTCGAGACGAGTTTATCTCCCAATGGTTCCGAGAGAATCGTTTGAAATTTACGTGAACGAAGATTACATGGATCGAAACGAATGGACATCGACAACAAAAATAAACTAATCTAGCAACTAAATGCGCGTTTCATAGACAAGAGAAAAAGAAACTGTTTGTTTTTTTTGTGTCGCCTATATTTTGAAATGATGAAAAAAAAATGATTGAATAGTTTGTTATCATTCAAACAAATAGTCAAAAGAAAATCTCTAGTAGTCTTTCAAGCACATTTCCAAACAATAATCGCCGTTGTTCCACCAAAGAACATATATAGAAGAGATTTTACTTCGTGTTCAATAAAAAATCTAGAATATTCAAATCAATTAATTTCTTTTGTTTAGTTTTGTGAGATTGTCAATCGCTCATACCCGTAGCCTTCTCCAACAATCACTTGCCAAGTTGGTCCAAATTTTTTATCCTAAATAAACTTTTGATTACAAAATAGAATCATGAATTAATCGAACAAACCATGGTTTCTTTGATCATTTTCGCTGCACTCTAAAATAACGTTCATGAAATATGTTAAACAAAAGAAAAATAAACGAACGTACTTCGTTATTTTGTGAAAATTTTTCACATGCAGTTACACATAATTCCATGCATTCAGTTTTGATTTCATCGTTCATATCACTTGTCTATCAAGAAAATGAAATGATCTTTCGTCGGATTTACGAACAAAAAGCAACTCGTCATCGTACTCGAACAAGTGGATACGTATGTCTTTTTGTCTCTTCTTTTTGTTGAGTTTCAACTTCGCCACCTTCTGTAGCCATTCCTAGTTTCGAATCAAATGTTTGAAGATCTCAAATAACCATATTTTTCTGCATTTTCATTTCTATGACAACATCCTTTGATCGAAACGATTCTTTTTTTTCTTTTTCTTTTTACTTATTTACTATGTCTGACATCTATTAAGTTTTCTTATTTGGTCGATAAACTTATCGAATCATTTATTTCGATGATAATAGACTACTAGTAGATTTGAAATCACATTTTTAAAATAATAAAAATAAAAGTTGTTCAAAACAAACGAATATGAATAGGCAAAATTCAGAGTACTGATTTTTCGTTTTGAAATAATCTTTTTATACAATATTTATCTGTTTTTTTTTAAAAAAACTAGTATTAACTGGTCTGATTATCCTTGTCCATTGCCAGTACACATCTTTGAAAAACACATTCAACAATCGATCATCACACCCGTTGAATCATTAGGTTTGAGTGAAACTCTTTGGTCACAATGTCGAGCATTTGCAATTAAACTTCATCAACAAGGTTTTATCGATCCAATCGGTATTCTCTATACATCATTTAAACATTACTATCCATCAACAATCAAAATTCATGCATTTACACGATGGTTATTATTAGATCCATCGAATCGAATCGAATTTCCTTTGAATAATCTTCGTTATCCAAAATTTTCTTCAATAAATGATCTATTAAAATTATCCTCCACAACTAATGCAATCGATGAAACAAAACTATCGATTGATGTCGATCAAATTTGGTTTTTCTTTTCCATATCGATACTTTTTCCATCAAATCATTCTCTCGAGCCTGATCTCCTCGTCTTAGATAATGACATCACACGTACTTCAACAACTTTCAAACGTCGTCCAGGATCTCGTCTACATTGTCTTTTTGCTGTAACACCCAGTGGCAAATATTCCAATCAAGTATATATCGGTAAACCTTCAAGATGGTTTCAAATCGATGTTCAATCAAATTCCTATGCACGTATTATTCCAACAGCAACAGGTGATCTCGTCTACGAACATATTCAACAATGGTTAAAAGATTTTCTTTCATCATCATGTTGTACAAAGAATAGGTTTGAATCGATAATCATTCGAAAAATCTTTGTCTATTCATTTTGAATTCTAGTGCTCTATTGATCGATCCACGAACAACATTGATCATGCCGGATTTTGCTCAACTTTGTGAACAATCCAATGTACATCTAATATCAACAAATGTCGATTCATATGTATCGAATATAGCATTGCCAATTTTTCGTCTTTTTATGAAACAATGGTCGGAAGTCAATCGAATTCATAAAATGTCATTGGCATCTGTCGGAACGATTCGACGATATATTCAATCAGTATGGTATTCATTACGACGATTGAAAGATAACGATCAAATCAGTGATTTATTTAAACAAACAAATTTCTGGAAGAAAAATGATCAAGAATATTTCGAACATTTACAACAAACGAATATGAAAACGATTCTACCGAAAAAGAAAAAGAAAAAAATTCTTATTAAAATCAACAACAAAAGTAAATTACCGGCAACGATTTCATGTGAGCCTTCTCTCGATTCATCATCACTCGAAGATGTTCTTTTGCTAATTCTCAATCGACAATATTCGATTTCACGTGCAAATAAACAATTTCCAGGAATGAAATTTGATTATTTAAAATACTGTCTATCCTATAAAATGCCTTCATCGTACATGAATCCTTCATCACTCATGGAATTAAATCATTTCATGCAATCAACGGAAACCGTTCAATGGCTACGACGTTTACATGCGTTAAATTTTTGGCCATGTGCAAAACAAACCTTTCTTCGAGAAGTCTATCAATTGAGTGGCATAAGTACGCGAAAACGTTCGATGAATATCTGTGGGAATAATAATAATTTGGGTTCGATTAAAAATTGTGATGAACAATCACCGGCCAGTTTTTGGCATGCATTCGAACAGTTACATCAAATTCAATTCGATAATGAATTTAAACATCAAAATGAAAACGATTGGAATGAAGAATTTCAAGGTTATTTAATTGAAAAGAATTTAAATAACGAAAAAGTAGAGAAAATAAAAAAAAACATTTGACTTGAAAATACACAACATTCGATGTTTAGACACAATTGTGGACTGTTGATACATTCGAATTTCCATTGACGAAAAAATCAACAATTCTACAATTGCCCGAATGGAATGAATTGCGACCAATGAATTTAACACCGAAAGTAACAATTATCTATGCTTTCTCAAATACAGGTCTATCAACTCAACCGATGTTTATCTTTCCAACAGCATTACAAAATTCTTCGATTGAAAATGAGAAAATTATTTACAATCAATTAGGTCATTTAACACCGCGAGCATTTCTCTCTTGGGCTGAAAACTCATTCCCACAAGTTCAATCTCCAATTGTTCTTGTTTGTTGTTCACGTTTGCCTATCTTCTCGTCAGATGTTCTCTCCTATCTTGATCAACATGCAATCTATCCATACGGTTATTCATCGACACGTACATTACCATTTCGATATTTATTCGAACGTCGTGGTCGAAATAATCGTTCGACAAATTTACTCAGTGAATTATGGAAAAAGAAACTCTTAGATGAACAACGAACACATCTTCTCAAAGATTCATTTTGTACAGTTGAAAATATTAAACATTATTTCGATGAAATTTGGCCAATTCTATTAAATGAAAAACGTGATGATGACGATGAGAATAAAACACTGGATGATAAATGTCAACAAGCCTTTCAACAAGCTAATATTCAAATTGAATTAACACATCAATCGACTGAACTTATTCGACAGTTAGATCAACTTGTCACTGTTGTTAATCAAATAAAACAACAAATCAATCCTGCACAAATCTTAAAATTAAAATCCAATGATAATCTCAATGAAACAAATGATTTATCAATCGAACAGAAATATAATTCGAATGATAAACGTTCGAATGATGAAAATATTGAAATACGTTCGACAAAACGTCTTCGAGCATCCGTACAACAATGGATACCACCATCGAAACAATTCATTCAACATTTACAAAATCAATCAACATCATTATTTCAATTTATTCTCTTGATTATTAATACAATTTGTCTATCAATTGATTGTTCACTTTCCAAAGAACAATATCAATGGTTATATGCAATTCTCGATCAATATGATTCCAATCATGATCATGCTAAATATCAACTTCTTATTGAAACAGCTTGTCTTGTCGCAAGAAAAGATTTTGTCAGATAGAAAATCAAAAACATTCAACAATAGACTATTTCAAATTAGATATATACATGTATTTATTATGTTCTTTCTTTTCTTTTTTTGTTGCCAGATATGTTTATTTTCTTAATTTATTTTGTCATTTCTTATTGATCTGAGTTTTGAGTAGAGACAATTAATGAAAAGAGAGAAAAAAAGGCTTAAATGAATGAATGAAATTATAATGAAGGATGTTCATATTCTAGATTTCGAATAGTAATTCGTATGATCAATAACCAAAATGGACACCAGTAGCGCTTTACGAAATAACGATTTATTATAGATGACGCTTATTTTTTGGATACATTACGCAATAACAAATGATAGGTGAGTATAAAAAACCCAATTAGTAATGAAAAGTTTGTCAATTAAAATCTTATTTGTCAGATTTCATTCATTTTCTAAAAGATCGTTTCTATTCTAGATAAATTAAAGTATCCATTAGCTACTTACAATGGTACGATATTATTCATTTGTAATTTTAATTTATTGAATAAAAATAAATTTAGAGACCAATTATTTTACAAGCTCACGAACGTTCTTTGACGAAAATTTGCTATAATCGCGAAGGTGATCTATTATTCTCAGCTGGTAAAGATAAAACTCCATCGGTTTGGTATTCGATCAACGGTGAACGTTTGGGTTCATACAATGGACACAATGGTACCGTTTGGTCAATTGATATCAATTGGGATACAACATCATTTGTATCTGCGTCAGCTGATAGTTCCGTTCGAGTTTGGGATGTTCAACTGGGACAACCGAAAAATATCTATTCACTCGAAGCGCCATGTCGATCCTGTGCGTTCAGTTACGATGGTAATATGATTTTATATACCAACGATGACGTAATGGGTAAACCTTGTGAATTATATTTAACTGATATTCGATCGCGACGTAAGATGAATTTGAGGTTTAATGAAATATTCTTTGAAATTATCTATTTTTGTTTTTTTTTCAGCATCCGAAGGTCCATCAGCTCGAATCAATATTTCACAATTAGGATACCGAAAAGTGACAAGTGCATTATGGGGAACTTTAGATGAATATGTTATAACAGGACATGAAAGTGGTGATTTAGTTCAATGGGATGTCAAAGTAGTATTTCTCTCATTGATTTTGATTATTAATTAAAATAAATTTTTAAGATGCAAAAAGAAATGCGAAAAGTCAAACCACATAATGGACAAATTATGGATTTACAAGCAAACATAGATTTAACACTTCTGATATCATCATCAAAAGATACTACAGCTAAACTTTTTGATATCGAAACATTAGATCATTTGAAAACGTACACAACCGAACGTCCTGTTAATTCAGCAGCAATTTCACCAATCAAAGAACATGTTGTACTCGGTGGTGGTCAAGAAGCTATTGAAGTGAGATAGAAACGAAGTTCATTGAAAAAAAAATTGCATGAAAATGTGATTTAAGGTTACGCAAACTGCAGTTCAAACAGGAAAATTCGAAGCTCGATTTTTCCATTTGATTTTCGAAGAAGAATTTTCACAGGTTAAAGGTCATTTCGGTCCAATTAATACTCTTGCTTTTCATCCCGATGGCAAAAGGTATGTCAAAGTCTATTTCTGTTTTTTAATTAAACATTTCATCTGATATGTTTTCAAGTTATGCAAGTGGTGCTGAAGATGGTCTAGTTCGAATTAATTATTTTGATAATGATTATCTTGATTTTGATTTTTAAAAGATAATAATAATAATAATAAAATTGTTTTCGTTTTATTTTTTTTTATATTAAACTTGATCGAATCAATAAACGGGTGATATCTATTTTCTAGATATTTTTAATGAATTCAATTTTAATCAATTTTTAAATGTTTTTTTATTAATTTGCAAAATCGGTGATACTGAAACAAAAACGCACACGAGCCATTCCGATGACAGATACCAATATCGATTCATCATCGTCGGAATCATCCTCATCAACAACAATACTAACCAGCCCAGCAACATCATTAGTTGCTAATACTCGAAAAAAAATCAAAAGTTCGACGATTAAACGTCGATCACAACGGCATCGACGCGTACGAATAAATCTTTTGAAAACATAATTGTGTATTTTCTTTTTTTTCTTATTATTTAAGAATGTTCAACCTCCGATGCGAAGTAGTTCATTAGCAACGACTATTTTCCATGAAAATAGTCCAATCAAAGCATCAATCTCAGACCCATTGATTAGTCAATCAAATGAAAAACTTTTGCTCACAACGACATCAACGATTAATTCGAAATCATCGTTTTGGACAGTTACGGACCGAGAACCGGAATGGTACAAATTATCAATACCAATTTCGGCATGTTTATCGAATACAACGAGAGATACTGTGCCAGCATGTCGAGAATTCATTCAACCATCGAAATCGAAACGACAGGATCAAATTGGCCAACCAAAGTAATTGAAAGTGTTTTCTCGATCAATGTATGTTCATTTTGAATTCTCAGAGATGTAACTCAATTGATTATGAAAGCTGTTATGCCTGAATTGGATTACGATTTGGATGATGACGATATGAAATTTCTCTCTCAATTAAACAAAGAAAATAAAAGCAAAAGTAATACAAATTTCTTCGAATCGATTATTTGCTAGTTTATTTTTTGAATTGTCGTTTAGATAAACCATTAGTAACCGAAGAAGCATTTGAAAATGCGATAATAATTCTCGAATTTTCGACTGCGGAAAAAATTCGTTCATATCTAAAGCAAAAATCATGCGAAGATGATGATATTGTCTGTGATATATGTCTACTACCCGATGCCGACGACGACAATGAAATGGTCTTTTGTGAACGATGTAACTGTTGTGTGCATCAAAATTGCTACGGCATTCCTTCGGTACCTGGTGGTACATGGCTTTGTCGGCCGTGTTCAATTCTTCGACGACCGAGTTGCATACTTTGTCCGAAGTAAAAGATTTTGTTGTGAATACAAATCAAAAGAAAGCCATCGACCTTGTAGACTCGGCGGTCCAATGAAATGTACAGCGAGTGGAACGATTTGGTGTCATTTGACATGTGCACTTTGGTTACCGGAATTGAAGTTTGTTGATTATACAAATATGGTTGACATTTTCATGACGAAGAAATTTGCAACAGAAGAAAAAAACGAACACACGTTTTTCTTATTTAGGAACCTGTTTTACATTTGGATCAAATTCCACATCAACGTTGGTCGCTTCGCTGTGTTATTTGTTCAACAAGTGAAGGTGCGTGTGTACAATGTGCACATAAGAATTGTCGAACGCCATTTCATGTATGTTTTCAATCAATAGAAACCTTTGCAAATTAACATATCGAATTCATTTTCTCTATCAAGGTCACGTGCGGTTTGACAGCGGGATATTTTCTCGATATTCAACAGATTTCATCGAAAATTTCGACTCATTCTCGATCGCAATTCAATGCCTATTGTTTGAAACATTCGAACGAAGCTCGAAAACGTTCCGAAGAAGAAAACGAACCGAATCATTTGGAAGTTAATGACGATGAATCATCATCATCGACTTCATCATTAACAACATCGATACCGCTCACAGTCTATCGTCGAAATGAATTCAAATCGACTCAATGGATAAACGACTGTCAAAAGACATTCTCAACATATATCTCGTCAACACATTTAGCAAAAGAATCTCCTCATCAATATAACGACAATCTTTCGAAGCAAATCTACGAATATTGGATTAATAAACGTTTATTTAATAACACAATGCCGTTAATCAAACGAATTGATTACGTTCTCGAACAACGTGAAAATTGCGAATTATTAATTTCACAAATAAATACATTCCTCAAAACTCAACAAAATCTACTTCAGGTATGTTTTCAGTTCGATCGTTTGCCAGACATTCCTTTTTTTTGTTATTATCATAATGAAAATCTTGATTAGAACGCAGATGTCCAGATACGCATTAATTGAATTTTTTTTCTTCTTTTAGCTTGAAAATCGAAGTAAAACGTACGATAATGCAATTGCATTTTCTTCGGATCTCAATCAACGTTTCGAAACAATTAAAAAAACGTTTTCACAACGACCGCCATCGCCACGACGACGACAGTCATCATCATCATCATCATCGTCCTCCTCCTCTTCGACGCGCGGTGAAATTAAGCGTAAAATTAGAAATAAAATCAAAGTAGTTAAACGACGAAATCGAAATTGTTCGCCGCCACATGACAACGGTACTTGCCAAGGCAAATCCTGTATCGTGTCATTAGAATCAACATATCGAGAAAATTTAAAAACGAATACAACATATTTCATCGGCAAAACATGTGAAGGACAAACGTTTCTACTACCGAAAGATCTTCTCGGACAAAGCAATCTTCAAACAGATACAATATCTAATGATGATGAAGATGAAGAACCATGTTCATCGGCGAATTCCAAAGAATATTTTCAATTAACTAAAACACCATATACATCTCAAGGAAACCTAGTGACATGTGTAACTGGCTCGTTTGATTGATGCACATTTTTTGTTTCTTTTATTTAGAATATGTAGCCTATTTTTTAGTTATTATGTTTTAATTGAGTTTTTTTTTGTATATAAAAAATATAATAAAAGGCAAGGAGCGAAACAAGACGAGAAAAAAAATATAACGATTGCCAATGTCTGAATAGGTTTTGTTATTTATATCAATAACGCCATAGGCAAAAAAGACTTTATTATTGTTGACAATGTGTATATAATGTTTTTTGTGTTCTATCTCACTCACTTTTCTTGTGTTCGGTTTGGCAGACAAAATGTGGCACAGAGAAACGAGAAGCGAAGAAAAAAAAAGTCGATCGGTGGGAAAAATGCCGAACAAAAAAAAAAAGAAAGAAAGCTTATGATGCGATGCATGCTAGAAGAGAATTCAAAAAAATTATCGGAGAACAGGAAGAAGAAAAAGACGATAGACGACAAACGTACGGAATGAGCTATGAGAAGAAAAAAAACGCTCGAGCTTGCGTTTTGCTTTTCTCTTACTCTCTCTGTTCTCCTTCGTTTTTTTTACATCGACAAGAAAAGTAGACACAGTGGTACGACTACTACTCATACACATCATCACCGCTGTGTTACTTTTTTTTCTTTTTTCTCTCTCTCTCTCTATTTTATTTTGTTTGAAAATATATTACTAATGCTGATGATTCTTTCTGAATTCAGTTGCTACTTTTTACTTTGAAGATTGATGACACAAAAAATGATTCTATTGGCATATCTGTGGCTTCTAACAGGTAAGATTTCAAGGTTAAAACATATCTATCAGATACATTTTATGATAATAGCCTTGACAAACGCGCAGCAAGTGTCAACAGAAACGAAATATCCAAGGACAAAAACGAACTTTTTTAATCCCATTCTATCAGCAAATATTTACAATGGTCATATTAAAGAAAATGAACGTATTGTACAAGTTCAGCCACGTTTATACGCAACGGATGCCGATTCACCGAATACTTTAAACGGTAGATTATTCGCTTGCCTTTCTTTCATTTGCAATCACATAGTCAATTTTGTTGTTATTTTTACAGGTAAAATTTGCGGTTACGAATTATCGTTATATAAGCACGAGGATTTACTCAGTGCAATCACAGCCGACATTCCATTTACAGTTGAATTAGTTAATAATGAAGCAGTTCTTAAATTAAAATCCGATCAAAATACACTTGATTGCGAAATAAAACAAATTTATCGTTTGTTTATACGTGCTTATGATTGTGCATCAAATGAAAATCGTCGATATTCAGAAAGGTACGTGGTCGAGGGTAGTAGAGAAACAAATTTTTTGTTTTTTTTTCTGCCTGCATAATTTTGATTCACTTATCTCAAGGGAAATCGTCTGATTATTTAATCAAATGATCAAAACATCGAACGAAAAATAAATCATTCAAATTTTTTGTTTAGATCTTCGTTGGTCATTAATGTCGATGATATTAATGAGTATGCACCTGTCTTTACTCATAATCATTATCTTTTTAAATTGCATCAAGGCCAAACCTGTGACGATATCTCCTGTCGTGTAAGTGATTGATTCTCAATGAGAAACTAAACAGAAGAAAAAAAATATTTCGTTTAGATCGAAGCTACTGATGACGATTGTGCTAATCAAGATCATGGCGTCTGTGGCTACGAAATTACCACACCGAATGTACCATTTGCTATTGATTCGAATGGTTTGATTTCAATGACAGGAGTATTGAATAACAAACAATACGATTTCGATGTTATTGCGATTGATTGCTTCGCATCGAATGAAACAACAAGAGTCGTTAGTCAACCAGCTCGTGTTACATTCAGAATCCTTTCTCAATGTAAACCGATCATTCTTGGTAAGAAATCGCAAGTTGTTTGACCTTTAAGAAAACGAAATTGCTTTATTTCAAGATAATGCATCGGAAAAACTTCGAGTTCAAGCGGATAAAATTCATCTTTTCGATACAATTCAAGTGGATACATGTGATGAAACATGTCATGTTAATGATATTGTTGGTTTAGTCGAATTGAAAAGCAACGGTTTAGATAGTGGTTGTAATCTCGAACAATGCTGTATGTTGAGAGATCGAAATCGAAAAATGTTTTATTCGTTTGTTTGTTTGTTTAGCAACTATGAATCGAAAGTATCATTTATTATCGAAAGATGGAAATTCAAATGGATTGAATGCAGAGAAAATTGTGAGCTTCAATGGCTTAAATCAAGCTATTGTTGTCGATCATAAGGATTTTTCGGGACAATTCAATAATGAATTTCGTATTCGAATGATAATGAAACATTTCCATGATGAGAACAGTAATGCACAAGAAAAAGAACATATTTTCTGCAAAACTGATGAAAAATGTAAGATCGATCGAATGAATAGGAATTTTGATCACTTTTTTTTTCTTTTGTAAAGTGAAAAATCGTCATCATACAGCATTGTTTATTCACAATGGTTATTTAAAATTACTTCTTCGTAAATCTTCATCGGCAGTTAATGATCGAACAAAATATGCATCGGAATGGATGTGGAAAATCGATCAAATCAATGATAATCAATGGCATTCATATGAATTTATTGTTCAATATCCAAATAAAGTAAAAACCAAAACAAAAAACTAAAAGACAAATACGAAAATTTTCTCCATTGAAGATTGATTTATATATCGATGATCAATTATTTGTTCCAAATGAGCATAATAATTTCCGAATTATTAACGATTATTCATTGAAAAACATTCTCGGAACTGAAAATACCGTTTTTACATTAGGTGCATGTTGGCACGGTAAGACTCGAATTCGAATTTTTCTATTAAATAAAAGTTCATTTTTATTTCTTCAGCACGAGCATCTCGTATGGTTCAACATTTTCACGGTGAACTATCTGACTTAATCATCGAACAAAAAGAAGAAATACAACGAACATCAGATTGTATTCGAGATTGTAAACAATATTTAGACATGTCTGGTATTGAGAAGCAAACCGGAATGGTAAATCAATCGAAACTAATTCTGATTAATTGATTTAATAAATTTTCTTGTTTGGTTCATTAGGAATTTACAAGTAATTCGAATCGATCAGTCTGGATTTTACGTACAGATAATCGTGAATCGTATGAGCAATTACTCAAACATATTGTCTATCGAAATCAATTCGAACCAATTGGTCCCTATGGTGAACGAACGGTTTCAATTCAGACCACATTACGATGTTTAGGCGAACCGAATACACATGATTTGCCTGTATTTAAACGAATTATCGAAATCAATCAACCGAACATACCCGTTCAAATCGAACTCAAAGCTGATACAAGTTATTTAGTTCCTGAAGTTGTTATCAATTCAGGCATTTATCTCTTTCGAAATCTTTCAATCTACACAAGTTCAATGGAAAATAATCAACGTAAAATTTCTTTTCTCTCGCCGAACAAAACAAACATATTTGTTTTTAGTTGATATTCAAGATTGTAGCATAACAGCTAAACCATTGTTATCAATGAGTGAACAATTAATTTTACCGGATAATCTCATTCAAGAAAAAGATCTCAGTGACGCTGGCGCATATTTATCTGGCGTTGATTCGATTGATTCCTATCAACATATCCTTCGACAGATCGCATATATTTCTTCATCACCGGTTACATATGTCGATCGAGAGTTTCTTCTTGTATGTACAGGTGCAACCGAACAAGTTACAACAAATGAACTTCGTGTTCGAGTAAGACAAATGAAACACGTTTCTTTCTTTCATCATCGATAACTGTTATTTCGATTAGATCCATATTGAAAAACAAATGCCAGAAGCTATTCCTGCAGCTGCTGTTCTTTCCGATCGATTCTATGTTGACAATGATCAAATTAGAGATAATACATATGATATAGAAGAAGGAAAAGTTCAAGTTAAACGAAATGTATCAGGTAAAATGATCTGTGAAGAAAGAAAACATCAAAATGTCGAGATAAGACCAATGTTTTTCCGTATATCTATTTCCGAAGACAAATGAATTATAGCTATATGATATGCATAGAGTCGTCAACATGTCAGTTTTTTTTTTCGAGAGCATGAAAATGTTTGATATCGATAAATATCTATCTCTGTGTGCTTGAAGTTTGTCTGATAATGTTGTTATTTGTTTGTAACTGGAAGACGAAAAAATTGTCGAGAAAAGTGATGAATCTATTGCCGTTAATTCTCTTTCTTTCTAACTACGCACTACTTTTTTTTCTTCAAATAGAAACAAATCGTATCGACTATGTTTATGTTTATTTCACAATGGTTGACACTGAAGGACGCATAACTTCTCGTCAAACAGACAAATATGAGACATAGATAAACAAAGGCGAAAAACAGTAAAAGAAAATGGATAGAATACTTTTCTTTCTTCTTGATTTCTCGTTTTTTTTTCAATTACTAATAGAAATACGATTCATCGTTATTTGTCATCAGACGGTGTCGATTGATGATCTCCATGTTTTTTGTTGTCATGTATTGAATAAGACAACGAACAAAAAAGAACGAGACAAGATATATGACTGATTGAACGCAAACAGATTCGGCTGCTCGTAGTTGAAGCAGGCAAAAAATTGACTAGACATCGAATCAAGAACGATGAGAGTATCAGATGAATCATCTCTAGATTGTTCTTCATCGAAGAGAGAGAGAAAAAAAAACTACGAGCAAGAAGAAGAAGAAGAAGGAAAAGTTTTTTCCCTGCTGTCGTTTTTTTTCCTATTCGTTTGTACTTAATACTTGGGTTGGAAGGAGAAGAGGAAAAAAAAGAAAGCAAGAAATGAATGTAACTCCATTGTAAATTATCTGCTGTCTGACTGGGCGTATATGCGTGTGTTCGCCCTCGCACATACATCTCATCGCGTTGGCCGGCATTTTTTTCCTCTTCTCTTTTCTCCATCTTCTCCTCTTCGTTGTCGTCAAAACTCTTCTTTCTCTCTCTCTGTCGCTGTCCTACTAAAGCAAGCAAGCTTTCAACTGCTGTCATTATCATTATCGACGACAGCGATTCATAGGGTGATAGCTATAGTACAGCAACGCGTCTTTTTTTTTGTTTGGTCGTAACAATTTTATATTATACAACGAATTTCTATTAATATGCTTCTACTACCAACGTTGAGTAAGTTCTCAATTGAATGATTTCTCCTTTTTTGTTGAATTTCCCGTTCACTTTTTCTTACTAATCGATCGGTCAATAGTATTCTTGACCTTGACATCGAACGAAAGTAAAACGACAGATGTCTCACACATTGCAATATCCTATCCTTGATGGTCAATTTGTTGTATATGTGGCAATATATCTATCTAAATATTCCTATGCATATACCGATACGGAACTATTTCCCAGTTGTGCATATACAATCAATTAGCGTTCTTGTCCTGTTTGTCATCGACAGTCGTAAAGAGCATCACCAGGTGATGAACTTTTGCTTTATATTGAATACATAAGCACGTCGCTCTTTCTTTTTCATCATGTTTATTATCTGATTGCTCAATTTACTTTTGTCGATGTAATAAACAGGAGCACTCGTTATGCTTGTTGTAACAACAACAAGTGATAAGATGAAGAAAAAACTCGAATGTTAACCGATTACACAAGCAATCAAAAAAAAAAGAAAAGTTATTACGACAGGACAGATGAGCTTAAGTTAATTGGAAAAAGGTTCAAGATTATCTAAATATCAAAATAAATCAAGCTATGCGATTTTTAATCATGTTTTGTCGTTTTTCTTCTTATCTAGACTGGCCAATTGCTGTTGTCGTTTTTACTTGTGTTGGACTTATTAGTGTCTTAGTACTCTATTTGATTGTTCGTGTACGTTCAAATAATCGACAACTTAATTCATCAGCAAACAATGGTGATGATATACATTCACAAATGGAATGGGAAGATGATATTGGCTTGAATATAACCGTCAATCCATTAGATGAAACAAAAGTTTGTTTAGACTATTCTTTCTTTCATGTGCATTATCTGTCTATCGAATGTGTGTTGTTTTGTTTTTAGAAACCTGTCCAATCAGTAGATATTCAAAATGTAATCAATGAATATCACGGTTCGAGTTCGGATGACGATGATGAATATGAAAATAATACACATCATCATCATCATCATTGCAATCAATGTTCTTCCGAAGATGATGATGAAGATTATACTAATGATCAAATTCATGCCAAGAAGCACGGCCATCAATTAGAATGGGACGATGCTGCGATCGAATATGGACCGAAACGAGTTTAAGGTCAATATTTTCGCATAATAACAAATTACAGACAAAACAAAAATTATTAAAAAAAAAAAAAACTTCTATGTTGTGTGTATGTACAACTTATTCCTGGTCTTTTCTTACTGTTTTTCCGTCGTTTGTATGTCTAGTAGATTCTGTTATTGTACACAGAATTGGGTAACACAAAAAAAAAGTAGAAAGAAGAAAACGAATGTAATTCGCTTGAAAACAAACGAGAGATATACTTTGTACTTGCTGATCACCGGTTGTTTTGTTTTTTCTTTTGTCGTATTTTATCTGTCGTTTTCTTATTCTTTCTCATTTATTGGAGCAGTATTTTTTTTTTCGTCTACATGTATGCTTGTCTTTTTCCTACATGTACAGAATCTGTCTTAGATGTTGTTGTTCTTCTTCATTTTTTTGCTCTGCTTTCCTCTTTCTCTTTTTTTTCACTTTCATTGGGATTCATCTGTTTACTTGTTCCATTTAATATTAGAAAGAAAGGTTGTGGGTCTATGGAAAGTTCTGATTAAGCAATAAATTTACACAAAAAAACAAACGATTGATTCGAGCACGTATGAATGTGAATAGTGAGAAGAAAATTATATGGAAATAAGTCGATAGTGATAGGCACGCATATAATGTATTCACTGATTAGTTTGATAAGAAGAAGAAAAAGAAGAGTATCGGTTCGTGTTGTCCAGAATTATGGCATAGTTATACGTAGTTGTGTAGTATTCGACCTCGAAATCAAATATGCATTCCTGTCTGATCAGCTTTTAGATATATGATTAAATTTCAGACAACTATTTTCTTGTCTTTGTATATATAGTTGATATCAATCTTTTCTTTTTCTTATTATGTTATGATCATTCAAGGATTAGATGTATATAGATAAAATTAACGAGTATTGGGGGTAAAACATATGTTGTAAGAATATCTTTGAATGTATCTCAAGGTGAAATTATCGAGTTTGTACTTTTGTCGAAATGAAATTCTATTGATTAAGTAAAAAAATAATCTTACTCAAGAGCACGCATTCATCTGTCAGTCAAAATAAGCTTACTTCTCTTCTATTGATTGACATTTCATGACTGTGGAAAATCTAGAACATTTTTTTTCTCAGAAATATAATCAGCAAATACACCAGTACCACATTTACCGCAGAGGCTTAAAAAAGGAATTTATTAATTATCTTGGATGATTTCCATGTCTCTTTCCTGATAAAAACAGATAGTTCGTGAACATTAAGAGAGGATCGAACAGTCCAAAAACTATTTTACGTATTATTTATTTTTCGTTCTATAGGAAATATATTAGCTGCGATAGGGTTAACCATATGACAATTGACTCACATAAGGATAAAAATGATTATTCGTGCATGATTTTTACTCGTCATTAGCTGATATTATTTCGTATGTATGAATACTTTATGACGAAAGCATTTTTTTGCGTCTTCAAAAAAAACTACGGGGTTCTAGAATCATACTTAATAATGCATAATTATAATCCTGTCGTTTTGTGCAGTATAAATATCGATCTTTATTTTTGTAAGAGTAATCAATACCGTTTAAACGAAATTATGCTTCGTTATGTAATTATTTTCTTGTGTGTTTGCGCAGTGTCGGTTCTTTCTGCATCAGTTGCAGTTGATAAATGTGGTCCAGTATGTGCAATATACTGTTACTATGGCAATGTACTCGATGATAAAGGATGTCCAACATGTCAATGCAAAACAAGTCCATGTCCCGATGAAAAAAAACCATTGGATGGATATTTTTGTGGTCGTGGTCCCAATCGTCAAGATTGTCCATCAAGTCACCATTGTGTTATCTCTCCTGTTGATGCTTATGCTGTCTGTTGTCCAAATATTGTAACTATAACAAAACCTCCGAGAACAACACAGCGGCCAACAAGAACAACAACAAAACCGGGTACATGCCCAAAAGTTTCAGAAGGTACAATTGGTATTTGCATAGCTGAATGCACGACTGACAATGATTGCAAAGGAAATCTTAAATGTTGTGGTAATTGTCCTCGTAAATGTGTTGCTCCTGTGCGTTGGCTGATATAGGAAACCTAAATCCAAATATAATTAAAAATTTTGTTTTTATTTCTATAAGATAACAAAATAAAATGACTATATTGTATTTTTACCCAAATAGTGTCGATAGGAGAAAATATTTTCACTATTTATGTTTGATCTACGACTGTTTTGGATTAATTATGAATCAATAGAGATTTGTTTTCTCTTGATGATAGATAAATACTGATAAAGCATATCTGTATATTGTGCTATTTAGATTCCCTTTATAAACATCTCATCGTAGATAACCAGTATCTTACCTTGATCAACAAATATCTTGAGAGTAATCTAACTGAAATGTATTATGTGAATATTTACATATGTCACTACACGACCTATTATAAATAATACCTGATTGAAAAATGTATTCATTCCTTTTCTCACAAGCACAATTTCTCTCCAAAACAAAATGATCTCTTCTAAATTCTTTATTATCTTTTTTGCTATCATCGCAATCAGTGTTTTATTTATTGATGCCTTAGCAATCAAAAGTGATGTATGTGGTAATGGCAAAGCTCCATTGGCTGGTTATTTCTGTGGTCGTGGTCCCAATCGTCAAGATTGCCCATCAAGTCATCATTGCGTTATCTCTCCTGTTGATGCCTATGCTGTATGCTGTCCTAATATTGAAAAACGAGAAATCAAAACAGTTGTCGATGTATCAGAAAAACCAGGCTCATGCCCGCCACCAAATTCTGGTATCGGCATTTGTATTGCCCGATGCACAGACGATAGCAATTGTCCAGGTTCTCAAAAATGTTGCGGTGGTTGCCCACGTCAATGTGTTCCAGCTGTTTCTCTTTAATTGAAATGACAGACAGCAAAACAAAAATCTTTTTTTCTGCTTTAAAAAAAACGAAATAAAAAAAACAAACTAATAACAGCAACAACACATGATCGATTTTTTATCAGACTAAATCGAGGTCGAACTCGACAAAAGAAAGAAACACTGCGTTTTTTCTTATCGTTTATATTCGATGAATTTGTTTGTCTACTCTAGGACACGTTCTGTCGACATGATTGATCATTTTTAATCAAATATCTGATTAAATACTAAAGAAAAACAAGCGCCTTCTAATCATTAGTTGACAATTTCTATAGATATTCTATCGATCAATCAGTTGTATTCAAGAAAATTTTCTTCATTTTATTTTTTCACACAAAACATTCTCTAATTGAATCCAACAATATGATTCTAAAAATATAACAAAAAACGAATCGAATTACTCGACAGACAATACGCATGTGTTCGATTACATGTCCAGTCGGTCGGCTAAATATAAATTTCCTTTAACCCAAAAAAAAACGATCATCATGCAACGACTATCGATGAAATATCTGTGTCCAAATGAGAATAGTTTTTTTTTCTCCAGTTTTGAATGATTAGACATGAAGGGAAGTGCAAAAAATAGATTTTCAAGATAAGGAATGTTTATTGCGTGACTGTAGCCTTTGATTATTGATTTACACATGCTCACAAATAAATATTTCACGTCTGTCGAAGAGTATTTGTCTAGTTGGTGTTATTGTTCGAACGAACGAACGGATATCCTGTTATCATCTCAAAATACATCTTTTTCGAGGTAAACAAAAGATCTAGTTTAGAAAACAAATAGCAAGATCAAGTTTTCCTTTTATTTTCAATTGTCTTAGTCTACTGCGCTTTTTTTTGCTTCTTCTTGCTGCATTGTATTTGCAGTATTTGGTTTGAGATGATCAAGAATGAAAAAACAAAACAAATTCGTAGATTTGCTTTTTTTCTCATCGAATATGAATGTAAAACTATATGAATATGCAATAGAAGAGCAAGAAGGGAAAAAAAAGAAAAGAAGCAATTGAAAGCATCTCATCAAATTTTCCAGATCACTGCGTTAACGCCTCTTCATCCGGCTTCTGTCCTCGATTGACAGTAGTATGCTTACTGAATAGTGAGTTCTATCTTTTCCAATAAACTAATTTAAACAAGACCCATAGGAAAAAAGCATCAACAAATCTTGTTCTTTTGTTCTGAGCTTGACAAGAACATACGAAAAACATCTAAGCTGTTCTTAGAACTATTTAATAGATTTTACGTCGATCTAAAGCTAATTAAATATCTATTTTTAAAAAAAGTTCTTCCAATCGATACAATTAGATTAACCCACTACTTGTCTTCGTTTTTACAACTTACTTGGCCTCTTCTTTTTCTCCTATTTAAGTGAATGTTTTTATTCTGAATATGATGACGATCGGCATGCTTTGTCTTTTTTTATTAATATGAATGATCTTAGTCGTCTTTGTCGTTGTTGTGATACAGCTAGTAGTTAGTGTGACGCGCATTATCTATAGAAAGCATCACAACAGACCAGTCATTTTTTCCTCTTCTCGTCTTCTTCTTCTTCTTCTTTTCCCTAAACATCATCAGCACAGCATCAGCTTCATTTTTCTGTTTTTCGAAGTAAGATACAAATCACACACACACACATATATATCTACATATGTTTGTGTCTATGCTATATTCAATAGATTTTCTTGTTCATCATTTTCGTATTCATATGTAAACATTAATATTAGTGAGAATATAAAGATACAAATGACAAAGACAATCAAGGTGTAAAACCCTTGGGACATGTTGTTTTGACATAAGTTGATTTGCGTTAGTGGATACATCATTTGTATCATTCGAGATTACAACAGAACGAAGTCCTGCATTAAAAAAAGAACGCATAAATCCATGTTTTTAGTTTGTTAGGAAAAAGAGCAAAATACAATAAGAAATCTGTAATTGTAACGATTCTAAGAGAGCAGCTAGTAAACTAAAGAAGAACACGACTCACAATTCTTTCTTTTCCTTTCATATTTCCCCCTTCTCATCATTAGTAGACGCCATATCTTTTTCTCGTACTGTGCTCGCTGATGAACGTAAACCGAGCGAAAGAGCGAATGTTAGCAAGCAGAAAGCAACTAAACGGAATCGTCATGGCTGTAAAAAATCAAGATGGAAGGAGAGAGAGAGAGAGAGAGAAAAAGAAAGAAAATAGAACGAGAGAGCACATAGAGAAAGAAGAACAGGAAACAAAAGGTAAATTTGTGCTAATTCAGTTGGCACTAGATCTCTAAACATGCATGTATGTATATCTATTTCTTTTTCTTAGATTGACAATGACGCGATGACATCGGCTGAGATACACAAGAACAAAATTCTCAGTTTGAAAAGATGTTTTTCATGACAAAAACAACTAAAATAATACTCTTGTATTCTTCAATCGAATGGTTCTCTTCAGATGTAGACAATTGATTTCAAAAGACTATCAACATTAAATCGAGCACATACTTAAAGTAATGATTGGCGCTCGTCGTCGACGAGATACGAACGGTTCAAGTTTTTCTTCGTCATGTACAACACCTAGTGGAAATACACGATGGAATGACATTTCATCACCTTCAATCCTAAGTCCAATTCTATTATCACCTCAGCGACCAACATTAAGGTCGTCTCGACGTTTTATACTTCCAATTGCTTCAGCTAGTTGCATACCTATTTCGCCGAATTCTTCGCCACGTGCTGCTCTTCGAGATCTTTGTCTACCTCGACAAGAACCTCGTCCACCGGCTGATGTATTAAATCGTTCCTATCTCGGCTCATGTTCACCATCTCTAGCCAAATTTAGTCGTACGACAACAAGTCAACATGTGTCAACATCGACTAGTACAACAACTTTGCCATCGTCGACAATTCAACCCGGTACATTCCTTCATCCGACAATGACATATTTAACTGTTAATGGTCTTCGATCACATCATTATTGTCGGCATACAACACGGTAAAATGCTTTTGCTTATATAGACATCTTTCGGTCTTTTATTAAGTTTTATATTAAAGAACAAGTTTACGTCTAATTTTTTTGCCTATTAATTCGAAGAAAATATCAGTTGATTACTACTATTCTTTAATTGGCAGAAAACTTCTCATTCCCATTAGTGTCGTTTAGTTATTCATTTAGTTTCTATTTCTCTTCTCTTCGCTAAAAAAACACACACATACAAATAATTTCAATTCACTAAAAATATTTTCCTTCTTCACAACAAAAAAGATTAGTCGCAGATGATAAGCCTTGAAAACAATTGTGAACAGAAGATTTCGATTGTTATTATATGAATAGATTCATTTATTATTTTGTTTTCACAGACAATTCTTTGGATTTACCAAATATAATAATTCTTTCTTTCTTTTTTCGTCATCAATTATTGATCGACATTTAAAGTATTCAAATGATTTCTTTCTTTGGACACATAGATATATATCTTTCTCTATCGGAAACGAACAAAAGAATATCACAGTGATTTTATGTGCAAATTTTCAAATAATGACTTCCGTTTGATATTTCAAGTTCTGTATGAATTATTAATTATAGAACTCGAATAAAATACAATTCGAAAGGAATGCTCAACAAGAAGGGAAAGAAATATATATATTTCTAATTACAAACTTCTTTCAATTGTTCTTAACTTTCAATTTGCCACTCTTGGAATATCTACGCCGATAGTTGATAAATGTTTCATTGACATTCATCATTCTTATACGAAAGAAAATAAAAAAAACAAAACTAACTTTTTGTTTCTATCGATTATGAATTAAATGAGGTCTCTTTCTTGAGTTTAATTAGTTTCATTACAAATGGTTTAAATGTACACAATTCTTTTAAATACTTCAACTTAGTTTCTATTTTCAAGTACTATAATAATATCATGCTAGACAACATATAATTATATTCTTTTTTTGCTCTTTTTTGATTCATATTAATGGAGACAAAAATATTCTTTGTGATAATCTTCCCGAAAACTTGAACATAATTCTCTATTCGTTAGATTTAAGATGATTATATTATCTTGTCAATAATTTCTCTCACTGTTTAATTAACATGCGTGGGGAAAAAAGGAACAAATTGCGATATTCTCGTTTTTGTTTTCTTCTTTTGGTATTAATTTGCAGACGAAATAATTTTGTTCAAAGGTGAATATCGACTAATCGATTGCATTAGGAAAGAATAAGTCTGCGTAAATATTGAAAAGAAAAAGAAAGAAAATCTCCACCCGAGGAGGAAATTAAGCTCTAGAAATTTATTCAATTTTTTTTATCATGAATATATTTCTATTGTATTTATTATTGTTCTTGCGGAAGAATCCAAATATAATGATGAATACATTGTTTAACAAGGGATCTAGTATAAAAAAGCTAGAGAAAAATCGAAGAAATTACATTTTCTTTCTTTCATTTTGAGTTCATCTCGGACGAGTATTCTTCTCTTGCTAACAAACGATTCATGAACATTTTTATCCTATGCAACTACATTTATAATGCATAATGAGATCCTAGTGAGTATTCCTTGTTTTTTTCTCAACACAAAAAAAAGAAAGAAAGAGAAAGAAATAGGTGCTCAGTAAATGATAAAAAAAACCGAAGAAAAAGAAAGAACGAGTAACTAGTGGCGTTACCAATTTAGAACTCCAGATGAACGCTCTATGAAACCCATTTGTAGATGTTATTCTATATGTTTAGTGAAACTTATGCTCTCCTGATGAAGTAAAAATAGGGCGAAGGAGAAGGAGAGAGAAAAAAAAGAAAAGAAAAACTGAGTTAGCGAACTCAAAGAAGAGAAGAATAATATTACTCTCATTACCTTCGGTTAATCTGAAGTTTTAACTGACGAACACAACAACGATTCATTCAAGACTATGTTGATATAGTCAATGGTTTTATCTTGAGTTATGAAATCAATGACTGCAGCTGCTCGTCGACGACGTTTTCCTAGTGCTGCATTTCAAACACGAAGGTATTTAGTAAAGATTTATCGTATTTATTTATTTTTCGGATTAAATAACTAGATTTCTATTGAATGTAAATATTTTTCTTTCCCTCGCAATAATCAAACATTTATCTATTTAACAAAAGATATATATATATGTGTGTGTGTAATATCTAAATGAAGAAATGACGACATTTTAACCAAAAATATCCTAATTAGTTGATAAACTTTTCTTGCAAAGATCCGTTTTTGTATTATCACATAAATGCATGATACTAGCTCGGCAATTAATATAAAAAATTGCCGTAAACGTTAATTTGCTTGAACAGATAGAATTATAGAAGTAGTTAATAAGATTCGAACGTTTAAAAGAAAAAAAGAAAATGATGATGAATTGTTTCTGACTGCACGCCGGAAGTTATCATCATTTTTATGTTGAAACAGTTTTTTTTCTCTCTCTTTCGATTTCAATCAATTAAACTCATAGCAACATCCGTTTTTTTTCTTTTTCTCTTAACAAGACCAATTTTATTCGTTATAAATTTAAGAAGAAAAAATAACACCGATATTTTATCCTTGTCTCGTACTCTCCTGTTTTTATCAAGCATATCGATCGTGATAGATAACACATAATGATCACACTTGTTTTACTAGACGAATGACGATAAAACGAGTAGGTCAATGACAAGATAAATCCGAGAAACTAACAAGAAAAAAAAGGAACAGTAAGATAGATACACGTCTTACTGATAGGGGATATGCATTTGTATGGAATGAGGAAGTAACGGCAGGCAAATTCGATTACGTCTTAGTTCTTAGGACAACGAACGTCGAACAAGATATTCAAGCGATTTATATTGGTGATGCCCGATAGTAACACAATTATTCAGCTTCATATTGCGAGCGGAAATCGATTCTTTATTCTCTCGTCTTTTTCTTTTTCTTTTCTTCTTTTCGAGCAGATACACATATTCATCATACAACAAATGAGTTCTTGTATTTCGGCAATTGATAGTCTAAATAGCATCTTTCAACAGGTGCGATGAAATCTCAGTGAAGATGTCTTTCATTTGTTTGTCTTTTGACGTAATATTGTCGTCGATTTACCAGGCATACATATGAGAGAGAGAGAGAGAAGAGCGAGGAAACGAACACATATCACCGTCCCTCGCCCATATAAATTAATAACATCCGTTCGCTCGACTAACGCCGTCATCAGGCTATTCTTCTTTTTCTCTTCTATATCTTTCGCTCTCGACTGGGCTATTTTCTCGCCTTTCAACGAAACGGACTCGGCTTTTGTTCTTTCTTCTTATTCTCGCAATCTAGTCTTTTACAATTGATTCAGACGACGGTTCTATTTCATATTCACGACACATATATTATACAACAACAACAACAAAAAAAAAAAAGGAAAGAAATGCAACTGTTCTTCGAAAGATACTCGTAGTACTGCTCTGAATATTCTTCTTGTTTTTCGTGTTTTTACTCTCATTTTCCCCTTCGACGAATCCAACATGAACGACATGTCATCAGACACGGATATCGATCAAGATTTATCTTCGTCGAAATTATCATCCCGACGAAACTATCTTATTGTTCCTTCATTTAATCCTGAACGACGACATTCGTGGGGAAATGTGATGTCACATCCGTCCCAACGAACTCCTATTGCGACATCAGTTTTGACTATTATCAACAAAACGGATTCTATTCTAAGGTGAGAAATTCTTTTTCCTCTTGTTGTGCTTTTTTTCCTTTCTTCTTTGTTTTGTATATTTATGATATATAACAGCAGGTGTGTGTGTGTTGTTATGCGCTTGACGTTTTTCAGGAGAAATCAAGAGAGAGAGAAAAATAGTTTAAAAGAAAATAGAGAAGAAAAGTAATAAAAAAAAAGACTAGAGATGAAGATGAAAGTAGAGAAACAGAAAGAGAAACGAGAAAGAATATGAGATAAAAAGGCAAATGACAAAGTTGAAGGAAAACTTACTGTGACTACATTTAACGGGTGTCTATGTGCTCTCATTCGTGTCTCATTACCATTTTCCTTCCGTCGTTCATGTATATACTTTTATCTCTATGCCGATATTGAAAAATTACAAGGCAAAACGTTCGGTATACATTTATTTTTCATCAAACGTCCTCCTATTTTGATATATTGATCATGGACTTTTATCGACGTTTTCTTGCTTTACCTTTGGCTGAACGTCGTCATTCGATTGGACCTACAGTCACTGGTAAACGTGTCAAGTAAGAAAATTCGTTGTCAACTTTTCTTGCAATGTTTTCCGCGGGTGGATTTTTTTTTATCTGTCCTCTATTTCCAACGATGAAAATTGTTCCTGAAGATCAAGTTTTTTTTTCTGTGTTTTATTTTGACATTGCCTGACAAAGTTCTAATACTAGTCTATTATTCATCAATATTGATAAAAAAAAAAACGAGGAAAAAAAAGACGGATGACAGACTGTTCAGTTAAATATTTTTTTTCTTATAAATGATTAAATGAAAGTTCTATCAACAAAGAAACTAAATAGAATAGTTAGATATACATATATTTGTTTATTGGCTACATTTCGAAACCTTATCAGTTTAGAACAGAAAGATATATTTATCTTCTACGAGAAATATTATCTCAGAAAAAACATAAGAACAATTCTAATCATCAAGAAACATTAATAAAATATACTGAAATCATTTTTTTTCCGATAAGCAAACTTATTGTAATCAATCTCGATGACAAGAAAAATGTAATTCTATTAGAAATTCGTATTGTCTAATGAAAGAAATGATATTTCAACGTCTCCGTCTTGTTCTACTAACAATTGTTAATCAAAATCGAATGGATTTATTATCATGAGATTATATAAACGTGATATATCACTTTTAAATGAGAAAAAAAAAGCAAGATATAGAATTAATTTTTTATTAGAATCACATGAAAAATATAAAGATTAGATTAACTCTGCAAATCATTCATGTCGACTGTAGTCGATTTTTATTTTTGTAATGTTTCATTTTTCTATTAATTGATGAAATATTTCATCACATCAATCTTTCCAATGTAAGTGAGTTTTACTTTCATTTTTTTTCTTCTGCTTCTTTTGATATAAATTGAGTTTTAGTTTAGTAGGCTGACTAGAAAGAAAAGTTAATCGACTGTATAAAAAAAACAGAATCATGATATTATTTTTTTTAACCACTTATATTTTTTTCATTCGTTGATCGGGTCACAAATATACGCCTAGTTATGTTTGAAGAGAAAATATTATTTCACCGACGACGGTGAGAGAAAAAGTAGTTGATTGCAACTGGTAAATTACATTGTAATACGTTCGTTTTCATTTGTTTTCGCTTAATGTTCTTGAAAATAAAGAGAAAAAAAGACGATAAAATAAGTACGAAAATCGCTTTCTTTTTCTATATTCTAATGCCATTCACTTTTTACACGAAAAATGCTTCGAGCAAGATTTTGTTTATAAGAGAACATATGTCTCCAAGTATAATTGTCAAAAACATATACTGTTCGTAGTTGATCGATTTAGAAAACATTTGTTCGAAAGAGAAACATATAAATATATCATATATATACATAAAACATATAGACATATATTTATTTCTGATGTTGTTTAAATTGTCTATGATTATATCTGTCGATATGTATCGAAATAAATAAATAAACACGTTAGTCACAGATCGAAATTATTATTTGTTTGAAAATAACTAATCGCTTGTGACATATTAATCAAGTGATTGTCATATTCTGTTAGAAACGACGAAAACAAGAACAATATGTTCTCGTTGAGAAGATCCAGGTGACGGCGCCATCTTTTCGTTTTATCTTATCCATGTCTCAATTCCCCTCCCTGGTTTTTTGTCTTTCCATCTCTCTCTCTCTCCCTCTCATTTCATCATGTTTCTTATTGCTCTTGGTGTTGACGGATGAAGAGCAGAAGAGCGCGACTTGTTTTCGCCACATACACATTTCTCTATAGCATTGATTGACACTCCCGTTTGCGTGGATGTGTATATCGATGTGTCGTATTATGAAGAGAACAACGGCCTTGAGGAAAGGCGAAGCTAGAAGATTTTTCCTGTGTCTTGTTCGTTCGTATGAAAATCTAACTCGCTATGGTTAAGACGATGACGACATCACACTAATATCTTGTTGCTTTTGCTTTGTCGATTCAATGGTTATTGCTGTTAGAACTCCAATGATAGGAACTGTTGCAGTAGTAAGATGTAAGCGAGAACGCAAAAATGTCGTCGATGTTCGTTCGTTTGTCTTCACCGCTATACATACATACATGCACGCACACGTCTTCCTTTGCTACCAACACCGCTACTTCATTCATATGTTACAGAAAAAAAAAGAAAAAAAAACAACCAGGGAAGAAGGAAAAGAAGGAGAATGAGAAGAGAGAAAAGAAGGATATAGAGGAAAAGAAGGCGGTCGTTCTTTCGTTCCTGTTGTCGTATTCGTCCGTTCTGTTTCTTGTCCCGTGCTTTACTGTGTTTTGTTGTGCTGGGTGCCACGGCCACCAGGAGCAGCATCGTCATTGCTCTCCCCTTCTCGCATCATCATCATCAGTAGCAGCAAGCTATAGTAGAAATACCGACTAAGAGTAAGAGAGACAGAGAGAGAGAGAGGGAGAGAGAGAGAAACGCGCCCGCCCGCGTGTGGCTCGTCAACAACAAGCAACGTTACTCTCGACGTTTCTCGCGTGTATGCCGATTCTCGGTTCTTCATCGTTGTCGTTGTCGTCGTCGTCATTTACATAGAAGTCAATCACGAGTATCACCAATAGTCCCCCACCGCCGGTCATTTCGATCACTCGATCGTCATCATCGTCGGAGTTCTTAGCTACATCGATTCGACCGTTTCTTATCGAACACGAGAAAAAAGTCTTATCAACCACACTTTCAAAGTCCTCAGCCAAATCATCTTCACCGACAACCCGTTCTTTTCCATTTCGATGTTGCGGTGGAAGAAAACAATCCTCTCGAATACCTTCAGTCGATCAGAATTCACCGGCTGGTTTCATACGTCGAAAAAGTTCGACGACAACAACAAATCCATTGAATCAAACCCATCAACAGACAAGAACAACATCTTCTTCTTCAACAACAACAACAACAGCAATAACAACATTAGCAAATCCAACGAAAACACTTCGACAACGTGCAGGAATGTCATCAACTTGCATTTCTTGCGTTTCATCGAATCATAATCGACGACGAAGTTCGGCTCTAGCCGACAAAAAACCTCTTCCTATTCGTTCTTCCTCGAAATCTTCATCTCGAACTACACCATTACTCTTACGTCTTGGACAGATTCTTTTGAGACGACGAACTGTATCCAATACCGATCATAAACAAGCGACGACGACTATCACCAACACTACAATCAATACTTTTAGCAGGTAAAATTGGATCACATAAAAAAAACAAAATCTCGTTTGTAATCGAACACGATTATTCTGGCTCTTTTTCATGCAAATTTCTTTCATAAGCCATATCATACGCATTGATGATTCTTATCCCCTTATTATTAATACACTAAATATTTCCATTGACAGTTAAGAGAAATCCAACGGACAAACAATTCTCCGCAGTTTCTTTTCTTTTTTTCTTCTTACATTATGAAATGCGTACAATGATTCTTTTATTCTTCTCATCTATCGATTTTTTCATCAGTTACAATAACAAAAAAAAATTGACAGCTCGCGTGTGCGTTTACGAAGTAAAAAAAAACGTTTATTGCGCTTGAAGAAATAAAAATCTTGACAAAAAGAGACATTCTTATCGAATAAGTGAAGAAAAAAAAACTTTCTTCTTCTTCTTCTTCTTAAACATCATCAGAAAAAAAAAGAATCGAAAACCAAATAAAGTTTTCTTTCTTCTTTGATGTTTACTCTTATACAAGTTCAAATGATCTCAATACGTTTGACATCCCACATTCACAGCATGAATATCGATAATCAGAAAAAGAGATCTATAACAAACTCAAGAAAGTACTCGGAACGAAAAAAGAAAAGGACATCATATTTAATCCAGATAACAACAACAACAACAATGATGATAATATGTCTCTAGAGAAAAGACAATAGAAATGTGAACATATTTGAAAATACACGTTTTATGCATTATTCATGGAAATTCAAGAATTAATTGTCAATATTTAACTTCAAGGAAAAAAGCCAACAGAAATAAAAAAAAAGAAAACATAGCTTTCTCGAAGATATTTGTATCTTTTTAATAGAATCATATGTGCGTAAAGAGCTTTCGGAAATCATTTTCCTATTTTTATTCATAGCATAGGCGCGCACATGGCTCGGTACTTGTTGTAAAATGATGATAGTAGCCGGAAGAGAAAAGAAAAAGTAATTTTAGTCTTAATTTATAACGTTTCTTTTTTTATTTCAAATATTTCTCTTCTATTATAAAAATAGATATCTCAATTGACCTTTTTCTTTTATAAAATCAAATTCTATTCTCCGTTGTTTTCCCCACAGAGTTGATTATATTTGTCAAAAGAAAACTAGGCAAAAAAGAAGAAAAAAAACAAATAGATAAGATTTAGTTTAATCTTATCATGACTTTAGGTAATAATTTGCGTGTGTTCGTTTTTTGTAATAAAGATAAAACGATGGCTGTCACCTTATGTTACCATTCAAGTATGCATATGAATCGACCGGAAATAAATTCAGGATGGTTGGGGGAGTTTGCTTCTAAGAAAATTATAAAGAAAAGAAAAAATCTCGTCATTAGTAATTTTTAACTAGTCATATTTCCTGCACTGAATACATAGATATTTGTTAATAAATGTCTTCGTCTATAGTTGAATGTCTCATGAGACATGAAGATTTTCTATAATCGACAGTTCAAAATATTTAGACATGTGATCGAGAATAAGAGATGATAGAAAGAAAGAAAAAAGAAATGATGAAGAGAGATGGTTCTTTCTTTTATAGTTTGTTAAATATAACAATAATCAATGAATAAGGAAATAAACGAAAGAATAAATGAATAAATGTCGTCGCTAAGATTACTGCCGTTCTCGTTTGACTAGTTATCTTTCGCTCGATCGATGAATATACTCGTTAACTTAAATCTATATATGTGGGTCTGTGTGTGCGCGCGCGTGTGTTTATGTATGTGTGTGTGTGTGTGTGCCTGTGTGTATGGTCGTTGTGAGATGAAGCACGAGAATCCATTAAGATGATTGCCTTTGCTAGTAATGTGAAGTTTTGTATTCTCTTTTTTTCTCTCTCACTCTCTTTGGTATACTGTTAGTTACAGTTACCAGTAGCTAGTGTTTCTCTATAACATGTTTCTGTGAAGGCAAACCAAACGGAAAAAAACTGGAAACGCCCATTCTCAGGACTTGCATAGTAGTACCGCTACATCTGCTATGCTTTTGTCTGTTTATATAAATCTTCTCTCTCTCTCCGTGTTTCATGTTCTCTCTCCTTCACACTCTTTGTCATTCGTTCGTGTGACTGAAGAGAATAGAGAAAGACAGAGACATACATAAAAAAAGAGAGAGAGTGTGTGTGTGGATATTCCCGATTTATTATTGTTGTTGTTGCTGCTGTCGTTCGCTCGTTGTTGACGGTCGACATTGATTTCCGGACTTATTCTCGTCACTTGGCTTCCACTTGTGGCATCATCATTACTTTTATTATTATTATTATCGTCAATCTCTGATGACAACGCTTACTGTCTATTTTGCATCGTCATCCGTATCACCTTCAACATCATCGTCTTCAACGAACACATCTTCAACAACAGTTATTCAAACAACTCGAATGGCACAAAATACAACGAAACCAATTTCAATACCATCGGCATTGGCACCGAATACTGAATCAATAACGGCAACATCGCCGACATCAGCGCCAACCATACAACGAACATCATCAAAGCGAAATAAAACTTTCTTTGAGAGATTCAGTGAAACTACTCCATCATCATTAGCGGCAACTCCGCAATCTCCTACGCCTCAACAACAAAATCCATCAGGAGACACATCAGCAGATCCGCCACCACGTCTACGTCGACGTTTTACATTTCGCCGTAGTCTTCGACAATCAGTTCGAAACAAAGGAGGAGATATTGATGATACTTTAAGGTCGGTTATATTTCGTTTTTGTTGTTTCTTTCTTTCTTTCTTGTCTTGATAAATCTCCTTTTCTATGGATATTTGTTTTACATGTCATCAACAATGATCGATGACTTCTGTCATAGAATACTACACAGTTAGTTACCAGCTGTCGATTTTTCTATGTACGCTTATGTATATCTCAACGAAGAAAAACTCATATTCATGTTTCTTTTCTACATTCTACCAATCAACAATTTTCTTCTCGGAATTTCCTCTCTGAATTGTTCCCTAATGCCTACGTGAAAAAATCCTATCAGGAGCTGATTTTTATTGATTTCTGCTTAATGTAGCTAGTTCGTATTTGTAGTAAATTGTCAAAGTAAGACAGCCGCACTGGCACAATCAGCAATAGAATAGGTAATTTATAAATACAAAGCAGATTTTCACCTGGTACCAATCAATCGATTTAAACATTTGAATTAACCAAATCACATTTTATATTAATGAAAAATAATCATAGAAGTCTGTCACATGATTTAAGACCTCGCTTACATCGAAGTCTTCGAATCTATCAGGCCGATAACAAGTAAGAAATTAAATGCATTTGTAAAGATTTTTACATGCATGAATAGATCTGAGATTGGATCAATTATTGCACTACAACGATGTTTATTACTAATCAGATGAATCAAATAGAGTAATAACTAGCAAAAAAAACCAGAGTGAGAGAGAGAGAGAGAGAAATCTCCCCCAAGGAAACCAATTTTTATTAATAAGTAGTTTTTCCCATTCCTCTGTTTTTTGTATACATATTAAAAAAATTGTCAATTTGTCCTCGGGATGATCATATTTTTCGTATAGAAATCGGATATATATATTTTCTTCATTGTTAACAAACTATTCACAGCACACGCACACACATACACACATAGAAATAGATGACGAACGAGGGGAAAAAAAGCAGAAATATTCAACTACTGACATCCGCTGTGTTTGTAAGAAAAAGAACAGGCTTTATTAGATTGAATGTTCATACAATCTTGAAAATTCCTCTCGAATAATAGAAGTCTATTTTATCGAATGACAGAAGAATTTGCATTGAAAAACAAATCAAACAAGAACACAAAAAGAACGGATAAATATACTGAATAAGAACTCGATTGTTTACGCTAGTAAAATAACGAATAAGAAGACAAACGGAAATTAAACTTACGAACAATTATTAAACGATTCTTTTCAATTGGATCTGTCAGAAAAAATTAGTTCTATTAAAATGATTTTACTTTAATAATAATAATAGAAAAGAAAAAGAAATAGAAAATCTCGATTTCTGTTGGACTAGAAGAAAAAAAAATCGTATACATTTATTTTTATGTACGAATAGAAAATGATAAATGAAGCGTGACTTAACACACATGCATATATATACATATAGTTTTCTTTTTCGTTATTTTTCTTTTTTTTTGCTCGTCCTGAAAAATTTTTCTTCTTCTTCTTCTTTTATTCATCATCATCGTCGTCGCCGTCGACATCAAGTGACACTTGCACACAGATATATACATACGCGTGTGTGTATATATATATAGTTCTAGTCTCGAGATAAATTGAATACATATATATGTAGTTTCGCCTCCAGAGAGAAGAACATCAAGAATTTTATTAATGTTTAAGGACAAAAAAAGAAAAGAAAAACAAACGCCCGAACTCCAGTTGAGTGTTGTGGATGCGATATTAATAAGTGATCTTTTTTTCTTTCATACAAACTAATCTTCAAAATAATTGATTTAATCTTTTCTTTTCTTCGTTGATTCTAGTTTTGATGTAGATGGTTCACCGTCATCACGTGGTGTTCTCAATTCTCATCATAGTGCATCAACAACGTCCCCGCATAGTCAACAGTATGGTCCTAACAATCCAGCAAATAAATCGGCAACAACAACGACAACAAGTAGTAACAGTGGAATGCATCGACGTGAATCATTCTTGTATAAATGCGACAGTGACAATGATCTTTCACCGAAATGTATTTCGCGCAATCCGTCCATCGGATCTGAATTGTAAGTAGTTAGAGAATATATATTGAAAAAACGATAAAAGAAAAGAAGGAAGAGAAGACGAAGAAGAAGAAGAAGAAGAAGAAAAAAAGAAGAAGAAAAAAAACGAAGAAGAACAAGAAAAGAAAGAGTATCGCCTTCCTTTCTTTTGCGCGCCCTCATTTTTGTTTTTCTCTCATTCTCTTTTTTTCTTTTTCGCTCTCGTTCGTTCGTTTTTCTCTCTCGTTGCCAACTGTACCCCTGGTAGTGTAGGGCATGCGTTTATATGTCTGACTGTCGGCTACCCACTTCGAACCAAACATATGCCGCGTTTATCGATGAATTAGAGAGAGTGAGTGAGTATGAGTGTGAATGTGAGTGAGTGATCAATAAAAAAAAAAAAGAGAACAAGTATCATGGAGCGTGTCAAGAGCGCCATTAAAAAACCAATTCTTAGACTCGGTTCAAAATTATCGAACAAGTAAGCTGATTATTTATGCATATTTATCTAATTAAAATACTTTAATCTTTATCTGATAATAGTTTTTTTTTCTTCTTATTTCGACTGATTTTATATTCTATTGAATAGAGAACAACTAGGCAAGCTAGTTAGTAATCCATCATCGTCTGTTTTTAGTTGTTTTTTCTTTTCATTATATTCCGATCTTGATTTCATCAGTGATGATTTTCTTTTAAAAGTCCAGTAGCAGACTTGTGTTCTTGCATCGCAATCAGAATTTGTTTCATTTGCGTTTTTTGACAGAACAACGCCATGCACACATTTGTTTCTTATCTCGTGTTCCCATCTCACGCTCACTGTTCGTCCTACCCACTCGTTCTAACTGTCTTCTTCTCTGCCCCTTCCTCCTACTCGATTCATCCGCACCAACCAGCAACAACAAAAAAAGCAAAACAAAATGAGAATATAGAGCATAGAACCAGTCCATAGTTAAAAGACTATTAGACATTAGCAGCTATTATGCGTCCAAGAAGTAATACAACTGTTGACAATCGTCGACGTTTGGTTACTTTATCAACTTGTTTACCTAATCAAAATGAACTTGATTTTAATCATCAACCAACATTGTATGTTTCCTGGATGAAAAGGTATTATTTTTACTATCTTGGGGCTGTCGTTGCACCCGCCTCTATCTTTTCTTTTTCTCAGTCTTATCAAATCACTATTTCTCTTGAGATTATCCTTTTATCACTCTATTTGTTCGTTGACATAAGAATAATAATAATAAAAATAAAGCAAAAAAAAACGAGGAGGAAAAAAAGAAGAAAAAAAGGCGATGTTTTTATTACTTTTTTTTTTAAGTATTTTATTTGAAATTTTTCTTTTTTTTTTCTTGTCTTTTTATCGAAGTCATTATTCATTCTTATATTTTCTTATTTTTATTTTTCAATATATATATATAGAGAGAGTATACGCAGAAAACGGAGTGTTTGCAATCTACTAGACTAAAGAAACATACACGATCACAAATATAGAATGTGATTTGTTGTAATCTCTAAAAAAGAGAAATAAAATAGAGAGAGAAAGAAAACGAGAAAAAAGCCGAAAAAAAATGTTAAGAAGTAAGTCTATTAGGGAGAAACGGACATACGGAGGCAGAAGCGAAAGAAAAAACAAAGCCCTTGACGAGAGTCAAAAGTAAAGTGGAAGAAGAATAGTCGAATAAAGACTGTCATTAATGTTTGTCTCAATAACAAAAAAAAAGAAAATCTAAAAAGCAAAAAAGAAAAAAAAATGAAAAGAAAAAAACTAACACCTAACGTCTAGCTCGAACGTATAATCTTCAGATTAAGATTCTTATGTTCTAGAAAACCGAGCTACAGAAAAATATCTTTGAGAAATATATATATATATATATACTAGTAATAATTGTCATTTCTAGTTTTTTCCCTTTTTCACGCTCACAAGCTGTTGTTGTTGTTATGATTATTAAGATTTTCCATTCCGACAAGTGATGGTTAGATGAAAATGGAACCTACTTTTCTTTTAACAAGAAGATTCATCCGCCTACTATCAGTTCTTTTGCTTTTCTTGTAGATTCTCTTTATCTTATTCTTCTCATTCTCTTCCTTCTTCATCGTCATCTTTCTTTTTCTAAATCTTTCTTATTCTTTTATTCATCTTCGTATTATTTTTTTTTCTTCATACCAGAAATGCAAAAAAAGAAAAATGACAACGATGATTCTAAGTAGACTGATGGCATGCCTCTATTTCTTTTTATTTTAAAAAGAATTCTCGCCTTTTTCTATTGCATTCTTATGTCGTTTCCACTTATTTCTATATAACGCATCATCTTTTCTTTTCATTTGTGTGCACTCCGGAATTCTTCCAATTACGTCTTGTTTATTCGATTTTGAAGAAAAAACGAAATGCGTAGCAGTAGAAGTATCATTCTAACTAAACAACGTATGAGAATTTGTCGATCAGTAACTGTACAAGATTCATCGCCCGATGGCGGAAATATCAAACAGAAAACTGATCGAGCATCGAGTACAATGAATATGAATATGAATAATACCGAATGGTAGGTCAGACTTCCTTTCTAGTTTGTTGTGCGTGTGCGTGTGTATATGAACATATGTAGTGCGTGATCGACTTAGTCTCGTTAAAAAAGAAAGAAAGAAAGAAAGAAAGAAAGAAAAGGAAGCAATTAGAGAAGAAGATCGACTTTTTTGTAATGAGACATGTCTTTACATTAGGATTTGATTATTATTACGATAATAATAAAAATAATATTAATTATGATTTTGTTATATAGGCATCAGGATGACATGATTGTTACTCCATTTGCTCAGCTACTTGCCAGTTTGAAAAATGTACGGAAAAATTTTGTCGATCTTACCCACATACCTCCAGATAGGTAAGTCGAACAAAGAAAACTAACAACATCATCATCTCATTTTACGCTTATTCAAGAGCAAAACGATCCAGTCAACTTAATTGTGCTCAAGCTGCTTCACCGAATTTTAGTAAGATGACAATGACAACATCAGGTACGTGAATAATCATGATTTTCAATTAATCTTAAATTTATTTCTTCGTCTCATATAGATGATAATTCGTTATCACAAGCAATAGCTACCCTTGAAGAACTCGATTGGTGTCTAGAACAGTTAGAAACAATGCAAACACATAAATCAGTCTCTGATTTAGCATCACTGAAAGTACGTGTCAAAAGAAAGAAAAATGTTCTCTACATAACATTTTCTTTTTCGAATCGAGTTTTTCATCCAAGACATTGACAACGTCGAGTGAATGATAAGTGACACTCGAATCACATATGAATTTTCCTTTGAGTCAAGCTCATTATTATTCCGAGTGATAATAATATTCGAACAAACAAAAAAGAAAAAGAAAAAGAAAAATTTTCTTTTTTTCATCTTTCTTCTTCTTCGACTCGTAGTTCTAATAAAACGCGTGATTTTATATTGAAACATGCGTTTCAAGGATTTGAACTCGATTGACTACGAGTAATCGTCGTCATATCCTCTTAGAATAATAATAATAATAATCAAACACCAATAGAAGAGAAGCCTATGAACGACATTTCCATCGACAGTATCGAAGTGTACTTTATTTTCTTTTTCATCTCAATTTTTTGTTGATTGAAGCATATAAAACACACTTATTTCCTACAAATACAAAAAATTACTTTAGAAAAAAAAATAGTAATAGGAAAGAAAAAGAAGAAGAAGTGAAAGAGAGAGAGAGAAAAAGAAAAAAGATCAAACAGATTGTTTTTTTTTCGTTCGTTTGTTCGCTCTTTCCAAGTGACATCTATTGATTCCGATATTTTGAATTGTTATTTATTTAGTTTAAGCGTATGCTCAATAAAGAATTATCTCATTTTGCCGAAAATAACAAATCTGGCGCACAAATCAGTGATTATCTTTATTCAACCTATACAGGTAGAACAATAACGATCATTGAATATACACGAAAACTGAATTTGAATTTCGTTTTTTTTCTCTTTTCAAGACAAGAAAGAACCCGATGTTGATCTATCTCAAACAGTTTCATCTTCGCGTGGTCTTCCAATTGATGAACCCAATGTAGTCATAACATCGAGATCAATCGATACGTCAATAACATCACCAACAGTTATGGGACAAATAACTGGTATACAAACAACGACAACTGTTCTAACAACCAATAGTTCAATACCTGAATTAGGTGTTGAAACGGCACATGCTGACGAATTACGTTCATTATTAAATCGTGTTAATGATTGGGGTTTAGATACATTTCGTGTTGAAGAATTAAGTGGTCAACGACCATTAACAGCAATAACCTACCGAATATTTCAAGAACGATTTCTACTAAGGACATACGCGATTGAACCTCATACATTAATATCTTATTTGCTCACACTTGAAGATCATTATCAACAAGTACCATATCATAATAAAGCTCATGGAGCTGATGTTTGTCAGTCAATGCATGTTTTGCTCAATGCTTCAGCACTCGACGTAAGATAACAATAGAAGAAAAACAAAATTTATATATATATATACGTATATGATTTGGATCTTTTTTCTTTCGCCGAAAAATAGGGCGTGTTCACTGAATTAGAGATCATGTCGGCGATATTTGCATCGGCAATCCACGATGTCGATCATCCCGGTGTAACAAATCAATTTCTAATAAATACTAGTAAATAGCCAATTCGAAAACAAAAATTCAATTTCATTTTCTTTTTATTATCTATTTTCGTAGAAAGTGATCTAGCGATAATGTATAACGATGAAAGTGTCCTAGAAAATCATCATTTAGCCGTAGCATTTAAATTATTACAAGCTGAAGAAAGAAATATATTCTCTCATTTAACAGCTAAACAAATAAAAACCCTACGTAAAATGGTTATTGATATGGTTTTAGCGACCGATATGTCTAAACATATGCAATTATTAGCCGATTTAAAAACGATGGTCGAATCAAAAAAAGTTACGGGAAATAATATAATTATGCTTGAATCATATGATGATCGAATACAGGTGCTTCAAAATATGATTCATTGTGCTGATTTATCGAATCCAACAAAACCATTAGATATTTATATAAAATGGACTGATCGTATAATGGAAGAATTTTGGAGACAAGGTGATAAAGAACGTGATCTCGGACTCGAAATCTCTCCGATGTGTGATAGACGTGTACCTAGTGTAGAAAAACATCAAGTCGGATTTATTGAATTCATTGTACATCCATTATGGGAAACATGGGCAGATCTAGTTTATCCCGATGCGAGCGCTATTTTAGAAACATTAGAACAGAATCGTGATTGGTATCAAGCTCGTCTTTCGTCTCCATCGACATCGTCGACAACGGAAAAACTGTCAAGTTCGCCGACAAATATCAATATACCGCCAATATCATCATCATCATCCCAACAACATCGAGATTCAATTCAACCATTATCATCCTCCTCATCATCATTATCTCCATCTCCATTATCAGCTGATGTTCTAACATCAACTTCAATTCATTCGACAATAATCAATGCGAATTCAGCCGGTGATCAGCTCATTCCCACATCTTTATCTTCTTCTCCGTCGACATTATCCACTTCTCGGACGGCGACAACAACAACAGCAGGAACATCATCTGCTCCTACTGCTAGTGGTGGTGGTGGAGAATTCCAAGTGACGGTTACACCAGCCACATCATGAAATCGATGAAAATTCTACGTTTTTTCTTCTTCTTTTTTTGTCTTTTAATCTTTTTTCTTGTTCTTGTTCTTCTTTTTCTTTTACTTCCCTTTGTTCCCACTTCTGATCCTCAATCAAAATCTCTCTTTTCAGTGTAATGCGGCCTGTCCGCACTGTGTTTCTATTTCGTTTCTTTCTATACTTTGATGATCTGTTCTATTCATTCTTTCTCTTTTCTTTTTTTGTGTTCGGTGTTTGAGCCGGCCTCTTTTTTTTCTCTCGACTCGAATAAAAAAAAACACTCAAACGACATGAAATCAGATAGACTTCAAAATAATTTACATACGAAAGACAATCATGAATTGCTTGATGACAATGCGAAAGGTTATTATCTTATCTCAATATTTTTTGTTTTGCAAAGTGATTCATTGTTGAAAAAAGAAAACAAAAAGAGAAAGAATTGTTGACATTTTGATTTATACGAAAATGATTTATATTTAATTGTCTTTTTTTTATTATTATTATTATGATATTTATGCGAAAGATAAAATTTTATTGAATTATCCTATCGAAACTATTTTCACTGAACTTCTAGATGGCACAGACGACTGGTTATATAGTTGATGTGAAGATCGTCGATGTAGAAAAACGAAAGAATGATGGTCCTAAATATTATGTATTTTATTTGAAAATCAGATTTTATATTCGATTTTCATGTTTGTTTGTTTGTTTTTGTCTAGGCCTATGTACTTCAAGTAAAATGGGCTAATCCATCGAATCTTTTTATTATCTATCGACGTTATGCACAATTTTTTGATTTACATGTTCGTATTCGCATGTAAATTTTATATTCTATTTACGTATTTGTAGTGTCGATTACTTGATCTATTCGATGAAACACCAACAGAATCAAAAGCAAATGCACAACCACGACAAATTCCAGGTCTTCCTGGTATGATACACATGCACGAATGTTAATTGTTTTTTATTCATTTGAAATATTTTATTTTCCAGGAAAAATTATTCTTGGTCGAAGTCAAGTACGACAAATTGCATTAGAACGTAAACAAGAACTAAACGAATATTGTCAAGTAATTGTTTTCTTTTGATTAACAACGATTCGAATTTAGTGAAATAGGCTTTAATTGCGTTGCCCGAACGGATTTCTCGGTGTCGTTTGATACTTGAATTCTTTCATCCGGCAGCTAGTGATGTACAAAAACCTATGGAATCGGTTTTACAAGAGAAAAAACAAGTTGATACAAATTCCTTAGTAATTAGTGGGCCGAATCAATTAGCAACCTATCGATGTCTAGCAGATTTTAAAGCGATAGAAAAAATTGAACTATCACTTAAACGAAATGATGTTGTTCAAGTCTTACAAAAACATTCAAATGGTAAAGAAAAAAATACGAATAAATAAAAACGATTTTCAATGAGTTTTTTTTTTAAAGGTTGGTGGTTTGTTCAATTCAATGATCAGACAGGATTCGTTCCTGGCGCTTATTTAGAACCATCAGAGTTAAAACGAGGTGCTCGAGAAGGAAAAGTGATTGAAAAATCATTGAGTAAAATTATTCAAAGTTTTTCATAAAAATAAGAGTAGATTCGTTTTCGTTTTATTGAATCTAGATGAAACATATATCGTTACTCAGACATATACAGGAACGGGAAAAGATGAATTATCATTACAACAAGGTTCATTTGTAACTGTTATCGAGAAAACATTGACTGGCTGGTGGAAAGTCAAGTATGAGTTGAATTGACATTGAGAAATCAAGAAGAAAAACTAGATTCTTACTCTGTATCTAGATTTAATAATCTTCAAGGTCAATTTCCTGCAATTTATTTAACGTCTTGCGATGGACGACATACACCTGGAAACGTTCTCGGTATTTTTGAATATATGAATTGTTTTGAAAAAAAAGGAATATTGTTTTTTACTCAGACGCTGCGCCCCAGAATTCCTCGAAGAAGAAACAATCGGCTACTCAGCACGATTCTGATGACGTAAAATGAAAATATTTCTTTTTTTTTTAAATATTTTAATTGGTTTTATTTTTAGGATGTCGAAGATGATTATAATTTAGATGCATCCAAAGTCAAACAACCTGAACTGTACTATGCTCATAAAGATTTTCATGATACAACTGGCGATTGTTTATCATTTAAACGAGGTGATACTATCGAAATTATTGATAAACGTACGAATGGCTGGTGGCTTGGACGAAAAGCCAAAGGCGGTGAACCTATTGTTTCACGAGTGCCAGCTAATTGTCTACAAAAAGTATTTGAAAAGAAAATATTCTTTCTCAAATCTAATCTTGTGTTGCAGGAACCAATTTCAGTTGCTACGACAAAGAATGTAACGCAATCATCATTGACGTCAAAAGTTCGGTCGAAAACACCTGAACAAGTTCAAAAATCATCATCGAATTTACCAACAAAGGACAAGCCGTTTACTCTGGGACGGCGAGTTGAAAATTCAAGTGCAATTAAAAAACCACAATCCAATGTTGTACCACCAATGACGACAACGACGACATTATTTCGTCCTGTCAATGACAAACCTGTGCCGACTTCAACGGTACAAAAGCCCCATCCAATTGTTACACCAGCTCCATTTCGTCCGGCAGCGAACAATTCAGTTTCATCTTCAAAACTATCTTCTGTTACAATTCCGTCAGCATTTCGTTCTACAAACGCTAAACAAGACATTTCAGTATCAACATCAAACAGTTCATCTCATTCTGTGTCAAGTGCATTTCGACCTGTTAATAGTAAACCAGAAGTTAGCGTATCGACGAACAAACCAAACATAAATGTGAATCGCTCAGTCAAAAATCTAACTTCGAAATTCAATCAAAAATAAATTCGATTTCAGGTTCCTTTCAAATATCCGTTGCGATTATTTTTGTGTTATTTACGTATTTGATGTTAAAATAAAGTGCTTCCTTTCGTATTCTAATTGTCTCATTGACACGCGCGGAGATTTTGAAACGTTTTTTCAAGGAGAAATTAGGATAAACAGTGCGGTCAATTTAATGACATGACATACTGGAGTAGAGTAAGCACTGAATCATGTCACGAATGTTCTTTAGACACCGTCCTTTGTCATAAAACTGATAGATTTCATATGAAAGATTGAAAATCTAGACGACCCTCAATTCTAAGAGTATATCTATTCTTAGCTTTGGTTTATTCTAGAATGTATAAATTCCAAAAGTGCAGAATTTTGGAATAGAACCACTGCTATTGTCAAATTGGTAATTAGAATAAAAAATAATACGATTAATACTGTTACAGAATGCTTTTTTTATTTTGCATTTGAAAGGACATCGAGGACAGATACCGTCAGAGAAACTCATCCTATTCCATAATTTGCGATTACAAATAAAAAGAGCTACGTCATGACATAACGCTCATGTACTTAAAGAAAATATTACTTCACAATTAAATATCCATGAATATTGAAACCATGACTATTCTAAGTATGCAATTAGTTCGTTCTCTCTCTCTCTTGTTTTGTTAAAAAATAATGTCGATGCAAAGAAATAAAGACATAGATATTTAATTTCATTCAATTATTATTTAAATTTGGGCTTAGTTATATCTTTTTATTTATTTTCCCCTCAAAGTTTATTCGTAACATTTTTATTTTACATTAACACTTTAATTTATATTCGAGACGATTCTTCAGCTAAAAGAATATAATGTCTACAGGATTACTTGCATTTATTACTATTGAAGCAACGAAAATTATTGTTCCAATACTAATATTTGTTGGTACAATCAGTAATTCATTGAATATTGTTATTTTAACACGACCAAGTTTAATTCATCATTCATGTTCTCTCTATTTCCTCTCGTTAGCTATTGTCAATTTGTTTTATTGCGCTGTTATACTTACTATTAATCTCATATCCGATGGTTATAGTATAAATATCCATATATATTCGATATTTTCATGTAAACTTCTCAATTATTTACTAAATCTTTGTCCGAATCTCTCGGTTTATTTCATTGTTTTGGCTTCAATTGATCGATACTGTTCGAGTTCGATGAATGTCAATATTCGTCGTTGGAGTAACGTTCGAATAGCTCGACGATTAATCCTATGTATCACTTCGATTCTAACAATCTACATGCTATCAGTCTTCTTTGCATTCGATTTAGATCATAATATTTTCATAACATGTATGGTTCACGTTGAAGATCTATGGAAAAAACTTGTCGTCATTTTAAATATATTTTTCTATGTTATTTTAGCACCATTTTGTATGATAGTTTTCGGTTTTTTAACTATTCAAAATGTGAAACGATTTGAAATTAATCGTGAACGAATATCTCGTTATCGTCGAACTGAAACTCAACTATCACGAATGCTTCTCATCCAAACAAGCTCACATGTTCTATTTAGTTTACCATTTTGTATCGTATTTTTCATTGTCATTCTACCGATACCATTTCGAACTACATCCGAATATTATTACATTTTCGTTCTTTGTAAAATACCATTCTATTTCACATTTGCTATCAATTTTTTCTTGTACATTCTTTCAGGTTCCATTTATCGTAAAGAACTAATTATGTTATTCAAAAAGATATTTTCATTTCATCCAAATAATCGTGTTCGTCCAATAAATTCAACCAATTTATGATGAATATTAACGTACACTTTCGCTTTTTTTTCCTCTCTCTCTTCTTATCATTAAGTTTTGTATGTAATACCTCTGTGCTACGAATTTTCTTCTCATTACCTTTTCTCCATGTTAATGTCATAAAATAAAAATTTTGATTAATGGATTCTAGGTAGTGGTCGACACTTTTTTTTTATTGTAAAGACATACATATATAAAAACTATTACTAAAAATATGACCTCGAATTTGACATGAAAAATAAATTTTGTACGACAAAAAATGAAAGGATTATTATCAAACGGCGAGTACGTATTTTCGACTAGCATTGGAACGTTTCGTGATAAGATGAAGTTTTCCGACTTCTTCAGCTAATCGACTTTCATTACCGTAATGTTCTTCAAATGCATCTTGTAATTTTTGATCGATTTCTTCGAATTGTTCGATCAATGACTGTTCAACTGATATATCTCGGCGTAAACATTCAGTTTTCTCTTGCATCAAATCGAGCACAGCTTGAATACTATTCGGAACTAGTAATGTTTCAGATGCTTTCGTATCTCGACGTTCACGACGATGTGCTTGAAATTCTTTTCCAGTTTGAAAACAACGTGCAATCGCTAGACAAGAAAACAAACAAATAAACGGAATTTACTAGTCGCATTCTTACCATTAGCGATTCTTAAAAGATGCCATAAACGAAGTATGACAATCAAAGATGCTGAATGTGCAAGAATTGAATCTTTATCGGCAAATACAAAATAAATTTCAACTGTATAAGAGAATATTGCTAAGAATGCATCGAAATAATCCAATTTATGATTTTCTTTACAATTCCAATAGTGATAACCGTATGCATACAGTTTCAAGAGTAATTCAACGATAAATACTGTTAGAATGCCTATTGATAAATAATGACATATATGCATAATATGTTCTAATCGATGAATACGATCATCAGGATATGATGGATTGTACGGATTGTATGGATACGTAGGCTTACCACATAGATATTGATTTTTAAGATTATGTAGAAGAATTTCGATAATAACTGCCGCACATTCAATAATAACTAAGATGATAATAAACAGATGGAACAATGAATGTTCAAGGAATTTCTCAAGACGTTTTTGATGAGGATATTTCTGGTTCCACCATTTAGATAAACAGCCTTGTTCTCCGGAATTTTCACCGCTAGTACTCATTGAAATGATTTACCAACTAAATGAATAAAAACTAAATATATATAAATATATATATATATATATATATAAGAAAATTTTCTGTTCTTTTTCTTTTTTTTTCATCGCCTTTGCTTTTGCATACTTAATAAAAATAAGTTTTTTCCTTTCTTTTCTCTCGTTCTCTTCTATTCATAAAATCGGGAGAGACTCGCGTTACTTAGACGAGTTTTTACAAACAACCACAATATAGAGTCCGAAATAATGTTTAATTTAATGAATCTTTGATATGCCGGCTCTTAGGTATAAAGATTTGTTCTGTAAAACCTTGACAATGATGAAGTCGATTTTAATCAATAAAAGAATCACGAAAAATTCGTGGAAGTCTATTACTATCTGTCTGTATAAAGTGTAACATACTTTATTGGAGCCATGTTAACCTATAATTATGATAACATTACTATTATTATTATTGTCGCAGATAGGCACGAAAACATCTGTGTTCAAGGTCAATTCTCCTAGTTTCTGTTAAGCTAAGCTTGAAAGCGAGAAAAAAGATTTTCTAATGCGATTCTTTGACATTTGATGAGTTATCTAATTGCGAATATTTTTTCATAAACAATTAATTCAAGATGTCGTAAGTTTCTGGCTAAAAATCTCCGGTAGAAGTCGCGAGATTCACAGTTTATTATCCGATTCTATTCGTTCGTTGCTTGCTCGTATCAGTCATATGTTGTTGTCATCATTATATAAAAAAACTATTTGGATTGTATTTTTCATTTCTTAATTAATTTTTGTTTTCGAATGTCGAAAGAAACGATTCCGTGGCAAGATTTCAATGGAAAAAATTTGAAAAATACTATCGATAATTATACACTGTAATTGAAATTTAGTTTTTTTGAAAGATCAAATCTATTTTCTGTCGATTAGTTATATAACATCAGATGCATTTGTGATTCATCCAACCGTTGACAATACGAAAGAATATCTTGTAATCGACCGAACAAGTGAACAACTTCAACTAGCAAGTAAACAAAATTTATCTCGTAGATTTTGTTTTGTTTGTAAATAAATTAATATAAAGATTCATTGCCAAATGTTGATGGAGCCATTCAACGAACTATTGATGGTATTATTGGCGTTATTAATCTCATCTCAGGTCCACATCTTATTGTGATCACATCGAAGATTCGTATCGGAGAGATCAATGGACATAATATCTACAAAATGCAAACGACTGAACTGATTCCATATGCTCGAAATATGTTGCATTTAAACGAACATCAAGTAAGAAGAAAAATTAGATCAAAACAAATAGAAAACAAAAACAACAATTTCAGTTAAAATATAATAAAAAATATTTTTCAATGGTCGAACTCGTTCTACGTACGGAATCATTTTATTTTTCCTATACGTACGATTTAACACATACATTTCAACGTCTTTATAATTCATCGATGGATTTCTTTTCGAAATCGTTAGTTGAACGAGCCGATCAACGCTTCGTCTGGAATCGTTATCTATTAGATTCGTTTCTCGCAAATAATCGTACAGCGAAATTTGCTCTACCACTTATCCACGGATGTATGTCAATCAAAACATAAAAATCATCATCATATGATTTCATAATTTTAGTTGTGGCTTTGACAACACTCAATATCAATGAACATGCGTTTACATACGGTGTTATTTCACGACGAAACATTAACCGAGCGGGAACACGGTACGAAAGAATTTCGATTTTTAATAAGAATTAATTTTGTTCTTTGAAGATTATTTCTTCGTGGTATTGATGATCGTGGTCAAGTCGCAAATTATGTTGAAACCGAACAAATTCTTCAATTAGACCAAATTGATTGCTCTTACATTCAAGTTTATTATAATAAAGTTTTATTTATAAATATTCTCGATGATATTTAGACTCGTGGATCGGTTCCATGCTATTGGACACAATATCCAAATATTCGTTATAAACCGAAAATTCAAATATTGCCAACGGATAAACATGTAAGAAGATGAAAAATAAAACTATTCGAGAGATAGGAAAAATTATTTTTTCAAAGGCAAATGCATTTCGACAACATTTCGAAGAACAAGAATATTTCTATGGCAAACAATTTCTTATTAGTCTTGTAAGAATGATCGACTAAATTAGCTTCATTTTTGATATAAAAACGTTTATTTATGTAGGTAAATCATCATGGAGGTGAAGGCAAATTAAATTCGAAATTTCGACAATTATTCGAAGAAAGTGGAAATCAATTGCTAAAGTACGTGAATAAGTTTATTTGGAAACAATATTTCGATTGATTTTCTTAGATTCGAAGATTTTGATTTTCATAAAGAATGCGCCGGTATGCGTTATGATCGTTTGACTATTCTCTTAGCTCGAATTGTTGCTGATCACGATGATTACGGGTAAAATCAAAGATAAACTCCTTAGTTTTTGAAATCTTTTTATTTTCATTTTCAGTTATTTTTCGATAAAGAAAAGCAGTGAATTAGAAAATCAACAAACCGGTGTATTTCGAACGAATTGTGTCGATTGTCTTGATCGAACGAATGTCGTTCAGAGTTTATTAGCAAAACGAATTCTCGAAAAACAATTGAGAGAATACAATATCATTAAATATCAAGAAACATTAGAATCTTATCCGAAATTTAATTATCTTTTTAAAAATAGTTCGTAGACAAAAGCTTGTTGTTCGATGATAATCTCATATTTGAATTTTTAGTTTGGGCGGATAATGCCGATGTCATCAGTATTGAATATTCAGGAACAGGAGCATTAAAAACAGATTTTACGAGGTTGATGAGTTTTTTTTTGTTTTGAAGTCCAATCAAACAAAAGAAAAATATTCGTGTTTAGAACTGGTCAACGGTCGACCAGGGGTCTTCTTCAAGATGGTTACAATTCGTGCATGCGTTATGTATTAAATAACTTTTTCGATGGTTTTCGTCAAGTAAATGCGTTCAATTGAATTTCTGCTTGATAATTTTCTTTCTTTCGTAGGATGGTATTGATTTATTTCTTGGTAACTATCGTATTCAATCAGGTGAAGGTCAAGCACCATCATCATGTCCAATTAGTAAAGAAATTAATAAGAAACTCTTAGCCATCCCAATAACAATGCTCATTGCATTTTCAATGTGTATTATTAATTTACTAGTACCATCGACAACATTTCGAGAACAAATGGGTTATATTGTTTTTTGGGGTATAACAACAATTACAACTCTATTCATTACTGTTCTCTGGGGAAAAGATTTAGTCGATACACCTAAACTCTATTCGAAAATCAAAAAAGATTAACAACTCATATTATCTTTTGTTTTTCTTTTCATTTTGATTTAATTTATTTAAGCTTCTCGCAATTTCGTGCAAAGAAAATTCCTGAATTCACTCAAGTTTAAAATAAAAAACCTATTTTAGATGTCAGTACTCTCTTCAATCGCACGCCGTTTACATTTAATATCCAATTTTGATCCTTCATCAATTATTCGTAATGTTGAATATTTTACTGGGTCAGATGCACATTGTAATCATAAATTCGATATTTTTCTACCGATTTCCTCATCAAATTTACTTTCGACAACAACGAATACCGACGAAGAAGAATCAACTAAAAAAGTTCCAATTATCGTTCATGTTCATGGCGGCGGTTGGGTTCGAGGCAGCCGAACAAACGAATGGCGTGGTGGACCAACAGTCGGTCGGTCCTGCGCTCGACAAGGCGCTGTAGGTATTGTTGTATCCTATCGTTTAGCACGTGTATCACCGATCTCGTTTACTGCTTGGTCAATTATATTCGGTTTAATTCTTTTGATCATTTCATTAGCATTGCGTTCTTGGCAGTTGATAACTGGTTACATTCTATTTATGACAGGAGCTTATTTTTATAATTTTTGCTACAAAGTTCGCGTACCGGTGAATGTCGAACATGTAAGCTGTCGATAGAAAACAAATGCAGAGTTAAATATTGTTTTTTATAGATGGTCGATGATCTATGTCGAGCGTTAGTCTACATACGTGATCATATTCACGAACATTGCCCTCAAGCAGATCCAAATCAAATATTTCTCTCTGGTCATTCCGCAGGCGCACATTTAGTGAGTTTGCTCGTACTTGATCGATCACATTTACAACGACACGAGTATTTAAAATCATCGATTCGTGGCGTGATAACAATGAGCGGAATCTATACACTAACAAAACCGATTCATGATTCGAATTATAATATTGGAAATCTTGTTTTTCGAATACTTTATTCAAGTAATTTATTATATCCGAATGGCAAAACAATGAAAGAATTTTCTCCAATTGAATATATCGAACAGAATGATAGTTTGCCACCGTTTTTAGTTATGTCAGCTCGATTCGATCTCGGTTTAGAAGTGGATGCACAACGTTTTGTTAATAAATTTCGTGAACATAATCATCGAGTTGAATATTATACTATCGGTGGAATGACAACTCATGGCACAATCGCCAGCAAATTTGCGACTAATGATGCACATAAACATTTTTTTAATTTTATTCATCAGCATATGACCTCATAATAATAAAAATTTATTTTTGTGTCGTTTTTCTAGATTTATTTTTATCATGCCAACAACAACTGCCTATCTCGATTCTTACAATGCTGGTATTGATCGAATCAATACTTGTATTATGTCGGCTGTTTTCTCGCCTGATAATACACGTTTAATAGCCGGTGATGATCAAGGACGTTTAGGGCTGTTTCATTCGTCACCACAGATTTCATCGAAGCCAATTTGCTTGAATTCAATTTCGAATTCGAACAATACAAATAGTATTTCACTTGCGTCAACAATTAGTGAAATGTTGATTGTTGTTGGCGGTGGTCATCATGGACTTGTTCAAGGTTATCGTTGGTCAGATATTTTATCAAATAAAAAAACATCTCAATTACCATCGGATACATTTGCATTTGATCTTGCACGTGGTCCAAAAGAGAATTTCGTTTGTGTACAAGCACCAACAAAAAAACAACAACAACAAAAACCCAATGAAATCATTGTCGGCTCGAGTATTGGTACATTGAGAATTTTAAATATCGAACGACAAACATTAGTAACAACAATTGATAGTGCACATAAAGGAATGATACATCAAATCGCATTTGCTAGTGATGGAAAACGATTTGCTTCATGTTCAGAAGATGGTAAAAACAAAAGATACTGAGTTTTCGTTTATTTATAAATGACATATATTTTTCTCTCTCTAAAGGAACATGTAAAATCTGGGATTTATCTTCATCAACTCATCAACCAATTCATACAATTGAATTAAATAAATGGATCAGTTGTTGTGCATTCGATCAAGCTACTGATCGTCTTGTTCTTGCCGGTGATTGTTCATTATCACTTTGGCATTCATCAATGTTAAGTTCATCGAATAATAAACAAAAACCTCTATTAACTTATCATTCTATTCCAACGCCAATCTATTCATTAGCTTTATGTTCATCCGATGAAGATACAATACTTGTCGGTGGCGAAACCAATAAACTTTATTCTGTACCAAAAAATGCCGATGAACAATCGACAATTATATCTCGTCCAACAACACCATCACCAATCTATACAATAGCAACAACATTAAATAATAATAATAACAACAATAATAACTCGGATATTCGAATAGCTGTTGGCGGTAGTCATTGGCATATAGATTCATTTACAATTGCTGAAAGTAATCTTCGTAAAATAGGACATTATGAATATTCAAAATAAAAATCAATGAAAACATTGTGTCTTCTTTATTGACATGAAGTCTTTGCTATTATTTCTTTAACGATCAGAAAAAAAACTTTTATTAAGTATAGCATAGAGAAATGGATTTAAGCATGAATTAAAATATGACAAACTATGTGCAAAAATACGAGCGATGGTTAATGCTTGAACATGATCGGAATAGAAGACGTTTGAGAAAATATTTGAACAATGGATTAATTCTAAAATGTGTATCGGCAGCCAACATAAGGCAAATGCTAACGTTAAACCTAGCAGAACACGTTGAACGCGACGCTTTTTAAATATTAATCTTTTTCGAATTTGTCTCGACTGAAAATATGAAATTGTTGTTAATAATCAATAGAAAAAAAACCGAAGAGAAATTTCGTTTACCTGTTTAGCGATTTTTTTTTCTTCCTGTCGAATAAAAAGAAAAACTCTCGAATATGAAATACCAATAATTGTCAATGGGAGAATGTAGTAAAATCCGAATGTAAACAAACATGACGAAAAAAATGGATCTTCATTTACATTGCAATCAAGTAGAATTAACGATTGATTGGTAGACTTTTCATTAAGTAGACTGAACACATAACCATATGGAAACATGAACAGACCAGAAACTAGACAAATAAGAGAATATCATTTTTTAATGAAATCAATGAATTATTAATCAAACCTGTCCAAATAAGTATACAAATAATAAATGCATATTTCGGCTTTCGATATCGTCGATAGCTTGTTTCATGAACAACATTCAAATATCGATCGATACTCATTGCGGCTAATGTATAACATGTAGCTTGCAGTAGAACCTAAAGAAATCGAAATTAAACTATCGAAAGCAATAAAATACAAAGACTTTCGTACATGTGCAAGATAAATATGCATTTTACAAAGAAATTCGCCGAATATCCAAACATTTCGAACAGCTAAATAGATTGTGAACGGAACAGATAAGAGTAAAAATAAAAGATCAGTTATAGCTAAATTCATAATATAGCAGTTTGTTACATTATTTCGATATTTCTTTTTCAATATTCCAATAGCTAAAACAATTCCATTACCTAAATACGAAAAAAATTGTACATTTCGAATTCGATTTCTTTTTTTCATACGTACCGAGAATACCGAAGAAACAAACAAAAATCAGGAGAAATATCGTCGCAATATTTTCTGTACTCGTCTGATTATTCATAATAAACCAATGGGACAAATTTTTTAATCTAAAAGAAATTATCAACATGAACTCAGCCGTTTTTTTACTCAATGAGAAAAATGATCCAATATTGAAATGTTGTAATGATTAAAAAGCGTCATTTTACATCTGCTAGTATTTTTTCTCTCTTTTTCTTCTGTATTCATCAGCTCGTCTAGATGGAAATTTAGTCATAGGAACAATATTTATTATTAAAAACTATTTTAGAAATATTTTAATAAATGAAAAGCTTAAAGGTAAACTTGCTATGAGATGAATTCAGAGTAGAGAAACGCATTTTATGAATACAAAAATAAATGAACAAGCAAAAAAAACCATGCAAATCTAATACGACTTTTCCGGGAATGTCGATTAGAGCGTACTTCCACAATGTTCAGATAGAAAAAAAGAAATCAATTCATGTTCCATTGTTTCCTCTGGAAATAGTATTGTCATTATCGGTTTTTATTTTAGGAATAATTATGTATTAACGAGTCAACTCATCGTGAAAATTAGCTGTAATTTCATTTGAAACCTTTTCATTTTTATCTGCTGCTCATTTGCAAAATAAAAGTAGTATGATCTATCAATACGATAATTAGAGGTTGTGTTTGATCTAGTAACACGTCTCATGCGTACACCTTTGAGATGTATTTGATTGGGATATAATATCATATTCAGGCAGATGAGAGTTAAAAGTGTATCTTTCTTTCTGCGAACACAACAAATCGTAATTGACTGACGAGACTCATCTACAAAAATCGATGTCTACATATAAAGACAATTCTTAGGCGAAAAGGTGAAAAAAAACTTCTTCTAATTTTCCTGAAATGCTTTATTTCTCCATGAAAACGTATGTTAAACAAAGTGTATTTCTCATTTCTTATTCAATTTCTAATCGCTATAAACGATAATATTCTAATTTATTATGTGTAGAAAGAACAAGAAGTTTTTTTTAAAGAATGCAACAATAACAACACGATGAAGTTCTCAGTTTGATTAGTCAGATTTAACACATACAACCGATTCAATCTAATAAATGAAGAAAAAAAAGAAACATCTCAGGATGAACAAAAACGCCATAGCATTAATCATAGAATATTAATGTAGTCGAGTGTAATGATAACTGTCGAGAAGCCAAAGGCTCAAAAATTAAATTATTGAGGTGAAAGTTCCGAATTTTGTGTCATCTTAGTCTTCAAAATAAGTATACATTATTGCCTTGAAAAATATTTATCAAGTTTAATGTAGAAGAAAAACTTAAAAGTCAAAATAAAGCATTATCAAAGCTATTTTATATTTATTCCATGATTATATCTGACATTTACCTTGATTAAGATCACATATTAACATACCATAGTCATTTTTAGCGATCATGACAAAGAAAGTATCATTATGTACTTATGATAAATGATAAAAATGAACATCCTGTCTATACTAAGCAAACTCTTATTATTTTCAGTAGTGGAATATTATATGATTTTCCAAAAGACTAGCCGATTAAAACTCTAACCAATCTTTTATTATTAAGAAAAAAGATTTCCTTGTTTATATAAACAAAAAAACACATGTTTCATACTGAATAAATTAACGATTCGACTATCTTGGGATGCATTTCCTTACTTTTTTTTCAAAGAAGTTAAGCAACAGAATACTAGCATGACAATAATTACGACTTACAACTATCCAATTAATTTAATTTTAAAAAATGACTTACATCTCATTTGAGATTAAAAATACACTTCAATTATCTATGAAATCTTCTTTTGAACAACTTAATTTTAAATTGTTAATGCTTGTTAATTGTTGTGAGCCCTAGGGATGATTTGCATAAAGACATTAAAATGTGGAACATAATTTTTTTATTCACGTATTTGTTGTTCTTATTTTCATATAAAAATCATGAATTAATCTATAAGACTAAAGAAAGTATAATTCAGGAAGTGTGCAAATGTATTTTGAGTAGAGATAATAATGTGTTCTATACCGGATGAACGCGCGTGAATAATGAATTTTGATAAGCACTTGACAGAATCTTTTATGACTTTTTATTCGAAGAAATTGCGGAGTGTTTTTTAACCTTGATTCAAAAAAAGAATTTTGAACATCGAGTTCCAGAAATCTAGATATGTCAAATTGTTTAGGGCGACCTACGAGGCAAAAAACAAACAAGAAGGAAAATATTCTCAATATTTTTATGCTACAAAATATCATGAAATCCCTCAGGTCTACATAAAAAAACATCTTGCGATCTATTATATCGTTGCTGTTATTCAGAATAATAATGTAAAACTTCCTTGGTACAATATTTTTTGTCAATTTGAGAGCATCTTCGGGGAAATATAAATCACGATTCAAACTTGCTCCATCTATGTACCAGTTAGTTATTGGAGGTTAGCATTTAAAATCTAATTTGTTAGAAAATGTCTTGGAATGAATAGTGCATATCCACCAACTGTGATATGCCGAGTTGAAATACACATCGTCAACAGGTTTTTCCTATTCAATTCTAATAATTAAATGAATTGAAGCAGAAAATCATGCTTGATTCATTTCTTAACCAAACAAAAGAATAATTTTTTGTATCAATTTTTTGAAGATATGATATTATTTACTTGTTTGATTGTGATTTTCTCGACTATCTCGACGATTGATAGTCGAGCGGTGATGTCCGTTGACCTTGGTACTGAATATATGAAGATTGCAGTTGTTAAACCGGGTGTTCCAATGGAAATTGCATTGAATAAGTACGTTTGCTTGAAGGAAATTTGCCAATATCGAAGTCTTTGTATGAATAGAGAAAGTCGTCGAAAAACTCCGGTTATTGTTGCAATAAAAGGTCAAGACCGTGAATTTGGCGAAGCTGCTATATCACGAGTAATCGATTTTTCTTTTGTTGTTGATAAAAATCGAATTTTATCTCAAATAATTGACTTTTCTAGTCGAATAAAATTCCAGCACAATCCTATATGTATCTTCGCGAATTAGTAGGCAAATCTCTTGATAATTCTATTATTCAACAGTATACGAAACGTTTTCCATATTATAAATTAAAAACTGATTCACAAACAAACGAACTCGTTTTTCAACATGATAGGTAAACGAAAAAAAAGACTCGATGTTTTTTCTTCATGTGCATAATAATTTGTGTAGTCAAACAAATTATTCAATCGAAGAATTGCTTGCAATGATCTTAAAAAAAGCTCGTGAATACGCAACAGATTTTGCTGAACAATCAGTCGACGGTATTGTCATAACTGTTCCACCTTATTTCACTCAATCGGAACGACGTGCTATCAAACGAGCATGTCAATTAGCTAATATCCAATTACTTCAACTGATCAATGACAATACTGCCGTTGCACTTCATTATGGAATCTATAATCGAAAAGATTTTAATTCAACAAGCTCAACTTATTTATTCTATGATATGGGTGCTCAATCGACAATTTGCACGATAGCAACGTTTAGTATTGTCAAAACAAGAGAACATGGTTACGTTGAAGATGTACCACAATTGACAATTAAATCTGTTGCATTCGATCGAGATCTCGGCGGTTTAGAGTTTCAAATTCGTTTACGAGATTTTCTTGCAAAGAAATTCCATGAAAAGCATTCGAAAATTGATTTATTCAATCAACCGAAAGCATTAATGAAATTATTTCATGAAGCTGAAAAAGCCAAACATGTTCTAAGTGCGAATAGTGAATACACTGCACAAGTCGAAGGTTTAATCGATGAAATTGATTTTAAACATCGAATAACTCGTGATGAATTCGAAAAATTATGCACCGATCTATTCGAACGTGTAAAAAAACCGATTGAAAACGTTCTTCAAAACAGTAACATTTCTCTAGTAAGCAGTTTTCTATTCGAGTTTCATCAAAAACGAACTTATTTTCCAGGCGGATATTCAACAAGTTCTCCTATTCGGTGGATCAACACGAATTCCACGTGTTCAAAGTGAACTCACAAAAGCACTGGGCGGGTTAGTTGAAATCAACGAAACAAAAATCTATTCTATAGAAATTTGTAAATTTAGAATCGAACTTGGCAAAAGTTTGAATACAGACGAAGCCGCTGCAATGGGTGCTGTTTACCAAGCAGCAATTCTTTCGAAAGGTTATCGTTTGAAAAATTTCTTAATCAAAGATTCTAATCAATATCCAATTAATGTTCAATTCGAACGACATAACGATCGATCGAATGATAAATTCATTGATCGAGTGTTATTCGATCAAAATAATCTCTATCCAAATCGAAAATCCATGACATTTCATAAGCATATCGATGATTTCTCATTTGATCTTCACTATGGAAATCAAACGACTTTTGAACAAACGAATCTCGCTCGTGTTCATGTTACTGGCGTACGAACAATTTTCAACAAATATAACGAGTCAGTCGAATCGAAAGGTGCACGAGCACATTTTCATTTAGATGAAAGTGGCCTATTGACAGTTGATCGTGTAAAAAACGATTTGATGATAAAAAAATTTATGAATTGTAATTTCGAAATTTAGATGGAATTTATTTTTGAGAAAAAAACGAATCAATCAGAAGCTGATGAAATTCAATCGAAACAAGAAGAACAATCGACATTATCAAGTACGAATCAAAATTTCCATTCGTTCAATTTGACATTTGTTTTTTCATAGAAATTGGAAGTAAAATCTCCAATTTTTTCTCGTCAAAATCGTCCAATAACGTCCCTGATAGTCCATCCGAAGTAAACACTTTGTTGTTTTTTTAATTTCTTTATCGTATTCAAAATACATTGAATTGATTTTTAGGAATCTTCAGATAGCATAACATCGAACAAAACAAATTCATCTGGAAAAGGAAATCTCATTCGTGAACCATTGAAATTTCATGTCGAACAACTCGATTATACTGATCCAACATCAGAAAATCAAAAGAATTCAATAAAAAAGTAAAATCAATCTCGATTTCATCGGACAACTTTACTTTCTCTTCTTCGTCTTCTAGACTAGCAGATTTAGATGCGCATGACCGAGAAGTCATTGCTCTATCAACAGCTAAGAACAATCTCGAATCGTATATTTACGATATTCGTGATAAATTAGAACATGATTCAACATATAAAAAAGCGAGTACATCCGATGAACGAAAACAAATCGTTGCAAAAGCTACAGAAATCGATGAATGGTTAGGTGATGAAGGCATTTCTGCTGATGTGAAAGTATAAATCTTCGTGTTTATGATTTTATATTTTAATAGAAATCGATCTTCTTTTTTATTTAGACTTTAAAATCAAAATTAGATGAATTAAAAAATATGACACGACCTTTGAAAATTCGCATACGTGAAGTTGATTTACGTCCAAAGAAACTCGAAGAATTAAAAGAAACACTCAATGTTACTGAATATTTTGCTCAAGCATCAAAAAATATCCTTCTTAAATCTGATAAAGATGAAGAAAAACCATTCACTGACAATGAAGTTAAACATCTCGACAAGCTCATCAAAGATACATATGTAAAACTCATTTTTGTTGTTGTTTTCTTTTGTTCTGATTGATTTCTTTTTGAAGATTTGGCGAAATCGAGTTCTCGAGGAATCAGAAAAATTATTACCAACTGATACGCCAAAATATCTATCGACTGATATCGATGAGAAAATCGCAGCACTTAAACGAGAAACAAACTTTTTGTTAACAAAAGCTCAACGATTCGTTCCTAAACCCAAAACAACAACAACAACAACAACAAAGAGTTCGACTACTACCGAACAAATGCAAAGCTCATCAACAAATGACCCTGAAGGTAACTAACACATCCTTGAATGATTATTCGAACCTATTAAATTTATTTCAATTTAGTTACCAATCCCGATCTGTGAAACTATTTTCAATCAACTAGGAAAATTCTTTCGTTACACATTTAAATATTTATTTTTATTTGCGATTCATTCCATCAATTTTCTGTCAGTACTGTCGTTCATTTGTCTTTGTTTCGAAATATTTCTATATTGGCAATCTCATTTTATATATACATATAAGTTAATGATCAATATGTTCTGTTCATCTTCTTCTTATGATTATTATTCGTTTCTTGTGCATTATTTAAATAAAACAAACAAAGAGAAAGAAAATGATCAACGATATGACATCGTTCTTGAAAAATTATTAATATCAAACAAACTTGTATTTATTTTTCTCGCTCCTACGAATGATTTTTATCTTTTTCGTTCTCCTGTGTTCTTCAGCAGAATATGGTCGTTACAGACGATTGATCGTTGCGCATTTATACCTATAAACATGTCTTTTTCGACGAGATGAGTAACAGAGTCGTTTTCTTTTTCTTATTCATTAGTAATATACAAATAGCATGGTTAATTTCTCGCTTATTCACCGTTTCTTCGTCGAAAAAAAAACACATATATATATATATTATTAAAATTGATTGATTTAACTGATCGATGAAAAATATGAATATTTCTATTTTGATAGTTGAATTAATTTTAATTAACAACGAGTTTCTTTCTTTTGCCCTTCACTGAAACACTCCTTTTTCTTCTTTTCGTTTTTTTTTCGTTTCTATTCTTTTCGAAGATATGCTAATCAGATGTATTAAATGCTTTGACCTACGTTGAAATCATAATGCATGGCAAGTAAATCATTGATATAACCTTGAGTCATGTATATCATGCACGACGTCACAGTCGAATGATATTTTGCTGTTGTTGTTATTCCTCCTTAAGCAATCATTTTCATTTTCTTCGTTGACTGTAAAAACCGTGCGTTTGTGCAGGTTCTCTCTCTCTCTCTCTCGTTTATTTGTCATTTTCGAAATAAATTCTTTTATTTTTCTTTTTGGTCAAGTCCGTAGAAAGAAAACGAAATATGTTGCCTGCACATCACTCATGGTGGCATCAAAATGCAGCTGCCGACCGAGGAGCAAGACAAATGCGTCCATTAGTAATGAAAGCCAATCGTTTACCAGCTCGAGTCGATCTTCGTCCATATATGACACCAGTTGAAGATCAAGCAGATATGTCAACTTGGTAAATACTTGCCAATTGAAACGAAATTATTCATTTTTATCTTTTCGTAGTGCTGCAAATGCATTTGCAGGTGCTTGTGAATACATCTACAATCGTATTTATCATCGACACATTGATGTCTCACGTTTATTTATTTATTATAATGGTCAAATGATTGATCAACGTAGTTTCGATGTCACTGATGATGGTGCATCGAAACAGAACACTGTTTTAGGCATGCGTAAATTCGGTATATGTGAAGAATATCTTTGGCCATATGAAGAACAAAATCTCAATGTTAAACCACCGAAAGAAGCTTATGATGCTGCTCGACAAGTGACAGTTATCCCATTGAAATTGCCGAGAAATTTAGTTGCAATGAAAACATGTCTTGCTAATGAAGTTCCATTTTTAATCGGAATTAAACTATTAGATTCGGCAACATCTGAAGTGCAAAAACGTCACGGTCACGTTTCTATGCCGAATCCTGCTAGTCTTCAAGTTGCATTAACAGGCACACACGCTGTTCTCGTTGTCGGTTATGATGATCGAACACGACATTTCATCGTACGAAACTCCTGGGGCAAAGATTGGGTAGTTAAACGATCTTCTTCTGTTTTTCTTTGTTTTTTTTAATATCGATTTGTGCTTTATCTAGGGCATTGGCGGTTATTTTTATATTCCATATGATTATCTGATTGAAAAACGTTTAATCAATTATTTAGATGGTTTATGGGCAATAACAAATATCATTCAACGTTCAGGACATCATAATCCAACTGTACGTCGATTAGTAGTACCTGGTCATGAGTATGATGAAAAACGTAAACGCGAAGAACAACGCCGGCAAATGAATCAAATTCAGACAATGATGCTGATGATGCATCTTCCAACACAGGAACAAGTATTGCATAGGCGAAGATCAATGCCACCGTTACAACAATATTGGTATTAATATTGAAAGAAAAAAGATTTTCTTTTTAGTGAGATTCGAGTTTCTCCTTTTCTTCATTTACTTTTAAACATAAGTGACCTTTTACAATACATAAATTTTATATTTGTATTATTTTTTTTATTCAAATAAAAACTTGTACGCAACAACTTTTCACTGAGAAGTAGGTAGTTTTAAATGACCAGAAGATTTAAAACAACGATCCATTTTGTAATAAAGATAAACTGAAGTTAAAACAGATGTGATATGAAATCGTCTATCACCAGGCTTGTCTTTCAATCGATTGTCAATTTCGGTTGTCAACGGATGTGGATAATACATAGTTTCCGCCGATTTGAACAGATTCATCATTCATTGAGACACACTATAGTACTACCGATATACAACTCGTGTTTTTATATAAAACAAATTGAAAAGGAAGTAATTTCATCATTGCTGTCTGGGTTTTTTATGTAAAAATCGAGCCCACTGATTTGACATGTCGTCATGTGATAACTTCAATTTGTTTTTTTCTCAATTACGTATGACCATGAGTCAACGGTAATTGCAACATTGAATAACAAAAAAAAAGAACAAGTCATCGAAGAGAAAAATACATGATTTACTTTCAAGACAGGAAACATCAGAGACGTAGTCTATAAAAAAAGCAATTCTTCCGCAATAAAGAAGAAACTTAGTATCTTTCGACATATTTTTAACGGATTTGCCTTTGTATTTCCACCGCTAAAACAAAGAAATCCGAAATATAATGCTATTCTTGTGTGAGTGGTTTTGTTTTCCCCCGTCTCTTTTTAAACCGTCAATAATCAACCATAAAGAATTTCATTTGAGTATTTTTATTTTGTGTTTATTTAACATCTCAATAAAAAACAACGAACCGGTAAAATTCACGTAGGATATTTTTGTTCGGCGGCTAAACAGCTCGGGCCAAACTAGTTCTTTTTGTTCCAAATAGTGCGTACAAAACAAAAGTTGTTGATGCATTCATAGTTGAAAGTAGATTATTAATAACGAGATATTGTCTAGCACGGATGTTTTCCATTAGACTCGGTCCTTGTAACGCATAAATAACATTGAATATGAAATAAGGAAATTGCGTTGCAAGAAAACTAATCATTATTGACAATAGTAGTGTATTGATTTTTCTCGATTGTTTCTTGCGATTAATTTGACTTGTTCGAGCTTTATATTTATCTTTTGTTAATCCATATAACGTACGCACAATTGATAATGTACAAATGATAATTGATGACATTGGTAGAAGAAATATAAATATAAAATAGAGATATTGTCGAATGAGAAGACGAAATAATTTATTTGAACCGAATGCACTTAATCTTATGCCACCTTCATCAGAAACGACGTATTCAAACCAAAATGGCGAACAATAGATTATACAAAATAGAGTTATACTGAAAATAATGCAAATAACTCGTTGAGATGTTCGCCATCGACGATAGGACACTGTACGCCAACAACAGATTAATAAACAACGATCAATTGAAATCGCTGTTGTTAAATAAATTTGTATTAATATACATGTAACATGAGCAGGAAAAACTCGAATGAATATATACTGATGAATGATTTCGCCATATTCAGGAAATGTATAACGAATGCCATGTGTTAAGAGAAAACCAGCGAGAACAAAGATTGAAATAAATGCTAGACCACATATGTATATATCTGTTGGTGATATACGACGTGTACGATTTGTTAAAATTGATATACATGTAAATGAGTTTCCAATTAATCCAATAATGCATACACATGAAAGAAGATATCCTTCAATTAAACGTTTGAAAATGACTAAATTTTCAGTTTCACTTAGTGTTGATATCGTTGTTGTTGTTGTTGTTGTTGTATTCACAAATGCCATGTTCAGAATTAGAATAAATGTGTTAGCTGGCTAGTTGATTGTTTGACAATTGAATAGATTTTTCTAATAGAGAACAAAGAGAATGATCCGGATATACGAATTGATTATGATTTTTCTACGCACAACAAAAAGATAAACGATGTAGACATTAGCGTGTTTATTTAGTTCTATTTTAATATGAATTATTTGCGTTTAACGAAGATAAAATAAAACAACAAATGATCTTTAGAAGACATCAGAAAGGATTTTTTTCTTCGTTGTTAAAAAAAAACACAAAAGAGTTATTATTATTTTATTAATGAGGACTAACGCTTTTATTCATCTAAACTTTCTCTCTTTTTTTCTGAGAATAGATTAAAAAACAGTAGAAATAACCGTAAAGAAATTTTATATTCAGTTTAGGGTGCTGTTTCTTTTCATCAATAAGCTGGAAGTATGCCCATCAAAGATATTTATTTTTTTTTGATGATCATAGTTTTGGAAATTCGTCTAAATTCGCTTTCTAGCCTAGACAAAAAAGTTCTACTTAATGTCAGTCATCAATATGAACTAAATTCAGAGAAAAAACGAGTGCTGATAAAAAGAGAACACTTGAAATGAAATTCAATAGCAAATTTTCATTGAACAAATTAAAATGCAAGAAAAATTCATCATTAATATTCATCATAGCGTGTTTGACAGAGCGTAAGAATTGGAAGAAAGAAAATATTAAAAAAAAAAGAACATCGAAGAATTTCTCATGTAATTGACAGTTATTCAACTGTGTTTTACATTTTATTTATAGAGGAAAAAGAAAAGGAAAAGAAACCATGCCGATGTCAACGAAAATATCTTGTCAGAGATCAAAATCTATCCTGCAATAAAGAAAAAGATGATACATTCTCCGAATGGAAAAGCAAGAAAAAAAAATCTCACTATCGGTTGAATTCCCATCGGTCATGAGTATATATTTATATCTCTGGCAATTTATTCTGAAAAATATGATGATTATAATTAAGAATCGATGATTAATAAAAAGAAAGAAACGTAATTCCCTTTGTGCAATTAAAACTATTGATTAGTTTCCTTCCAAGTTAAGATATGCATATGGTTTCAACAAAACTAGCATTTCCCTACATAATTGCGTCTGCTTATAAATGACTACTATTACAATTGAGATCACAAACAGATCTCAACTATTTATTTGAAGGCGTTGAGTGGATTAGTCTGGTTTCTCTATTGTGCAAAATTATATAGTTCTATCTGCAAAGATGTTCATGGGAATTTTTAGAAAGATAAGAGGCACTTACTTACAGAAGTTGACATGTGTTTCATAGGTTTAATAATTGGCGTTTTATTGAAATTCTAATTCAAAGAATTTCTTATTAATATTTTTTTATCTGAATAGATTAATTATAAATGCTCATTGAAAAATGAGAGCGAGAGAGAGAGAAAAGGTTAGAACAAATAATGTTCTTTAATAAAAAAATATTTTTGAAGTTTTTCATGTCAAAGCTTGATTGCCTATGGATGATGAAAAAATGACATTTGTAGCCTGGTGATTTCATTTATTTGAAAAATTGCTCGTAAATAAGCTAAAGTATCTTTAATATGTCAAATGTTGCTAAATTAACAGGATGTACTCTCAGCATGATCAATCATCAATATAAATCAAGAAAAACATAGCCTACTTTCTGTCTGTTTTTATGTTTGTAACGAGTAATGCAAAGTCAAACGGATTTGAAAAAGACTGCTGAGAGAAATTCCCAGGTTGTCGATTTGAATTGTTGATTAGAAAAAAAAAATATGACGCCCCAGTATATCCTTACATTCTCAGCAAGTAAAAAAGTCTATGTTTGCTTTCAAAATACAATCTCGAAACTCTCTCACGTACTTATTATAGATGTAAATTATATTCATAACAGTAATAATGTTTTTTCAGTAAAACGAATGATATCGAAGTTTCGAGCATATTCGAAATTTTCTCATTGACTAATAAACGAACCTATTGAAGAATAAATTTTGTACTTTTTTGATAGTGTTTCGTCATAGACATGGACGAAATTTATCTTTAAATGTCCTTGGTGAATCAACGCAAAAGAAAGAAAGAATCAGATGCTTGTATTCACATGATGATAATTCATATAAAAACAGAAGATTTTTTCAAAAGACATCAACTAAATCAACAAAATGATGATATTCGGACTGTTGCTGTTAATATGTTCACCATTGATTGTCCTTTCTGATCCATTGCCTTACGCTGAATGGGCTCATTATCATATGGTTTGGTTGTCGAATGATCGCACAGATCAAGCTGACATTCAAGCCATGTTCGATGGTTATACGAATAATGAAATTCCATTTGGCGCTGTGAATATTGATTCGACATGGGAGACAAATTTTAATACATTTATTTTTAATTCATCGAAATTTCCGTCTGTACGTCAAATGCTTGATGGATTTCGTGCAAAAAATAAACGTATTATCTTATGGATGACTTCATTTGTTAATACTGACTCACCAAATTATCAATATGGTCAAGATCATGGATATTTCTTTAATCAAACACTTCACTGGTGGCATGGCGATGGACGTTTATTGAATTATTTTAATCCACAAGCTGTCAATTGGTGGCATAGTCAAATTGAACGACTTCTCGATACTGTTGGAACTATTCATGCGTTTAAAGTAGGATGACAAAACAACGCATAACAATTCATTTGATTTATTTTCTCATTTAGGCTGATGAAAGTGATCGTTATATTCAACAAGTTCATGATGCACATGTTACTTGGCTAGAATATCGTAACGCTTATTATAATGATACATTTCAACTTCTACGACGATTGATTGGTCCTGAAGCTTTGATTATGTCACGTCCCGTTGATAATAACAAGGAATTTTCTCCTGTTGATATTGTTTTCATGGGTTGGGTTGGTGATCAAGATGGTACTTATAAAGGATTGAATACAGCTGTGCATTATATGCTTGATAGTGGCAAGAAAGGCTATCTCGGTTTTGGTTCTGATATTGGTGGCTATCGATCGGATCCAGCTGCTGGTACATTAGGTCGTACAAAAGAATTATTTCTTCGTTGGACAGCTATTGGTGCAATGAGTTCATTTATGGAAAATGGTGGTACAGGTGAACATCGACCATGGAATTTCGATAATGAAACCGTCAATATCTATCGTTCATGGGTTAATCTACATTATAAACTTGTTCCTTACCTTTATTCAGAAGGTACTAAATTGGCTCTTGGACATAATGGCACATTAATGAGACGTTGCACTGAATTCGAAACACTTACATCTCTTTCATATTTTCTCGGTACAAATATTTATGTTGTTCCCGTTTTCCATGATCCTGCACCAGGTAAAACTCAACGTTTATGGTTACCTAAAAGTACAACCCATCAATGGATTAACTTTTTCAATACATCACAAGTGCATCATGCAAGTCGAATTTATTCCGAAGATACAAGTACTCTTGATCGTATTCCAATTTATGTCGAACAAAATTCTCTTATGCCAATGTATGACATTGAAAAAAGTCCTTCACTAAATGCCTACCGATTTGTTCTTTGGGGTAAAGCTTCACTCGATCAACAAACAACAACATTATACACACGTGATGGTCAACAGTGGCTTTTAAGATTTGATCGTGAAAAGAAACAATTTTCTATTCATTTTCAACAACAATTTGAAGCAAATGAACAAGTCGATTGGATTTGGAAATTCTGTCAATACGTAAATGAACAAGAAATTTGTTCAAGTGATTGGTTACAATTGAAGGATAATACTGTCATTCAACTTCAGACATTAGTTTAATTGGAATAGAACTTTTTCAACAAAATTACTCGGTTTTTTTTCTAGAATCAAATAACTTTTGTTAACATGAAATAAATTTGAAAAAAATAGCTTTTTTTATCTTGTGAATATCTATTACACGACTAACAAGAAAGTACAGATGATATCGGTGACCTTTTTGTTTCATCAAACTTTATCAGTTAGAAGGTAGGTCTTATTTGAATAAAGAATAAATTCTCATTACTCTTCTCTACGAACGATAAACATGATGTTACTGTTTCTAACACTTCTATTTTTTCCATTATATATTTCTTCAGCACCATTGCCCTATGCTGAATGGGCACATCATCATATGATTTGGATCTCGAATGATCGTTCAAATCAAGATACTGTTCAATGGATGTATGGCAATTTCACTCAATACGATATTCCATTCGGAAGTGTACTTATTGATTCATGTTGGGCATCGAATTTCAATACATTTATATTTAATTCAACCAAATTTCCAAGTGCACACGAAATGCTCAGTCGATTTCGTTCGGATAATAAGCATATTATCCTATGGATGACATCATTCATCAATATTGATTCACCAAATTTTCATTATGCACTTATGAATGGATATTTATACAATAAAACTTTACATTGGTGGCACGGTGACGGATGTTTATTGGATTATTACAATCCAGCAGCAGTTGCCTGGTGGAATAGTCAAATCAAAGCACTCATTGATACAGTCGGGCCGATTCATGCATTTAAAGTATAAAAATGAAACAAGAAAATCTATTTCAAATACAATATTGTTTTATTTTTTAGGCTGATGCAAGTGATCCATATATTTTAAAAATCGATAATCGAACTGAAGCATGGGAAAAATATCGAACAGCTTATTATAACAATACATTTCAAATTCTTCGTAAATTAGTCGGTCCAGATGCGTTGATTATGTCTCGACCAGTCGATGGAGATAAAAGTTATTCACCACGTGATGTTGTTTTTATGGGTTGGGTTGGCGATGAAGATGGAAACTATACAGGATTAGAAACCGCTCTTCGTTATATGCTTGAAAGTGGTAGTCGTGGTTATGTTGGATTCGGTTCTGATATTGGTGGTTTTCGTTCAGATTACAAATCGAGTCCAAAAGGTCGAACCAAAGAATTACTTCTCCGTTGGACGGCTGTTGGTGCGTTTAGTTCATTTATGGAAAACGGTGGCACTGGAGAACATTTTCCATGGAATTTCGATAATGAAACTGTCGATATCTATCGTTCTTGGGTGAATACACACAATAAACTTATTCCTTATCTCTATTTACATGGTACTCAAGCAGCCATGCAAGCCAATGCATCATTGATGAATCCATGCGATGATTCTCAAGCTGAACATTCTCAATCGTATTTTCTCGGACCAAACATCTATGTTGTTCCAGTCAAACGTGATCCAGCACCAGGTCAAACTCAACAAGTCTGGCTACCAAAGAGTTCAACCAATCAATGGATCAATTTCTTCAATACATCACAAGTACATAAATCCGAAAGTTTCATATCCGAAGACACGAGCACACTTGATCGTATTCCAAGTTATGTCGAACAAAATTCTCTTATGCCAATGTATGACATTGAAAAAAGTCCTTCACTAAATGCCTACCGATTTGTTCTTTGGGGTAAAGCTTCACTCGATCAACAAACAACAACATTATACACACGTGATGGTCAACAGTGGCTTTTAAGATTTGATCGTGAAAAGAAACAATTTTCTATTCATTTTCAACAACAATTTGAAGCAAATGAACAAGTCGATTGGATTTGGAAATTTTGTCAATACGTAAATGAACAAGAAATTTGTTCAAGTGATTGGCGACAATTGAAGGATAATACTGCAATTCACCTTGATTTAGTACACTAAAATATTTCGTTTTTCGTATATATACAAAACCACTATTTTGTCTTTGCTCTTGACAGCTTGTTTTTCACCTACATTTCATTCGATTTAAACGTATATAATCGAAAATAGATTGTGATTAGATTGTATTTTATCATTTTATAAAGGCAATGCAAATTGGTTTTTGATAGGTTCTTATTCAGCAAATGTCTAAAGTACTGACATAATCAAGATGAAATTCTCTTTACATTGCATGTATAAAAACATTTATTTTTTTAAACCGAATCGTACATATAACACTACAAAATACAGCGACTACTAGTGTATTATTTGTCATTTTCATCTACCAATAAGAATTTTATTTGATTTTTCAAGTTCGTGTCAAATCAATTTTTTGAATTCGTTTTTTAACTAAACAACAAAAAATGCTGCAATTTTTCAATCGACCTTCCGATCTTTACATTACTCGTGATTTATCATAGCACATCCTACACATTAGTGAAGGCTTTTTACACAAACAAAAAATAACTATCTATCAATAAAAGCGAATATTATATTTTTTTCATGCAAATGTTTATTGCCGATAGATAAATTATTCTTTTAGCTTATTTGTTTTTCAAAAGCATGATTTACCATTTGGTCTAGACTCGGTGCATTTCTTTTTTTTTCTCGTACTAATCATCTATACTTGATCAGAATTTTATGTTTTTCTTCACGAACATGTGTCAAAAAAACAAAAAAGTACACATTTTGTTATTCAAAAACTTGTTTTTCAGATGGCAACAATCAATACATTTCGTTATACAACATCTCCAATCGTCATTATTCTCGGTGCAACTGCTGTCGGTAAAACAAAATTATCCGTTCATCTATCGAAATGTTTCAATGGTGAAATAGTTAATGCTGATTCAATGCAAATCTACGAAGGTTTAGATATTGCAACCGCTAAACCAACGATTGAAGAACGAGACAATGTACCGCATCATTTATTTAGTTACATCAATCCACTTGATCGTTTTCATACAGTTGTCGATTATCGTAATGATGCATTGCCTACAGTTGAATCGATTTTATCTCGATCACATTTGCCATTTATCGTTGGCGGGACAAATTATTATATTGAATCGTTACTTTTTCATTTGAATCCACCCGATGCAAATACGACGGAAAATGCGAATAATTCGAATTTATTCGACGATTTATCTGATGAAAATCTATCGAAGTTAACGTCGACTGAATTACATGAATTATTAACAAGAATTGACAAATCAACAGCCGTACGTCGACATCCGAATGAAGAACGTAAAATACGAAGGTTCGATATTGATCTAATTGAAATATTTCCCCCTTCTCCCATGTTTTAAGAGTGGCTATAAAGAACAGAAAGAGAAAAAAAAAGAAATAATTAGACCGATAGACATGAAAACGTATGATAATTATTCGCATGTTTAGAGCAATTGAATTTTATCGAGATTCTGGTGGTATGCCATTAAGTGAAGCTCTTAAAAAGCAACATGCCGATAGTGGATTTGCGTATCGAGGTTCGTTTCGATTCCAACGATGTTGTCTTCTATGGTTAACCTGTCGTAAAGATGGTAGATGAACAATTTTCATGAAATTCATTTTTATTTCTCTCGAATCTCTTCATAGAACTTGAAAAACGTATAAACAATCGTGTACAATCCATGCTTGATCGAGGTCTTATTGATGAACTCGAGAATTTTCATCATGAATATAATAAAACACATGAAGATTCGAATAATTATACTCGAGGTGTTTTTCAAGCGATTGGCTTCAAAGAATTTCACGATTATTTATTGTTGTCAAATATTGAACGAGAAAGCGAAAATGGAAGGAAAATATTTGCTGAAGGTATTTAGCAAAGATGACAAATAAATCAATTTGACAATTCATATTTTTTCTTTTTGTTCGTTTCTTCTTCGAAAGCAATCGAACGTTTGAAACTAGCGACAAAACAATATTCGAAATATCAAGAAAAATGGCTTCGAATGCGTCTTTTACAACGTGTTGAAGAACATTCACCTGATGTTTACGAATTGGACACAACGGATATATCCGCGTGGCAAGAAAATGTTGAGAAAAAAGCCGAACAAATTATTCAAGCTTTTTTAAAAGTCATTTTCAAAGAAGAAGAAAAAAAACATTTATTTATCTCAAAACAAAAATCATTCGTCAATTTTTAGAATGAAAAAGTTCCGTTTGAAGCTCTTCCGAAAACGCCCGTTGAAGAACCGGTTTACGAGCAAAATACATGTACAATATGTAATCGTGTCTTTCATTTAAAATCGCAATGGCTCAGTAAATAAAAACAATCACATCATTAACAATTTTTCGTTTCGTTTAGCTCATTTAAAAGGTAAACAACATAGACGAATGGTTCGTGAAACTGAACGAAAAACATATCGTCGAAAATTGGACAATGCCATTCCGTCATTATTAAATACACTCGATGAATTACAATCAAAAAAAATGTTAGAAGAACAAGCTGAAGATGATGAAGATTCCGAAGAAGAAGACGAAGAAGTTCTCACAAATGTTGATAAATCTTAATAAAGAAAAAAATCTTTAGCTTTATGATTACATTCTGTGATAATTTGTTATAATGTTTGTTATTTGTTTCTAGAAGAAAGAAAGAAAAAAAAGATCTTGAATAGACATAGATTTTCGTTTGTTTTTAAAATTAAGAAAAAAAACCGAGACGAACTTTCAATACAACACGTAGATTTATTTCTGCATGTTGAACAAAAAAAGCAATCTCGTAGAAGTAAGAACGAGATATTCAATGATCTAATCATCATATAACATATTAATGCAACTAATCAATTCACTTGCTTTGCCCACTTGTCTATCGATTTCTTTGAGAGTTCTAATCGATTTTTCTTTTATTTTCAGAGACGTTTGTATGAATATGTCTTGCACGCTGTTTGTTCTCCGTTACGTGTCACTGATCCAAGTATACCCAGCGAAGAACTAGCGGCACATGTTGCTCAAGTATTTCAAGAATGAGAAAATGATACAAAAACAAATGAATTTTATTTTTATTTTTATTTTTGAAGCTATTTAATATCGATGAAAATGATCATAAGGAGTCATATATGCAATCATTAATAACACAAGTTAGCTATTACGTAATTAAAAAAAAAGGAAAACAAATCCTTTTGTTTTAGCCATGTCCAGTCGTTCTTTTTGTGGATGTGAAGAAAGCAAAAAATCTTCTCGGCGAAGATCAAAATGGTTAGTTATCTTAATTCTAATTAATGAAATTGACTTCTATTCGAACATAAAAGGTCTAAGTGATCCTTATTGTAAAGTTGCTGTTATCTATAATCCAAATGAATCGAATGGAACAAATATTATTCAAACACCACCTGATACACCCACAACGATACGACGAACATCATCGTTATTTTCTTGTGCAAGTGCATCATGTAAATTCAAATTGAATAGAGAAAAGAAAACGAAAATTTGAAATCAATTTGAAATGTTTTTCAGCTACCAGGAGTAAACACAAGTCTTCATCGTCGAGTATCAATCGAAAGGTTTACCGTCGACGACGGTCAGTAGATCGTCTTCAACGATTATTAAGTGACAAAACGAAAGTTATCAGTTCGATCAGTTATCGAACTGAAGTTCGACCGAAAACGATCAATCCCGAATGGAACGAACATTTCGAATTGTAACTATTCGTTAAGATTTTTTTTTTAAATATATTTTGGTTTGTATTTCAAGTGAAATCGAACATGTCGCTCAACAACAATTACAAGTGACGGTATTTGATTCCGATCGTGGAGAAGAACCTAGCATGAAAGCTATTCTACAAGAAAAACGAGGATTTACAAAGAAAATACAAGGCATTCGAACACTTTTTTCTTCGGGTCAAATCGTAGACGATTTTCTCGGACAGATTACACTTAATATCAAAGTATATTCAATAAAAAAAATCTTCGTATTAAAAAACAAAAACGTTTCTTTAGTCACTAGCAATTCATAATGGCAAAGAAGAGTGGATTCGTCTATGCGATTTAAATGAAAATACTCCATCGAATGCAAAACCACGTGGTGAAATACTTCTTGGCTTCAAAGTTCATTTCAAACTAGTAGGTTTACGAAACATAAAACTTATTTTTCTTTTAAATTTGAAAACAAAATTGATTTTCACATAAAAATATATTTCTCTTCAGCTCGAACAGATTACTGGACTAACAAAACTTTCTTCTAGTCAAACATCGAATGAAATGAAGGTTATTTGTTTTGGGGTTGCTAGAATCGCTTTTGGTTTTTGAATCACATTATTTACTTATTCACTAGATTTTCTCTTTGTTTACAAACGAAATTCATTTTATTTTTCGTTTTTTCTTAAAAGGACGATAAAAAATCTCGAGCAGCTCGACGAATATCCAACGATAGTGTCGTCGAATTCCGTCGTCGACATTCAACATTAGACTCGGGTAATTTAGCATCGGAATCGATTATCTTACGTCCGGGTATATTTCGAACGAATTTTCGGCCATCATCAATGCGTCTTCATGATTTTTCGAGACCAAATAGTAAATAAAACTCAACAAACAAACAAATGAATAGATTTTCTCATTTGTTTCTTTCGAAGCTTTCGAAGATGATCTTCAAGCACAAATCAATCGAAATGATTCTTGTTTAAGAACAACAACTGACTCTGATTCGCCGTTATTAATCGAAGAATATCATCAATTATTTCGTATTGTTATGCTTCATCAATTAGAAGATGCGAGAGATTTAGTAATAATTATTTCATTTGTTGACTTGACAATTAGTTTTGTTGTAGAATAAAAAACAACAATCGAACGAAATCTTTATCGAATGGGATGGATCGATAAATATGTTGTCTCAAATTGTTCTTGTTCAATTTCGAGTTCTATACAACATTCCCGTTCTCTCTGAATCATTAATGTAACCAAGACAGCAAAATACGCACACAAATAAGTTTCTATTTTTTTTCTTTTGCAGACATTTACTTGTTATCATGGAGTTAAGATGTTCGCCTGACTATGCTAAATTTATAAGTCAAGGTGTAATCGATGGATATCTCAAACTTTTTTTTCATAATGTGGGTCAACGAACAAACAGCACTGATTTGGATTTTACCGATTACGAAGTAGAATAAATTCGATTGATTTCGTATTTTAAGATTTTATTTTCTCGTTCGTAGAAAACGGTTTTCAAAGAAATCTTCTATCTGTTTATTGATCATTATAAACGTCGTGTTCATATCGATACGCCATGGTATCCACCATCAGCTGAATATTTTCCGAATATTAAAAGTATATTCGAGTGAGTCTTACGAAATGATTTATTTCGAAGTCTTTTTATTTGCAATTCAGTATGATTGATCAATTATCAAGTTTGGACATGTGCACAAATGAAAAGTTAATAAAACTTCATCTTCAAGAAACAATTAATACACGCATTCGAACGGATATCAACGATTGTTTTACCGTGAATTCATTTTCTTTTTATGATAAAGATGATATGCAGATAAATCAAATAAAAGAACTAGTTCAATTTGTCCTTAAAATCAAACAATCGATGGTTCTCGTATCTGACTATCAAAAGCATTTTAATAATTACGATGTTAATTATATGAAAATATGTTATTTCGAATCAAATAGTGCAGCTGATCGAGTAAAATCTTATTTGAAAATGTCTGTTTTTCGTTGTCAACATTCAAATATTTATTTAGTTGTCTGATACAATCCGTTGTTTGCTAATGTCTGCTTGTCAATACTTTCAAACCTATTCGAAGCCTATGTTCAAAGCGACTTCATCTATTTACGATCCAAATCTTATTCAAAGTTCAAGAGAACTGTTGCATTTGTATTTGTATATACAAAGTATTGTATCAGAAATACGAAAAAATCTTGAGCCACGGTAAATCCGAATAGATAGAACAGGTCGTTTTTTTTCATTTTTTGTAAATTATTCTATTTTTGCTAGTGACTGGGAAGAAAAGTCGTTTAAATTGAAATTAAATCTTTATCAGCAATGGTTTTCGCCGATAATGAGATATTTAATCGAAGGTTTTGTCGCACAAATTCGACAGACAATGGAACGAGCTATTGAAAATGATAATGAAGTAGATAGACTCATATTTCATGTCTCGATTGAAAAGTTCTTGTTTTGTATAGTTTCTACCAGATGATATCACTCTTCATTCTCAATATGCCGACGCTGCAACACTCTTGTGTATCGAAGTATTCGAATATTTTCTTTGATTTTCTGTGTTTTACTACTTGTTTTTTTTTTCTCTTTACGAAAAAACAAAACAGATTTGTGAAGAATGGGAAGCTATCGGTTATCCTGATATCGACGTTCGTTATACTGCTCTAGTTAAATTAACCAATACAATCTGTGAACAATGTCAACACTATGCTCGACGTACAAATAAAAAACTAACAGAAAATCGATATTTTACCGATCTCGCTCGAACACGATCTTTCAATGTTTCGAGAAAATTATGTACATTAGTCAATGATATCGAATTTGTCAAACGTCATGTTCTTTCATCATTACCAACTCTATTGAATTTTTCTGATGTTATCGATAAAATGATTGACCATTATGAGACAGATAATTTTAAGCAATTACGAACAACACTCGAACGTTTAATAGCAACAGCTGAACAGGAAATGACGGATGTAATTAAATTAATCTTAGATCATGTCGCTGAATTTATTCGACTTTCATTAAAAAGTAAAATTAAAAATTATTACATCGAAGAAAGACGAGGCAGACCCAATGTAAAATCTCTTTTTCAATTATTTTTCTTTTCTTTCTTCTACATTCATTATTCTAGTGCATTTTCGAAGTTAATCGTTATATCAACGAAGAAATTCTTCAAAATTTGTACAAAGGTCTCGATCCTGTTCAATATTCTCGTATTGCTTGTGCCATACGTGTTAAAACCATTCAATGTATGGACGAATTATTACCTGTGAATGAACCAGCCGATTTCTACGAACGTGTTCTCGTTTCATTCAATCATTTAGTTGATCATCTCGATGCTGTTTGTCGAGATGAAATGAATACATCAAGTCCACCATGTGAAGAAATTTTCGTATTTCAAAATCGATTAGAAATATGTGCATTGACAACTGAACAATTGCAATTACGATATTTTAAAAAAGTTTTACAAATGCAACCATCAGTAAATTCGAATGAAGACGCTTTGAGAATATATTGAATTGTATTTTTTGTTTAGCTCGAAAATTTAGCAAATAACGGAGAGATTATTCTACGTGCTGCACATGAAAATAGCGGTGGTTTGATAAGGATCACTGCTCTTAGTAGGATTTGATTTGAATAGATAAAACAAATTCGAGAATTTATTTGATTTAGTTCTTGCCTGTCGAAAAATACTAAGAATGGATACATTCGGTACATCGGATCCGTATGTTATTCTTGAATTATTGCCGAGTTCAATCTATCATAAACAATTCAAAGAATGTCGAACAACTGTGCAAAAACGAACACTTGATCCTGAATATAATGAACAATTTCAATGGTTGGTTGAATTTGAAATACATCTCTTGTTTTTCTTTTTAAATTAATAACTCAATAATTTGGCTTGTTTAGGCATCGTTTGCCAACGAATGTTTTGAATGAACGTGGTGCTGTTTTACGTTTAAGTGTGTGGGATAAAGATATGGTTAATGATGATTTTATAGGCGAATGTTTTATTGGTTTATCGAATATTTATTCGTTGAAAAATCTCGCATCAATACGCGATGTTCCTGTCACGACTATGCGTTTGATAAGACCGACAAAAAACAGTCAACCAGAAGAATTTGAAGTTTGTTCAAATTGTTTTTTTTTGTTTGTTTTTCATTCAATTGTTTTCCTCTTAGTTAATTAAAAGTCGTATCGCATTCGATGAACAAGCAGCTCTTTTCATCAAACAACGTCAGTTAGTCTTACAATCGGCGACGACAAGCGACGGCATATCGATGCGCAGTGATGATCCAAATTCAGCAGGTTCATTTGCCAGCGTTGCCATTCGCTCCTTATTACACATGCTTCCATTTAATATTGGCTTCGGTTTCGATACGAATACTATTAATGAATCAGATCTAGCTGCTAGTGATGATGATATAGTTTAATTCGACTTGTTTGTTTTTAATCTATATGCTTTTATTCATCCAACCAACAGCATGTTTTTTTCTTCTGTTTTTAAATCAGTCAGATATTTATCAAAGAAGATCTTTGTTAAGGTCTAGCGAGCTCGAGATCATCGAGTCATGACCTGTTTTCGACAATTGAAAAACATGGCAATTATCGTTTATGGAATATAATGTCAATGAAAAGCACAAGTACTAATACTTCGTTGGACACTGCATATGAAGATTCATAATGTACTGAAAAAAAACAAACATTTTTCAAATTGTTTTCTTAATTTTAACTAAATACAAGCAAATTGTAATATAGAAATCGTGTTTTTTTTTCTTTGTTTTAATAAAAGAAAGTGTCAACCGTTCAGCAGTAAAAAATTTGATTGGCTGATAACTAAAGAAAAGCTTTTAGAAAATTTCATGGCGATATTTCGGAATTAAATCGTCCGAATTTTAAATTAGTTTAGGTGCATTTACATCAATGAGCTGTTCATGAATATAAATACCAGTAGTTTTAATGGAAAATATCATAGAAAGTAGTTCAATCAAGAAGGCATTACGATGAAAAACTTGGCTATTATTGTAAGTAATATTTTGTTTCATCGACAGATTTTTTTTGTAAACACAAATTTCGATTAGATTATTCTTCTTTTTGGCTTCATGACTGTCAATGAAGCACAAATAACGGTGAACAATTACGCATCAACTATCTGCAGTTATGTTACAAATACTTATTTTAAAGCAACAGTTCTCACTGTTATGAATAGCACATTTCTAAGTTCAAATATGACTGCAGACTATCCACTTTCAACAAAATACTTCACTGAGCAATACAAACAATTTACAGCCGGTGGTGCAAAATGTGTTAAATTCTTTTCAAATTTACAAATCCCATTTCGAGCAGACTTACTAATGAATAAAAAACGATATACAAACATCCAAGAATTTATGTACAATCTGGCTATGAGCAAACTTGGTTCAATCCTTAGTTTCGGCTAAAATCAATTGAATTATTTTCGACAAAAAAAAGAATTGCAGACACTATCTTTTCTTCAAACATAAAACATTTTTCTAAAATACTGCTTGGCTTATTCACATATCTAATAAAAATCACTCAACAAATTGATGGATCAACGTTCACATATATGAGTTTCTTCAGCGAAAATAGTGATTTGTAGCTACGTATTTTTCGCTCGATTTCTATCAAATGATTGATCTCCATGATCGAAATGCTAGATAGAAAAAAGCCAATGATAGTGAAAATAGTAATTGCCTTTTACAAACGAATTTATCGTTTTGAAATTATCGATGATGCCTTCAAGAACTAAATACATTCGAGTTTTTTCTCGAATAAAAATGTATTATAGTATTCTGGATCATGTACCGCACAATTACAGTGAAAACCTATGAAGTCCTTCGCTTCTCGTTCGTTCTTTGTAAATCTGTCTGTAAACGCCTCAGACCGTAGCGAATAAAAACGTATACATAATCAAATAAATACGCACGCACACGTTTCTTTTCAATGCAACGAAAGAAAGAAAGAATAACTTTCAGGTAGTTGCATCTGTTTAATTGCGTATATATATATATGTATATGTTTTGTTTCTATAAGTGTAAAGCAATTATTCATTCGTTACTTATTTATAATCATGTCTCAAACAATTGCAGAACAAGTTAAACATGTTAAAAAAGTATTTGACTTTCTAGAATATTTACACAATTCAATAAGTATTATTTTAGATAGTCGAAGAGTTACAAATATGTCAATCGGATTGTAGTCCGAATACAATTACCCGTCAGTATGGTTTTATAAAATTTGATGATAATGAAATCGACGACAGTTTTCGACCTGCGCAATATATTCGTTTGGCCTTGAAAACCGATGGGAAAACCGTTGTTAAATTTATGAAAGATGCTTGGCGTTTGCCAACACCAGATTTAATTATTTCGATAACGGGCGGTGCAAAATATGCTGACATATCAGCTCGATTAAAAAAAGCTTTTCAAATGGGTCTAGTTTCAGCTGCTACAACAACAAGTAAATTTGCTTTGATTCTAATCATCTATCTCTTCAACGATATATTTATCAATAGAAGCATGGATAATCACAGCTGGTACGAATGCTGGTGTTGTCAAAGAAGTCGGCGAAGCTTTGAATACATACCGATATAAAAATCACATCAATGGTACTAATATACCTTGCATTGGTATTTCGAGTTGGGGATATACAGCTGGAAAGGAACAACTCGAACCATCAGTTTCGGGAGTAGATGAGTGTCATACGCCAGGAAGCTTATCGCATATGACTATTGATGCTATTCAACCCGTAAGATGAATATTTGAGAATACGAAAACAGAAATGTTTGTTTTTCTGCTTGACAGAATGGTGAATACGTACATGCAATTCGAACGTATATCATAAAAGACAAAGAAGAAAAACGTTGTGATTTAGAACGAAATCATACGCATTTTTTATTATTTGATGATGGTACAGCTCAAGCTGATCATATACTTCCGTTGCGCGCAGATATTGAAATGTATTCGAGACAAACACAATTCATTGATGCAGTCGATGAAACGACTGAACCACTGATACCAGTTGTTATGGTTCTTGTTGACGGTGGAGATTCATCGATTGAAACAATATGCGAAGCACTTGATGCCAATACACCTGTGGTTGTTGTTAAAGTAAAGTGAAATGATGATAAGTTTTAGTTTTTATGAGCTATGTTTCTCGTTTGTAAAAGAGATCAGGTCGTGCAGCAGATTTAGTTGCAGATATTCATGAATGTTTTGCTAAACAAACACCCATTTATCCGACTTATGAAAGTCTTTATGAACCAAATAGAACAAAACGTCGGCCAACATTGGTTCAAACGAGCTATCAGGTTTCTGAAATCTATCATATGTAAATCGAAACAAATAGGAAAAGAAAAAAATTTCATGAGTAAAAATTGAATTTCATAGATTTGCTAAAGCAAAAATAAAAAATCCTTGGGTAGACAAGATTAAAGATAATCTCTGTCGAATTATACGTGAACGTCATCAACTTGTAACCGTGTTTGATTTCGACGGTGATAAACATCATGGAAAATTAGAAGAAGCTATACTCGAAGCTGTTTTTAATGGTTCGATGATTTTCTTTTGCCTCATAATATTAATTCATTTTCTTTTAGCTGCTAAGTTTTGTAATGAATGTTATGAAGATTATCAACCAACAGCTGAATTACGATTAGCTCTTGTAAAAAAAAAACATTTCATTGTTCTTTTGTTTAAACTTCATATTAGGCTTGGCATAATGTTGACTATGCTCGTCAACTTATATTCACCGAACGAACAATCTCCATATGGCAAGTAAGACAAATCTGATGGGTAAATATTCGTTTCAAATCATTTTCTTCAGAAAAAAGATATCCGTCAAGGTTTAATCGAGACATGTCGACGGAGTTATACCGATTTTCTTGAATTATTTATTGAATACGGCATTACACCTGATATCTTAAGAATTAAAGATCTCGAATATTTGTATACAACTGCCTCGGTAGAATTCATTTCGATAAACAACAAATAATTGAGTGACATTTATTTTTCTGGATTGCAGATCGATGATGTTTTGCCATTGAAAGATCCCTACATAACAAAACCGAGTCTCGATGATTTCTATAACGATTATTTAAAATGCTTTCACGAAGTAAGTATTTTCCTTTCTCGTAAAACAAGAAAATAAAAATATTTTTTAGTCAATATCCGATAAAAATCTTCCATTGAGTCTTCATGCAATACGTGATTTGTATTTCTGGGCGTTATTTTTCTATCGATGCGATTTTGCAGTATATCTGTGTTCAAAAACTTGGGTAGGAAAAATATCAACGGTTTCCTTTTTTTTTGAATTCAAATAAAACATTGAACTTTTTCAGAATCAATTAACAGCTGTGCTATTCGGTGCAAAAATCTATCGCAAAGCAGCTGAATTAACCGTCGATTCCGAAACAAAGTATCAATACGAAGAATATGCGAAGTAAAAATTCAGAAAATGAAAGCAAAATTTGAGTTTATCTCTTTGATGATTAGTACATTCGATAGATATGCTGGAGCAGTAATCGATCGAATCTATGATAACGATCGAGATCTAGCAATTAAGATCATCTTACAACCAGCAGCTGCCTTTTTCAATGTTAAACCATTGGAATTAGCTTTGCAAGCGAATTGCCGAAGTTTTCTAGCGTCGAAATGCGTTCAAAAGCATCTGGATAATGAATGGTTAACAGTTTTTTTGTAAATATCTTTTCGCAAAAATGAAGAATTTCAATTCCTAGGTTTGGAAATATTAATTACAAACGACAGAATATCAATATACGGGTAATAACGATTTTTTCATGACGATTTTCTCAATTAAATTGTTCATTCAGGTATTCTTTTGTTGTTTATTTTTTCCATTAATTCCAATCTTTCTGCCGATTCTACCTTATATTCATCGGCATCAATCAGTCTGTGTATCATTTTTCTATTTACAATAAAATAATTCTTATCTTTCAGTTCAATCCGAATTCTATAAATCAACAAAAACAATCCAAGAAAAAAATGTAAATCTTTCACTGATTTGATTAAACAATCTCGCATTTCTCGTTTCTATTTAGTACACTAAATGTATCTCCAATCGAAAAAATTGCTTATTTCTATCGTGCACCAATCGTTCGATTCTACTACAATCTCGTAAATTGAATCGAACTGATTTTTCTCTGACTAATTCATCAATTGGCTTTGATTTCAGATATTTTTCTTTGGTTTTCTCAGTCTATTCAGTTACATTCTTCTCCTCGAGTATTTTCCAATAAATATTCCACCAAAATATCCTCGCACGATCTTGCCAATCCCAGAAATTTGGTTGCATTTATGTATTTGGGGGATAATTATCGAGGAAAGTCGACAAGTAGGAATCTGTGAATGAATTTTATTCGATTGGCAAAAAATAAAATAAAATTGAAGATTTTTCAAACGAGTTCGGCCATGGAATATTTCAGTGAAGCGTCGAATATGATTGATGTATCAGCTATTATTTTATATTTAATCGGTTTTGGTACGAGATTTATTGCAACCGAAGGATTTTTTATGATTTCCAAGTAAAATTTGAAAAGTCGGTATTATTTCGAATTGAAATATGTAACATCAAATTTTAGAATCTCGCTCGGTCTCGATTTAATTCTTTGGTACGTACGAATTCTTCATCTATTCGCTGCTTATGAAAAATTAGGCCCAAAATTAATCATGATATTCAATACGGTAAATCAATACATATCTATGAAATGTGATTCTATTAATAAAAATGATTTCAGATGAAAGATTTAGTCTTCTTCGTTTGTTTTATTCTCATATTTCTATTTGGCTTTTCGATTACATCATGGTCATTGATTTTAACATCGTCACAATTGCATTGGCATTATAATGACGATGGTCAATTAACAAATGTCACCGTTGTTGCCAATGAAACCAACGGAATGAGTTGGACATTATTACGTGATATTACAAATTACGGTGTATGGAAAGTTTTCGGACAAGTCGATATTATTGGTAGGAGAAAAAAAAAGATTTCATTTCGATAGATAAACTTTTCAATATATTATCAATTAGATGCCAATAATTCCTATTCGGCTGTCACATTTATTTTAGCAATATTTTTTGTTGCTATATCCAACGTTCTTTTACTAAACGTACTTGTTGCTTTGTTTAAGTAAGATTTCGATTGTTGACTGTTATCATTGACATAAACAAATCGATTCTAGCGTATCGATAACGAGTGTTCAAGAACAATCACATGATATTTGGAGATATCAAAGATTTTTATTAGTTAATGAATTTCGCAATAAAAGCTTATTACCACCGCCATTCAATGTGCTTTATTGTTTACTGACTGGAGTCCTTCGATTTGTTCGACGATATCAAGGAAAATTTCACACTCATCAACCAAGTAATTATTTATTTATCTTGATTGGTGATTTTTAAATAATTTCGATTTTACAGTTTCAGTTGAACCGATGACAATTGGTATTCATGATTCTATTAATTATTCACCATTGAAAAGTAAACATTGATTTGTTAGTTAAGAAAACTGAAACCTTAATCGAACTGTTTTAGTTACCGATATGATGCGACGTGAAAATGCTATCGTCGAAGATTTCTGGCGTGATATACTCAAGAAAAAAGAACAGCAACCTTCGATGTGATCTATTGTTTTTCGTTTTTAATAAAATTTCTCGAATAACTCTGTGTCAAGTAAATAATCGATCGAGTTGACAACCGAATTGGTTGTCATAACATGTTGATTATATTTACTCCGTTTAATTTCAAAGAGAACAATGTTGAGTTGCCACATGGATGAGAAACAACTATTCGATTGAATGGAAGAAAAGAAAGAAAGAAAGAAAGAATTTCTGCTACATAGAAAGACGACAAATCTCCACTGCTTTCTTTTTTGCACAGTTCTTTTTACTTTGTCGGCTTAAAAATATTTCAATTCTATTTTCTTCATTTTTTACTTTGTATGTTAATAATCAAAAGCATACAAAATGGCCAAGGATATTGCACAACGAATGGGATATGTTCAAAAAGTATTATTGATGCATTTTTCTTTTCAGAAAAGATAATTTCTTGTCTATGAAATTGTTTTAGGCTATTAGTGATTTGAGAATTTGTGACTATAATACGTGAGTGCATTTTGTTGTTGTTGTTGTTCTTGCATCATTCAATAAATTGTTTACTTTAGTTCGGGCGTAGATAAATTAACACAACAGTATGGTTTTATGAAATTTGATGAAAATGAATTAACATCAGCGTCACGTCTTTCGGAATATATTCGATTGAGTTTGCACACTGATGCGAAAACAGTCGTGGATTTTATTCGAAATGGTTGGCGATTACAACCACCAGATCTTATTATTTCAGTAACAGGCGGTGCTAAAAGTTTTGATATGTCTGCTCGTTTGAGAAAAGTCTTTCAACGAGGTCTAGTTTCAGCTGCTATTACAACAAGTAATATCAAATCTTGAGATAAATTATTTATAATTATGTCGACTTGCGTTAGATGCATGGCTAATCACAGCCGGAACAAATGCCGGTGTTGTTAAAGAAGTTGGCGAAGCTTTGAATAACTATCGATATAAAAATCGAAAGCATGGAATTGATGTGCCTTGCATCGGCATTGGAAGTTGGGGTTATACAGCTGGAAAAGAACAACTTGATAATACACCTGATGCGGTTGAAATAAATAATAGTAGTAGCACATCAAAAGGAACACGTTCATTTGGAAGAAGTAATAATCAAACTCAAGTTATACAAGCTATTCGAATGGTTAGTAGTTTAGGAAAATATTTTTGATAGAACGAATTATCGGAGAATATCGAATTCTAGGAAGTAGCTGATCAATATTGTGTTCGAAATTATGTTGTCAAAGAAAAAGTCAAGAAATCCTGTGATTTAGAACCAAATCATACTCATTTTTTCTTGTTCGATGATGGACAATCAAGTGCTGATAGTGTTATTAAACTTCGAGCAGAAATCGAAAAAGCTGCGCGACAAATTACAACTGAATCGCATACAAACGAAACGTCCGATACATTAATACCAATTGTATTGGTATTAGTTGAAGGTGGTCCATCATCTCTTGAAACAATTTGTCAAGCACTTGAAGCAAATACTCCAGTTGTCGTTGTTAAAGTAAAACGAAACAATTCTTTGTTCTCGTACAAGCTTCTTTTTCAATTACCAATAGGATTCAGGTCGTGCTGCTGATCTTGTTGCTGATTTACATACTTGTTATTTTCCGACAGATGCTGCATCGAGTGCACATTCTCAAAGACCGCCGACAGGATTTGCGAAAGCTGGTCCACGAGATAGCGAATTTGATTCAATGTAAATCATTCTGTTTTTTGTTTCCAATGATCTTACAAAATTACATGAGCGTATATCATTGTTTTATTTTTAGTCTTGCAAAAGCTACGCCTAGCAATCCATGGATAGCCGATGTCAAAAAAGAGTCATGGGATATCTTGAAAAAACATATGCGACAAGTGACTATTTTCAAATTCAATAGTGAAAAACAACATGGAGATCTCGAGAATGTTATTCTCGATGCTCTATTCAAAGGTGAATTGTTTGTTTTTTGTTCACTATAAATCGTATTTCTATTCATTTGTGTTTTTTCTATATATTAGCTGCCGAATCATCAGAAATGACGAATGGTCAATACAATCGAAAAAGTGAACTCAAATTAGCTACAGTTAGTGTCAAAGAAATTGCTGAGACAGACAGATTTGAAGATTTATTTAGGCGTGGAATAAAATTGATTATGCTCAAAAGAATCTTCTTACCGATACGACAATCTCAAAGTGGAATGTAGGTTTTAGTTTCTGTTTTCATAGTCTAATCAATTTATGGTTTTAAAAGGAAGACGATCTTCGTTATGCTCTTGTTGATTCACTTCGTCGTGGTCATCGAGAATTCGTCGAACTCTTAATCGAATTCGGAACATCTTTAGAAAAACTCAAATATCAAGATTTAGATTTTCTCTATAAAGCAGCATATGTATGTTCAATCACATCGATTTCATACATACAATCACTTCTTTCTTTCATCTATTCAAGACAAATAATCGCCTGCCAGTTAAAAAACGCGATAGACGAAATCCAAAAACCCGAGATGATTACTATGCCGATTATTTAAAATCGATTTACGTACGTCAAAGAAGTACGTCATACGATCGTATTTTATTTTCTTGTTCTTAGGCTGAACAGACGAGACGAGGTCCGATCAATCCAAATGATACATTGGGTAAAAATGCTTCTCGTGAATTATTTTTCTGGGCAATTTTTCTCGATCGATTCGAATTGGCAAAATATTTTTGTTCAAAAACTTGGGTAAACAAACTTGTTTCTTCTTTTTTGAATAAAATACAAAACAATTTATTTATTTATTGAATAGAATTCTTCTATTGCACCATTGTTCGGTGCTCATATCTATCGACGAGCTGCACGATTAGTTCTCGACTCGGAAACCAAACAACAATATGAAGAAAACGCAGAGTAAGATCGAAAAAAACGATGTTTTTTTTGTTCTTGAAATAAGATTTATTTTTCTCATTGAAAATAGTCAATTCGATGCTCATGCAACGTTAATCATCGATCGATGTTTTGATGTCGATGAGAATTTCGCAGTTGACATCATCAAAGCACCTGCATTGGCATTGGGAAATGAAAAACCATTGGTTATAGCGATGAAAGGCAATTGTCGATCGTTTTTAGCATCGAAAACTGTTCAACGATATCTCGATAACGAATGGTCGTATCGACATTGTTTGTTTCCTCTTTGTATTTTGAATATTTTAGGTACGGATTTATCAATTACAAACGAAAAGCAATTGAATTTCGAGTAAATTTATCTGGATTTTCGAAGAAAAATCGACTTACTATTTGTTATTCAAGGTTTTTCTCTGCGCATTGCTTTTACCGTTATTACCAATCTTCTGCTTTACGTTGCCCTATGTTCAAAAGCATAAAAAAGTTTGCAAGATACTTTTTATTTTTCGAAAAATTAAATTCAAAGAAAATCTATCGACTTTTAAGGCTACACGAAGTATAAAGAATCGTTTGGAATTCAGCAAACCAATGAAGATCGCAAATATAACTGAGTACGATTAAGAAAAGCGAATTTATTTGATTTATTTTCGTTTTTAGACCCGATCAAAAGGCAGGCAAAGATCGTGTTAAATTCATCGAAAAAATTCGATACTTTTACAAGGCACCTGTTGTTCGTTTTTATTACTACATGGTAAAACTCTCGATTTTAAAAGCAAATATTTCTTAAACATCAATTTTGATAATCAAATAGATCTTCTTTGTGACTTTTTTGGGTTTATACAGTTTTGTTCTACTTGTTGATTATTTTCCATTGAATAATAATGATGGTCTACGTTCGGGCTATGCTCATCTTCAAATTCCAATAACAGAAATTATTCTTCACATATGTATTTGGAGCGTAATAGCCGAAGAAGTTCGTCAGGTAATTTGATTTTGATTTGTTCATTGAACAATTTAGTAAGAATCTATGTTTCAGTTTATTACGGCTGTATCAAGACGAGATTATATCGCTGAAGTTTGGAATATTATCGATTTACTTGCGATTGTATTTTATTTTATCGGATTTGTAACACGTTTTTTTGTCGTCGAAAAAGTCTTCACTGTCTCGAAGTGAGTTTCTCGAATTTTGATTCATTGATAATAATCAATTGAAAAAATCTGCGTAATTAGAATCTTTCTCTGTTTGGATCTGATACTTTGGTATGTTCGAACATTACATCTATTTTCTGCTTATGAAAAACTCGGACCGAAATTAGTCATGATATTTAATACGATGAAAGATCTTCTGTTTTTCGTTTGTTTTATCATTATATTTTTGCTCGGATTTTCCATTACATCTTGGGCATTGTTAACGACCAATGATCAAGTCGATTGGTCATATGATGATACTCAAAACTCTTGGAGTTATACACTGCAAAATGGCGGCAGTGGTTTATGGTCTTGGGTTATTTTACGAAATATAACAAATTATGGTGTTTGGAAAATTTTCGGACAGGTTGATCCGATAGGTAAGTTCAATTTGATTTAACAGCGAAGAAGAAAAACAAAACCTTTGGAATATTGTAGACGATTTGGATGCATATTCAGCTATTGCTTTTATATTAGCTATTCTATTCGTTGCAATTGCTAATGTACTTTTATTGAATGTACTTATTGCTTTGTTTAAGTAAGCAAACAACAACAAAAAAGAGAGATAAATGAAAATTTCGATTGAAATTTTAGTGTAACAATTCAAAATGTCGAAAATCGATCGCATCATATCTGGCGATATCAACGTTTTCTAATTGTATTCGAATATTGTGATAAACCATTTTTACCACCACCGTTCAATGTGCTTAACTATATCTTGAATTTCATTTCCTATCTAAGATTCAAATTCTGTTGTCGTGATAGTTCTGGTAAAGTCTATCGATCAGTATTTTTCAACAAAACAAAAACTATAGTTTCTTGGATGAAATTTTTAGAAAGAGATCGTGTAGTTCCATATGAAAACAGTGGTCAAGAAGAACTTAAAGGTATAAATCGGATTGATTTCGAAGAAGAAAAAACTATATTGTGTTTGTTATTAGTGACTGATCCAATGCAACGTGAGAGCGCAATAGCTGATGATTATTGGAACGAAAATTTGAAGAATAAAACGAAAGATTCTGTGGAAATTAAATTACAAAATATCGAACAAGAGTATATCGAACGAATATCACATTGAGAGACTTTTTATTTTCGGTTTTACTTATTAGAATTCATAATTTAAAACAACGATTTCAAACGAATAATCCAACGACTACAGTGATGGTACATTTGGTTAATGATATCTGATTGGTTAATAAAATGTATCTATTTTTCTTTTTTCTCTGTTTTAGGATTTTTAATGCAACACAACGGAAAAAGAAAATGAACGATGAAACAAATGTGAAATAATTTTGTTTGTTTTGAATAAAAAGATTTTGGTTTTTCTTTTAATATCTTTTATTTGTCTTGAATGAAAGAAAAAGCAAACAAAGTACAATAACGTTTACAAATAAATATTATGCATATCGAACATATTCGGTGTGTAGAATGGCGATGATGATGTTGTCGATGATGTAGGTGGAGGTGGCGGCGGAAGAACTTGTCCGGACATCATTATATTATTCGAATTGACTGGCGAATAGGAAAAATTAGCAGCTGTTGAACGGTAGATTTGTTCGTAATCTAAGAAAAATTTAAAAAAAACGTTTTCAAAGAGAAAATTTTGATAATGAAAATATAAATACAAACCATTGGTATACCGGATGTATGATGATGGTGTTGACTGAGAATGTTGATGTTGTTGATTAGCAAATAGAATAGCCGATGAATTTGCGCTACTAGTGCATTCATTTGATGGATGAAAGATCGATGCTGACGTTGAGAGTTGTCCATTTGACGGTGCTTGAGCATCGATAGCTTGCAAACAAAACGGATTGAAATGAAGACGTGATGATGACGGCGATTGAACGGAAAGATTAACACTGCTCGTCGCTGTTGGTGGCCCATTGGTGAATAACAATGGACTAGGTGCAGATGAAAGATGATGTGACTGTTGAAGTTGTTGCTGCTGCTGCTGTTGTTGTTGATGATGAACGGAAGCGATCTTACGCCAACGAGCTCGACGATTTGAAAACCAAACCTTTGAAAAAAGAAATGAGTTGTTTTTGTTGTTTTTCGTCATACTTGAACACGAGCTTCGCTGAGACCCGTTCGTCTTGATAGGTCTTCTCTTGCTTGAACATCTGGATAATGTGTTCGTTGAAAAACAAGTTCTAATTGTTCAATTTGATCTTGACTAAAACTTGTTCGATATCGACGACCTTTTCCCGTGCCATTCGCTGATTTATCTGTATTATTACACACGAAATCATCTAAATCAAATCATTGACAGCAAAAGTCAAAACTCATCAATTTACTTTTCTCTTCTTTTAAATCTTCATTTGAATTCATTGTTGTTGTTGTTGTTGTTGTTGTTGTTGTTCGTTCGTTCGAAAGATTGCTTTCATCAGTACCACTGTCCGCATCACGTAACATACGTGTTAGTGTACTTAAACTTGGCAATGCCGTTGGCTTGCAAACACCATCTCGTACTAAACGTTCTCGAATCTCCCAAACTAGCATCGATCCACGAGGATACGAATTTTTATATTCATCAATTTTCTGTTCGATATCAGCCGTTATAATACGCGGTTTCGAACCGCCGATCGAACCCGGTTTAATCGAACCTGTCTCAGCATAACGAGCTAAGATCTTCGAAACACAACCGTGAGAAACACGTAACTAAAGTGCAAAGATTCGTGATTCAACATAGGAGAAAATCGAAATCTATTGAAAATACCTGTCGACTTATCACACATGGTCGAATACCTTGGGAAGCCATGTCAATAATTTTCATCCGAAGATGATTGGGCAATGGACGGCCATTGATAAATACGCCGCCCAATTGATTTACTCGGCCTTGTCCTATAAGAATACAAGTATTCGAAATAAACAAGTTCTTCTAATTACACAATTCCGAGAGTTTACCTTCGTAACTGAGAGGATGTGGATGATAAATCATCGGAGGTGGCGGCGGTGGCGGCGGGGGATGAGACCATGATGAAGTCGAATTCGATATTCGAGCTGTCGTTGACGTTGCTGATGAATTGGAAAGCATAACGTATTTATATATGTATGAAATATCTACGACGATGATACGCTAAGACACGCGGTAAGAGATAATTTGCTCGGTTTTTTCACGTTTTCCGGCCTCTTTCTCCGGTTTAAATCGGCTTCGTTGTTACTATGATGTGTGTATAAAAGATCGGGATCGACGATAGATATTTTCTCTTCGCTCTTCTTCACTCTCTCTCTCTGTCTCTTGTCGTCACTCGTAATGAAAAAAACGAAATTGAAAAAAAAACGATGAAGAAATGAAACGCCGTCTGATTTGATATTTAATAAACTGTGTCCAGTTCGGCCTTTTTTATATATCAAGTGCGAAATGTGAGTTTCACGCGTATTAAACATCATCATCAATAGACATAAAGAGAAGAAAGATAATTTACCTAACTAAATGACAGAGAACTGCACACACACATCTCTCTCTCTTTCCTTTTTTGCTCATTTTTAATTTTCTCCGATGTCATTGCCGACGACACACTATTCAATAGATGCAATCTTTATCAATGTTTGTTTCATGTTTCGTTTGTTTATTTGACAAGTGTCATCATTCGGTATCACCTTTCTCTCACAAATCATTCGAGCAGCAACATATTTAATATCGTCGTCACCCATTGGCTTGTTCGAACCAATCGTCAATGAAACCGAAATTAATTTTGTTTTGCTCTCTCTTTCTCTCTATACACCAATTGTCTATGTGAACACATTCGGAAGTACTGAAAGATGAATAAAAGAAAAAGAATTGATAGATTTCATGCGCTCATGATTATTTTGCAACCAAGGGGCGGAGATTTCCCGTGACGAAATCGTAAATTAGACAGGCCAGTTATTCTGATTAAGCAATAGTCAATATAAGAATAATTGAAAATATCTTTCTCATTAATCTCTCAACGATTGTTTTCGTCTTTATGTTTTTCGAGACTGTCGTAGGTGTATATTTACTCGCTCTCTTTTTTTTTGTACAAAAGGTTTTTGTATACACCTGACATGTTCGTTTTATGACAAATACTATTTTTCTTTCTTTTTTGTCCTTCTTTTCGTAATAACGCAAGTAATTTGAGTCATGTGGCTACATATAAAAAAGAAAGAGAAAAACATAAAAATAAAACGACTGTTTTTATTTTATTGCATATCACGATCAGTATCGACGCATCGTACGATCATCGAACATGCATTTGTTTTTAGCATGGCGTGCAATGGAAGATCGAATAAGTAATATCGGTTATAAACTCGAAAGTTTTCTCTATGGTGATAGTCGTGCAAGACATACATTTCTTTTGGCATGTACCGATGAACATCCATTGGTATTGATCGAAGTCGATCTTGGTGATACAAAAAAATTGATTCATAAAAGTATGAAATTGAATATTGTCGAATTAGACGATATACCATCGTATATTTGTCAAATTGAATTAATCGGTAATACAACATCACCAACAGCGTTCGATGATATGGTTACAGCTGCAAACAAATTTATGAAAGACAATCCACATTATAATGTTTATTCAAATAATTGTCGAACATTTGTGGAATATATAATTGATCAAATACCGGAATTTCGTGAACGTATACCACGAAAAAACGGATCGATACTTGAGTATTATCATTCAAGAGCTATCGAAGAACATCCCGGTGCATTAGTTAAAAGTAAACAGATTTTAAAAGAAATTCATGAACTACATCAACGCAATCGAGAATATAAATATGCAGGAAAATTAGTTTTGAATATTCAATTACCACAATTCGATTCGGATACTGCTCCTGAAATAACTAATCTACGATTATAAAGATCAAAACTCATCTATAATTAATGTCTATTGTTTTTTTTTAATATTCAAATAAAAACATATAGTTTTATAACTGATCTCGATTGAAGATCCTTCGTATTTGTTAATAAAATAAACAATAACAATCAGACGACTTTGTCAAGCTTCAATTAAAAGCCAAATGATCATATTTGTTTATATGAAGACATAGTTCTCTAAGCAAGTTCACCTTGAGATGATAAAAAAATGATACTCGATCGCTCGGCAAGGATCTATTTTCTTTTAATTATACATCCTATTAACATTCAAGAGAAGAAAATATATATTAAAATCAAACTAAACATATGAATCGTTAATAAAATGAATGATTTCGAATAGGTTGATGTTCGATTACAAGCATCTTTATCACAAATATGTAGACATCCACGAAATTTTCGTTTTTTATCAATCCAATCGAGTTTAACATAACCACAATGATTTGCATGAATTATTCGATTATCATTGACTTCATCTCGGCCACACGTTCGATAAAAATATTGAATAGGATCGGGTCCTTCGAAAGAGAATTTCATTTTCATCAAAAAAAACAAAAACTGAAATGTACCTGTTGATTGGGCGACTAATTTAATGCAATGTGACGCTGGAAAAAGACCTTTTCTTCCGCGTAGATTAGTTAGACATGGCGTTGAAAGTAATGATGGTTTGCCAATAATATCTCCTTGAAATAGATCTTCACACGCTGGATTACTTCCATTAATTGACAAACATTTATAGCACGCTATCGATGTGACTATAAATAATTGTTAATAAATAGAAACAATTCGAAATTATTCTTTGTTTTTTTTTCTATTTTCAATAATAGAAAACATACCGATATCAATCATTGAAAATATACCCAACAAACAAATCATCAAGTTTTCCATGAGAATTCTTTTCATTCTCTGCAATAATTCATAATAATAATATAGAATGTAGATATATATATATATCTATCTATATGCCGTTAATCTTTACAGTCGCGTCATTCCGCTGTCAGTTCTCTTCTTTTTCTTCTCCTCTGATTGTGGATGAGTTTGGCATATGAATGATTAAGACAATATGTTACTGTCGACGATCAACAATCTATATAAATAGAGTCGACCTCTCATCTACTTCGAAATTGATACAATATTTATATATCTATGTACTAAAAACACATGTTACTATGGAATACTGTTGACAGAAAAGAATAGTAATGCTTTCATTACGATCGAAATGAAGATAGATTTTGATTTTTTCACCAACATCAATCATAGACAAAATCCAGTCCATCTCGCATATAAATATATTCGTTCTGTTCTTTGTTCTGCAATGAAAAACTAACTTGAATATTAATAAGATATTTAGACAATACTTGACAATAAATCATAACTATTTTTGTTGATTCTATCAGAAGATTTTCTTTCGTTTTTTTTATTACTAAAAACAAATTAACATCGACCATAGGGATAACGTTCGTAATCATATGGACTACGAATTCTTTTGATTCCATCACAATATAAAAACAAATTTTCATACGGTTTTAATCGACGCATATTTGCCCAATAGCTAAAGAAAACAAAAATGACATGTTTTTCCTTTTAGTTTAATCTATTTCTTTTTTTGTTATGAACGAACCTAAACGCGCTTTTACTCATAATCATCGTATGACACTGTGAAATCATATAGAAATCAAGAATAGCTTTTTCGAATCCATCGCAAGCTAGTTTCTTTCCTGATCGATCAATGTGTCGAATAAGACCATCGATTGTTAGCAAACGTGACTGAAATTGTTTTCGAGCATAGATTTGCACTTGTTCGGAATCGGTCGAAACAAATATTGTTTCATTTAATTTCGAAATATTCTTTAAAAATGCAATCACAGTTGTATTCATTCGTTCACGTTTTGGAAAAATAACATCATTGGGATTTGATGGATTTCGACCGATACGTATATGTGCACAATGTAAAGATTTTAAATTATATCGCTGAGAAATATCAGTCATATGAGATTGTGTATGTGGTTTTAATTTAAATAATAGCTCATAAATTAATGTAAATATACTGTGAAGAAAAAGATACGAACGATGTATACCATAGTGATAATGAAGAATACGATAGAAATCATCACGCCAAAGTAATAATGAATAATAACCGAGATCTTTGACTTTGAAATGGATGACATCGATATTTCGCCATGAGAGAACATCGCTGTAATCTTTATCATTAGCTGTTAATGAATTAACAGTAAGATTTGTTCGTTGAGAGGGATTTTTAATTGTTTGATTCCAAAGAATGAAATTCGGTTCGAGAAATTGATTTATCGAACATGGCCAAGTCATGTTAATGATAAATGTTCGATTTAAAACTAAAGATAATAGATAAGCACCGATTATTTTACGTGTTCGATCTCCCCAACCACCACATGGTTGATTACAAGTATAAACAAGATATTTATTCGCTATAGTCGTAGGTTTAGTCAAACGAAGAAAGTTGACATGTTGAGATTCATATTGTTGTAAAAGAGATTGATGATGAATACGTTTGAGAATGAATTTATCAGATGTCGAAAGAATTGTTGCAGAGTTTTTCTTTAGATGAGACTGTCGATAGGATTTTTGACATGATGACGTCAACCAGCAGGGTAAATAAATTGCTAATGATGAAAAATAAATAACTTGCATAAGAAATATAAGAAACCAAAGAATAAAACCAATGATAATTAGAATGTGTAGACGTTGCGTTCGTGCCATTAGTTTTCATTCATAATCAATCAATAAATACCTTCACACACGACAGAATGTATTGCTTTAAAAAACAAGTCATTATATAAAATCATTCTTTTGTAATACAAAAAAAAACCTTCTATGTATTCGTGGACAGTTTTACTCAGCTCGTATATTAAAAAACGAAAAAAAATATACTCACATAATCTCTCCTTCGCGTTCGATTATTCGTGTACATACATAAAGGTGAAATTGACAAACAAAAAAATGTGCGTCTATAGGCCGAAGAAAAAGAAACCGTTGGATGGATGAACTTACATATTAAGATTGTATGACAGAGAGTTTCAGAACGGACAATTTTCTTTTTTCGTTCGGTGTTTTTTTTTCTTTACTCATTCTGCCAACGCTTCGGGCAAATGGTCGTTCGATTCTTTTCTTTTCTTTTCTATTTTATGTTTTATATTGATTGACGCTGTTCGATATGAGAATTTCAATCAAGTATATCGAATGATCTTCAATATACGTATACGCCTACATATTCAGACAAAGGTCGATACCAACGATTTTCCCCCAGCCACTTAGCTGACGAAGATTTTCCTCTCTCTTGATCTCGATTATAGATGAAGAAAAGAATAAAACAACAACAACTGCCGAATTACAACGACATCACCTGAGTATAAGAATCAAAACCAATAGACAAATAGTAATCTAAAATCTTACATGGACATAAGACGTGACGTCATGGGTCCAACTGTTATTCTCTTTTCGTCGGCTTTTATTCGACAGTTCATGTGTATCAGTCCTTTTTATCCTGTTTTAACTTTTCCTTTTTCTTCTTCAGTTCTTTTCTCTCTCCGTATACTCGTGCACATGAAATGTTGATTATATAAATAGAAGCTTTGCTACCAAAAAAAAAAACGATTTTCCCCCTCCCTTGTTTGCTAAAACAAATTGGAGCAAGACTGACGGTAATCGAGAAATAAAATTTAAAGAAGGTTTGTTCTTTTTTATTATCAAATATTTAGTCGATATCGAATTTCGAAAAATAAATCTAAGTTAAAGATTGAATTTTTTTCCATGAAGATCTTGATGTGATTTTGTCCCACCATTTTTTTACATTTGCTCTCGAGTTGAATAGATTTTCTTCGCCGATTTTAACCAACCATGCGCCGTAAGGCAAATGAAATAGATCTGCTAATGTGAATGTCTAAAGAAAATCAAATGAGAATCTCTTTTCTTTTAAAAGCAAAATCAATCGATTTACTTGACCACCAAGATACGGTTGTTTCGAAAGAATCTTTTCGTAAACATCTAATTTTTCGTTTAGTTGAGCTTTTAAATTTGCAACTTTATCTTCATCTGCAGAACCTAAATTTAACATTCTAAATACATTGAAAACTATACTTTCGAAAGAATCATATCAACAAAGTAAATAATTTACGGTTTAAAAGCACGTTCGAAAACAATTTGAGAAGCATATGGATCGAAATACGATGTTTCAATCGATGCGGCTTGTTCGAATAAGCCTTGAGCACGATAATCTTTCGAAGGAATTAATTCAGTGCCATGACCTTTATATTTCTCTTCAAGATATCGACAAATCGCACGAGATTCTACGTAGATAAAAAGAAATCAATATATTAATCAATATTAATTGACAATCTTGAATCAACCGTAGATCTTGAATCCATCTGTATCAACTAGAACAGGAATTACACCGAACGGATGTTTTTCATTGATATATTCTTTAGTCTACAAAAAAAAATGTCATGTTTATTCATTGAAAAATCATTTGTTCTGACTTTATTTTCTTTTTTAATTAAATCAATTGGCCGAATTTCGTAATCTAAACCTTTCTCGGTCAATGTTGTCAAAACACGTTGTGTACATGTTGATAGACTGAGTCCATAGACAATAATCTTTTGTTTCGTTGGCTACATAGATTCTCATTTATTTTACGACTAGTTTTCATGTAAATTTTACTTGATTATCATTTGTCGGCATACTTGCTGACGCTGCACAACCCATTTTCAAAAATACTCTCAACACTCTCAAATGTACCGTTTTAATATGTGGTTTTCAAAAGTGCAATGTCATGATTATTTTGTTTACGCGAAAAAGAAAATGCAACGTCAAATTTGTACTAATCGATTATGTATTGTGACTGAAGAGAACGGGAGAATTTTTCTTTCATTTCATGAAATACTTCTTTGTTTCTTTGTTTTATTAAAAAAAATAATCATCCTCATCAATTCTCGGAGAAAAAAGTAAAATAATAATTATAACTCGTAGAAATTAATGAATGTAACGAATAAATAGAAAAACACCGGTGAGAAGTAGAGTACCGAGAAGATCTCCGATGGCTGTTAGATAAGGTATGCAAACATTATCCGGATCAAGATTTTGTTTCCAAACAAAAGTGACCATCCATTGAGCAAGATAAAGAAGAATGGCGACTTGAATTAAAGCTGCAAGTAGATAGAGACAAACGAAATAGAATGTTAGTGAAATGTGATTCGTAGCTAGACGCCAGATGATGAACATAAACGTTAAATGACCTGGAATACTAAGAAAGAGTAGAACACGTGTAACAGATGATAGATGTGCTAAGAAAAAAAAACGAGATTTAATTTTAAAATATTTAACAGATCATTCAATTCGAACTTTTCGAGCAAAAGACTTTGATTGGATTTGGACACGTTGTTGAATTCGAACAATCTTCAGTATTTTGATATTCTCCTAGTTTTTCTTGTTGATGAAAAGCAGTCGATAGACGACTTGCTTGAACCGAAACCAAATTTCCACCAACGCCTACAATTTAAAAAAAAGACAACAACAACAACAATGAACGCAAAAATAATCAATGTTTACCATTGACTACAGGTTGAAAAAGAGCAACACCGCGAAGCGTTTGAACTGCGAAGTCAAGTATTAATCCGCCCGCACTAGATCGAATAATTGAATAGGATTATCGAAAGAATCAAACGAATTTCTTACCTTGAAATTAACATTGCAGCAATAACGGGCGACCTAAAACAAGAATTTCAATTTGACATTGATCTTTGTCGATTTATTTGTTTACCATCCATGAATGAGTACATCGTTGACATATTCATTGCGTGATGTAATTATAACAAAAATCGGAATTAGAATTAAAAATAAAAACGTCGTTAGAACAGGTAACCAAATAAAATTATCTAAATATTTCATTTTATTGACTTGAATCGAAAAACGAACATTACCGATAATTCGATAGAGAAAACCACCTATACTAGCAAGAATAGTTAATGTTGTTAGATCACCTAATGCTGCAGCGATGGGTGTTGCGATATTATCTGGATTGACTTTACATTTATGTGATATAACAATGAGAATAATCATAATCAATCCTGATAAATAATCAAATGAAGTTTTTCGTTTTTCTTTTTGTTAAAAATAAAATAAAAGCAAACGAACGAACCAAGTAGAAACGAAGTTATCGAGGCTGTTAGAACGCTACTACTGCACAGAACAAGAGCGTGTCGTAGATTGACAATGCCTTGCGGTATCCAACCCATAACAAGTGATAGAATCGAAGCAAGAAAACCGACAACAATCGCTTGTAATTGAATTAATATTAAATTGCCTATGATCATTGCTTTCAATTGATTTCTTTTCTCCATATTTCCGAGATTTGCCTATAGGAAGTTTGATTTTGCTTGTATATTCGATTTCAATTCATTAGCCTACTTGCGTTGACAGACGTGATGCTAATGTCATTTCTAAATTGCCTTTCAAGCCTAACAAAGCCGGAATCAAGATATAGATCTCAGTTATTTCTTTGAAAACATTCAATTCCTAAATCATATTCAAAATCAGTATCTCCCTCTCTCGTTTTTTTCTTTCTCTTTTGCGTCTACTTTCACACGTTCGAGAACAAGTCCAGCAGCGACCATTCCACATCCGGCAATCATAAACGGAATGAAAACTTGACTTCCTATTGTATACCATTTTTCTTGATTAGTTCCAATGGGATTTTCTTCTATAAGAAAAAAAACCAACTTTTTTCATTTCTAACACTTGTTTTTCTTCTGCAATGCCTAATTAAATGCGAAAAAAAGAAAACAACACGACATTCTACCTGCTTTATTCAGTTCAGCTGTCGACAATTCATGCATCATTAAAAAATCATTCGAATCAAAAAAGACAAAAAACGGAATACATTAGGAAATGCAAATCGATTAGGCGCTACAATCGATGACTTTTGTTCTTTGTCAATAGACGACGTACGAGAAAATTTTCATCGAAAGAAATAAATTTGAATGAATTTCAGATTGAAAAAAAATCATTCATTATCTTTTTTCTTTTTTTGACAAAAAAAGAATTCTTTATTTCAATGGTGAAGAATTTTAAACCAATCAAAAATATTTCAACAATGTCACGATTAAAAGAAGAAGAAGGAGAAGAAGAGAAAAAAAGGTCTAATGATGAGATGTTTACTCAGATACCAGTCGGGCGTGTTGTGCTCTCGTTCGATCAATATTTACTTCTCTTCTTACTTTAACATTCGATATCTATTATAGATAGTTTTGTGTTCAGTTCATAGGAGTCATAGAAAAAAAAAGAAAATCATTCGAACTCATACGATGCTTGCACTCAATGGGAATAAACCTGTTTGGGTTCGAGACAGTGAACATGGTTTTCTACTTGGCAAAATAAGCGACATTGGTTCAGATACTATAACTGTTCAATTGAATGATAGCAAAAAAGTTTGTTGCTCTAATTACTTTTTTTGAGATTCAATCGATAAATTGACTTCGTTTCCTTTTAGACAATAACTGTACCATATGATTCGACGTTTCAAGCTGAAGAATATGATAAAGATGTCGATGATAATTGTGCATTGATGTATCTCAATGAAGCAACATTATTAAATAATGTTCGACGCCGATACAAAAAAGATTTGATTTATGTAATTAATTAGGAAATTAAAAGCAAATTTATTTTCTGTTTCTTTTCAGACTTATGTTGCGAATATTTTAATTGCAATCAATCCGTATAAAGAACTATCTGGTCTCTATTCAAGTGAAACAATAAAACGATACAATGGTAAATCGTTGGGTGTTATGGCACCGCATGTCTATGCTATTGGTGATAAAGCATATCGTGATATGCGCACAATTAAACAAAGTCAATCGATAATTGTATCAGGCGAATCAGGCGCTGGTTTGTACACGCAGAGATGTCTCTTGAATTCGATTGTTTTTTCTTTGCTCGTAGGTAAAACTGAATCAGCCAAATATGTTTTGCAATATTTAACCGAGTCATACGGTGCTCACAATGGTCAAATAGAAGATCGAATAAATAAATGTAAAAAAATGCTTGTGTCCTTTTTTTCTTGTTGTTGTTACATTCTTTCGATGGATTTTTTTAGCTAATCCTTTACTCGAAGCATTTGGCAATGGTAAGATACTTTTCAATTTCGTTTTGATTAAAATTCTTCTCCGTCTTTCAGCTAAAACAACACGTAATAATAATTCAAGTCGATTTGGAAAGTTTATCGAAGTGCATTTCAATGATAAAGTACTTGGAAATAAATTCTTTTATGAAATCATTCGTATTCTTCTTGTTTAGCATCGCGTTGTCGGTGGTTATATCTCTCATTATTTATTAGAAAAATCTCGTATTTGTGTGCAATCAAAAGACGAACGCAATTATCACATATTCTATCGTTTATGTGCGGGTGCACCCGAAAGTATTCGAAGTGCATTACGATTGGCTTCACCCGATAGTTTTCATGTTTGTACTTTTGAATCGATTGAGAACACAAATTTTGATTCTTTTCTTTCATTAATAGTATTTAAATCGTGGCTGCACGCAATATTTCTGTAATAATCAAACAGAAAAAGCTCTATCAAAAAATCGTCGTAGTCAAGATGTAAGTATTCGTTGAATTAAATACGAAGAACAAAAATTGAAAAATCGACAATGATTTATTCTTATTCTTTCCTATAGAAAGCATATGTTGATGTAAGATGTTACTGTTGTTACTTCTTTTTCTCTTTCTTTTCGTTGTCTCGGAACCAGAAGAACTAAAAAAAAGAACGAAAATGTTCTTCTCTTGAACAATAACTAATCGTTTCTTTTCTACCTGTAGTTCATTGCAAAAGGTGCATTACGTGATCCACAATTAGATGATGTCAATGATTTTAATGAATGTGATCAATCGATGGATCAAATGGGTCTATCAAGTCAAGAGAAACTGAATATTTATAGTACAGTTGCAGCTGTACTTCATCTTGGCAATGTTAATTTCGAAGAGGATCCTGAAAGTACGAAAGGTGGTTGTAAAGTAACACCAACGACTGAACAATCGTTGAATATTACGGCGGAAATGCTCGGACTCGATCAACGTGATCTACGTAATGCGTTGATTACAAGAATTCTAATGACAAAAACGACAAGTAGCGGAAAAGGAACTGTTATTCCGTAAGATGAAAATAAATAATAAATTTTATTTTGTTTTTCTTTTCAATCTATTACAGTGTTCCATTAAAAGTTCATGAAGCTCAAAATGCTCGTGATGCATTAGCTAAAGCAATTTATGTTCGATTATTCGATCAAATTGTTAGTTTTGTCAATAAATCGATTCCATTCAGTTCGTCGACATCGTATATCGGCATTCTTGATATCGCTGGTTTTGAATATTTTCCAATAAATTCATTCGAACAATTTTGTATTAAGTACGAATCATAATCGAACAACACACATATATATATTTTATTACGTTCTGTTTTCAGTTATTGCAATGAAAAATTACAACAATTCTTCAACGAACGAATTCTTAAAGAAGAACAACTGTTATATGAAAAAGAAGGCTTAGGTTTAAAGAAGATTAAATATATCGATAATCAAGATTGCATTGGTACGTTCATCGAATCGATACATAAGATATTTATTTCTTTTCATTTTCTTTTAAAAAACACAGCAGCCTGGTAGGGGGGCGTTTCGTTTTATTCTAATATCATATTAATACATTTATTTTTCTGTGTGATTATGTTTCATTTGCATGGATGTGATGACGAAAGAGAACGAAAAAAACTAAATCGATAGACTTTTGAAAGAACGTTATTAACATGTTTGTAAAGTGATCTCGCAATTAAACAAAAGAGTAATTCGAGAATGACATGGGAGACAACCCGATCAGTGATAGATCATCGGTTATTTTGTTTTTAAATGTTAACATTCATGAGCTTTAAGGGAAGTGCGCATGAGACTTCCTAATGTTTACTTGCATGATGTATTTTTTTTTGTAAAAGCTTAGTTTTGATATGAACGTGTGTGTTTTTGCATACGAAATTAATCGATGAATAATATTTAGATTTAATCGAAGCGAAAATAACTGGATGTTTTGATCTATTGGATGAAGAAAGCAAATTGCCAACGCCAAGACCGGAACATTTTACAACTGAAGTTCATAATCGAAATAAAGGACATCCGAGACTTGATGTAAGAAAACTGCAAATCATCAATGTAGATCTTATTTGCATTTTGTTTTAGTTTCCTCGAAAATCAAAATTACGTGCATCACGCGAAATTCGTGATGATGAAGGTTTTTTGGTTCAACATTTTGCTGGCAGTGTTGTTTATTCAACTGTAAACGAATGAAACAAAAGATTATTCTCTTAAACACATAGTATACTTTCTTTTTTCTGCTGTAGGCACAATTTATTGAGAAAAATAATGATGCTCTACATGCGTCATTACTCATTCTCGTTCAAGAATGTCGAAATGGTTTCATAAAAAATCTATTTCCGAAGCCGACTTCTGACCGTGAACAATCGACAGGCAAATTAAATTTCATTTCTGTTGGCTCGAAATTTCGTTCACAATTAGCTGATCTAATGATGAAATTACGTAGTACAGGAATAAATTTCATTCGATGTATTAAACCAAATCTTAAGATGGTACCAAATCTTTTCGAAGGTGGACAAATTCTAAGTCAATTACAATGCAGTGGTATGGTCTCGGTGTTAGATTTAATGCAACAAGGTTTTCCATCTCGTACGCAGTTTGCTGATTTATACGCCATGTATAAATCGTATTTGCCCAAAGAATTAGCTCGACTTGATCCAAGACTTTTCTGCAAATGTCTATTCAAAGCATTGAATCTTCGTGATACGGATTTTAAATTTGGTTTGACTAAAGTCTTTTTTCGTCCGGGCAAATTTGCTGAATTCGATGAAATTATGAAATCGGATCCGAAAAATCTTGCAATACTAATATCGAAAGTTAAGAAATGGCTTCTTTGGACACGATGGAAAAAAGCACAATGGTGCACTTTATCTGTTATCAAACGTGAGAATGTTTTAATGAGGAAAAACAGACGAAATTCAATATGTGAGATGTAATTCTAGTGAAAAATAAAATTCTCTATCGTCGTCAATGTGTTATTGAAATTCAAAATCGTATTCGAATGCATTTAGTTTACAAACGTTACGCACCACGGTAGAATATTTCGCGAAGAAACGTCTCGATTTGTATTTAACAACAAATATTTCTTGTTTTAGAATTAAAGGTTTAGTCAAAGTCAAAGCCTTGCATGAACAAGTGGCGTCCATGGAGAAAATCGTCGGACAAATGAAAGCTAATAAAGAACAAGTTCAAAAACAAGTTCATCAACTACGCCAACGCGTCGATCAATTAATCAATGATATTACTGTAAGGATTTCTTCTTCGTTTTTTTTTCTCATGTCTATTAAAAATAATTAGCATTTATCTCGTCATTTTGACTTCTTTCTTCAATAGAATAATACGTCGATGAGTTCAACGCAAATTGATAATACGTATAATGATCTCGTTACGGCAATTGATCGAGAATTTCGACGTTTGAAACAAGTTCTTGCTGAACAGGAGATTAAAGAAGAAGAAGAACGATTGAAGAAGATTCAGGTACTGTGTAATTAATGAGAAGGAGAAGAAAAAACAGCTAATTGAGCATATTTTTAGATGGAACTTGAACGTGAAAAAAATAAGAAAATGGCTGAAGAAAAACGTTTAAAGGAGGAAAAAGAAGAATTTCGACAGTAGGATAAAAACATGATGAGTTTGTTTCTTTTCAAATTATTTGTTTTCCAGACGTACGGCAATAGCACAACGTCAGAAAGAAGAAGAACAGTCAAATCGTCTAACAGCCGAGCAGAATAAACGTCAAGTACGATAATTTTGTGTTCGAAATATTCATTGAAAGAATTCTTTGTTCTTCTTTTAGAAAGAACGTCAAGCAAAAGAATCAGATGAAGAAGCTCGTTTAGCCGAAATGGATGAACGTGAACGTCGCGATTATGATATTGCTCGTCGTTTAGCTTTGGAAACAGGTGGCGAAGCTGATCTACCACATTTACAACGAACACGCCGTCCAGTTGTTAATCAAAAACATGATCTCAGCAAGCATACATATGCACAATTACGTGATTTGATCAATACATCATGTGGTAAGAATGAGACTGATTGTTGAATTTGAGATTTTTAAATCTTATTGTCAAAGATTTGGAGCTATTGGAAGCATGTCGAGAAGAATTTCATCGACGTTTGAAGGTTTATCATGCATGGAAATCAAAAAATCGAAAAGGAAAAAATCCATCGGCTATCGATGAGAAAGGCGAAGACAACGATGAAGAACGTGCACCACAAGATATTTTAAATAATGGTAGATTTTATTTTGAATCAATCAACATCAATCTATTTTATTTCCTTCAATAGTTCCTTCAGCAATGAAAAAACCAACGACAGCAGCAGCAACAGCAGCGGCAACAAATGCGAAGAAAGGGGCTGTCAAAACTGGTGAACAACGATACTTTCGAATCCCGTTCATTCGTCCTAATGACAAGAGTGCCGATAACAATGGTGAACAGAAAAAGAAAGGATGGTGGTACGCACATTTCGATGGTACGAAGAAAAAAAATCTTGACTTTGCTGTTGTTTTTTAATAAAGCTTTTTTTCTATTGAATAATTTAGATAAATGGATCGCACGTCAAATGGAAATTCATCCGAACAAGGAAGCTGTTCTTCTCGTAGCTGGCGTTGATGATATGAATATGTGTGAATTAAGTTTGGATGAAACAGGTTTAACATCGAAAAAAGGTGCCGAAATACTTGAAAATGATTTCGAACAAGAATGGATTAAACATGGCGGTCGAGAATATTTAAATTCACATTTCGGTCAAATTAGTTCGAAATACGTTGTACAATTACTTCAAAAATATCGTTGAGCAATGTTTTAGTCCTTGCTTTTCCTCTATATTATCATGGATCTTTATAAAATTTCTGTTCTGTCCTTCTACATGTTGTGATGATGCAATTTCTTATCTAATTGAGAATGACTACTAAGAAGAGAAAATACATCTATTGATTTGTGCTTTTCCTTTTGGCTTTGCTTGTTCCCTTTTTTTGTTTCTTTTTATTTAACCGTTTTAGTCGTCCGATATAATCTAAAAAAAAAACTTCTAATCAAATAAATATTTGTGCTTCAAGTCTTATTTATCGTGCTTTTCTTTTTCTTTAGATAAAAAAAAACTGTGATATTAAACGAAATGATACATGGCTGGAATGAAATTTGAGGTCAGTTTTTATTGATTGTCAAGTTGAGAATTAAACATAATCAATGTTGTATCTTAGTATGATGAAAATGGAGGCAAATTTTCGTATTTTATATTATCAGTTTATGTGTTAGTACTCGTGCCGATAACATATTGGTTATGGCCTAAATCGAGAGAAATAAGTAGGAGAACGTAGAGAAAACTAAAACAACTATCGAACAGATGGATTTTGATTTAGAAAGTTGCGTACATCCGGAAGAAAAATGTAATTTTTTTCCGTGTCACAATAAATATCAATTATTAAATGCAAATGAACTTTATCGACGACGAAAACTCTTTATTATGTACCAATCAAATTATTGAATAAACGATTTTGAAAAAAAACACAACGAACTTCTTTTCTAGTCGAACAGTGTTGATTTTCGCTTGGATAGTTTTTGTTGTGATAGCTTATCGAGTATCGTTAATTGAAACTGAACATCACGAATACGATCCATTTATTGTGCTGAATCTCGATCGAGTAAATTGATTCAATCGAAAACTATTTGTTGAATATCATTCTAGGAAGCAACAACAAGTGAAATCAAACGAGCGTACAGAGAATTGAGTAAGAGGCACCATCCAGATCGTGGTGGTGATCCCGAACAGTTTGTATGATCTTGAAATTTATTGATTACAAGAGAAAGAAAACGAAATATTCTATTTAGAAAGCTATTGCCAAAGCCTATAAAACTTTAACTGATGAAGATGCAAAAGAAAATTGGAAGACATACGGAAATCCTGATGGACCAGGAGGTGACCTTGATTCTTTATTTTATTTTCACATGATTCAATTAAACATTTATGTTTAGTTACACATTTCGGTATTGCTCTACCAAAATGGTTAGTCGAACATCAAAATTCTATTTCTGTCCTTTTGATTTACACCGGTATGTTTATGATTGTCCTTCCGGTTCTGCTCGTATGTCGATAATTTGTGACAGTAGTTTAACATTGTTCTTGTTTGACATTTTATCAGTGCATTTGGTGGCAAAAGTCGACACGTTACGCCGGTGATGTTATTCTATCGGATACGATAGGTATTTATAGAGAATATCTTTCTCTATCATCGTCAATTAATATCAAACGTAATGAAAATTTATTAAATCAAGATGAGATCAATTCTTTTCTTCAAGGTATTATCATGATTTTAAGTACAGCACAAGAATTTAATCGAATGAGAAATTCGAATATTATCGATCGACTCAGTGATAATATCGAAATACCACAAGTTAGTTATTTTCAATCGAAGATTTCATTAAAACAATCTTTTCTAGTTAATCAAAGAAATTCCCGATGTACAAGAAAAAACTAAACAAGGTCTCATTCAATTGCCATACAGTATTAAAACTCGAACATTAATTCATGCTCATCTTCGACGATTCGATCATTTAAGTCAAGATCTCAAAAATGGTAGAAAAACCTTTCGATTCATTCGATTAAAGAAGAAAAAAAATGCATTTCTTAGATCAACAATATATTGTCAAAAAGTCGATTTATTTAATCACTGAAATGATTAACATTCAAACGGTTTTAGTCGGATTAAGTCAAATTGATTCAAGTAATTCGAAATCGTTTATTAAACCAATTCGTAATTTTTTCGTATCTTAAGAAAAAACTTGTCCGACTCTCGATACAATCGAAAATACGATGAAATTATCCAGCATGATCGTACAAGCCTTACACAATCCTAAAAGTCCACTTTTACAATTGCCACATATAACCGAAAATCATTTGAAATTTTTCGAGACCAAAAAGGTAGTTGAACAAAACAACTTTCATTGTGTTACGTTCACTCAAAATAGAAAATGATCAGATCTCTTCTACAATTTGCTCAATTGAACGATGAACAACGACGATCAATACTACGCACGCTATCAAACAATGAATATCAAGATATTATCGATGTACTTTCAATTTATCCTAATATTCAAATGACTGTGAAATGGGAAGGTAAACACAGCCGGTTGTTTAGGTTTGTGAAAAGGATAAATATTTATTTTTTATTTAGTGTTTGATGATGATGAAAATAAAAAGAAAATCACAACCGGTGCTATTGTTACATTAAATGTACTTTTAAAACGACAGATATTAACACATACTGACACACGAACAAGCGAACAGAGTAATCAGAATTCGAAAACGAACATAGAATCTTTCCCAGGTAATTTTCGAAAGAAAAATTATCAATTTCTATCACGTATTTTGTCGATTGACTTAGATACTAATGAAAATATCGACGAAGACGAACTATTTCTCGATAAATTCCAAGAACAACAACGTCGAAAAGAAAAACTTGAAACGAAAGAAAAAATCAGTCATCGAGTATTTTGTCCATTTTACCCTGGAGTAAATTTGTATTTGTTTGGTTTCAAAAAGTAAAACATGCATTTCATTTTAAATTCAAGATCAAGCAGGAGTGTTGGTGGCTGTATGTTGCCAATGAGAAGCGAAATCAATTGATTAGTGCTCCCGTTTATATCTGTTCGTTAAAAGAACAAGAAGATGTAAATAAAACAACAGCCCAAATGATATTGGATTGAGCTTTTTTTAGATTGAAGTGAAATTTACTGCACCGAAAAAAGCAGGACATTATGAATATTCGATTCGCTTACGATCGGATTCGTATATAGATCTTGATGTGATTCAGCCATTTTCTGTAAACTTTGATTCGATGAAATTTTCGAAAATATTTATTCTTTGATTTAGTTCAACGTCGAAATCGGAGGTGAAATCGACGAAAATCATCCCCAATGGGATTTTTCCGATGAGAGTGAAAAAGAAATCGATAATGAAAATGAATTTACTACTGAAAGTGAAAATGATAACGAATGATCTCTTGATTTTTTTTCTATAATAATTCCGAATCTCAATTAGTTTTGAATTTTAAGTTTTTTTCTTCTAGATAAACTTTTGTTTTTAATATTCATGCATAAAATCGATTCTATTCGGCGACAAACAGTGTTAGTTTCTATTAACAAGTATGAATTGGTAAGTTAAGAGTCAATCGAAGAGAAACATTTTCATTTTTTCTCTTCTATTTGTTTCTCTTCGTATGCCTGCGTTAGCTAATATATCGAGAGCCTATTTTTTGTTTTCTTTTTCCTCTTCTCTCTTTTTTTCCTTCGTCATTATGCGGTCTCCTGACGCACATACATCTATATCATTCGTTTATATATATATATTTATCCTTCTATGCTATTACTGCCAAAAGAAGAAACAGAACACAGAGACCGAATGCACAAGCAATTCCTTTTTCTTGCTTTTCTCATGCGAATCAAGTCCTCAATGGAATAATGATGATAGTGGAGAGAAGAAGAAAAACAGAACCTACTTTCGATTTTTTTCAATGCGAATCAAGTTCTTTTTTTTTGACAGATAGTTTTCTATGCTGGATTGTCGCGTGTGACAACATTCGTCTCGCTTTTATTTTGTTCTCGTGATTAATACGTCGCATGCGATCGGCATCGGAAGGAGATATAAACACGAGAGGTCCGTTTTTCTTCTTTGTCTCGTTGTCTTTTATTTTATCCTATATGAAAAGAAAAGAGACTTGTATTTCTAGGACAATTGATTTCTATTGAAACTGAAAAAAACAGAACGAAGCATACTTTGACAATTGCATCAACCATTTGGTAGTTCGTTTGGCGTTTATATATTATTTATTTATTTATTTATCTGTATTTTTATTCCGTCCAAATAAAAGACATATTCATTTAAGAACATGTATCAAACAAAGCAAAGCATTTTTCTCATCATACTTTTGGGTTTACTTATTCATAAATATTATTGTAAAGAACAAACATATATACATAATCAAGCTAAACCACAACGTTTTCATGTGGCTGAATTTAATTTCGATCATGTCTCAGATGTTTATGCGATTACGTTATGGATTTTACTTGGTTCATTGGCTAAAGTTGGTTAGTTGATGATTTATTTTGTATTCGAAAAAGAAAACAGATTTTTGATGAAATGAATTTTTTTTATCTAGGCTTTCATTTATCTCATCGATTGACAGAAAAATTTCCTGAAAGTTGTCTTTTAATTATTCTTGGTCTTATTGTTGGTGCTCTGCTTTATATAACTCATTTAGCTGAACAAAAGGCTTACGTACTGAACAGTGACACATTTTTCTTATTTCTTTTACCGGTACGTTTTGTTTTTTTTTCTCTAAAATTAGAGCACACTTACACCCTCATTTGCATAAAAATAGATTGCCGGATATCCTTTAGTAAACTGAGAAAATATTGTGACTTGAGAGTGTTGAACAACTGATAAATTTGATTAGAAATTGTTCATTTCTTTTTATTTTGTAGCCTATTATTCTTGAAGCGGGATATTTCATGCCGAATCGTCCATTTTTCGACAATCTCGGTACAATTCTTCTCTTAGCTATTGTTAACACATTATTCAATACGATTTGTATCGGTTTAACACTATGGGGTTTTTCATTTACACCATTATACGGTGGCACACATTTCACCATGTTGTCTTGTTTCGTGTTTGCTGCATTGATATCAGCTGTCGATCCTGTTGCAGTCTTAGCTACATTTACAGAAATTCATGTCAATGATATGTTATATATCGTTGTATTCGGTGAATCGTTATTAAACGATGCTGTTTCAGTTGTCTTATATCGAATGTTCGATTCATTTGCTAAGATTGGACAAGAGAATCTCATAGCAACTGATATTATTCTCGGTTGTCTATCATTTTTTGTTGTTTCACTTGGTGGTGTCTTAATTGGTATTATATTCGGTGTTGTAGCTTGTTTTACAACAAAATTTACTGAACATACACCTGTTCTCGAACCATTAATAATTCTTGTTTACGCGTATCTAGCTTATCTTACATCAGAAATGGTTTCGGTATCAGGAATTCTAGCGTATGTTTCTCTTATCCATTAACTCATCAATCAACATAATATCTTCGAATCTTATTTTCTTTTTTCTTCTTTGTATAGTATAACATTCTGTGGTATGGTAATGAAACAATATGTTTCATTTAATATATCGAAAAAATCTGATGCTACAACTGAATATGTTTTGAAAATGTTATCAAGTATTATGGAAACAATTATTTTTATGTTCATGGGCTTGTCAACAGTTAGCGATCATCATTCATGGAATACAGGCTTTGTTCTAATAACATTATTGTCTTGTCTTGTCTTCCGAGTTATTGGTAAATCAAAATCAAACAACAGAAACTAACGAATATTCTTTTTGCTTTTCTATTGATTTAGGTATTGCTATATTTGCTAATCTTGCTAATTGCTGGCGTTTATTAGAACTAACACGTATCGATATGTTGATCATGTCCTATGGTGGTCTACGTGGTGCTATTGCATTTGCTCTCGCTCTTATTCTTGATGAAACAAAAATTCCAAGAAAAAAAGAATTTGTCACAGCAACTATTGCTGTCGTATTTTTTACTGTATTCGTTCAAGTAAGTCTTTTGTCTTTTCAAAATCCTATCTAAAATTTATCTGATCAATTGGATCTCTAGGGTATTACGATCGGACCATTGGTTAAATGTTTAAATGTTCGACGAAAACAAATCGAAGAACCAACAATGTCAGCCAAATTAACAAATCGAGTACGATCTTTGACGAAATAGTTTCTTTTTGTTGTAAACGAAAATTTTGTTTTGAATAGATGATGGATCATGTTATGACTTGTCTCGAAGAAATTTCGGGTAGTGGTGGAAGTAATTCTTTACGTGATAAGTAAATCAATAGATTGATTTCGAAATTCATTCGATTGTCTTTATTTTGTCTCGTTAGATGTCGAAATCTCGATCGAAATTATTTCAAACGTTGGTTACTACGTGAAACACCACAAGAAAAAATGGATATTAAATTATTACAAACATTCAAAAAGATCAATATGCAATCAGCAATGAAACTGCATGATACATCGAAAGGTCTCGTACCAGCACCGTCGACTGCTGCTATGCATCCGTCAGCATCAGGAAGTAATCTACGACATGAGAGTACATTTGCTAATGTTTCACAATTATTAGCTGCCAAGTTTGTTTTGAAAAAAACTCGAGAAAATTCTTTTGGAATTATGTTGAGCGTGTTTTGCTTTTCAGTCGACCGGAACAAACTGTACCAGATCTTATGTTTTTTGAGAGTCAAGGAGCTGAACAATATCGAGATGATGCACAAATGCATCATTTTCTGGATACAAATCTTTACCGAGCACGACCGAGAGTAAATAATTGTTTTCTTTGTTTTTTGGAAATGAAGACATCAACAATAAATTTCTAGGCAAGAATTCATCTTCGTAGTCAAGATGAAGGTCGAACTGAAGTGCCAACAAATCGTTTCGAAAAATCGTATCATCATCGAAATCACATCTATATTCCATCGAGACTCGATAAAGAACAAGCACACGCACGTAAAACAGCTAAAGGTGCCAGTAATACTGCCCGTTTATCCTCATCGAAACTAACCACAACTGTGGAAACACATGAGAGATCACCTAAAAATTCGACAACTTCTTTTTCCAAACAACAACAAACTACTCAAGCACGCTCAACATCTCCATCTTCTGATGCTAAACCAAAAGACCAACAACAACAACAACAACAACAACAACAGAGACCACCTTCAGTCAAAGGAAGAAGTAAAAGTCCACCTTCAACATCTGATCAAACTGCTCGATCATTATGTAAATAAATTCTTTTGCTTTAAAAAGGAAATTCATCGTTATTTTTAGCGTCAACAAAAGAGACACTGCTTCCATCTTCACCTGTTACTATTCATATTGAAAGTGAAGGTATTTGCAATTCATATGATTTCTTTTTTTTGTTTTTCATCATTTCATCATTGTCAATCTAGAAGATTTTTCAACTCTGGACGGAATTACAGCTACTGAACGAATATGCCCATGGCGTCGTTCATCGATACCTGATGGTGCTCAATCACCATCTCCAACTCCAGCAAGTGATCCATCGAGTGATGGCCATAGCCAATCGCGTCAAACGGATCCACATCTTCATTCATCGCCGTTAACATCTGCGAATTTCAGTGGTGCACATCAAAAATCACCGGAATATCTCGGCGAATATGCGACAACGACTAAACCCGAAGAACATATTGAACGACCGAATCTACGCGATCTATTCAATGATCCATCGAAAATTCCAGATGAAAAACAAGAGACTGATATGAAAGCATCACCGGACGAGAGCTCATCTCGTCTATAAACATTCTATTCTTTATTTGTTTTCATTTTACTGGCTTTCTTTTTCGTTTTTAAAATAATATGATATTCGTTTTGTTTTCTTTGTCATTTAGACTCAAATTATAAATAATAAAGCAATATTAACAAATAAATTTCTTTCTATTCGAACAAAAGCACTGAGAATTTAAAAGTTTACTCTTCATTTTCAAACATCTGCACAATCAATACAAGAGTTTTATAATTTATGAAAGCATTCTTAAAAAAAGAAACCATCGTCCTACTTTACTGTTTCACTTCAATCTTTTCACTTTAATTACTTTTTTTTTTCTTTTTCAATTAACATCTTTCTCACATATTTGAATATGTCAACGCTGACTGATTTGCTGAAAAAAGCACATAGTTACTATTTGTAGTTACTATGTAGCTGAAAAACAAACAAGTCATCTCCCGTAGGTGTACAAATATTAAATATGTTATTATTATTTTGAAATCATATCTCGACAGCAGAATCAATAGGTTTCTATAGATTATAACGAATTTTCCGACGAATGTGTTTAATTTGTGACGATGGTTTTTTTTTATTTATTTAAATGAAAATAAAAAGAAGAAAAATGAACTGAAGTTTAAAAGATAAAAGAACGATACGATAAAACTGCGTTATAGTGATTATTCAGTATAATTTATCAATCAATGTTGAAATTTAATTAGGTTGACTGATGACTGCTATACGTGTACCCGGTTGAACACCTAATGAATGAATGAATGTATATTTGAGTTGAACGCATATTTTCAATTATGAACTCACCTCGAACTTGCATTTCTCGTGCTTCTTGACAATGAGCACACGCAGCACAACAGCATGAAGCTAATAAATCGCTGGGCTTTTCTTCGAGATTATACGTTGCACGTAGCAGTTGTCGTTTCGGTTTATGAAGTAGGCAACCTGCACAACACATTTGAGCACAGGCGTATCCAATACATGCGGAAATTTTATTTGATCCATCGATTTGTTCGGCATTTTGTCCATAGAGATAACATGAGCAGCACCACCCAAGTAAACATATTGGTACGTCTTCATAGCAAGTAAATAAATCGACTAAAACCAAACAAGCATACGTATAGATATTAGGAAAATAGTTCTGACACACCTCTCCAAGGTTGAGCCATGATTGGTATGAGAATTTTCTGGTTATAATTTCTAAAACTTGTCACAGAAGAACAAAAAAATGAAATGAATCGGCGTTTTTTTTTTGAGTTTTTATATTCTTTCTCTTTTGTAATTGGCTATATCAACGCATCGTCACCTTTAAAGTTTTTTTGTCCTAAGACTTGCAGAGAGAAGAAAAAAAAGAGAAAAAATTCATAAAAAAAATTTTAAGGAAACGTTCAATAACGAATTGGAATGTCGCATGACAAGTATAGACTGAGAGGAAACAACAAAAGACATCGATTTTTATTGCTAAGAAACAATTCGCGTTAAGTAGTTCTGTGAAGACAACGACAGTTTTCATAATTGATGAATATTAATGCAAACAAAACAACTTGTAACTAACAATGGTAACGATGGTTATATAACTATTTTAAGTTATTGAACATGTTAAAATTAAAATCCAGGAACAACAGGATGGTACTGTTGAGAGTTCAGTGATTGACATCTGATATCTTCAATTGAAACAAGCATAATTTCTAATCAAAACTACGATTATTAGGCATATTTTTAGTTACAATGAATGGTCTGATTTAGTATAACTGAATAAAATAATCAGAAAATTTATTTCTATATAAATTAATTTAATTTTAGCAATCTAGAAAAAAAAGAACACCTATCAGTCACCCTGAAAATATATTCAATGTAAAAAAAAGTCATGTGCTATGGGAAAAAAAACTATATTTATATGTAGATAAACAAACAGAATAGATATTAATTTGAAATTTCTTTTGACTTCTCAAATAATGATGTTCCGTTTCAAATAAGAAAAGTTCATTTGTGCTTCGTGAACTAATCATTGAACCTTGCAAATTAATAACAAAGGTATATATATATATATATATCCGTTGTTGTGATCACATGAAATAATTCAAACAAAAATCATGAATAATCAGTATTGTTTTTTATAAATGTACTTGAGAAATCAACGCTTGATTATAAATAAAACTTTCATTAAATAATTATTTACAAATGAATTAACGAGGCGCATGAGTTTTATTTTTCAACTTTTCGTATTTCGATAAGCATCGAAATACAATGAGAAAAGAATAAAATATTGTGAATCTTTTAAAAGAGCTTTGCAAAAGTTAAGGTACTTCTAAAGTTTATACTTGTCTACGCGATGAAATACCATGGAACCTAATAAACAATATAATTATTAATATATTATCTTCTTTTTAAAATTAACCGTTAGTGAAAGGAAAAGGATATGCCAATGGGAGGTTCTGAATAGAAATATCACTATATATATTCATACAGATAAATCATTCAAATATTCATTTGTAAAAACCTTCTGATTTAATAAAACTTTAATAATCAAGTCTGTTACTATTCATCGCATCTATAGAAAGTAAGTTTTTATCAAAAACAAGGCTTAAGTTCAAAGAGTTGCATTTTTAACTTCTGCAGAGAAAAAAAAGCAAATCACTCTATATCATCTAATACGATGGCAGCAAATCTAGTTGAAGCACAACGATATATGTCATTATATGGCCTATCGACCTTTTACATCTTAGGTACAATTGGTAATTTACTTTTGATCTGTATTTGTCTTCAATCTACACATCGAAAGAATTCTTGTTCACTCTATTTACTTTCGGCAACTATTGTCAATTTCATTCTTATTCAATGCATTCTACCATTAGCTATCCATTCAGCTAATCATCCCGATCCTCAAAATTCATCATTAATTTGGTGTAAAATTCGTAGTTATCTATTCAATGGTCTGTTGATGTTATATCGATGGTTTAAAATGGCTGCTTGTGTCGATCGTGCAGCAATGTGTAGTCGAAACGCTCGAATACGAGCATTCAGTGATCCTTGTATGGCTCGTCGAGTTATTTTAGGAATTACCATTGTTTGGCTTGCAATTCCAATACATCTAGCAGTTTATTTTGGTATTTACTGGGGTCGATGTATTCCCGAACCGGGTATTTATGCGCAATTCTTTAGTGCCTATTCAATTATCATATCGGGTTGGTCACCACCGATTGTGATGTTAATTTTCGGAACGAATGCATATGTCAATTTAAAACGCGTGAAAAAGATTTATTCATTATCATTATTTTGCTATAATAAAATCTCTTTTCCTTTTGTAGATTCGAGCACGAACAACACCAACAAATGCAATCACAAATGTCAATGATATTCCATTGAATAATGAACGGTATCAACGTATAAATAAACGTGATCAACAATTGTTAATTTCACTTATCTGTGAAGTTGTTCTCTATATTTCAACCAATGCTCTTTATTCAATTAATATAACGTATTCAGCTGCAACAACTGGTATGACAAAATCGCCTGAACGTTTACAAATTGAATCCTTTATTTCGTATTTCTCAACACCATTTTTAATCATTATTAATAACTGTGCAGCATTTTATTTATATTTTATTGTATCGAGTAAATTTCGCGATGATGTTCGACAATTATTTCATTTTCAATCTACAAGTGAACAAGTCTCGATTAATAAAACAACAACAACTGTCAATCGTATAACAACTGTCAATTATGGTGATGAAGACATGAACGATTCATGAACGTTGTATTATTTTTTTTTGTCAAAATTTTGCTTTATGTAACTCTGTTGTATAATCTGGCATTTTGAAATGACCGAAATTGATTTCGTTTTCTTGCGAATAAATTTTAACTATGTTTGTCGAAATAAATCTATTATTTGTATTTGAATAATATATTAAGATTATCAGTCGCACCTATTCAAAAAAGTACTCGAAGGACTATTTGATAGGTGATATTTTATATGCATTTCGTACTGGATTTTGATCCCATTCTTTCGCATTTGAATAAATATATTCAGAACATAGATTAAAATGTAAAGAAAAAGTTTTATTTCATTTCAAGACTTAATCAGAGACGACTAATGCGACGCATCGTTTTCATCATATGTTGTTGCTGTATGGTTCAATACAGCAGTCAAACGCAAGAATCGGATACTTTGTTTAAGTGCACATTTGACAATGGTTTTACCGATGATTGTATTTTTTATTCACTTACAGCAGAGAATACTACTGGTAATATGAATATATCTACAGGTGGCAACTGGAATTTTACATTGGACGATCCTCCAAATCTGCCACTTTCAGATGTAACAGCTATTTGTATGTAGAAAAAAATGGAAAGTTTTTTTAATAAGAGAAAAAAAAATAATATGGATTGAATATTTTAGCTACAATATTTACTAATGGTGAGACGTGTCAATTTCCGTATCAAATTAACGGATGGGATATGTACTATTGTCATCCAAATGAAAGTCTATCCGTTTTTACATGTCCGACAAGATCAAATGAGTATGAAGTTTGTGTAAATGGTAAAAAGCATATTGAAGATGTATTATCACAAAGAAATTATTTCTTTATTTTTAAGGTTCTTACGGATATATTATGACAGTAGGTTGGGAAGGAATTCTTGAACGTTATACAACACGTGAAATTTATCATTCTGATATAAATGAATCTCAATGTCTAACATTTTATTACTATATGACAAATATTAGTAGAGAAGCATTTATTGAAGTAACATGGAATGCTAATTCATCATCGGATGAATTTGATTATTTTATTGTGGAAGTATATCCTCAGGCAGATATTAAATGGCACAAAAGTCAAACTACTTTTTCCGCTCCAGTTAATAATTATACTGTAAGAATTTATTTCATAATTTCATCAATAAATTTGATTTTCAAAGATTGACTTTGATTTCTATCTTCAATATGACGCCTCTGATACAATACCGTTCTATTTCGCTTTTGACAGCATATCAATAACACGTGGAGCATGCCGTAAGAATAAAATTTTAATCTTACATATTAATCATGTTTATTTTCTAGTGGAAGACAACAGTACTACTGACACAACGGATGAAATCAAACAGACAAATTCATCCATAACCGAAACAATAAATGTGAATTCAGCTGTAACTACACAACCAACAACTAGTTTATTGACTGGTAAGAAAACTAAAGTTATATTTTGAGATTTTCTTTTTCTTTTCATCTTAGCTAATAATTTTGGTTTCGTTCACGAATTATCATTTTTTCTATTTATCACCAATATACTCATTTTATTTTAAGCTTTCGCCATCAAATTTACAAATCAATATTGGCTTTAATCTAATCCCTAAATAAATCATCTTTTAGTTTGAATAAATAGATTAATATACATATCTTATCTCTCTAATCAAATTTATTGATAATATTCATTTTTTTCTCGTACACACTATTAAAAAGAATCAAAAAACATAAAGAAAAGAAAAACCAAACACAATTGTTGCGTTTATTTATCTTGTCGTGTTGGACAAACAAGAATTTCTCGAATGCAAACACGTTGTGGTTGTTCATAAGCAAACATGATACATCGAGCAATATCTTCACTTTCCATTGGTTGACCCATATTAGCTTTCCATGCTTTATAATCGGAAACGATTTGTTTGTCTGTTGAATGACTTAACAATTCAGTTTCAACAACACCTGGCGCAATATTAACTAAACGTACATCGTATTGTGCAACTTCTTCTCGAATTTGTTCTGTAAATGCATGTACAGCAAATTTTGTTCCACAATAAACCGCATGATCAGACAATGTTTTTCTGCCAGCAATTGAACTAATATTAACAATTGTACCAGCACGACGTTCAACTAAAGATCACGAAAATAAAACGATGTATAAATACAAAAAAAAAACTAAATTCAACTTACTCATTGAAGGTAAAACGGCGTGTGTACCATTGAGAACACCCATTAAATTGACATCGAACATTCTTTGCCATTCTTCGGGATCTTGTGTTTGAACTTTACCCAAAAGCATAACACCGGCATTGTTGATTAAACAATCGACAGGTCCGTATTTTGCAACAGCATCGTTAATAGCTGAGATAAGTTTTGGTCTATCGGTTACATCAACTTGAGCGCAAATTGTATTCGGTAAATTTAACGCTTCTAATCTATCAAGTCGACGAGCAATTAATAAAAGTGGATGGCCAGCTGCTGAAAATGATTTTGCAGCAGCTTCACCAATACCCGATGAAGCACCAGTGATAACGACTAAAGGTTTGCTGTTTGCTGTTGCCGACATTTGTGACCGTTTTTCAATGTAATGGATAGAGCAAATGAAAAAGAAAAAAACAACAACAACAAGGCAGTAATATTCTCTATCTACGATTGATAAGGAAGAAAAAAGAGAGAGAGAAAAATAAAGTACAAGGAGAAGTTTTTTTTTTTTTCGTAGGTCGTATTTGCATAGTAGAGTGCGTGGAGAAGAAAAAATTATCAGAAAGAATCGAGAGAATATCTTGCCATTTTTTTTTTCATCTAGGTACGCAAATAAATGATAAAGCCTGGTTGTTTATCGAATTCTTTGTTTTTCAAAACAAGAAAAGTCCGATATCATACATATAATTTAATAAATAATTAATTCGAAAAAAAAGCAAACAGTATGATCGAAGAAGAGTTTCTAATCTCGAATCAATCGATTGCTCAATGGCAAACCAATAGCAGTCGATCTGAATGTGACAGGCATAAAACGTCGTGGTTCATTGTAGATCGCATTCTGTAGTTGAGGTATGTAAGTATAACGATTGTTGGATACTGGTGGATTCAATCGTTTGGGTAATAAACGTTGAGTTGGATTCATGATAATCGGAGCAACAGGAGAAGATTTGATCTCGGGTTTTGGTTCGGATACAACTGATGATGGAATACGAGGGACAGTAAGATGACGAGCTGATCGACAGATGGATGTTCGTGTTTCACGCACTGGTATTTGCGTACTGATTTCGCTTAGTGATCGATTTTGAATATTTGCTGTTGTTGTCGTTGGCCGTGAGAGTAGTCGAGATACGGGAGTTGTTGTTTTTGTTGCCGATGGAAGAAATGTAAATGGAGAAGGCTTCGATTTTGAAGGTGCAGGTGAAGAATCTGTTTCTACTAAACGAAACCTTAGGGTGTAATTTGAAAATCGAAAACGTTTTTTTCCGGTTTCATCAATTGAACCATCGTATTTTGCGTCGATCGTTTGAATGGTTTCATTAATATGAGATTTATATACACGAGGAGTCATTGGTGGTGGAGGAGATGGAGCTGATGGTGGAATATTAGTTTCATCTATTGTATTACTCGGAATTACTGGTTGTTCATTTTCTTTTTCTTCTTCCATTTCAAGTATTTGATTTTCTCTTTCTTGTTCTTGAATAGTTAAACGTTTACTTCGTTCTTTCATTCGTTTTAAATAATTCTGATAAATTTCATCTAAACGTGTTTTTATTCGTCGTTGAAGATATCGTTTAATATTTGGTTTAACTTCATCGCTGCTTATATCAATTAAATCAACAAGATCCATCATACCATGTTCGTAGGCTAAATCTCGACAGGTTAGAAGACGTTCTCGAACAGGAATTGTTGTTTGAGTACGAAATTCATAGAGTTCAGTTCGATGATTAACATTGATACCTAATTGATCGATTAGATATTCGGCAATTCGAGTTCGTTTTGCACGAATAGCTGCCATCAAAAGAGATTCTGTAAACTATAGAAGAAGAAAAAACAAAACAATTAATTTCAAGAGAATTTCGATTGACATACACTTGTCATATTTGGATCCGAATTAGGAATTGTATCGAATAGCTCTTCTAAACGATCGATTGAACCGTCTGCGATTGCTTTAAAGAACTCCTAAATAAAAATTGCCCTTTTAGTTTATTCACATTAAGTATACGTTATGCTGTTCATCTAACCTTCGTTTGTTCTGGAGGAAGAGGTTCGGCATCTGGATCAAACGTATTCAACGATGGTTGTTGTTCATACTCAAATATAAAATCATAATACCAATGAGAAAAAAAAACAATTTTTCAAACCACATACAAGTTCTTCTGGTTCATGTTCTTCTCCAATGACAGTCACTTTTCGTTTTTCACTCGCTAATGTAGCTAAGCGTCGTTGGTTCGAATCGGTAAGAAATGAAAGTACTCGAAGAGCTGCACCATCTATTTTCATAAATAAGGAAACAAGAAGTTAATTATCACGAAGCATGCTTACCATTCATTTTTTTTCACTCTTCTGATGCAAAATCGTGTGTATGTACACACTTAACTAGTTTGAAAATAATAAACGACACCTGGCATTTGATTGCATTGGCATGTTCTTGGATATATTTTTTTTTCTTTTTTCTATTCGATTTCGTCCTCTCATGGCAGCAATCATACTAAGTAAATATAGTTCTCATGCACACTTGTTTTTACAGGCGAACACAACAAAAAAAAAGAACGAACGAACAAACAAACAAACAAGCATGAAAGAAGTATTTCGTTTGGAATGTAGGTGAATTGCATTAACTAAGAATAAACTCGACTTAAAATCAATTATTTAATCTAAAAAAAGCAAAACATGATTGTTTCTTTCTTTCGTTCTTTTTGTCTCCGCCTTTAAAAATATGCACTTTATCATCTCTCCATTCAAACGAATATTATTGCAGTGCATTTCATGTATTATCTACCATATTTAAATTCTTATCTCAATAGAAAACAAGTTAACATCATTTAATAAAAAAGAAAATAGTCATTTTCAAACATGGCCAATGCCTTATTTGCTAGTTCACCTCCCAGTAGTGATCATTCGTTAATACCCACTCGAAAAACATCACGTGCTAATTCAACTTTGGGTTTTCTTCGACGACCATCACGAGAAGGCACAACATTAACAATATCTCATGTTTCACCTCTCGTACATGTTCCATTTATGAATGAAGCAATTGTCGAAGCACGAACGAGTTTAGCCGAAGGTGGAATACCAATCGGATGTGTACTCGTTCGAAACAGTCAAGTGATTGCTCGTGGACATAATCATCGTGTTCAACGTAATTCGGTTATTTTACATGCAGAATTAGACTGTTTGGAATCGGGCGGACGACGAACAGCAGCGTTCTATCGTGAATGTACGCTCTATGTTACAAGTTCACCATGTGAAATGTGTCTTGGTGCTGTACGTTTTTATGGTATACCTCGAATTGTTATTGGAGAGAATCAAAACTATCAGGGAGATGAACAATTTCTACGAACAGGTCATATACAAGTCGATATTCTCGATTCGAAAGAATGTCAACAAATACTAGGAGATTATATTAAAACAAATTCAATTATTTGGAATGAATATCTTGGTAAAGATGAAATTTCAAATGAAATTTAAAGAATATATTTTTCAAACAACAGAAAAAAAAATCTTTTTTTTTTCGTTTTGATCGAAAATAAAATTGTTAACTAGTCAAAGCTTTAATAAATTCTTCGTAGACAATATGTCCTGTACGATTTTTATCTGCTGTGCCAACTAATTCATAGATTTGTTGTTGACTTAACGAACTACTTCCAGAAAAGACTTGTAAAAGATTAATAACATCTTCGACTGCTACTGTGCCTGTTCCTTTCGGATCGAGAACCATACGAAAAGCATCTCGAACATCTTGTTCACTTTCGAATGAGCCGCCTCCCAACCCGCCTGTTCGTCGTTCCATTAAATTAATAAAATCGAACGCCGTAAATTTGCCTCGTGGATCAAGATTAGCTTCTCGAAGGACATTTGCTATTTCAGCATCGGTTATCGATTGACCAAGACTACGCAAAAGTAATGGCAATTCCGATGAATTCATTAAACCATCACAATCTTTATCGAATAAAATAAATGCTTCTTCGTATTCAGCACGACGATCGACACTCAATTCTTGTTGATCATTGTCAACCATGATTTCAAATAGTAGACGTAAAGAGAAACAAATGCATGATACTCAAATATCCGATTTTGTTTACAATCAATCATGCAGAACGAAGGAAAGAGAGAGAGAAAAAAAAGAGAGAAAGAATATAGATGAATGAATCATATTTATTGATAAATAATATATATGTATATACTATGAACAGTTTTTATTAAACAAGTTCTTTAAAGAATATACAGAACGCTCATATAAAAATAAACGAAAATAAACGAGAAAAGTATTCGGGGGAGAGAGAGAAAAAAAAATAATAACTTTATCTAAAATCCAATTCTTTAAACTTGAAGAACATGTATCTGACGTTGCCCTGTTTGATTATTCATCACAATCATATTAATACTATGTTGTTTATTAATTTCATTCGATGATAAATTCGAAATGAATTCTTGTTGTTGATTTGTTTGTCTTTCAATTTGTTTGATTTCACCTGTACGATCATCCAATAATGTTAGAGCATTTGGTTGAACTTTATATCCACCAACAGCTAACCATTGATGATCATTTAAAGCTGTTAACATACAACGTTCAGTAAAATTAAATCCACCAATACCATAACCAATGGTTAAACCACGATGTGTACGTGTCATTGTCATATAATCGAATAAATCAATACGCCATTGATTTGTTCGTTGTTGTCGTAAAGTCATACCGATTGAATAACCATTTGTACGAATACAAGATATACGATCATCGGTATTATCTTCACGAATGTCACTACCAGATAACGTTTGTGTACGTTCAAACGTTGGCAACGATAAACGCCATACAGATTCTAAACCATCGGAAAGAACAACAAATAGATCCGAACTAAAAACGAAAAAGGTTTGATGAAAAACGTCTTTTGTTTTTCTTTTGTATTGAAATTCTTCTACGAACTTATGACAAGCAATCGACCAGAAATAAGTATCTTTTTTATTGACGAGATTTAAATTGTCTACTTGTGTCAATTGATCTTTTTCGACATTATATGTTTGTAAACTATCGTACCCAGAAATTAAAAAACAATTCAGCAAATTTGACCAAGCTAAATCAAATGCAGCAAATGTTTTAATATCAATCGAACGTAATTCATTGCCTTGTAAGTCAAATAAACGTAAAGTACTCGAACATCCACCACCAACGAGAATATATTCATTCGATGATGCCATCGCCAGCCATTTTTCATTTTCGAAATTAGTTAATGTATGTTGCTTCATCGATGAACAATTAGTTATTTGTTCGAAATCGATTACACGACATGCACGAGTCGATTTCGAACGTAAACGAGGTTTCAATGGTACAACTGGTGGGATAATAGTTGATTCTTGTCGATTGGTTCCATTTGATAATGGAATTTTCGAAAGTTTCGTTTGTTGTTCGTGAGTGTCAGCTAACAGATCCAAACTCGTTGCTATAGGCATCTGAAATTTCAAAGAATTAGATTAGTTTTTTTCGTCTGACATTAATCAAACATAAGAAAAAGAAAAGAATATCGTGCACATAGTACATCTTAATCCAAAAAATCCAGTTCTTCATCATCGATAACTGATGTCATTCGTTTTGCTAGAGGAGTATTTTCTTCCTCTTGTTCCATTTCGTCATCATCATCGTTATCATCATCATCATATTCTAAAGCACGTTTTTGTGTTGTTGTTGTTGTTGTGATTGATTTTGGCTTCGAATCTATATTAGTCACCCAACGTAATTGAGGTTTCGATTCTAGAAATGCAAATATTGTCAATTTCGAAATGACAAATTGTTTCAATTGTCAAAATTTGAAATCAATTTATCATTTCGATATTGTTTGTCTTTGAAATCAAAATTCATTCATCTTACCGGTTCTTGTTGAAATCATCGATGATTTCTTCTGAATAATTTGTTTGTCTTCGGGTTTTTTTACATTTGTATTCGATACTCGTTTTTTCGTACTTTCAATCATATCCAACAGAATTTCACAATCATGTTCATAGACATGTTTTGCTTTTGAACCCGGCACAACGTAACAAATCGTATTGTACGGTGTGAAATGAAAATCTTCTTTCAAATATTGATCAATAATCAATTGCAAAATTAATCGTTGCAAATCGATTTTAATCATTGTTTCAATATGAATTTGTTCGACTAATTTCAACGGTGTCCATCGTTGTTTCTTATTTTTCTCAAGAAATCGTATTAATATTTCAGCTTCCGATCGGCAATTTCGTTTTGTGATTAACGTTGTCGGTCGTGTGCAAATGTCGCACATTTGATTGCAATCATTCGATTGCCAAACTTCATCGAAATATTTCGCTATTAATTTTCGTCGACATTGAGATTCATTCAAACAGTAGGCTATCATCGAATAAAGATTCGTTAGGCCGTTACCCGATTTATCCGAGAATGCCATCGGTGCAAGACGAAAAACATCGCCAAATTTAAAGAAAAGTATACAATGCGACTGTTGATCATCGCGGCCAGCTCGGCCACTTTCTTGATAGAAATTTTCAATTGATTTACTCAATGAATGATGAACAACGAAACGAACATCCGGCTTATCGATGCCCATGCCTGAGAAAATCAAAATCAAAGTTCATAGTTTTCTTTGAATTCGAGCGAACAAACCAAAAGCAATCGTGGCGCAAATAACATGAACTTGATTTTTAATCCATTTTTCATGCACATGCGTACGAGCAAGGCCCGATAGTCCTGCATGATAACAACCAGCTTTGATACCGAATTTTTGTAATGCAACACAAACATCTTCGGCATCTTTCTGCGACAGACAATAGACGATTCCTATTGAAACAAATCGAATTCGATAAGAAATCTTTTTACGGAATGTTTTGTTAACCTGATTGTTTATCAAATCGATTTTGAATGCAATGAACAAGTTCATTGAACGCGTCTTTCCCTGTGTCCGCTTTGTGTAAAACTTCGTAGAAGAGATTCTTTCGATTGAATGGCGCGCGAAAGACGATTGACTTGGGAATTTGAAGAATTTGTCGGACATCATTGAGAACTTTGATTGTGGCTGTGGCAGTCAATCCTAAGATTGAAACATTAGGAAATTGTCGTTTGAAAATCGATAGATATTTATAATCTAAACAGAAAAGAAAAAGATCGATGATATAAATCGTTTCTGACAAAGACAAATGGTAAACCTGGCCGAAAATCATGACCGAATTGCGAAACACAATGTACTTCATCGACGACTAATCTCGCGAATCGGTTTGTTTCATAGAGTTTCTGTAATTTCGACATTAATGTTTTACTTTTGGCAATTTTTTCTAAAGATGAACATTTCGAAAAAAAAAACGAGAATTTCGATTTCTCAATGCGAACCTGGTGTTAAATAGAGAATTTTTAATGTTGATTCCGGTATTTTCCCATCGAGAATCCGCATAATTTCTGTTTGTTCTTCTCGTGGTGTCGATGTGTTCAACGATCGTGCATCGATATTCAAATTTTTCAATGCATAAACTTGATCTTCAACGAGCGATATCAATGGTGAAACAACAATTGAAATGCCTAAAACGATTCGATCAGAACTCTGATCAAAAGACAAACAGATCTATTATACCATCAGAAATCACAGCTGGCAATTGATAGCACAGAGATTTGCCTCCGCCAGTTGGCATAACAAGTACGCAATCTTGATTCGATAGAGTAACATTGATAGTTTCTAATTGCCATTGTCGAAATGAATCGATTTTGAATATTTGTCGACGAACTTGTTCGACTTGTTCACTCCAGGAAAAATCTATGAACTAGATGGATTAGATATCTTCAATGAGAATGAATTGTTGGGGTGTGTTTGTTGTCCGTACCTGTTCGTTGCCATTGTTCAACGAGATTAATTTCGAATGTTGTTCGTTGATTTTGTTTGCGAAGATTTCTTAATTGTTCTTGTCGTTGTAATAATTGTGAACGTTTGAAACGTAAACGTTGAATTTCTTCGTTGATATCCGAAATTTCAAGATCGAGCGCAAGTAATTCAACGTCATCATCGTTGTTTATCGAACTAGACGAAACATGTTAGACAATGAAAAGAAAATGTCTGTGTGTTTTTGTTCGAATGTTACTTTTCCAGCTGTTCGCCTGTATTTATAACATCGAAATTATCATTTTCGTCGTCCGAAACCACAATACAATCCATTTAACACTTTAGTTCAAGCGGACGGAAGAATTCAAATAATGAGAAAATAGTTAGTCTGAGTCGTTCTAAACCAATCAGTTTTTATTCCATAGTTAACTTGACTTGTTTTTATCCAACGACAATTGCGTGTTTTGTTTTAGTTAAAATGACCTGGGAAGTAAGTATAAAGAATGCTCGAGATTCGGAACAGTTCACTGTTCGAAGATTTATTTTCGACGTTCTCGAACGATTGACGAATTTCTCGTTAATTCGAAAACTTATTTCGATGATTTATTTTCTTTGAAATATGAAATAAATTTCGTCAATAAAAATTACCTACGATTGGTTCTGAAAAGGCTAGTTTTTTGTATAGATGTCAGTTTTTGAGATTTCACGAAAAACAAACGGTTGTTTTTGTGCGCATTTTTATTTGTTTGATTATGTCAAATTCAAGTGAATATCAATTCTGTGAAATCAAAGAGATTTCACCGTTATATCGAATTTTTAATGAATATAAAAATCAAGAAATGATGTACACGATCGTACTCTGGATTTTATTATTATATTTAGAAGAATTTCTATTTGTTTTTCGTAAATATACAAAAAACAACGGCAATAGAGAAAAATGAGTCTTTGTTTTTTGATTTTTATAGAGTATATTCTTGTTTATTTGGGATATGCTCGACCATTTGTTATTCAAACACGAATTTTACAGTGAAATTTCATCGTCATCCGATGACGATGATGATGATGAAAGGATCGGAGGATCGAACGATTTCGTTTCTTTATCATGTAAACTCAAGAAATACATTGAAAAATATTCGAATAGAATCTGTCGTTCAGTGAGATTTTCAAAGAAGATTTCAAGTAATTGTAGATAAGAAAAAATCGTATAAATAGGCCATTGAATATCTATTCGATCGTGAACTAAAGAAAAAACCAAGAGAAAAAATTCCTAATCAATGAAATGAATTTGATTTCTGTACCGAGCAAACGAAGTTCATCGTTAGTTAACCGTATCCAATCGTCGAGTCTTTCGTCATTATTATCAAATGAATCTAAATGATCGAGAAATGATGATGTAATCAATTGAGATTTTCGTAGACGAGTTTCATTGAATGATAAACGTGTTTTCGAAAAGATTTGTTTGATATCTTTTGTTATTTCTTTTCGAGTTTCATCGAATGTTCCAACCATAGCACCAACTAATAACGGATTGAGAACATAACCTCCGAAAAACAACCAACTCAGAATGTAAATATCGACGATGAGCGGATGAATTTTCAATGAATACATTTGCGATTTTATTTCAAACCATTCATCTTTGGTAAACAATCGAAAAACCGTTATAAAAGCTCGAGGTACTTCAAAAGACAACAAAGTCTATTGGTTTTTTTTTCTTTAAATCAAACTAAATCTCATCTACCCGTGCCAAAGAGAGAATTGATCTTTATCATATCACTACTCGATGTTGTATTCAATCCGAATTGTGTTAAATAGAGAGCAATAAGTGCAAAGAAATAATTCAAAACAATCGTTAATAGAACAACATGAAAGATTAATTTCACTGAACGACTTAACGCAAGAAAAACGATTCGAACTTCGGTAAAACGATAGGCAATTTCTAGAATACGAAGAATACGTAGCATACGTAATGTTCGTAATAAAGATAGAAGTGATCCGTATGAACTAAGATATAAAGATAGAAATCATTTTTTGTTTGTTTGTTTGAAATTTACCGAATACGTTGGTAAGCATCGATCGATCGGAAATTGCTGAAGAATTTTCGATTGATTTTTAAATTTGTGCCTTTTCTTGTATCGATATAGATTTCACTGATTAAATTTGCCAATGAAATGACTGTTAAAATAAATTCCAGGACATTTACCGGCGAATACCAAAAGTTGGTAAAATGATCTTTTGTTTTTCAACGAAAAAAAAAAAGTTTCATTTCAAGATTTATTTTTCAATTTACCGATCCATTTTAAAATCGTTTCGAATAGATAAACAAACAGAATGCAACGGTTCACAAACACAGCGAAATTATAAATCAAACTTTGAGAATCTTTTTGTGAACTATATTCAACTGTAATTGCGACACTAATCTGTAGAAATAAATGAAAATTCATTGATTCATTCATTTTCGAATTTCATACAGCGTCAAGACAAATAATTATACTGATAAACGATTTGAATATTGAACTAGACAAAAGCCAATGTGCGAGATACTTCAGTGAACTTCGAGAAACATATAAACAATTAGTTTGCGATGTTGAATGAAGTTTTGATTGTCGATTAGTCGTCATAGTTGTTCGACGTTCATTCGATGAGGCAAGTAACTAAAAACTTTTTTTGTTGAAACAAAAAGAAAACGAAGCACTCGTCACTTGTTCACGAAATTGTTTGTAATTTCGAAATTTTAATGTTGCATTTCGATTTAATTTCATCATGGCTTGTTCAATTTCAGTTAAATTCGATATTTGTTCGCCTAGGATTTGATTTGTTGGTTCATTATAAACATCAGTCAAAAGAAAGTTAAATAAACGTTCGAATTTCGAATGAATTAAATGATTTTCACTTGAAATTTTCTCATCAGATTTCAAATGAAACGACATGAGAGAACTTAAACCTAACAAATCATTGATTTGATCTTGTTTCTTTGCATCATGTTCATCGGAAAATATCGATTTTGTCATATCTTGAATCTGTTCAGTCATGTTTAGAAAACGAGTCATTTTTCTAATTAAGAAGACTCGATTGAATTGATTGATTACAGAAATCAGCTGTTTCTGTTATTTGAGTGCGTTGTTCAGCTTAAACGACTTCCGCATGATTCATCAAATGTAAAAGACAAAAAATATCAAAATTTGATTTTCTCTTGTTTTCCAGTCTGTCAATAAATTATGTCTGATCAATTTAACATCGTTTAATCAAAAGAAAGAAAAGTAAATTTGCCATTGTATTCAACAAATATGCGTGTTTTCTTGTTTATTGTCATCGAAAAAAAAACAAGCAGAAACAAAACGATAACATTATTAAATCAACTAGGACTTGTCAAAAGAGCGAGACGAGAGAGAGAAAAAGATGAATAGAAATAATAATTTCTTTTTCTCGTGTTCTTTCGACAGCATCTATTGACATTCGCTCACATCAACGATAGACAGACAATCAGTAACTCGTTTCAATGCTGACTGCAATTCAATATCGAATTTGTCAATCGTTTAATATTCTTCAAGCAACTATTGTTCGTATCGCATTTTGTACGCATAATCTTATAGCAACATATTTTCTCTATGATGATATTAAAGATTATTGGTGTTTTTTGAATTTATGTGGAACTATTTTCTTACTCATAGAACTCGTTGTAACAATCATTGAACGACAAGGTTTAGAACCGAAATGGTAGATTCTCATTGAGTTTTAAGAGAACAAAAAAAAACTAATTTTTTTTCGGTTTGCAAAGGTTTTCACCGTCGTATTTTATTTTTATTCTAACATCTCTGCCGGTTATATGGATTTTAGAATTACGTCGTGTTGCTCAACGACGACTGGCAAACACAAATCTCAACGGTACTCAAGCAGGATTCTTCGATGAATTTATTCTTCAAATGGGAACCGATGAACTCGATCCAACTCATGATTTGCCTTACGCTGAACTTGTTAAATCAGTACAAGTACTTTTTGTAGAAAAAAAATGTTCTTTTTGTTGTCTACTGTTTCTTTTTAGCTTCACATGAAAGTGAATCTCGAGACGAAAACAATGGGTCTTGAATTGTCTCTTCTTCTTTTAATCATTGTCGGTCGTTGGGTTTTGCCCAAAGGTGTTACAAGTCGTTCGAATCTCTCGCAACTTCTTCTTGTTTACATGTCAATTGCATCGGATATCGTCGATTTATTGACAATATTCAATGAAGATCAAGTTCTTTCATCACAACGAATGCTGCTCGCAACTCTCATTGTTCTATCATGGTCATTGATTCAATTCGCAACGAATATGGCCGCAGCTAATAAAAATACTCGATCGATGAATTTACATAGTTTTCGTAATGCAATGAAGAAACGTCGTCGTCGTGCCATGTTTATTATCTATCCAATGCAACGTTTATTCGAGAATGATGCTTGGTATTTATATGAATTAAATCTAATGAGTTGTTCAGCGATTCAATTAGCTCTTCGTCTCGTTGCTGTTCTCAAATTTGGCGTTCGAAGTTATTCAACATTATTTTTCACATGTAAAAATGGAATTATTTTATTTCTACAATTCTATCGTCTAGTTGCTATACTAACCGAAAATGATAATTACGATTTCGGTGCACTCTATCAAACAACAACAGTTGGAGATGAACAACAACCACGTTCAGTGTCGAGTAGCATGAAAACGAAAAATGAATTCGAATCAAAATTGTCATTACAAGAGAATATTTAATGAAAGACATTGTTTAGATTAAATCGAACTAAAATAAATCAGTAGTTGAAAAGAAAAAGACAAGAAATGATTTTAACATACCAAATCTTCTTCTTCAGCGTCTTGTTCGCCTGTAGTTGCTGCTTGATTGATTGTTTCTTCAGGAATTTCATCTTCGAGAAATTTACTTGCTTCTATTGGAAGAATATTCGATTCGACACATTCTTCATTTGTAATTAAACTTAATTTTTCTAAATAAAATAAAGACGGACAATTATTATCTCTTTATCGAGAGCCAATATGAGCACACGCGTACCTTCAACTAATTTCTTCCAAAAATCTTTTCGTCCATCGATCATTGCCGTTTGTTTTTTGATTAACATTTCTAAATCATTGTAAATCTTTGGTTCTAATTTATTTATACAATATTCCCGTAGACATATTAAACATTGAATAGCTTTTTCAAATAACGCATCACCATGAGAATTATTAATCAATTCAAGAATAAGATTACACATTTGTTTACAAATTTCTGTGAATGTATAAGTATTTTGTTCGATTAAAAATTTAAAATCTTCGACAGGTGAAAGCGTGCCAACGTTTCGAATAGCAGCTTTCTTTTTAGCAGCTGCTTGTGATTCGAATGATGCTGAATCTTCGATCGATGATGATTGAGGTACTTCTTCTTCGATATTTTCATTCTCATCCAGACGTGGTTTTTTTGTTGAACTATAAAAATTCAATTGACAATTCTCGTTTGATTCCTTTGGTCAGTCTTTGCTTTACCTATCAGCATTTCCGAATAGAGCGTCACCAGTCGTGATCTTCTGTCGTTTATCTGTATCTCTTAGAGAGAATTTTTCGTGAATAGCATCCAATGTGCGTTTGCTTTTCATTACAATCGAACGTAGTAATGTTTCGTTCATTTCCATGATTGTATTTGATAATGATAGCGGTTCGTCAGGTGTAACAGCACGACGAGCAATCGATTGAAACATTCGTTGAATGTATGGATTGAAGATAACATCCGGTCGAAAAGCTTCTTCACCACTGAGAAATCAAATCGAATTTGAAGATTTTTCAAAAAAAAAAACAACAACTGAACTTTACCCTCGATCAGCATGGGTTAAATCCATTGTTGTGATTAAATTATCAACGAGACTTAATTGTTCGTCAGTGGGTTGATTTCGTTTCGTTGCATCGAGATTATCGAATTCGAATTCTCGCAAATCTTCAGCAAATGGCAATTTAATATAATACATACACTAAAAAAAATCATAATCATTCGATTTGTAAATGAATTTCTTTCGCTTTTTTTCGTGTTAACAAACAATATGATCATGTGAAATATGTGGACGTAGAAATCCGATTTCAGGTGCACTTCGTTCGCTATGACATCGACGAACAATAGCAACTGTATTGGTATCGTACATAGCTTGAACAAGACCAGCAAAAGCTTGTGCTTCTTCCTAAAAAAATCGATCAGTGATTCGAACTTTTAAGTGTTCGAGAGAAAAAAAAAGAGAAATTCGTACTTCATAACCTGGCTCAGAAATAACTTCGTAGACTGTATCACCAAGATAAAGACTTCGTCGCATCTAATTCAAAATAACACAACAAAAGGTCAAGGTCAGGAATAATTTCTCTCGAACACAAACCATATTTGCATCGGAAAATGCAATTATTGAAAGACATTTTTCACTTCGATACTTCATTTCATCTAATGTTTCTTTATTAATCGGCACAAATGTCGTACCATAACGAAAGCCATCAGTGAGTTCTTCTTTCTCGATTTCTTGATCTTGTTCATCTTTGGTATATCGACCGCGATCGACTTTGATTTCAGTTGTTGGATCACGTGCATAGACTTTTTTCAAACGAAAAATTGCTGGCTTATTTTCTTTGACCTGAATGAAATCGAATTATTCGATATTTCTCTTTCGACAAATCATCAAAACAAAACAAAAATTCAACCTGTATATATGTACAAATATGTAGTTTTAAATCAGCTAATTGCATAATATATTTCGATGCTGTTGGTTTGATGATTTTTGCTTGATGAACACTGAGAATTGTCAATGCTTCTCTAGAAAACCAAAAACAAAAATAGTTTGTACGAACTGCAGTCGTTCGTTCTACCGAAATGTAAATAACGTTCCTTCGGTTGTATTCACAATTTCTCCTATGACTCGAATGCCAGTTTGTTGTTGTTGTGTCAATGGTTTTCGTTGATTGGACTGATGATTTCCGTTTGTTGTTGGACGAGCTGCATCCGATTGATCCTCGTTATTATTGTCCATCGATGTACTTTCTTCTTCATCTGCTTGTCCCCATGTTGGACCAATAGCATCAACAATGATATCTTGACGTCGAAGAGATTCTAAGATTGTTTTTAAACTATGATCACTAAATGTTGTCGCAGCATTCGTAAACAGCATAACACGTTTTGCAGCAAAACCATGTTTGCCTCTGAACGAAAACAATATTTATTCATGATTTTGAACAAATAATAAATTGAATTTCATACTCGGTTTCACGACGAAGATGATCAGCTGCAACAACAATCGCATCGACCACTAAATTTAAAAGAAAAATGTAAAGATTTTTCTCTATAAACGTGATTTTTACAATCAGCTGGATTATTTCCAGGTTTCATCTTTTGTATTTCTTCGAATAAATGCCAATTAGCTGGTGACAATGGGAAAACAACATTAATATTTCGATAATTATCTTCATCAGCTAGATCATTATTTGTTTCATCTGAACCATATAAGATCAATGCTAATTCGTCTTTACTCTCTTGAAACATCTATTCAAAAACAAATAATCAAATTCTTCGAACAAAAACCAAGCGCATTCAAAAGCAGTCTCAAAAAGCTAAGCAAAAGAAGACAGAAAAAACAAATTACTTGATTTTCAACATTCAAATCAATTCCTGTTATGAATAAGATTTTATACATCTCTCTTTGATTCTTTACGTATAACAACATACTTTTCGTTGGACAATCATTTGTAGGATATCACTGGCTTGTTGTAAAGGTGAATCCAAGCCCGGTGCTGTTTGTGACATACCAATACCAATATCAACAACGAGTGCTAATGCTTCCTAGAAAAACGAACATACGTAGTTAAACTTCAATCATTATCCGATCGGTTTACTTTGTTGTAAGCCATTGTTTCTCTTTTCTCCTGATCTAAAACAATTGCCGAATACAGATGCTTTGATGTATTTAGAAAAAAAGAAAACACGAATTTATTCAACTAAAAATATTAAATTATGTTTTTAATACTATAGAAAAAAAACGAGAGAGAGAGAGAGAGAAAAAAAGTTAAAATTCAAGATTAAATTTTAAGAAAAGAGAAACAATTGTCAATTTTTTGCTATTTGTGACACATGGAACAAAATAGAATTTCTTTTTCGTTTGTCTTATAAGAACATGAGACGTAGTAAAGCCATGACTCCTGCGGCTATACCACCAGTGACAGGAACGGTTACGACCCAAGCAACGATGATATTTCGAAATAATGACCAATCGACACTTTGTTTCGAACGAAAACGACCAATTGCAACTACACTACCGACTTTACAATGAGTTGTACTAATTGGAATCGACAAATTCGATGCAAAAAGAACAGTAAAAGCTGTGGAAATTTCAATAACGAAGCCACTAGAAAACAAAAAAAATGATATCATTCAATTTTTCGAAATAATTCGACATTCAACCTCGATGGAGTAATTTTCGTTAGGTCTTCTCCAATCGTTCGAATAACACGACGACCCCACACCCAAAGACCAACAGATATTCCAATACCACCAAAAAATAACACCCAAAGTGGTGTCGGTTTCGTAGCAGTAACCGTACCTTCAGCATAAATCAACCAAATACCAATCAATGGGCCAATGGCATTGCTGAACACAACGAAAAAACAATGGATATTTTCGATTTTAATGCGCCTCACCTGACATCGTTTCCACCGTGAGCAAATGCACCGAAAATAGCAGTAAGAATCTGTAGATATTTGAATATTCCTGCAACTTCAATTGAATCATTTGTCGTATCAACTTTTCTCTATAAACAACACAATAAAATATTCGAAATCATGATCATTTCGAAGTTCACTTGTTTTTCTTGGATTTCTGGCATTTTATCTTCGACTTCATCGAATTCTTCTAATGAACCATTAATATCATCGGATATATCCGATAGATTATCTTCATCTAATCATTTGAGACAAAAAACAAATAGTTCATCGTTTCTCCTGGAAATCAAAAATATGCCCCCGAAAATAAAAAGAACCTATATCAAGCATAACCACAAGCAAAATCTGTACTACAAATCACATGCATAAAAAACGTTTGATTAACACGAATATGTCGATATTTAAATCAAATATTTTGCATAATTCTCACTTACGGGATAGGAATACTAAAATTACATTTATATTATTTATACCCGTCACCAGTTACACCAACGAAAAAGAAAAACGAAACTTCCAAAACAATAATTACCAGCTGCGATAAGTAAACTTTTATTTTCATTGGCTATGGAACCGGGAATTTCCGCTTGATTAGTATATTGAGGAAGACGGTAGATTTTCGTTTTCTAGAAAAAGAAAAGAAAGAAAAACAATATTGATAAGCGAGTTATTTTTTATAATTACGGCTTGATTGGGAACACTTCGTACACTGCCTGCTGGATCATTTGGAAAATTGTCATTACGATATCGATCTCCAGGATCACGACGTACACGAGACGAAACTGTATTCACGCCTGGATTTGATAATGTTTCTGAATCTTTTCGAATTCGTTGCATTTCGACTGAAAACGAAACGAAAAAATCTTGTTTTTTTTCAATTCAGTTCGATTCGATTTACCATAAGGGCGAAATTGGTCAGGATTTTGTTGTTGGAAGTTGACTAGCGCGTATTCTTTACTCATGGAAATGTAATCGATTTGAATTGCTTTGTCACACATATTGGTATTTTCGAGTTGATGAACTAAATTGAAATTGAATTTCGAAGAATCAATAAACAAATCGTACCAGTAACAGTTTGAAATCGTCCGGTTTTTGTAGATTGTGCATCTTCAAGTCCTCGAGTTTCCAAATCTCGTTTCTTTCGTACCGTTTCTAACAAACAGAGCAACATAATTCTTTTGCTCCTAAGCAAAACTTCACTTTTCAATACCTTCGATGCCTTTTTTCAAACGTGGCTTGACAATAAACATAACTATCAATCCGACAACAATTCCAACACCAAGTGTCGCCAAAAACTTTCCCCATAATGGTATACGATCGAAATATAAGACTGAAATAATCGAAGATCGAAGATCGAAGCTCGTTTTTATTGAATCGAAAAACTAACGTGGAGGTGCCGAGAGTAAAATCGAAAAAACATTGATCATAATTGTTACACCATAGAAAGCGGGTAACCAACGAAGACCAACATTTAATTGATCTTCCTATTTGAAATTAAAGTTCAATCAAAAACGAAAACCACGAATAAAAATATTTACTTGTTGAAGAATAAATTTTTTGATTATCATAAAAACTGCAACTGAGATTATGCCAGCAAGTGCTGGCGAAGCAAACCATGAACCACCGATTTTAGCAAATTCAACCCATTGAATGCCTCGAGAACCGTGTGCAACAAGTGCAAAACCAACTGTTGCACCAACAATACTATGTGTACCTGAGACTGGTAGATTGAAAAATGTTGCTACTAATAACCAAATACAGCAACCTAGAAGATAAACACAAATGTCAACTATTGAGGACAAAGCCAAACAAGAAACACTTTTTCTCAATTACCTAGCAGTGAAGAAACTTGTCCGAGCATAAGTTCTTTGGGACTACTGAATAAGCTCGGATCAATAATCCCTTTCCTTATCGTATCTGACACTTTTGCTCCGATTAAAATCGAACCAAGAATTTCGAAGATCGTCGCAAGTATACATGCTTGTCGTAATGTTAAAACTTTACTGCCTACACTTGTACCAAATGAATTTGCAACATCGTTAGCTCCAATACCGAATGCTAAGATAAATGCAATAATAAATCCGATAATTAAAATCCACAGAACCTCGCTCGAGTACGGTTCGAGATCAACCATGAAGTCGTTTTAAGTTTCGTTTTTCTTTTTTTTTATTTCTATTGTCGGGTAAACTAAGACAAAGACGAATTAAATACTTTTGGTAGTTAAAAAGAAAAGTATAACAAAAAAAAAAGAAAGAAAAACGAGAAGAAAAAAATCGATAGCATTTTGTTTCTAGGCTCACCTTTACAAAGAGATTATCGTCATCACATTTGACATCTATAGATGTTTAGTAAGAGCAATCAGTCAAGAAAAAAATATATATGGGCTGATGTTGTGAAATAAGAAAAAAACGGGGTTTTTTCTTCTTTCTTTTTCTTTTGGAGACAATAAAATACAGACAAGTAATCTATCTTATTTGTTACCTCGTATAAACGTGTATCAAACGAAGAGACGCACAAGGAGTACATGAATGAAATATGTATGTACATAAAAAAAGAGAAAAAAACCGAATGAAATATGATTGCACGATATCGATGAATGACTTTCGATTTTATTGGATAGAATACAAATATCGAACTAGAAGAGATATATATTGATATAGTTTCGTTTTTAGATGTCACTATACTTAAATCGAAAAGAAAAACGAAAATGTTCACAGGTGAAAAAAACACAATGATGATACAGCGAAAGATTAAGCGAACAAAATAATATAAAAACATGTTTGGTATTCGGAATAAACATTCATTTTATCGTACATTAATCATTTTCATATATTCATATGCAAAGAGAAACAAAAGATAGAGAAAGAAAAGCGAAAATATTTGTTATTCAAAAAGAAAAATCGAATTCGAGTACAAAATAATCGGGCTTGACTATTCAGTAGTCAGATAAGAAAACAACGACGAGCCGCTCAGTCACTCCTTCTTTTTTCAAAATCTATTATTTAACAATTCGAGCACGCAGTAAGCAAACTACATATACGAAAGAAAAAGAATCTTGATTATCAAGGAGAATCATGTAGTTATAAGCATACAGAAAGAACAAGAAAAAAGATTGACATCAATGTATAACATCGAGCAACCGAGGTAAAATGATCAAAATCGTAGATTTTCGTTTCGTAATAATCTTAATATCTAAACTTTCCTAATTTATGCACTAATCAAGGCTTTATATACAAGTATAAAGCGTTTCTTTTCTTTTTGAAATTAATAAAAAAATTATTTGTATTCAAAGTTGTAATGGCTGATAATCAAGTATAAGATGAAGTTCACCATGTGATGATTTACCAAATCTCGATAGAAGATTAAACCAATCGTCGATATGAACTAATAACATAAATTTCAATGAAAAAGAAACCAATATTAAATTTACAAACAAGATACTTTTTGTGTATAATTCATGTAAATCAATTTGTAGAGAACCAATTTTATCATCGAAAATTAAATCTTTGTCATATATATCAATATGAAGAATATCTTGTCCTCTCAAATGATTACTAAATAAACAAAACAAATGTTTTGTTTTAATGACGAAGAAAAAAAGAAACGAAAACGAGCGTTTACAAAATAAATGTTTCATTCCAAACAGGATTTTTTGTATCAGATTTGACAGTTGTTTTTTGTTTTTGTTTTTTATCTTCAAGATACATTTGTACATACGGATCACTTTCACTAAATAAATCTTTTTTCTTTAAATTTCTACCCTCAACGACTTTGATCACTAATTGGGCCATTCAATATATTGAAACGATCAAATATTATTCGTCAATGCTTATTACCTATCTTTATTTACTCTAGCTAGGAAAAGAAAGAAAGAAAACAAAATAATAAGAATAAGAATATACACACGGATTCGATACGATTAGATTTTAATCGTTGATTTAATAGTATATTCAAAAATAAAAATATAATCTATCAAACAAATTTAGCGTAAACGAAAGCTATCTCATAGTGATGATTACATCACGAAATATATAAATATATAGTTAGTAATGGACAATTATCTTGTTAGATTACACAATATACTTTGACTTATGAATAAAGAAATTGATAAGACAAGAATTTTCTTTTTGTTTTTCTTTAATAAATAAAAAATATGTTTACGAGATGAAGAAATGCTTCATTGATAATCTAACGATATATATATAAATATATCGTACAAAGAAATAAAACAAGAAAAAAAAATGTCATATTCTTTTTTTCAATACTGATCTGAACTAGATTGATGATGTACTGATCATAAAAAGTTTTTTTTTTGTTTTCTTTAAAAAGGACATTCTTGTATTGATTTGGGTTGACTTGTTGGTAAAGCATTCTCTAATTGTGATAATTTATCATGAAACGAAGATGTACGTCGAGTTATTTGTGTGGGTGTTGAACTTATATAAAATGCTGTCATGATTTCCATCGGTTGTGTTGTTGTTGTTGTTGTTGGTTGTTCATCATTTGAACAGACGCATCCAACATAATCTTTAATTGTATTCGATAGACGATCACATTCCGTATGAAGAAGAGTCGATGGATTAGACGTATTAGTAGTTGTTGTATTCAAACATTTTTCAACCCATTGATCAACTTGTTCGTAAATTGATCGTCGTCCATCTTTGTTCTCTTCGGTTTCTAGTTCATTATTTTCGACAGGATCATCTTCTAAATCGAAATCTTCTTCTTGATACGCATGTGGCGATAGAATATAATCATCATCATCATCGTCGTCGTTGTCATTCTCTTCCTGATTGTTATCGTTATGACTATGATTAGCAAGATCGAGATTTTTGATCATTCGAATTTCATTTTCAATTTCTTCGATATGTTTTAAAATAGCACGTGAATTTGTTTTAGCTAATGTTGGCGAAAAGAGAAGAGGTGGTGGAGATGAGAGTTTCATATTTGTTTCTTCCAATGGAAGTATAAATGGACTTTTAGCAGGTGACGTTGATTTTCTTGATAGTGATTTTTCTTTAATTGGTTTATATGAATGTTGATTTTCGAGAATTTCTTCGAATTCAAGCGAAAAATGATCGTCAATTGAACGTGATGATGAACTCGGCGATTGATAATTGAAAGGTTTCATTGAACTAGTAGTTTTGACTGAGTTTGTTGGACGTTGATAACGGCGTTGAAGTATTCGAGGTGGAGATGTTTTTCGTCGAGTTAAACTGCCACTATCCGATGCAATTGTATTCGGATAGAAATATGGATTTCGTTTTGAAACTAACGGCGGTGAAATTGATGAGATTTTCTTTTTTAATTTCTTTTGTCGATAGAATTGTTGTTTATCATCCGGACGAAGACCATCGCCACTAGTCGCATGTCGAGATGATGTACTCGACGAGGTTGGTGACGATGACGATGACAACGAAGAATTAATTACTCGTGAACTCGAAAGCGAAAATCCATGTCCACTATCGCTCTGATGTAGAATAACACTCGGTGCTGGCGCTGGTATAACTGCCGAAGGTGGTGGCGGTGGTGGCGGTATATTCATTGAATGAATATTTCCGTTTGACATCGCTTGTGGAAATGATTCTGAATGTATAATTCCTGATGATAGTCCACGATATGTTGGATCATAAATTTCATATTCAGGTTGATTAGATGGTAATGTTTGTTGCTGATCGGTATTTGATGAATCAATAAATATTGACGAACGATTCGTTCCAATCCATGGATTAGTTCGTATTCGTGAACGTTGTTTCTTGGATAGACTAGCTGTTGCTGAAGGTGTTGTTGTCCACAATGAATTACTACTCGATGAAATCATGTTAGGACTAGGTGCTGTATATTGTGAGCAAATAAGAGGCGATGGATAGGATATATGTTGATGATGTGCTAGTTGACATTCACGACGTGGACTACATGTTGCTAATGTACTTGAATAGTTACGATTTGAAAAGGCAAGTTGTTGTTCTAAGGTTAGTTTAGGTGGTAATGGTGGCGGTATGGTTGTTGGTGGAGGTGGAATGAAAGGAATTGCATGACGAACCGACATTCGACATTGAGTACATGGTGGAGTTGTTGTTGTTGTTGTTGTTTCATTTGTTGATCGTGTACCAACAATTGTATTGACTAATTCGGCATGCCGAGCTAAAAGTAGTTGAGTACGACTTTGTTGTTCGTCGACTATTACAGGTTGATGAATATCTTCATAACCACATATATCATAATGACAGTCGGTTGATGCTGTCGAATCATGTTGAGTTTTGGCAATAATTGGTTTTTGATGAGACTTTGTCGATGATGTACTACTTTTACGTCTCAATACAAGAGAATTTAAATAATCTTTGAGTTTCATTTCTCTTTTCTTTCAATTTTATAATCTAGAAGAAAAAAATTTTTATTAAACAAGCATCATAAAAACTACACAAGTGTTGGATCGTAATTACATTGTCGAGTATTTTGTAATCTCTTCTTTTTCTCTTATACTCATTTGCTTGCTCAGTCTACAGTTCGTTTCATCTTTCTTCAGCTGCTGCAATCGATGAAAAAAATACTATGCCATTCCATATATAAGATGATAAAAGAGAGACAGAATGGTTATTTAATTTTGTAATCATATCCTGCATGCCTTTCTTCTTCCTCTCTCTCTCTCTTTCCCCTTCGTTCTATTCTATGATTGTATAAACATTGTATATATGTGCTTATAGTCTTTCTTTCTATGAGCGACAGATGTGTAAACTTGCGTGAACCAAAGGCTCGGTTGGGTTGCTCACATGTACACACAAGCTAAGTTATTATTCCACTAGTCAATATTCATCATTGTTGAGACACGACAAGGTTTCTATTTATTCTAAACATGAAAATTTTCTTTCTTCTTACATATCGAACGTCAAAATAGAATATTGAACTTGCTCGTGTATGTTATCGACAATTAAATAAGACCACTACTCATGTCTTCGGGGTGTACTTTTTCTTCTGTCTTCGATCAATATACTGTTCACTGACCGAGAGATCGATATAGACAAACACAAAAGCAGACACGCGTAATAGCCACTGACGGACTCTATTATATGGTCAATATACATAAGACATTATGTTCACAATGGGCACAAGAAAGAGAAAGAAAAAAGTAATGAATTAGAAGACTGACTATATTAGATTAAGATATGTAATCTTCTATCAGATTTCTTCTACGGAGAGGGAAAAAGAATGTGTTCTATAGTCTCCTCTATTGTGTATTGAACTTTTCGGAAATATAATTGATGTCGATGCATATCCTATCATCTCATGTCTACACCTTTCTTTCTCTTTTTCTTTGTCTGATTTGTTCTCATAGTAAATATTCAAACAAAGAAAAGCTTTTATTTTTTCTTTCTTCACGAAAAAAGATGATAAATCTTTTTTGACAAATCGGAAATAGTTCCCCCTGTGCTTATTCAAAGGGACTTATACGTTGTCCTTGACATGCGTCGTGAATGACGACAAAGTCACAAATATGAAAAGAAAAATAAGATGACGACGGAAAGAAGCGGAAAACACAGTATTCGCTTAATTGAATGAATAGGATAAGAAAAAAGAAGACGAAGAAGAAGAACGGAACGCAATGAAGAAAATACAGACAGATGGATGCATGCAACGCCACTCATATCGAAAATAGAAAAACAACTCGTCATATTAATCAGAGTTTTTATTTTGATTGACTAGAACTAAATAAACATACATACATGCCTGCCTGCTTGCTTGCTAAGAAACGCATGGACGATGTATATCAGCAGGTGACAATCAAAATACTTACATTTGATTATTATCACATATTTTCGATATATTTTTTCGTCAAAAACACGAGTGATCAAAAGGACAGAGATGTACGTCATCATTATGTTTGTTTCAATAAGATAAAATAACTTTTCAGCAAAAGTAATCTTACATTACATTGAAAAAAGAAAATCACCTGTAAAAATCAATCACGAAAAGAGAAAGTGAATAGACATGCAATATACCCTCGATTACATATCGTAATTTGAACAAGATGGAAATGCTAACTTGTTGTTCATCCATGTTTATACAACTTGTTCTAAAAACACACACACACACACACACATACACATCTAAAGATATGAAACGAAGAATTTGTTCGATGTTGATATAGTTAGTTGAATGAGAAGGGATGTTTTATGTTTGTTTTACGTGCTCTATACTATACGTAATATAATCTATCATCTGTGTTCAATGAAAATAGAAGAATGTATGAAGACGGATGTTCGTACTACTATTTCTTAAGTGTATATTCAGCTTATCACGTTGAATCGAGCGAAAAAAAACTAAAATAGAGAATGTATTAATAGTAGTCGATTAACTCACTTGTTTTTTTGTGTGATTTTTTAACGATAAACTTTTCTATACAAATGAATATAATACATCGAAGCCGAATGGAGTAGCGTCGAACAAATTTTTTTCCCTTCTTTGATTACGTACCCATAAAAAAAACTTGGCTGTTTTTGCTATGTTTTTTTCTTCTTTTTTTTCTTCTTCTTCTTCGCATAAATGATGTGTGGAATATGAGTCACCTATTTTGTAGTAGTAGTAGACATTATAAATTCTTTCTTCTCTTTTTTTTCGCCTCTTTCACAGATCGTTCAGTGATTTCTTTTCTTCTCTCTCTTTATGCTTCTTCTTTGCCTTTTTTTCTTCTTGTCCTTCGCCTCATTTATGTGCTAGAGCATGGCAGTGTTTCCTCTCCGCTCTCTTTCTCTCTACGTATATATATTTTTTGCTATGATGCGGCGTCAGTCGGACCGAATAAGAAACAATTTGTCGTTGAGCGTCATATTAGGGACATTAATATGTGTGGAATGAATAAATGAATGAAAGCGAAGCGCATAAGACACATAAGGGAATATTTGAAAAAAAACGGCAAGCATCTCCGTTTCTTTCTCCTTGTTGAGAAACTAATAAGAATAAAAGAAAATAATTGTATTTAACAATAGACAATGCCAAGGTTAACATATTGAAAAATATGTTTACGAATAAATGAATATTTTAAAAAGTTGACATTTATATTTGATGAACTTTTGAAGTAATTAATCATTGACCAGATAAACATCCGGTTGATTTAATGAAAAAAAAAGAATTCGAGGACATATGATCACGAATTGTTTGTGTCTTAAAGAATGATTCCTTTCACAGCTAGCATCATCATCATAAGAAGTCATCATGATAATGACACGAAGAGAAAATTTAATTTCCGTTCTATCCAGATGTCCGATCTGGTCTATTCCCTCTATGTTAACATTATATATAGATTAATACTAATATTGCTGTTTCATTTGTTGAGTGATGATTATCCGTATTACGAACACTCTCTCTTTTTGCACACACACACATGTCAAGGTGTACATATTCCAAGGTCAGTTCTATGTACAATATATGTGTATCTAAATAGATATCCTAAGCAAGGTCATTGTACTAACTATTACATCTTCCTCCTCTTCCGTGTGTGTGTGTGTGTGTGTAGGCATACATGCGTAATATATCCCTTGAGCTTTTCCGTATTATTTATGTGTCTTATCAAGAAACGGTCATTGTTTTCAATTGACAGGTGAATGGCTCGATTTCCTTTGAGAAATCTCGTTAGCACCATTACAAATTGAAATGAGATTATTAATATACATTAGGGTCAATCAAATAAACTTTTGATTTGATTGTTACAAAGTATCGACATATGTGTTTTGTAAAAAAAAGAAACTCTTACAAATGATATGAATTTATACATGCAATCAGTATGCAAAAAAAACGCAAATCTTGTGGTTTTAGTCCGAACGAGAGAGAGAGTGAAAATAATAAGACGCTTACATATCCGTGGCATTGAAAAAAAACTAACTAATCATGCAGGATAAGGGAAAGTTAAGTAAGCAGAAGAAGTTTATTTCAAAAGAAAATATTAATCTGATGAGGCGAAAGAATCTTGTTGAGACGAAAAAAAAGAAAGTTTGGCCGTAGCACGTTTTTCATCGATTGATATGAAAACTGACATGAAGTTAACCTTCACAAAGACAAGACAAATGAGATTGACAACAGGACTAAGTGATGATAACAAGGCTTCTCCTACTGTCACTGTATCCAACTGAGCCTACTACTTCTTCGTTTTTCTTTATCTATGTAACAACTCGCACCGTCGAAGGACATGAACGATGAATATTTTCAAATGTGTTCGGTGAGAAAAGAAAATCTGTTTTTTATCAATCAACGGGTGATTTTTGTTTTATTTCGTTAGTACTCGATTAAAAAGATCTCTCTTCTATCAATAATCTTGACATTCGATTCAAGAACTTTGAGATATATAATTCGTTGTGTCCTTGTCAAATACTTGACAAGTCACTTTCTTAAAATGAACATCTACTTGATAAATACTTTGATAAAAAAAAAAGAAAAAAGTCAATTATCATTTATCTTCTTACATGAAAAAAACAGGTTTTTAATTAAAAAAATATATCACACTTACGCTTGAACTAAAGAGAAAGAGATGTTGACTGAGAAGAAGAAAACAGTATAGCTTTTGTTCGTCTTGATTTAATGTCTCAAATGATTTCATGGAAATTTCTAGAGATTCAATTATTATTTAAATAGAAATCTCTCGAATGCTTGTTTATTCCTCATCAGAATCTACTTGATGTTCTGATGAAGTCTTTCAGAAAGAAAGCCTTGAACATCGAATTTATCCTTGAAAAGGTGGTTACACAAACGCGAAAATCTGTTTTTTTATTATATTTGAACAAGCAGAAAGAATGTTTCCCCCTCGCAATACCAATACTTCTTACCTTAATCTCGTCGCGAATGGGTCGATGTGTTTGAGCAAATATATACTCTTCTGAAATTAGCGACATCTCAATGTTACTACACAGATAATAAGACAGCCAATCAGCGTACATTCGATTCTCTATTCTTATATGATCCATGAAATTGTGGGTTTTTATACCAATATAGTTTATTTTTCTTCTTCTCTACAATTGTCTTAGTTTAAATCTCAAATGGCAGAACCTAATGATGAAAATGTCTGTTTAACTCCAAAGAAAACCTCAAAATCTTCAAAAGATCAGGTAGATTTTTAGTTTTGCTGATTCAAACCAACGAATTCTTTCTTTTTCTTCTCGTTGAGACTTATGATCTCGCTTGGATTCAACATACAAATGCGAAATCATTTCTTCCCAACAATCGACATCCATTAAAAAAGCCAATAACAGATCAAAGTTGTCAGAAACGTTTAAGTAAATACAATGGCATCGTCAATCGTATGTCAAACGACCAACTCGATGACGAATTACGTAAACGACAATTATCAAGTAGATTGTAGAAATTTCAATTCGACAAACGAAACTCGTTTTTCTTTTCGTATTAGTCAGTGGCGAGATTGAGATACGTCGTCTTCGATTAAAACATTTCTACAAAGCACAAATAACATTCGGATGTGAAAATCCTTTTGAATTGATCGAACAACATTATGAATATATTGCTGTCGTTGATTTCGAAGCAACATGCAATGCTAATCAAGGTACAACATTTCCACATGAAATCATCGAATTTCCAATTGTTTTAATCGATACTAAACAGAAAACGATCGTATGTGAATTGAGCGGATTTTTATTTGAGAAAATTTTTGTTTTGTTTGGTTCAGATTGATAAATTTCAATCCTATTGTCGGCCGACAATCAAACCGATTCTATCGAATTTTTGTATTGAACTAACAGGAATCGAACAAGTACGAGAAAATGCAACCAAAACAGATGAATAGATGATTCGATATTTTAGCATCAAGTCGATGCAGCTCCAACATTTCCTGAAGTTCTTCGAAATGTTGAAAATTGGCTCAATGAAAGACAACTTTTAACGCCAACGAATAAACGTCGATGTGCATTTGCAACCGACGGGTAAATTGAAAACAGTCAAATAAATCAATAAAAATTAGACAATGTGTTCTTCTAGTCCATGGGATTTTGCTAAATTCCTTCGATTACAATGTCGGTTCAGTTCAATACCGTATCCTCGTTGGGCAAAAAAATGGATTAATATTCGAAAGGAATTTTCGAGTTTCTATTCTGTACAAAGATGTGGTATTGAAAAAATGTTACAGAATCTCGGTCTTCGATTCGATGGTCGACATCATTCAGGTTTAGATGATTCGATCAACATTGCTCGAATAACTCTCGAATTAATGAAGGTTATTCGATTTCTTGTTTTATCTCGTCTCTTGCAAACTGATTTATTAATTCTAGGATGGTTGTGTTCTACTACTAAACGATGGTGTTCGTGCATCGGATCCGAGATTTCTCGATTTAAATAGTCTAAATGATAGTTTAAAGGATGTTGATAATGACGATGAAACAAAATCAGATGACAATTTTGATGAATAAACATTTTTTTGTTGTTGTTGTTTTTTATCATTTGTTCTTGAATAAACAAAAATCTTGACTGAAATTTGTTTATATATCTTTCAGAATTCATTCATGGAACAACCCGATGAATGTTTTGATCCACTTCAGTTTGCAGTCGATCTCGATCTGACGAAACCTGCTAGCACAAATCCTGATGAAAAAGTTTACATATCGAAAAGTCTAATTCATCAAGCCAATGGTTCGTCGTACATCGAATTGTCATCAACGAAAGTCACATGTGCGATCTACGGACCACGTGAAACATCATCATCATCCGACGAATCTTATTCGAAATGTTTATTAGAAACATCGATAAAATTCTCTCCATTCGCTCGACAACAACGTATCGATCCATTGTTAGTTCAATATGATAATGACGACGATTCCGAAGAAGCTGAACTATGTTCACGTCTCGAAGAAGCTCTTCTACCATGTATACTTCTTCATAAATATCCGAAATCACAAATCGATATTATTATTGACATTGTTGAAGACGATGGACAACATTTACTATCAGCGATTATTCTTTCAGCTACAGTTGCATTAATCGATGCATGTATCGAATTATACGATACTGTTGTTGCTAAATCGTTGAAATTCGATAATTCATTATTTACATTATGTTATATGCCAAATTTAGCACAAGTTTCATGTTTATTTTTCGATGGTGAAGCAACACCTAATCAACTCGATGAGTTAACCGATAAAGCTGTTAAAGAATGTCAAGTATTACATAAGGCCATATGTAAAGTGGTTATAAGCGATCTCAAATCAGCAGCTATAGCTTTAAATCGAAAGACTGTTTAAACAAGGCGAAAAGAAAAGAATTTCCATTTTTTTACAAACATTTGTCAGAAATGAGTTTGATTTTTGTTTCGAAATAAAAAAAAAATAAAACGTATATACAAACAAAAGAAAAGAGAAATTCATGACATCTATCCATTTCTTATCTCTCTCGTATATGCACGTATATATCGATTGGATGAATCGATGAATTGTGTTTCTCTCTCTCTCTAACATAATTGTTTGCATACTGTTATTGTTCACCAGTTAGTCGTTGTTTTTTAGATGTCTCAGATATGTCCTCAAACCCAATCGACAACTACATCGTCGACATCATCTCTTCCACCCTCGACATCATCAAATACGCTCAATTCGAGTGCAATTAATTCAATAACGAAAATTTTCATCTATGTCGATAGTAATCGAGACGATGCTAATGAACCATTTTCAATTAAAATCAGTAAACCATCGACGTCGATTACGCTCGATGATTTTCTCGTTTCAATTCCACGGCCATATACGAAAAGTTACAAATATTTTTTCAAATCGATCGATCCCGTTCTCGGTGTCATTCGAGAAGAGATCACCGATCGAAAGCAAATTCTTCCATCGGCGAATGGTCGAATTGCGGCATGGCTTATGCCAGCTGCATTAGCTAATGAAACGACTATCAATGATATAACAACAACAACGGCAAATACGAGTTATCGACGACGAAATCGTCAACAAGACGATTCGTTATTTACAAGTGATACGAGCGCGTCGGAAATCACCGATTTTGCCAGTCAAATTGATCATGATGATGATCGGTAAAGAGAAAAGAAATGATTGAAGTGATAATTGATTTTCGTTTGAATAGATTCTCATCAATTACAGAAACAACGAATTCAACAGATACGAGTAGAAATTCTCATCGAAGAAGACGACGAAGACGACAGCATCATCATGATTATCATCACCATCATCACCAACGTCGTGAACGAGTAAGACAATTGATTTCAATTGTTGTAGTAAATCTACTTTTTGTATTATTAAAAAGGCTTCATCAATGAGCAGTATGACTGATTCAACAATATCCATGGATGTCGTCACAGTCGTTCTAAGTCTAGGTAAGTCATTATTAAATACTCGATAGAAAATCAAATCTTAATTTATAGAACGTATTAAATATCTTGGTATGACTGTTGTGGGAGAATCAGATGGTGGAATTATCGTCGGATCGATTATGAAAGGGTAAAAGACATTTGCTTATTTTTTTCTTATTTTTTGTCATTTTGATTGTGCAGAGGTGCTGTTGATGCCGATGGTCGTATTCAACCAGGCGACATGATTCTTCAAATGAATGATATCAGTTTTGAACATATCTCAAACAGTGATGCTGTACGTCTCCTACGTGAAACTGTCAAAGATGCCAAGTAAAAAATCTCGTTCGAATCTATTTCTTCAAACAATGAAAACATTGCCCATCTTCTAGATCAATTAAATTAGTCATTGCTAAACGATGGAACGATCATCACGGTCTTTTAGATGACAATGAAAGTGACGCTTATTTTCCTCTTCCTCATCAAGCTATCATGAATAACAATGCTCGACAAGATCCCATTCGACCAATCGATCCGCGTCAATGGGTGGCACAAACCAATGCCGTACTTATGCGACGTCGTACATCACTTTCACCGCCTCGTCTAGCTGCCAATTCGACATTATCCTCGTCATCTCCATCATCGAATTCTCCGCATCGTATACAAAAATTTCGTTTCGATTTAAATCTCACACGTAATTCCGATATGGAAACGATTTGCCGAGCTATGCAACAGCCGCAATCCGGCTTGGACATTCGAGATCGTTTATGGTTGAAAATCATACTGAAAAATTCGTTTCTCGGCTCGGATCTTGTACATTGGTTATACAAACATGTCGATGGATTTATTGACAAACAAGATGCGAAAGATTATGCTTGTGCGTTACTCGAACGTGGCTACATTCGACATCCAATTGTCGGCTTACTAACACGTGGATTTAGTAAATCATGTTATTATGTTTTCGGTTTTTCGAATTCAATGAATGAAGATGACGATGAAAGTCAAATCAATGAGATGTCACAATTAACAATCGGCGAAAGTACAATGCATTATGATGCGATACCAGCACGGCCAACATATGGGTTTGTTGATAAAAATAATGTTCCAGTTTTATATGCATCGACATCATCATTAACATCTTCATATAATAATAAAAAAACAAAAAGTCAATCAAGTAAGAAGCCGTGAATGTTTATTTCTACATTGATAATTGATTTCTAGGTGGCGAAAGTGGTGGTGGTATACGTATGACGCCTTCATCATATCTTGCGAATAACAATGCAACATTTTCAACAATTCGAAGTCATCATCGTCCGAATAATAATTCGACTTGTACAACAGATAATTCAATAATAACAATCTAGTCATATTGATTTTGTTTTTTTTTCTTGTTCTCTCCCTTAGGTCAGATTCTTTCTTATTCAGTAGTAATTTTGTTTATGTATAAAATATCTTCATACCCCCGGCTTTGTCATGGATGAACTATTAATCAAAATAAATAAATTTTCTCTTCCTATGTGTATATGTGTGCATTTTGTTTGAAGAAAATAAAACTTGAACTTATTTCAATAGAATTACACCCAAAATATCAAGTTTTTTTCTGATTTATTAATAATAATTTTCTTAGTCATTCCAAAAGACAAAATCTTATGTTACAATGAATAGACAAACATATCATTGGAAATTTAAAGACTCGCGTAATTCAAATGTAAGACGAAAAGAAAGAATTATTTTGTGGTTCAGATATGCAGTCATAAGATTCATAGATTTTCAAGAATTAATTGTTCTTGAGGAAATAATTTTAACTGTTCAAATGTATCTGATCGATTGAGTGTTGTTAGCTAAAGAAAAGACGAAATGATTTTGAAATTTTTAAGTTTTAAAACATACATCACGTTTGGGATAAGTAGTTAGAAGTTTATATTCGCTGAAGACTTTGCCTTTACTTGTCAAATAATCGAAGAGAGTCTGAATTTAACAAACAAAAAGCATAAGAAATGATCTTTTTAAAAGTAAATAATAGTGTCATATACTTGAAGTTGATCATTGATACGAAATCTTCGCATTAGAATGCCTTCGTCATCAGGCAGACGGATTTTGAATCGAGTAATGTCTTTGTCAGTGTCTTTCGGTTCTTCAGGTAGACGTGCTAAACATTCTTGTTGGTCTTTCTATTTAAGAACAAAAAAACAAAACATTAGTTGGAATATTGAATGAAAATATTCTCGAACCAATCGTTTTTCTTGTTTCAATTTATTTGACTTTTCTTCGTCTTTTTGTTTACGTTCTTGATCTAATCGTGCTTGTTCTTTAGCTAAATCAGCTTGTAACGATCGATTATATTCGGCTTCTTGTTGTTTTTTCAAATCTTCTCGTTGTTCACGTTGAATTTCTTCGTCAGTATCACGTTGTCGTTGTTGTTCGAATGCCTCATGTCCTTGAATGAGAGTTAATAAAACTTCACCTGGCGTACTTTTGCCTTCGATTATATTCGTTAATTCTACAGAACCACGTGTACGAATAAGAACTAATAACAATGGATAAGCATCTTTTTCTAGAACAGATAGTTGTTGAGCATTTTGATGGCCAAGATGTCGTTTAACTAATTCGAAGAAACTGCGAAAACGAAAACAATTATTTTGCGAGGAAAAGATGTGTGAATTAACAATACCGAGCACGATTTGCATCAGTCGATACATCCCATGCCCAAACGACGTAATTATTCGCTAGATATTCGATTGTTGTTTCACTGGCTAAGACTTGAGCACAGAAAACATTCGCACAAACAGATCGATCATTGTGAACGTAGATAGCTAATGGACGTCTCTATTTCAAAGTAAAACAGAAGAATTTAGTTGCAAAATTATCAAAATAAAATAAAATATCGAATTACTTCAAGTCGAGAAGCATGTATCGAACCTTGAATAGCTTCTTCTAATGAACCAATAAAAAGTATTGGACCAGTCGAACCATATCGATAGTGAAAAACGCGTGAAAAATTCTCGAGAGCTTCTATATCATTTGTACAACGATCAGGAACTTCAAATAAATACACATTTATTTCTATCGAAGCATTTGTTTAGTCTTACTCAATAGTTCTCGGGTCGATGATGAACTCGTGGTTGTTGTTGCATTTGAAGCAAGTGGATAGACACTATGTGCACTACCTTCGTAATGTTCAAAATCGAAACTATCAACATCCATCATTTCTTCGTCCGTTTTCTGTCGACGAATAGTCGAAGTCTACATTCGAACAATGTTATTTCAATTCGAAATCAATATGATTCGTTTACTTTTGTATCTCGTTGATTGACTGTTGGATTAATTCGTTTAACTTGAAGATGAGCTTTTCGTTCAATTTTCGTATGTCTTAATTCATCCTGAAAATAGATCGAACCTATCGATTGATTCGAATTAATTCAATGAAATTCCTACCGAATCTTTTGCGTCCATAAGACCTTGCCAACTTTGTTGACTAATAGGTATATATGCAGTTTGTTCAATTTCTTTTTTTAACTAAAATTTAAAAATAAAACAACATCATTTTCAAGTAAAATGAAAATGTACATCACGAATCGTTGCATTTGCTTTTAAAACAAGTTCGAATGGCGTCATTTTGCCGTTTTTATCTTCACATCGAACTGTAAGTGGATAATAAGGACTTGTAGTCGATTTCGTTGGCGATGTGTGTTGACGCTGAGTGCGACTATGATGAGGAATAAAAATGTTTGTGATCGATTCGAACAAAGGAAATGAAATACTTTGTTGTGCTTGTTGATGTCGATGATCGAGAAGCACCATTAACAATCGATGATGTAGTTGAGATCAAATGAATATTATTCTCTTTAGGTAATTGTAAATCTTTTAGAATAGTCTAAATGAAAAATAATAATTCGATTTGAAAAAGAAAACATTTTAAATGAATTTTTACATTATTGTTATAATTTTTCGATTGCCAGTTACTAAATTTTTGATGATTAGCTGGTACACCTAGTTTATCAGCAATTTTCAATTGCAGATCATCTATCGAAAACATCGAAAAAAAATAAATAAAAGTTCAACTCGAAATCAATTAACATACGAATTGTTTCATTATCGAATATTGTTACAGATTCAGTGCGATCTTTATATTCAACAGAAAAACGTAATTCTCGACTAAATCCTCCGCGTGTTGCACCTCCAGCAGTAGCAGCAGCAGCAGCAGCTCCTTTCGGTGTCCTACCATTACCCGGTATGCTTTTGATAACTTTCAATTCATCTGAATTATCATCATCATCGGAATCCGTTGGACGCCGCACTTTCGTCGTATGAGGAGTCGGCTTTTTAACAGTCGATGAATTTTTTGGAACAGTCGAATCATTTCCATTGGCAACAACACCGCCAAATTGTTCATGTACTGCTTGAACAGCATTCTATTCGAACGAAAATACTTCAAAAAACAAATTCAATAGTCACGTTTTACCATTAAATTCCATTGATACTGTTCAAGAACGGTAATGCATTCATTCATATCTTCTAAACCTGTGAATTCCTAAATCAAAATCGATTTCATGTTGAAAGATTAGCTAAGTACTGATCTTGTTTACTATGAAATCTGCCAATATCTGTTCACGGGAATTATTCGACATTGTGCTATTGTTTGAATTTAAAAAAAAGAAGAAGATCTAAAATCGATCGAATTATTTTACATCGCATTAAAAATTATTAGTGAAAGCTAATTATTAATTTTTAGGAAAAAACGAAAAAAACGATATATAATTGTTTCAAAAAAAAATAAAGTGTGATTGACAGTTTTTCTGTTTTCGATACTATTGCAACCATTTTGAATTTATTTGAATTTTGGTTCGGAACGTTCGACAGTTGGTGTTCGTTCATCGTCTTCATCATCAGCGCCTTCACTGTCATTTTCAGTATCTCCTCTATGGAATGAACGTAAGAACTCTTCACGAGTCATTGGAAAATCATCGAGATATTCTTGCATATAATGATGATGATGATGACTTAACAAACGAGAAAATTGCGGTGGTTGAGAGCCAGATGCTTTTTCTAAATCATGATGTGGAAATGTTGACAATGATCGAAGATATGCACGATCTTTGTAATGTTTTGAACGATGATATGAATCACTTTGATGCGATAGATTTATTAACATTTGTTGTTTAGCTTCTTCCTAATGAAATTCACTCACAAGTTATAAAATTCAATTCGAAAAATCTCCTACTTTTGCCTGTTCTAATGCTTGTTCTGTATTTTCGAATTTAGCCTTGAAATCATCCATTATTTTGATGAATTCGTCAAGATTGTAATGTGTTCGTGCACCTTCAATTAAACGATCAAATACAAAATTACCATTTCTATCACGAGATATGCCAATTAACATGGGATATTTGTCTTTTGCTTCACTATTGAAACCTTTTTCAATTGACCATGATCGAAATGCTGCTTTGAACATTTCATCCAATCTTTTATTTGAAAAAATCAAATCAACTCGCTCATTTTTTTTTCTTGTGTTCTTACTTTTGAGAATTTGATTCAAATGTAACATCCCATGCCCAGAAAACGTAGTTATTCATGAGATAATCAACGACTCTTTCGCTGCATAACAAAACTTTGCAGAATAAATTTGTCGAAACACTTCGATCGTTATTCACATAGATTAAAACCGGACGACGCTTAAACATAAAAAAATGTAATTTCAATGATTTTGATTTGAACTTAATTGTTTACTTCGGCGATTTCTTTTGGAGAGAAAGCTTCTTTCAATACTTCTGACAATGCACCCATGTAAACAAATGGATATGAACCGTATCGTTGATTTAAACATTTAGTTAAATGTTCAAGACCTTCGAGTTCGTTTTTACAACGATCAGGTACTACAAAAACCATTCGAAAGAGAATCTTTTATTTTTTTCTTTGTTCATACTTAAACAATCTTCCGATTCAGATGGTGCCGAAGCCAATGTAGTAAAAAACTCGTCGTCAGTTGTTACACTACGTTCACTTTGATCGAGATCGGACGCGTACTTTAATAATAATAAAAAAAAACCGAAACGTCGATGAATTTTATCTATTTATATTGGTTTACCATTTCAAAAGGAATATTTTACGGATTTTTTTTCGTAGAAATCTAAAAAAAACAAAGAGATGAAGAAAGATATGACTAATTATACACAAAAAAAACCGTATGTGTATTTGCTGTTGGCTTATTTATATCTTGAAAATTTAGTTGATCGTACAAAAATAGTCGACATCCAAAAGCAAAACAAAGAGAAAAAATAGCGACGACATATTGGTTTTGTTTTCCAATAAGAAACTCGTAAAAGAAAAAGAAACTATACGAATAAAATAAACACAGAAGAACAAAACAAAATCGATTTGTTTCGAGATTCTTATTCAAATCGAACGACAAGATCTTCTTTATGAGTAATTTTAATTTCATCGATTAGTAAACGCGACAGATCAGTAACTGTATGAGCAATAAAATGGCAGATTTCAGGTGAAATAGGTCGATTTGAAAGTAAAGTCGGTAAATTCGAAGTGCCAACATCAGGCAAATATGAGACACGAATTGATTGTAAAGATTTCGATAGTTGTTGTTGTAATTGTTCGTCTTGAGTCGATACATTTGGTATTGTCGGATTGTTCTGATGAGATCCTGTACCCCAACCACCAACATCAATTAAATCGGGCAGCATACGTTCCACAATGACAGCCATCGAATTTTCATTTGGATCAATCGATGGAACTTTACCTTAACAATCAAAAATCAAATCACGTTCAATATCGACAAAAATAAAAAGCACAATTCTTGTTTCTACCGGAAGTAGGTTCCGTTTGATTTGTATTCAGAATAGGCGGTGGTGGTGGTGGTAATGGTGGAACAATGTTTGTTATAAGTGAAGATGATTCAGGAGATGTTGATGCGCGAGATACAACTGGTATTATTGGTTGATTGTATTGATGTTGACTAGGCGATTTACTGAGTAAACTTTGAATAACAAAAAAATAAATGAATTTTAAGAACAAACTGTCAAAATAAACTCAATGACATACGGCGTTCGATCATTAACTTCGGCAGAAATCAATGAAGCCTGAGAATTTGTTCGTACGTTTTCATCTTGTTGATTTCCATCGGAGTTAGTTATATTTTTACACCATGTACATAGGTTTCCCATATTGGGTATTAGTTTGTATCTTAAAATATTTCGGAGAAAAATAGGATAAAGTAAATAAATAACGATGTAGCTATTCGGAAGAGAAAGAAAGAAAAACAAAAAACAACATGTCGAATCAAAGAAAATGAATTGCAGAGAGAATAGAAATAAATATCGTTGTAAAAAAAACTTTTTATATCTTGAATTCTAAACGAATAAATCGACGAAATATCGTAATCAGATCACTGTTTATTGCGAACGATACAATCCATATTTAGAATCAGTGGAATATCGTCGCAATAGAAGAACAAGTCAAACCTAGTTGCAAGAAAGATGTCGGTAGATATCGAATTGATTAGATTTTGCACTGAAATGAGACATCAACGAACGAACTAACATCGGCTTTTTGAAGAAATACATGTTCGACATGATGAATATTTTATTGTTTACCATTGAACATATCGAAATTAGATAGATATGGAAATTAGTTTTCATCTGCAATGACATCTATTGTGTTTACCTCGATGTATATTTGAGTTAAAGAGGTGTCAACTTGACGGTTTAACCCATAATGGTGATTATATTTTAAGCAATTTCAATTGAATAGTTGAATTAAGAGAATGTCGTATCGGCCATCGTCTGCTCGTCGACAACAGACAAGTGTTAATCCTATCACAGGAGAAAAAATTGATTATACGAAAAAAGCGTATTTTATCAAAGATCAAACTACACCAATGTATAGTTATGTCGTTTTGATGTTTTTTTTGTTGAGAAAATTCTCGTATTTAGAATTCCAGCATTAGATTTAAGCGATGTTAATGACAGTGATCGACGGCCTCCACCATCCGCCAAACAAAATCACGGATCGGCAAGGTAATTTCAGCAGAAAACTTATTTAGTCATTTCTATTGTTTTCTACTCTTCAGACCGGCATCGTCACATGGAGGTGCAACAGCTCGTCTAGGTTCTTATCGACCAGAAAGTCGAGCCTATGGAAATTTCGATCATCAACAAGCCATTTACACAAATCGTCACGGAAGTTTATTAGTACGAACATCAATGATCACCATTACCTATTTTTCTTTCTTTCTTTCTTTCTTTCAGCAAAATACTCATTACGATCTCAATCCGAATCGTGTTCCTGCACTGGACATCCCTATCCCTCAGTCTGCACGTGCTCTATCAACGCGTTTACCTGATTCCGTTCGACCTGCAATGATTCTCGATGGTAACCTAGGTCATACATCGCGTGAAGCACCGTCATTATCATCTGCCAATTCGCCAATCGATGAATTTCAATTAGCATGGTTAAAAACCGGCAATCATCAAGATTCATTACAAAAAGTTGCTGCAGAAGAACAAAACGAACAACGAAAACAGGAACTTATGATCGAACAAGTTCTTTCCGATCAATTATCACGTTATGTTCTCAGTGATATCGAACAAGAATACGATCGACATAAACCATTCGTTATGCAACAACAACCGAGACGAAATCTCGATCGACGTATGCACGAAACACGGTACTACTACAACAATCGATTTCTTAATTGATTTCATTCGTTTTTCTACAGAGTTAAAACAAGCACATCGTTGACTGAGAATTTACTTAGTAAACGCATTCGATTTTCATGTCGAATTTTAACAAGGTAGGAAAACACAACGAGAGATTTTTTTATAACGAATTCATTGATAATTATACAGAGATGGAAAAGATGCATTACGAGATCTATTCGGTTTTTATTTTCTTCTCGATCGAACATTAGCTGTTTATGAATATCGAATATTAGGCAAACGGTTTGTTTGTTCATTTTACGTTTTACAAAGAAACTCATTTTCATTTCTGTCAGATCAAATGCATTACCATTAATTCCACGTAGTCAATATGCACATTTATCAGGTTACAATCAAGGCCAACCGTATACTCTTCTCGATATGTACCATGGCGCAAGAATTGAATTCGATACGCAAGCAATTATGTCTTTACCTGAGACTGTTCGTCAACAAAAGAAATTAATTCTTTGTGTAACATCGATTAACGATCAAGAAAAACAAATTTTATTGTAAAAAAACAACTCAATTTTTTACTTGTGTTTGTTTTTATGCAAGGAGATTTCGTTTAGACTCGATGGTGTTCAAGATATGAAACGTCGTGAAGTTCTCTATGCTATCAAACATCCTTACAGTACTGAACAACTCGAACATCAACGATATTTAGCTGATGTTCATCAATTAACGAAAACTCAGATAAAAGATCGATCTGTTGTTGTTTATACAAGTCTAGCAGAGTACTATCGACGACGAGCAAAAATCGATCGTTATGAAGAAAAAGATACGATTTGTTTGTGCGAAAAAGAAGATCTACTTGCTGGATTACATGAATTTAAAATTCATTTAAGTGCAGGCGTAAGATTGGTTTTAAAATGAGAATCATAATTATACGTATTTGTTTTCTATTAGCATTTTGCGTATATTTGGTCACATATGACAAATCAAGGAGATGCAAATGAATTTTTGAATTTATTATTTGGCGAACTCAATGAAAAACGTATTGGCCAAGTGAATAAAGTAACAAAGAAATCAATTTGAAATGAAACATATTGTTGTTGTACTTTTCGTTATCTAGGCATATTCGAAATTAGATCCATCGAAAACAGGTTACACTGATATTGATACAATGAAAAAATTTATCAATCTCTACGGTCATCCATATGCTATTCAAAGTAATAATTTCCGAGTTCATTGTTTTTCTTTGCATCGAAAATATTCGTATTTAGATCATCTCTCTGATGAACAACTATGGTCACGTTTCTGTGATACATTTCGTTTTGCATTAGATTATCCACGTATATCCTATTCGGAATTTCTTAATGTTTATGAAGCATTAAATCTTGCTGTTGATCAAGATGATGATTTTATTCATCTAGTCAATAATACATGGAATATCTAATCGATCTGATACTGCATTTGTTCAATTTTGTTTTTCTTTTGTGTGTTTGTATTTGTTAAAATAAAGAAAAATCGGAATTCTAAAAAATTTAATCAGTTTTATCTTTCGAGTCTTCAGCTTTATCGTTTGATTCTTCAGTGCCAGCAGTTTTGGTTTCTTCATCAGCTGTAGCTGTTGTTTCTTCGACTTTCGTCTCAGTCGTTACTGCAGTCGCTGCTGGTGTTTCTCGTGGACATTTGCATCGTTCATCTTCAGGAACATCTTTTAAAGCTTGTTCAATATGTTTTCCACAACCTTTCCATGTTGGTTTTTCGCATTTTTCACATTCAGTTTTGAAACACATGTTTTTTGTTTAACTTTGTATCGAAATACGCTAACGAATAAGTGTAACTAACAATCTAGAACGAATAAATGCCTAAATCGAACATGTGCTCTATTATATACTCGTATGATTATACGACCTAATGTAATTTTCTTTGTCAGAAAATTAAACCTTCTATACAAGGACAAACGACAATTGGATGGCGAGAAGAAAAGGGTAAACGACAGACATGTATCCTTGTCAATGAGCATATAATGCATTGAGGAATTAAACATTTTTTTTGTGCGTGTTTATAGTCAAACAAAAGTAATTCGAATGGAAATATTAGTGGACTTATAGAAATCCGAATATTTAACTCGTTTCTTTCTCCATAATAAACGCACTCGTACTGCAAACATTTTCCAGTTAACTGAACATTACTTCGTTTACAGTGATCTTTCCGGTACAAATAGAACTGTTTATCTAATGACACTAACTAGTATTTTCTGCTTGATTTACCAATTATTCATAGTATCTCGCTATTTATTCTTAAACAGAACTACGATATGTCTCGTTCAAAATTATCAATCAACTATCAGCTTGTATATTTAAATTAAATAAGAAATAAATGTATAACAAATGCAATTTTAAAAAAAAAATAATACGAAATTAAAACCAATCGAGATCTGGAATATCAGCAAAAGAAAAATTTTTATCACCTTTCCATGCCCAATAAGCAATACGTAGATGATAAAAACCTGGAATAAATACAAGCGAACCTATAAATATCAATGGCCATGAACGATCGTGATGCTAAAAAAACAACAAAAAAATATGAATCTCTCGAATTTCATCAACACAAACATCTGTTTCAATATGACCAGTTAATATTAACGTGCCAAGAGTAATCAAAATGACTCCGAAAAGAAAAAGTACAGTTGCTAGAATAATTGCATGATAAGGAATTTTCATTGGCAATGGTTTAAACTAAGCCAAAACTAAAGATTGACTAATTGAATTCGAAAAAGATTTCTCGTACTTGTAAATCCGAATATTGTTCGTCTTTTTCTTCGAGTCGACGATATTCAATATCGTTTTTATTTGATTTGAAAACATTTCTGCAATAATAATTGATTAGGAAAAGTAATAAAAATAATAGTTAACGAATTTGTTCGGATTTACTTTGTCAAACGACTTACAGTTGAACTTGAATGAACAAGAAAGAAAAAAAATTCCTTTTGCAGTCAATGATTATTTTTGCTGATGATTTTAGTCGTCTTACCTCATGGGACTTTTGAAACGCTAGAAAAGGAAAAGAAAAAGAATAATAAAGTTTGATTATCTCGGGAATTCAAGTATAAATAGAGTAAAGAAGAAAAAAATGCACCAGCAATCATAGTTCATTTGCAGAATCATAACTATTACATCTCAATGTCTTGTTTTTCTTCTTTTAATATTCAATCTCACCTTTTCTTTATCATTAAAATATTCGTTAGACTTTTTTTCATCAGAACTCCTCGAAGAAGGTGTGAATGCTTGCGTACGTGATGTTCGATCATACATCTGAAGAATCCAATTAAATATATATATTTCTTTAGAGAAATTCATTCTTCCAATTGCAAATAGAGAAAAACCAAAGATAATAAAAGAAGCTACTACATAAACACAATATAAAAATGAAACCCAAAACACAAAAAAGAAAGAGAAAGAGAGAGAGAGAGAAAATGACTTTATTTGGCTTGATGAAGATAAAACATAGTATATTATTATTATTATTTGTTTTTTGTTTGACTAGGAATTCGAAATAAAAACAAAATACAACACCACACACAGATACAAAACAGAAGAGAAGAGAAAAAGAAAAAGCTGAATTTGGTGTGTTCGCCGTAACAATGACGCAAGAGATATCTGACTTAGTCAAGAGAAGAAGGGTTCAAAAAAAGAAGAAAGAGAAGAATAAAAATCATTTTTTTATTTGTTCATTGAGTGTCGAGATTTTGTTTTTCCGTTGTTACATAAGTAGACAACCGCGTTTGCCATTCCGTTGTTTGGCACTTGAATTTCGTCCATCTTTTATTGACGAAGATTTATTTCCACTATTATTCGAACCATTGCCACCGTTTTTATTCTTTCGCCCTTTACGATCTTTGCGTGTACGTTCTTTCTACAAAAAAAAAGTACAAACAGAATAATTAATGTTGACCGTTTATTTTCAATAGGCTAATGAATTCGTACATATTTTCGTATTTCTCGTACAAGTGTATAGAAAGCTTCTTCAACACCTTGTCGAGTTTTCGCTGATGTTTGAACGAATGGCATTGATAACGACGTAGCAAAATCTTTTGCGTATGATAAATCAATTGTTCGTGTTGGCAAATCAATTTTATTTCCAACCACTTGAAAATAAATAACAAAAACAAAAACATCGAAGATTAGTACAAAAAGAAAATTGTGCGTGTTGTCGAACAAATCTACTTACAAACCATCGGTATATCATCGGCATCTTTAACACGTTTTATTTGTTCACGATATTGTTTTATTTCTTCGAAAGATTTCGCACTATTAACCGCAAATACACATAGAAAACCTTCACCACCGCGCATATATTGATCACGCATAGCACTGAAATCAGATTAATATTATCGAATTTAGTTGTTTTTTTATTAAATTTCGCAAACCTATATTCTTCTTGTCCAGCGGTATCCTAACGAAAAAAAAAACGAATTCGACATATGTTCATATCAAATGAAATCCACATACGAGAATGTCCAGCAGACATGTCTCACCATCGACAACTGCTTGTTTTCGATATGAATCCTCTTGAAAAAGAAAATAAAAGCAAAAACATGTCGTCAGTTTTTTTTCGTATTCTTTTGCTTTTACCAATCGTTGGATCGTATTCATCAATAAAACTAAATGAAGACGAAAAAAAAACACAAGACAATAACGAAAAATATCTCTTTCGAAATACTGACTGATTTTGGATAAGTTGAATTGTCAATGCACTTTTGCCCACGCCGCCAGCTGTTGAATTGAAAAAAAACAAACGGAACAAACGTTTTTTTTTTATTATTATTTTTCAGAAAAAAAATCAATCTACCTCCGACGACGACGAGCTTGTATTCAGTCATGACGTTGCTCGACTTGTTTTTGTTTTAAACAGATATTATGAATCAAAACAGAGAGAGAGAGAGAAAAACAAACAAATCGAGACGTAGCTTTTGTTTTCTTCTTTGGTTAATAGAGAAGTAATATTTGCAAGTGTATATGTGACTGAACGCGAGATTGATTACGATCTATATATGAAAGCAGAAAGAACGAGAATAACAAGATGATGCACTAGTATTTCTTCTTGCCGGAAGAATGGAAAAATACGATAAATATATTGCATGTAACAGTGGGAAACGAGCTGAGGACAGAGCAAAAAAAAATATGTAAGATTCGCTACAATCGACGTTAGTTGCAAGTAGACGATTGTAATACTCGAATGAGATTGGAGAATTGTCTTGACAGATAGAAATCAACGTGAGATAGAGGGCATGCGAATACCAATCGATCGGGCATACATTCAACGCATGTTTTTCAACTTCGAAGATGTTTTGTATTGAAAATAAAAATAAATCACAAAAAAATTGAGTTCGTGATTTGTGACGTCATGAAAGTGATACAGAAAATGATGGCATCTGTTTATGAGTAAAATCGAGATTAGTTTTTCTTTCTTTTCTTCTTAAAATAGCTCTTGCCTCGCAGCATGTCGTATTAAGTTCAATAACCCTTTTCTATATGTTTTCCTTCTTTAATAATTATGGGCGAATGTGGTTTTTGACTTCTTTAATTAGAAGTCAGAAAGTAATTTTATTTTGATCCTAAAAAAAAGTGGAACTCAAGAACATGATTACAAAACACGATCAGCTAGAAATAGTTGACACAGTGCAGGAATTGGACGAGCTGTTGGCGGATGCGGTAGTTTTCCTGCACTACCTGCAATATCGAGATGTGTGTAACATAATGGCTTTTCAGAATCACAACCGTGTTTATCGAGGCCTGATGCTCGAGCAAGGTACGCAGCTGGATATTGATGACCACGCGATGTTATATTGCTTGGTTTCGTATTACATTGTAATACATCGGCGATTTCACTTTTATCATTGATGAAATCGTAATCCTACGCGAATAAATTGTCAAAGAATTTTAATAATAATAATAAAATAGAAACGAACTTCTCGTCGAACAGTTGAGATTTCAAATGGATCGCCAATTTCATCGCCTAATTGTTGAAGTTTTTGAGCGATTTGATTTTTTCGAGCTGGCCCATTATCCATTACAGCCTAGAGAAATCAAATATTTTTCATACTGATTTTTTTGCCAATCAAAAATTCTTCTCAACTGTATAATTTTCTCCGTAGGTTCTCGCTGCATGTCCAGTTAATGTTGCTAATGTAAACAATCGTGGATTGACTTCATTCAAAGCCAGTTCTTTCATATAACACAAAGGATCTGTCATGACTAGTCGACCTAGATAATTAAAGATAAAAGAGCGTATTGGGTGTGTGTGTGTGTGTGTATGTGATATTGAACCTTCAGCATCGGTATTTCCAATTCGAACTCGAACACCGGATCGTGCTGTTAGAATTTCATCAGTAACATAACCTTCTTCACCACAACTATTACGTGTGACAGCTAAAACGCCAAGTGCTTTGAAATTCTTCGGTTTCAATTCCGAAAGAACTTTAAAAAAACCAGCAACATTCGCTGCACCACATTTATCGTATGACATACTAGTCTAGAAAATGAATCGATCATCAACAATCTCAAAATAGATTTAATCTACCATTGAACCACCAGCTAGAAAAATGAAACAACGAGTGTTAAGTATTATAGTTAAGTAGACCAAAGAAATGTACTTTTAATGTCTAAACCACCGGTATCATAGGTGACACCTTTGCCGACTAATATCGCTGTTGAATCGATTTGACCTTCGCCAGTATATTCGAGAAATACTATTCGACCTTGATGTCGTTCAACATCTGAATAAAATTCAATAATCTAACTCAAAATTGAATAATATCTCATCGGTACGTACGACTTGCAGCACGATTAACAGCTGCAAAAAGTGGAAAGTCTTTTTCAATTTGCTTAAGATCTTTGACGACATTCACTTTAATGTCAGATGTTTGTTGAAATAAATCCTGAACATATTCAGCAACACGTGGTGGCGCCATACGTTCAGGATCCGAACCGCCAATATCACGTCCAACAACACGTCCTAATTCAATAGCTCGAGCGTAGTTCACTAATTTTTCATTTGAAATATTCTCCGATGATGACGATGATTGACCAATGAAAAATCCCATTCGATCAACTTTAGTCTTGCGATCAGGCTTTGCCTCTCGGACTTGTAATGGCTAGAAATGAAATTTATTGACAAGATAAACACATTTTTCTTCTTCAAATTACCACATAAGTTGTTTCCAATGCAGCTAGTAATGTTACTAAATGAGCTTGTTGATATTTTGTAGTGCCAAAACTTGCGACTAGAGGAGATTTTGCACCGAGTGCTAAGGCTTTTTTCATACCAGCAATTGCTGCATCCGAAAAACGACGTACATCATCATAATCACGATTGATTTTGCCCGTTGGTGAATAGATCTGCATGATGATATTGAGCAAAAATAACATGAAGAATTTCCTCATCTCATCGAAACTTACAAGTCGTTTTCCTGGAACTGTTTCGTTGATTGTCATTGTGAGATCTTTATCAAATTTTTTATTCAACTAAATCGGCAGAGAATATTTATTTTAGTAGTTAGTTTTTCTCGAAATGTTCGAACTTGTTTGAATGCTTGCAGATCTTTTACAACTGATCGATCAACATGATCTTGGATTTGATCGAGTTCAGATGAAACTATAACAAGTGCATCGTAGTCAGTCGTTGGTGATGAAAGATTCTTTACGAAATTCACATTACTGAAAGAGAAAATGAAAATTTGAGAAGTTTTTTTTGTTCGTCCTACGTGAGAAATTGCCGGTTGAAAACCGAATGATATGACGAATGTTTCGGACGAACGCGTAAATGTCGAAGAAACATTTTTAATAATCTTTAAAAATAATTAAAATAAATTGTCAAAAATTTGTCTTCAAGGTAAAAAAATTCGTTGATAGTTTTGAATCGGTACTCGACAAAGGGGACATATTTTTTCTATCTGATTATTTCTCTGAAAATCTTGTGCACATGTCTCGCAGAAAACTAAATGTGAACACGGTTGAACACTAAAACTAATTTCATTCTCTTGGCAAATAACACATTGAACTCGAGCATTCTGTGTGTTTTCTCGTGGTGGTTCCATAGGTGCACTCGGTCGTATATCGTTTCGTTGAGGCAAACGTCGATCATAGTATTGATAAACCAAATATGCTGCTGTGCAGATCGCACCAACGCCGAAACAAATGCAAAAAAATTTGAAAATATTCGCGTACGATTGATATCTCGATACGATATCATTTCGAGATAAACGCGTTAAGATTCCCTCCCATTTCGCATGTGGAATGAGATGCCAGATGTTAGCACGCTTTTCCAGACGGCCGATCCCGTTCAATGGAACATTAACAAATAGCATGCTTTCTTCGGACTCAATTCCTGTCTGAACTTGACCAGTCAGTGTTTGAGCCAATGTTTGTCCGGCTGATTGTGTTGTTGGATTGAATTTAACAGTTGTCACTTGTAATTCCTCTTGAATCAAATGAAATTTTAATGGATCATCAATACGAACGAAATTTCCTCGGGCTGATCGAAGTTGAAATGGCACTGAACGAGTGAAATAACTAATTGTATCTTTTTTTGTTCGCCAAACTTCTTGAATTTTTTTTATTTTGTGCTCATGAGTTATTAACCGTTGAATGACACCGAAACAATTCGGTACGAAACTCGATTCGATTACCGAATGTAGTTCCGTGTCAATTGTTTGCACACGACCGTTGATCAGAACAAAATCAATCGATGTAATCGATGACGAAAGTTTTTTCAATTCATCAATTGTGATTTGTTTTGCTGACTAAAATGAATCAATTTCTATGTATAATCGAATTTCAACTTAGAAATCAATTTATACTTCAATAGCATGTGCGTAATTCGCATTTGATTTCCACAAAGAATAAAATCCAAAGGATACTCCAGCTTCTCCAATTACCCATAACCAATTCAAAACCCAATCAGTCATTGCTTACAAAATATACCTAAATATCAATAGAAAACCTGATGTAGATTCAGTTAGTTAAGTTATCAGCGTCCTACGAAATTCGTCAATCAAATTTCAATGGATAGATGGCATGCATAGACATGGCAAAATGTTCGTCGAAATTCTGCTTTCGTTTTTGTGTGCATAGTATTGAAATGTTTGTTTTAACTCGAGAAACAACCACAAGAAACAAAAAAAATGTGCACGAATTTTTATGCAGAAAAACATAATATTGTTTCGACTTTCTTTTTCTCAACCGAAGCCATCGGCATTCAGCAAGACAAAGAACAGCTACTCTCGTCGAAGATCAAATATGATCAGTGATTTTACATAGAAAACTTAGGTTTTAAGCTATTGAATTGTCGCAATTAATCATGAATTCTTCAAGACAACAGCAAGGATTATTTATGATAATATTTTTCGTTGGATTTACCATTATTATTTATACATTAGTTAATAGATCTTCAGTAGCAGTTGCAAATCAAATGATTTTAGTTGACGTGCAAAAATCAAAACCACCACCCTCAAAAGATGTATCTGAAATTGGTCGAGTTTTAATTCTGTATGTTTGGGGTAATACAGACGTTCAATCACTTGGTAATTTAGAATTTTTTATTCTTCATGGCGTTCGTGAAACTCAGCCAGCTGATTATTATTTTATCTTACAACGAATGAATAAAACTGCTGTCGACGAATCTCTGTTGCCTGTACTTCCATCGAATGCACACTATGTTCAACATGAAAATGAATGCAGGGATATCGGCACATTCGGATGGTTTCTTTCTCAAAATATTACCAATACAACAGCATACAAATATTTTATCTTTATGAATTCGTCTGTACGTGGACCATTTTTAGTTCCTTATTTCGAAACATTTGGCATCTGGTGGTTTGACATTTTCATTCGGCGTTTAAACGATCGTGTTAAACTTGTCGGTCCATCAATTAATTGTGAACAACAACCGCATGTTCAAAGTTATATGATGGCAACTGATCGAGTCGGTTTTCAATTTTTAACCGGCAATGGATCTCGAATATTTAGTTGTCATGCAAGTCAACGTGACGCTGTTTTCAATGGTGAAATAGCTGCAAGTCAAATGTTACTCAAAGCAAACTATCAAATCGCATCACTACAATCGAAATATCAAGGTTGGGACTTTGAAAAACCAGAAAATCAAGGATGTAACTATGGTGCTAGTCCAATCTTTCGCGACGGAGCACTTGACACTATTCAGCATGATCCATTTGAATTGATTTTCGTTAAATTCAAAGGAAATCCACCATTTGATACTGAACTTGAACGACGAGCATTGATCTATCAAAAATGGCTTGATGAACGTCCGTTTTCCATTAAAACTAATCTCACGAATCAAACAAAAACTCATTGATATTTTTACATGAATTCGTTTTCAACATTCAAGGTCAGTTACCCACTTTTAATGATATTCTCTTGCTGTATATGTTCTTTCTTTATAGTCATTAAAAGATACATTAGAAGTTACTTATCTGTTTTAATTATTCGAGTACAAACATTAATTTTTTTTTAATTGAAAAGGAAATAATTTTTCTGTCTTGTTGAAGCTATTGCATATTGTATTCACTCACTGAAATTTCTTCTTTACTTGCTCGTTGAATGCATTGTTTCTTTCTTTTTTGCCGTTGATAGTTGTTGCATTCACGGAGAAAATAAAAAAACTGAAGTATCAACGACGCAAATAAATCACTTTACGTTCTTCATATTCTCTCGTCTTCGAATCAGAATTCAGGAAAAATAAGTGAAAGAAGCAAATAGTTACAAAAGTGCAGGTGAACAACAACAGTGACTTTCAAAATTCCTTCTTTTTTTCTTTCCCTTTCTTTATTTAAATAAAAATTGCGCACGAATTGCTTACTTTTTAAAAGGACATTTTACCCTTCGAATCACTCGGTCAAATACCACAATAGTAGAAGTCGTATATCATATTGTTAGCGATACATTCGTATACGTATCGTTTCACTATACGTCTTTCTTTTCTATCGAAAGGATGTTATCTGATATAACATTATTTCTCTTCTTCGTTTTGTTCTTTTTAGTGAATTAATTGTTCGTTTTTCTTTGATTAGGCAATACATATACTTTCGCATTGTAGTCTCTCATACTCATCTCCATAGGATCCTTTGATACCATTACGAGAGCTCACACATATGTGATAATAAAGATATAATTAATTACTATTTGTAGATTTTGTTCTGATGGATGTTTTTCGTCGTAATCGTTCGCTATATATATTACTATTAATATTCCCGTATTTATACATTTTTAATTCCATTTTCTTTTCGTCGTCGAATCCAACTGTAATTGTTTCAAATTTAGAACGAGAAAAACCGGTGATTCCATCGTTGAAATCTACTGATACAGAACGTGTTTTAATTATTTATGTTTGGGCTGATACGGACGTATCTTCACGTGGTAATTTAGAATTTTTTATTCGTTATGGTGTTCATGAAGCACAAGCAGCTGATTATTATTTCATTTTACAACAAGTCGGAAATAAAACTGTAAACGAATCAAGTTTACCGAAATTACCACTGAATGCACATTATCTTCAACATGAAAACGAATGTTTTGATATGGGAACATTCGGCTGGTTTTTCGGTAGTAAAATTGTCGATATCACTCGTTATAAATATTTCATTTTAATGAATGCATCGATACGAGGACCGTTCTTTACTGTCTATTTTCCTAGCGAATACTTCTGGTGGTATCATGTATTCACACGACGTTTAACCGATGAAGTTAAATTAGTTGGACCGTCGATAAATTGTGAACAAAAACCTCATGTACAAAGTTATCTTCTAGCTACTGATCAAGTCGGTTTAAAGATTCTAACTGATAAACAAAACGGTGTTCTTAGTTGTAAAACCGATTATACAGATGCTGTTGTCAACGGTGAAATCGGTGCTAGTCAAATTTTACTCAGTGCTAATTATCAAATAGCTTCATTACAAATCAAATATCAAGGCGTTGATTTTCGTCTGAAATCAAATTGGAATTGTAATAGTCGAGTTAGTCCGATATTCGTTGATAATTCCGTCGATGGTATTTCACATGATCCATATGAACTTGTTTTTGTTAAATATAAAGGTACAATTCAAACATTCGATTCAACTTTGGAAAGACGAAGTTATATTTACGAAAAATGGTTAAACGAACAACCAGCTGCTGAAAAAGAACGACAACGTCGTGTTTAGATACCTAGTTCATTTTCCTACTGAATACATCATTAACGTATTCCTGGAGAATTCAATTAGCTCGATTATCACTCATCGACTTTTCCCGTTGTTAACCTTTTATTTCAACAGCTAATTGATTATTTTCTCATCAGGTTCACTGACTAGAAATAGAAATGAATATTGAGAGTTTTTTTTTGTTGTTGTTTGATTTGTTTTTAATTAAATTTCTTTCAATATTGCATGATGACAAATAACAGAAAAAGAAAAAAAAGCGACGACAATAGTGCACACGAAAAAAAAGATTAAGAATAATGTATATAATTTTAAAATTATTTAAAAAGAAAAGAAAAATTGAATGAATGAAGAAGAAAAAAGAAAATCTTGTTTTTTTTATACAACAAAAAAGAAAAAATGATCACAAGCACGTTCGCTGCTCAGTTGATATATTATTAAGAAGAAATGAGAATAAATAAAGTAGAAGAAGAAAGAAATCACAAATGAACAGCGAATAGGACAGATTTAGTTTTCGTTGGACGATGTTGACATTTGGCTAGTCGATGAATTCGTAGAAGAACCAGGTAACCAACGTGCTTTGTGATCATTTAGACCGAAACCAGCTGAATAATTTCCTTTGATAGCAAATAATTGAAGAAAATGAGGTTTACAATAAATTTGACCGTCATTGGCTGTATAATTTCCGAGTCTAAACAAACAACAAAAGAATGATTATCAATGGTCTAAACTGAATTCATAACATTCTCTCAAATATCATGCTGGTCATTCATTCATATATACATATGTATCAAAAAAACGCGAGACTGGGGAGAAAAAATTTATTCAAACAAAGCCGAAAGTCGCCTACGCTTGATTGTTTAGACAAAAAAATGTGTATGTGTGTTTTTTTTGGATTCTAAAATAAGATAGAAAAATGTAGATCGTTCGTTTCGGGTACGTACTTTAATATGGATTTACAATGCATACATTTAAAACATGATTTGTGATAGATTTTTTTGTCAGCTTCGATCTATGAAAAGGAAATGAATGTGAAGAGAAAGTACTGTTGTTTGTACCTTTTCCATAGCATAGACAGTTTTTTGACAAGCAGAACATTTGTTTGGATCAACAGCTGGTTCGACACCAACTTGTTTTGGTGCAGGTGTATCCTATGAAAAAAAGACAACAGTTCGATTGAAATCTTATTGAATCAACATACAACAAATCGTTTCGGTGTGTGTTTGATTTTTGATGATGCCGTTTCGACTTTAAGTGCATCTTTTTCGAATTCAGCAAAACGATTTTTTAATGATTGTGCTTGACCTTTGGTTGGAACAATTTCTTCATTGTTATTATATTGTTCAGCAATAGCACTTGAATTGCCGCTTGTCTCCGGTGGTGTTAATGATTTTCTTTTAGAAAAAAAACAAGAATTTCGATTAGAAATTAAGAAAAAAACGTGTCTCATCTACCTTCGTTCGCCTTCAGGTGGTGGTGTAATTTGTTTTAATGTTTTTCTTCCAGCTGTTACTGTATTGTTTTGTTCAGCAGTTTGCATTAATCTTAACAGAAAAGACACAAAGAATAATTATGCAAAGTAAAATAAACAAAATCGATTTGTATATTGAACGAAGAAAAAAGGGATAGATAAGATAAGCAAAGCAATTGAAAGACATGAGCAGCCATCACCTACTCATCCTCTTCGGATTCTGTTGTCATGCAATTATTAACCATAGACACAAGATTGTCTATAGTAGCATCCTTTTCATCATCGTCATCATCATCATCACTATAGAATGACATGCATTTATTATTATTAAAACGAGCTTTCAATGGAAAAGCAAAATGATCGAATCGATTTTCAATACCTTTCTCGGACAGCTTTTGCATGACCTGATTCGATATTGGCTTTATCATCTGCATAACCGGGTTTCCGAGATGCTGTTTCATCCTAAATATGTAGAGAATGAAAGAAAAAAATAAATCACATTTTTATATGAAAAACATACATCTTCAGGATCGGGTAAACGTCGTTCGTTATCAGGCGGTGGTGTAATCGCACGTGGTCCTCGTCGTTCAGGTGGAGGTGTATTTTCTTTATCCATTGTTTTCCACTTTTGAACAAGATCTTTTGCTTTACCTATATTAAACAATTTCAAACATTTTATATATGTCTTTATTCTTTTTGTCTTTATCAGATAATTTTCTTTATTTTCGTGTAGGTGTCGATAAAAGAAAGCACACAGAAAAGAAAAGAACGTAACTAAGTTCTTTTTTTTCTTCGCTCGATTCCTTTTCAAGTAAGACTAAATGTCATACCTTGCTGAAGTATTTCCGCGTCACGTAGAACTTGAGCGTCGGGCGTGTCTCGATCGGGCGAAATTTGTTTTGTTTTCCACTGTTCAACCAACTGTTTCGTTTGGCCCTTTTCGAAATAGATTTCGTCACGTTTGTCACTTTCACGTACAACGTTCCCGTTCTCCTATGAATATATAAAATTGAAAAAAATGGCATCTAATATATATAAAACAAGAACCGAGAAGAAAGAAAAAAAGAAAAATAAAGGTGATTCAAACATACACACCATACTTCTGTTTAGTAACACACGTTTTCACTCGTCTCTCTCCCCCCACCCCCCAAAAAAAAGAAACGAGTAAAGAAGAAAAAGAAAAGTATATAATGTACAATCAATCACCCAGCTGTTGGTTAAATAAAAGAAAATTAAATCAGTAAAGATAAAGAATTCTTCTTCTCCGGTGTTCTTTCGTTTTCTTTTTTTTTCATGGAATATATGAATAATAAAAAAGAAGAAACTACTCACAGTTTTCATACTTTTGCTTATATGACTTCTGAATGACATTGATGAATTTCAAGAATCGTTTGATCTTTTTCTCTGCGTATAATGTGTTCAATTTGATGTCCCCTTCTTAATAGTTAGTTGTAAATAGTAATAGTCCGTCAATACAACTCTTCTTTCTGAATGACAAAGAACGGATAAGAAATTCTTTGCATTCGGTTTGTTTTTTTTTATTCGAGAAAAGAATAGGAGAAAAAAAGTGGACGAGAGAAAAGAAAAATGAATATATGAACGGACATTTGTACTCGCCTGCAAATGATCGAAGGTTACTTTAACTCTTTCTTTCTTTCTTTCTTTCTTTCCTTCTCATACAAGCATCTCTTATGCAACTGTACTCTTGTATCTCAATCTTATTATTCATCGATCGATTTATAATATGTCCAAATGCATATCGATCATTTTTCAAAAAAAAAAGAAAAAGAAAAGAAAGAGTTGACTTCACCAATAAAATAATCTCTCTATTATATGTATCGCATGACTGAATAAGATTCTCGTTGTACTTTTTTTTTTTCATCTCAAATAACTACGTATGTATGTAAGAAGAAGGTAAATTATCGTGTTAAATACATAGTATATTTATCACAATGAATAAATAAGCAAATCTCTTCGAATATTTAGCTTGTCAATAAAAAGAGGAAGGTACTATTTACATGACAGACGAATCAAGAGGTGTGAGATTAAATAGAAAAAAGAGAAACTGTTATAAACTCATAAAACATACTTCATTATTCAAATTTTGTTGTTTTTGTTATCTGAAACTATCTATTGAATATAAAGTACAAGCACACAAACGCATTAATGTATTCTCTCTCTCTGAAGTTCTACGTTGTTGAAATAAGTAAAAGACCAAAGTTATAAAAAAAGAAAATATTTTTGTTAAGCATATGAAGAAAAGTAAATTTGTTGTTGGTTTTTTATTTGAGATCATGATTTAATATTTATAGATGGAAAGATTTGTTGCGATGGTGCATTATGTTAAAACACAAAGGAAAAACAAAAAGCATGTCTGTGAATACATCGTGAAAATATAAAAATAGAAGAAAGCATTGATCTACTTTTAGCAGTTTACCAGTCGCACGCACACACACACAGAACAAATGCACACAAATGTATTCTTTTTTTTATTAAGCACACAAAATCACTCGATTGAAATAAAAATACAAATAATATATGTATGTATGTATATATAAAAGAGAAAATAATACGTGTATTTGTGGATGTAATCTTGAGGGAATATACACAATCAGTGTACCTCACCAGTAGTATTTTTGTCCGTATCACTTGATTTTATCTTCAGTCTTACACTCATGTTGACAAGCGTGTCAGAAAATTCGACACGCTAAAACGAAAACAAGAGGAGAATGTGTCAGATATTTTCTGTGTGTGTGTGTGTGTGTTTCGATAGACGCAAAAATGGGGATTTCTTTCTCTCAGATTTTGGTTAGATAAATTCTCCCAATAAAATGTTAGTAAATGTTGTTAGAAGAAGATCATTCCCACTACGTATTAACTAAATCAAGAACCTACATAGACTTGACTTTTTCGTCTCAATATCGAACCGTTGATCGGTTGGCACACCGAAACGTGCCATCGAAAATCTTTTAACTTTTCAGAGAAAGACAAAATATGTAATTGATCATCGAAACATGAGGTGGATAAAATAAATTATAGTGAAACTTACATCAACACGAATCTTTGGATCGATACTGCTGCCTGGACCGGCTTGCGCACCACTTTGAAGATTTTTAAACATTGCTACACGTTCTTTAGCAACACCACGTTCGAGCAATTCATTATCAATTTCAACTGTTCGTTTAATCTAAATAAAAACGGTTGTTTATTATAATAACCAAATCAATTGTTTGTATTTACTGTAGTTTCATCGGGATTTTCGAATACTGTTGCACGACTTTTAGCTAAGCCACTTTCGACAGACACAGGAGCGCCTGTTGTTTTTGTTACATTAGTTTTACTTGTGTCAGCAATGTATTGTTCTTTAATTGTACTCGCCAGACCTGCTGCTACATCGATATATTTATCTGTTGCTTTGAATTCATTATTTGCCAACGATGTTAATTGTTCACGTCGTGCTGTTGCTAAGCCTTGTTCAGGATCGATATCGATATGTCGATCACCTGAGCGTAAAACTTGTTGTTCAGCATCGATTTTCGATAGTAATTCCGAACGTTTAGCTTGTGCATGACCTGTTTCAACTACCGATGAAATTTCATCGCGTCGTGTCGGTGTTGTCGATCGATCTGAGACTTGTCCACTTTCGAATTTCGCTTTGTTACCTGTCGTTGCGCCAACAAGAAGATCAGCATCGGCTTGAACACGACTGGAACCTAATTCATGATAATCATGGTCGAATTCACCTTTTTCAAATTTGGCTTTCTTCTCAGTTGCTGCACCAGCTAGCGCATCTCGATCGATAACAACCATTCGAGTTAGATTGGCATCGTTTTCCAATTGATTTTGTTCGAATGCTTGTTTTTTTGCCGATGCTAAGCCAGCAACAAGATCTGTATCGATTTGTACTTTGCTCACATGTGATTCGACTTCTTGTTCGAATTCACCTTGTTCGAATGCTTGTTTTTTCGATGATGCTAAACCACTTTGTACACGAACGTCAAGACGTTTCTCGGCACGTGGTTTATCACTATCGACTAAGCCTTTTTCGAATTTATCTTTAACTTCAGCCATTTCATGATAGGGTACGTGTTCTCTCGGTGCTTTTTTCTTTCGTGTCGATCGAATAATACCATCGGATTCATTTGTCTCATTATCTTCTTCTTCGTCTTCATCTTCTTGAACACCATTTGATGAAGCTATTTCTTCAAATCTAAATTTAACAAATCGGTAAAACAAAATATTCATTGTCAGCCTGTCCTACTTCTTATTGTTCTTAAATATCAATAGACAAAGACAAAAAACTGAACTGATCATTAGTTTAACTATGAGAAGACATGTCATTAGAAAGAATAAGAAGACAATAATTAAATAAAATCTCCAAATATATTCGTCGACTTCTTCGGAATCAGTCCAAATCGAAATAAGAATGTTACTAATTATAATGAGTGGAGAATATTGAAAAAAACTACTAAATAGTAGCATAGATGAAGTTAAAAGAAGATATTTGATCATTTTCAGTTATTGAATGTTTGTCCAACGTACGCGAGTCGATAGAGAAAGTAAAGAGAAAGAAAACGAACTATTCGAGGTTGATGATTTTTTTCTCGATTCTTTAGTAAACATCTTTGGTTTTAATTTTTGGTTAAGATGTTTTTTTTTATCGTCTACTCGAATTTCTTTACTGATTCAATAAAAAAGAAAAAGAGAACTTTGAATCTATGTCATCTGATTATTTGTTCAATGTTCGAGAAATAAAAACTTACAACTTACAATAGAATCGTTTTCTCGATCTGTTTAATCATATCAAATACGGATTGAAGAGGAGTACAAGACTTACTTTTGAAATGTATTTTTAATTTTGTCACTTGGTGCAAGTTTTTCCATTTTTTTCAATTGTTGAGGTTCGTCATCTTTTGCAGTAAACATTTTCGTTATATTACGTAGTCGTTCTAATGTATCGCCATCATCAGCACCAGCGGTATCGATGGCTGTTGAAAGAATAAAAAGAAAAAAAATATAAAATCTGTTTCCTCGAGTAAAATATTTTTCTATTCAGACTGTTTCATGTTTTCTCTTGCGAAAATATGTTTGTTTGTTTCTATTTTTATTTATTACAGTCGAATAACAAGTATAGACTGTTTGAATACTTACACGAATCATCTTTTGAATCTGCCATTGTGTGCACTTAGAGCAGAATTGTTTCTGAGGAAAAGAGAATCTGCTGGAAATAATCGTATATCGTCTTATGTGCCGCTTTCGTCAACAACGACAACTGTAGTGAAGACTGTACAGTTGTGTTATCCTAGATATTTATGTTCTGTTCGCCCTCGCATTTTTTTCTCGTTCTTTTTCTAACTATTTCCTTCTTACGTCCTACGTAAATTGTATACATAACTACAACAAAAAAAAACGACATAAGAGAGAGAGAGAGAGAGAAGAAAAAATGTGCCCGCTGTGTAAATCGTATGAATAAACAACTAGTATCATCCATAATTGTTGGATATACTAAAGGAACTAGGAAAAAAAGAGCGAGAGAGAAGGAGAAAAAAAAACCAAGAGAATAGAAGAAATCTAATCTGCTCTATGGTGATTATTCTTTCGTTCTTTTGCTGATGAGATCATTCCGTAATAGAAAATCTGCAGAAGAAAAAGAAGAAAAAAAAGACACCAAGAGGTCATCAACAAAGTAGATATAGATATACGTAAATACGTATATTAACTCGATAAAATATTATTTTTGTGTTGGAAAATAACTGTCAGGGTGCAAAAAGAAAAGGAACCTAATCTATCAAAGTGGAAGAAGCAAGAAAAACAAGACAAACGAATAATTTTTGCTATATTTGTATTTCTTTTCTGAATAATTGTCAACTGTTAGAGAAGATTCTGGTCGAATCAATGGTATGTTTGCCTGTCAAACGCCCACAAAAGATAGTTACAGTAAAAAATTGATGTAGAACGTTTGTTTCTTGTTAATGACGTCAACTTCGCTATACTTTTTCAACTAGGAAATCCATTTCTATCCATACAAACTATCTAATTGAATTAAATTAATATTCATAAATGAAATTTCTATGGCTTTCTTTTTCTTTTGTATATGAATGTTCATTTTACAAGAATTTTACTTGTATAAATTATTGAATTATAATATCGTGAAACCATGAGAATTTCTCGTTGAACAATATACGTATATACGGCTATTTATATGTAAACTTCATGGTATATATAATCGATTGCTATACGAACAAAAAGAATGAAAGAAAGAAAGAAAGAAAGAATAAAATCTCATTGAATAACAAAGCGTTCATAGATCGACCTTTGTTAACGAGAGAAAAGAAAATATTGTATTCTGACGAAAACTAAGCTCAATAATGATTAATTGATTGATATTACGTTAACTTACATCCGGTCTTTGTTGACCAATGTATCGAATAATTTTCAATGAGTCGTCGTTTTTTATGTAAATGCTGTTGTTCATGAGACATCGAATGGGAATGTTCATCCATTGACATATTCTGTTCATCGATATCACTCAATGTTGACAGATCGTCATTAGTGGTTGTATCACCATCACAATGTCCATTAGCACTTATTGATAACGATGATGATGTACTATGTTTATGTTTTTGTTGTTGACGAATTATTGAAATAGCTGCACGACGTTCTTCTTCACTAGCAGCTTCGGATATTGGATCAAGTAAATGATATGATGAATACTGTTGAATATACGGTTCTTGTACGGATATCAGCGGCGGAATAATGAGATTTGAAGGTGTGATAAGAGGTATAGGTCTTATATGATGACAAAAATCTTCGCTCTCATCATCATAATCATCATCGACATCAACAAAACCATTGTTTAGTCGACAAAGAATCCCATCATCTGGATCGGAAAATAGAAGATTGACTTCGTCTTGATCAATATGAATTTCATCGAGATCATCATCATCATCGTCATTTGTATTTTCATTCAAAAATGGATTTGTAAATGTGAGATTCGCAAGAAGACCATGCGATGATAAAGTTTTGAGAATTGTTGTTTTTGTTGAACTTGATTGTCGCGTTTGAGATTGTTGTTGATCGATATTAATCGAATCAACTAATGATGACGATGATGTCGACGAGAGAAACGATTGATCATCATCGTCATCATCGAACATCATCTGATGTTTTAATAATCGTTGTTCTAAACTGTCTGGTGAGAGACTTCGTTCACGTTGTTGTTGTTGCTGATCGATTGGTATCATTTGTTCATTCGAACTGTTCGTAGTCGTCGAATAATTTATTGTTCGATTAGGTGGTAATATGAACGGCTGAAATTTGTACATCGATCGTTCAAAAAAAAAGAGAACAGTGGAAATGAATGAACGATTTAGGTTGTTGTTGTTGTTGATGATGGAGGTGATGATGAACAATGGAATATTGAAGACAAGAAATAACGTTATTTCATTTCGTTTCTCTTCTCTTGTCTCTTTCGTTCTCTTTCTTTCGGCTTTTTTTTATTCTCATTCGTTTTATCGATTCGTCTCTCTGTTCTTTTTCTTTCCTAATCGCAGCAACAATCGTCCAAGCATACGCGCAAGCAGTTCTTAACCTGTAGGCTTTATCGATAAATTCGTTTTCAATTCTTTTCACTCTCCCTTTCTCTCTCTCTCTCTTTGACTACTGACAGACTTTAAATCAATCTACCCTGAAGATAATAAACGGACGAAAAAAAAAAGGAAGGTCCTCGAAAACTTTTTCCTTGTAATTTATTTATGTTAGCTTATAAAAAGGCGGTGTTTGTTTTGAGAATTTTTCAGACGCAAGGTCTTGATCTCAGGTTCATTCGTTTTCTTCATTGACATCGTTGCAATCGATTGTTTATTAAGAATCAACGTCAAGTATCAGAATTGTGAAGTGAAAAAGAAAACAAAACGAAACGACATCACTTATCAATTAGTAAAATACACAGAATAAAAGTGTGCCCAGACGATTTCGTTTATATCCAATATACATGAATATGTCTGTCTTTTGATTTTTATCGAATGATTCTCACGGCTTTTTTTCTCTGTTTCTCCTTTTGACCTACCTTGTTCATTAATTTTATCATAATTGTCATCAGTTTTTTGGCAAATGAATATTGTATGAATGATATGCCGACGATAGAAGAATATGGTATAAAACCATTGATGCATAAAATTCCAAATAAGACGAAAAATTGTATTCGTACAATTGATCATGATCGACGTTGGATTATTGAATGATGTTCGCATATGAAATCAAAACAAAATGCCGATTGTTGAATTTTGTTGACTAAAGTGATTATACGATCGATGAACCTTTACCTCTTCTCGTTTGTTCTCTCTCTGTCTCTCTCTTTTCGTTCGATGTAATTATCATTTGTTCTACAGTAGGAGATTTTACTGATCAAACGAATTTTATGAAATGTGAGAAAGTCAAATGTTCACATTAACATTGAGGTTAATATATAATGGATCAATGAATGCTTTCTCTCTCTCTTTTGTGGTATGTAATTAAAAATGAGATTTGAATACAGAAAAAGGTTTAGAGCTATTGATCTTTTGATGTTGATTTAACGAATGAACAAATCATTCAGCCAGCTTTTATTATCTAATCACACGTTTATTTAAATTGTCCGGTGATAGTTGAAACCTCAGAAGTATATTTTTGGATGTGTAATATTGACATTTATTTATTTTAAAAAAATTCTGATGCGACTTCTTCAGTTAATGTAATTACATTTTAATACCTTGTATATAAAAAAAGGCATTAGGCTAAGTAAATATCATTAAAATGAAATGTGTTTTATGATAAATCATTTAATCATTATTTTCATTTACATGAGTTTGTTTTATTGTTAAAAACGATGATACATCCATAGAATGAAATTGAATAGCTAAAATAAAACAATGATATTCAATTGCTTTGGATTCAATCGATTTATATATATTTGTACTTGTCAATGCCGAATAACAATACGAAACCCTGCATAAGGCCGGAAAAACTGATCTTAAACACATTTGAATGTTAATGACCTAGAATTCGGTGCATCTGGAACTTCAACACGAGTTGCAACAATGAAAAGAATGGAAAAAAGTTCAAATATTGAAATGCATAGTACAACGATGACATGAATTCTATTCTATGAAAAAAAGTTTATTTTCTAATGCCAATGACAACGAAGACAATCTACAATTCTTTTATGTAAAATATCTCGAAAATATTTGCTTGTTAAAGTTGAAACATAGAATGAAATTGCAAAATTAAGATAATACAATGATACACCCAGTTGTAAAGCAAAACCTTCGGCAACACGTTCCTCGATTGTTTTAACTTTGCTCATTGTCAATGCCGAATAAATATAAGCGCCGATTCGAAGTGAAAGAAGAATTGCACTGACTAGAACTTGTAGGACAATAATCATGATAATATGAGTTTCAAATCGATGTGAAGTTGCAGTCGAATGTGTATGTACATTTGAAACTTGATGATGACTATTAGTGCCTGGTTCAATACGTCGTTTCGATCGTTTCATATTCACATAAGTTAAAACACAAAATATAAACATTAAAATATATGGTGCAATAATAACAACAATTGCTGTATAAGCAGCAACGAATAAAACATATTTTTCATTGGTACTAACTTGACACGTACCATTATAGATAGTATAGAATACTGGTATATAAATGTTGGAAATAAATGCTACAATCAAAAGAAGAGCACTTAGTCTATGTGCGATTTTCAATTGGGACAAAGCACGATATCTAACACTTTCACATGTAGCTAGATATCGATCCAATGTGGATAATAATAAATAATATGTGGCTAATTCAGGTAAAGTTAATACTAGATAATATCGAATTTTACAAAAGATAAGAGATTCATTCTCAAGACGACTTCCGAAACTATCCAATGCCATTCGAGTTG